>Ga0075435_100000973_pt1 | contig 18103 bp, 18 predicted proteins | sample RhiMethybrSRZTD4_FD_75302 | JGI IMG/M metagenome (GOLD analysis project Ga0075435, IMG submission 75302) | Populus rhizosphere microbial communities from Tennessee, USA - Rhizosphere MetaG P. TD hybrid SRZTD4 | ecosystem: Host-associated > Plants > Roots > Rhizosphere > Soil | place: USA...
GATTCAGAGCTGGGGCCAGTACGTGATGAACCCGGCCGAGCCGATGCGCGTCGGCTTCTTCCGCTACTTCCTCTTCCACGATCCGAACTGGGACTACCGGACGATCGACTACGACCGCGATCTCGCGTACGCCGAGCAGAAGCTGCCCTTCATGGCATCGGTCGAAAAAGATCTCACGCCGTTCCGGAAGCACGGCGGCAAGCTGCTCATGTACACCGGCTGGGCGGATCCGGTCGTGCCGCCGCAGGACACCGTCGCGTACTACGAGGCGGTGGCGAAGGCGAACGGCGGCCTCGAGCGGACGCGCGACTTCTATCGCTTCTTCATCGCGCCCGGCATGGGCCACTGCAGCGGCGGGCCGGGGCCGAACCAGTTCGACGCGCTGACCGCGCTCGAGCAGTGGGTGGAAAAAGGCGCCGCGCCCGAGAAGCTGATCGCGTCGCACAGCACCAGCGGCAAGGTCGATCGCACGCGCCCGCTCTGCCTCTACCCGCAGGTCGCGCGCTACAAGGGAACCGGCGGATCGGACGACGCCGCCAACTTCACCTGCGTCACCGAAGCGCCGACGACGCCGGTGCGGCGGACATCGAGCGGCGCGAGGAACTAGAACTCCGCTCTCACCAGCGAACGACGCCGCGCGCGCCATCGCTGGCGGCGAGCGCGGCGAGCGCATCGTTGATTCCGGCCAGCGCGTAGGTCCGGGAGACGAGCTCTCGCAGCTTCAGCTTCCCGTCTTCGTACAGCGCGACGAGCCGCGGGATGTCGCGCGCCGGATTCCCCGAGCCGTACACGGATCCGATCAGCCGCTTCTCCTGCATCACGAACGGAAACATCGGCACGGCGCCCTGGCTGTCCACCCGCGACAAACCGGTAAGCACGACCGCGCCGCCCTTCCGTGCGCTCGCAATCGCGGCCGCGAGCGTCGCCGGAGTCCCGACGGTGTCGAACACGAAGTCCGCGCCGCGCCCCGCCGTGAGCGATCGCACCGCCGCCGGGACGTCGCCGCCGCCGTCGATCGCGTCGGTCGCGCCGAACGTCTTCGCGATCGCGAGCGGCGCCGGACGGAGATCGACGGCGATGATCCGCTCGCTGCCGGCGATCGCCGCACCCTGGACGACGTTGAGCCCGACGCCGCCGGCGCCGACGACGGCGACGCGCGCGCCCGGGTGCACGCGCGCCGCGTTGGTCACCGCGCCGACGCCGGTGAGCACCGCGCACCCGAGGGTCGCAAGCGCGTCGAACGGCAGATCGCGCGCGACGCGGATCGCCGCCTCCTGCGGCACGACGACGAAGTCGGCGAAGCACGCGGTGCCGAGAAACGGCGCCACGTCCTGCTGGCGCGCGTGCAGCCGCGACGCGCCCGACGGCAGGCGATTGCGAAACGTCGTCTTCTCGAGGCGATCGCAGAGCACCGCGCGTCCCTCGCGGCACGGCGGACACTCGCCGCACGCCGGCGCCCAGCAGAGGACAACGTGATCGCCCCGCGCGACGCTCGTCACCCCCTGGCCGATCTCGCGCACGATCCCGGCGCCTTCGTGGCCGAGCACGAGCGGCGTCTTCGCCGGCCAGTCGCCGCGCGCCGGATGCAGATCGCTGTGGCAGACGCCGGCGGCCTTCACCTCGACGAGGACTTCGCCGTGGCCCGGCGCGTCGAGCTCGACGCGCTCGACCGACAACGGCTCCTTCTGCTGCCAGAGGATTGCGGCCTGGATGTCCATCGACAACTACGCGCGGCGGCCGCGCGTCAGCGGTCCCGCGACGCCGCGGCTTTCTGCTCGGCGAGCACCGCGCGGAACATCGCTTCGGCGATGTCGATCTCGAGCCGGCAGCCGGCCGGATCGATGAACGGATTCGGCCCGCCCCGCGCGAGCTTCGCGTACTTCTCGTCGAGGTCGTACATCGCCGGGTGCGATCCGAGCGGCACGTCGCACGGCAGCGATCGCGCCACTTTGAACGCGCGCTCGAACTCGTCGGCGATGCCCGGGACGTTCGGGTTGTTCACGAGCTGGAAGCCGGGGTTGGTGCCGAAGCTTCCGATGATCACGACGTCGTACGACTTTCCGTTCTCCTCGGCTTTCATCGTCCACGTCGTGCAGCCGCGGGTGTGGCCCGGCGTGAGGTGCGCGACGAGCGTCGTGCCGCCGAGCGCGACCGTGTCGCCGTCGTGCAGCGTGCGATCGATCGGATGTTCCTTGCCGCCCGGCTTCATCGCGCGAAGCGCGGGGACGTCTTCGGCCATCGCCATCACCTGCGCGCCGGTGAGCGCCTTCACCAGTGCGTCGCCTTCCTGATGATCGCCGTGCGCGTGGCTGCCGAGCAGGATCTTGGTGTCGGCGAACCTGAACCCGAGCTGCTCGACCGACTTCTGAATCGTCGGCACGTTCCGCTCGTACGTGCTGTTGACGAGAATGTTCCCCTGCGGCGTGACGATGAGGAACGAGGCGAGGCTCTTCGTGCCGACGTAGTAGATGTTGCCGATGATCTTGTGCGGCGGAAACGCCGTCGTCTGATCGTCGGGCCCGCCGATGTTGCGCTGGAAGAGCGACTGCTGCGTGAAGGTGTGACCCTGCACGGTGATCGTCGGTCCGGTGCCGCCCCTGCCGCCCGCTGCCGGCTGCGGCGGCTGCGCGGAGGCGAGCGCGGGAATGACTACAGCCGCGGCGGCACACGCTACCAGTCGGATCCTCAGCCGCGTCATCGTGCTTCTCCTGTGGGCCTCATTGTATTCGTGTCACGCGTGGGCCGCGCGCAGCCGCCGCATGCCGCGCAGCCAGCGATCGTAGTCGTCCGCCTTCCGGCGGAAGTACTCTGCAACCTCGGGGTGCGGGAGGATCAGAAAGCGCTCCTCCGCAAGCCCCCTCACCACGTCGTCAGCGACGCGATCGGGATCGAGCGCCGTGTCGAGGAGGAACGTCCGGCCGCCCGCGGCCGCGCGGTGCAGCATGCTCGTGCGCACGCCCTGCGGGCAGAGCGCCGACACTGCGATCCCCCGATCGCCGTACGCGATCGACAGCCACTCGGCGAAGGCAAGCGACGCGTGCTTGGTCACGGCGTAGGTGGCCGACTGCATGTGCGTCAGCAGGCCCGCCGCCGACACGGTCTGCAGCAGATAGCCGCCGCCGCGCGCGAGCATGGGCGGCAGCGCCGCCCGCGCGGCGTGGACGTGCGCCATGACGTTCACGTCCCACGAGCGGTGCCACTCGGCGATCGACGTCTCCTCGCCGCCGTCGACCGCGACGCCGGCATTCGAGCAGAACAGATCGATCCGGCCGTGCTCGCCGACGACGCGCTCGACGACGCGCGGAGCGGTGGCTGGATCGGCGACGTCGGCGCCGCCGATCGCGATGCCGTGGACGTCGCGCGCGACCTCGTGCGCGGCGTCGCGATCGAGATCGACAACGGCGATCGCGCGCGCGCCCTCGGCGGCGAAACGGCGGCACAGCGCGCGGCCGATCCCGTTGCCGCCGCCGGTGACGACGACGACGGCGTCGCCGAGCGTCAAGACGCCTTCACGGCCGCGTCGTGCGCGCGCATCCAGTCGCGCAGACGCGCGACGTCCTTCGTCACGGTCCGCGACGCCGCGAAGAGCACCACCGCCAGCACCGCGGCCAGCAATGGAACGATGTACATCGCCGTGTGCAGGCCGTCGGCGCGGAAGGGTTCCAGCGCGCGCGCGTTGAAGCCCTTCGATTCGCCGACGAGGCTGCGGAGCTCCGCGAGCATCAGCGCGCCGAACGGCAGCGGCGCGACGGCGCCGGCGGCGCTCGCCTTCTGGAACGTGAAGTAGTCGCTCACCAGCCCCGTGCCGACCGGGCCCATCGACGCGCCGAGGACGTACATCGCGAAGAAGTACAGCGCCATCGCCGTGCCGCGCAGCGACGGCTCGACGACGTCGTGGATCGTCGCGTAGACCGTCGAGTAGTACGCGAACATCACGCCGGCGCCGATGCCCATCAGAATGGCGAAGCCGGCCACGTCGCCGCCGGGCCGCATCAGCCCGAGGAACATGAACGGCGCGCTGATCACGATCGCCGCCGTCCCGACGATCAGCCGTCCGTCGACGCGGCGCGTGACAAGAGTGTCCGCGAACCATCCGCCCGCCGTGAGCCCGACGATGCCGCAGAAGCCGTAGACGCACGCCGCCACCCATCCGGCGTTCACGAACGTCATGTGATGGAAGCGGACGAGGAACGGCGCGACGAACGCGCCGAGCGCGTACATGTTGAAGTTGTGCAGCGCCCCCGACACGATCACCCACCACATCGTCGGGATCGAGAGCACGAGGAGGTACGGATTGCCGCTGCGCCGCTCGTCGCCGATCGCGTGCGTCTCCTTCGTCCCGCGGCGCGGCTCGCGCATGGCGAGCGCCGCGGCGGCGCACAGCAGGCCGGGCACCGCCGCGACGAAGAACGCGTTGCGCCAGCCCCAGTTCTGCAGAATCCACCCGCCCGCGCCGTTGGCGAGGCCGAGGCCGAGCGGCAGGCCGAGCATCCAGATGGCGACCGCCCGCGCGCGGGCTGAGGTGGGGACGAGATCGCCGATGAGCGACGTCGACGCCGGCGAGCACGTCGCTTCGCCGACGCCGACGCCGAGCCGAGCGACGATCAGCTGCGCGAAGGTGCGCGCCATGCCGGAGAACGCGGTCAGCACGCTCCAGACGAAGACGCCCGCCGCGAGAATCAGTCGGCGCGGCTTCCGATCGGAGAGCCGTCCAAGCGGCAGCCCGACGAGGGCGTAGAGCAGCGTGAAGACGGTGCCGAGCAGGCCGAGCGCCGTGTCGCTCAGCGCCCACTCGCGGCGGATGCCTTCCCCGACGCCGCCGATGATCTGGCGGTCGAAGAAGTTCATCAGGTTGATCGCGAAGAGGACGGCCAGCGCGTACCCGGTTCCCGCCATCGATGCTCCCACCGGCCGCGCGCGGCCCTACAACGGATATCGACCTGTCTCGATGACGACGTCCGCGATCCGGCGGCGCGCGGCGATGACGTCGATTGGCGCGTGGGCGGCGAGCTTCTGCGCGCCGCACGCGAGCGAATCGTCGGCGCCGTGCGCCGAGAGCGCCGCGACGATCTGCTTCGCGGCGGCGGCCACACGGTCGGCGGCGTCGTTCGCGTACACGCGCGCGATATCGAGGGCGACGCTCGCGCGCGTGTCGCCGCGCGCCTGCAGCGTTTCCGCGCGCGCGACGGCGCTCTCGGCCGCGTAGGCTTCGATGACGATGTCGGCGGCCTGCGCGAGGACTTCCTGCTCGTGTTTCAGCGCGTCGCCGTGGATTGCGGCGGCGCGGCCGAGCAGCGCGACCGCCAGCCGTTTCGTGCGGCCGACGAAGTCCCGCTCGGCGGCGAGCGGCGAGTGCGAGCTGCCGGCCGACGACGACTGTTCGAGCGCGGCCCGCGCCGCCTGCGCGGTGAACAGCTCCGGCGACTGCTTGAGCAGGCGCGTCGGGACGAGCATGCGGTTGATCTCGTTCGTCCCCTCGTAGATGCGCGTGATGCGCGCGTCGCGATACATCCGCTCGAGCGGGAACTCGCGCGAGTAGCCGTTGCCGCCGAACACCTGGACGCCTTCGTCGACGGCCCACGCGAGCGCCTCGCTCGTCCACACTTTGTTGATCGAGCACTCGGTCGAGAAGCCCTCGATCGTCTTCAGGACGAGCGCGCCGTCGGCCCGATCGCCGGACTCGATCGCGCGATCGACGTCGCCGAGCGTGCGGTACGACATCGCGTCGCCGACGAACGCGCGCACGGCCATGCCGGCGATCTTCTGCTTGATCAGGCCGAACTCGGCGATCGCCTTGCCGAACTGCCGCCGCTCTTTCGCGTACGTGACGGAGTGGTTGAGCGCCGTGCGCACGCCGGACATGTTTCGCGCGCCGAGCTTCACGCGGCCGAAGTTCAGCACGTTGAACGCGACCTTGTGCCCCTGGCCGATCGTGCCGAGCACGTTCTCCGCCGGCACCTTCACGTCGTCGAGCATCAACGCGGTGGTCGACGATCCGTCGAGGCCCAGCTTGATCTCGTCCCGCCCCGAGACGACGCCCATGCCGCGCTCGACGAGAAACGCGGTGAACGCGTCGCCGTTCACCTTCGCGAAGATCGTGAAGAGATCGGCGAAGCCGCCGTTGGTGATCCACATCTTCTGCCCGTTCAGCAGATAGTGGCGGCCGTCGGCGGACGGCGTCGCCGTGGTGCGCGCGGCGAGCGCGTCGGATCCCGACTGCGGCTCGGTGAGCGCGTAGGCGCCGATCATCGCGCCGCTCGCGAGCTGCGGCAGATAGCGCGCCTTCTGCTCCGAGGTGCCGAAGTAGACGAGCGGCAGCGTGCCGATGGAAGTGTGCGCGCCGAGCGATCCGCCGAACGACGGGCTGATCGCGATCTGCTCGCCGACGTACGCCGCGCTGATCAAATCGAGGCCGAGGCCCCCGTAGGCCGGCGGGATCTCGAGCCGCAGCAGATCGAGCTCGCTCGCCTTCTTCAGCAGCTGCCGCGTCAGATCCCAGTCGTGCTTGTAGAGGCGATCGACGACCGGCAGCACTTCCTTCTGCATGAACTCGGCCGCCGTCCGTCCGAACATCCGCTGCTCGTCGGTGAGATCCTCGCGGACGAACACCTCGTCGTGCGCGGCGGGTCTGGTGAGAAACTGCCCGCCCGCGGCGGGCGCGTGTGCCTGTGCCATGATTGTTGACGCCTTTGGCGGCTCGGAAGTATAAGCCTGACATCGTGCCAACCCTGAACGATTTGTTCAACCTCGAAGGCCGTGTCGCGATCGTGACCGGCGGATCGCGCGGCCTCGGGCAGGAGATGGCCGAAGGGCTCGCCGAAGCGGGCGCGTCGCTCATGCTGTGCGCGCGGCGCGACGAGTGGCTCGCGCCGACGGTCGCCGCGATGCGCGCGCGCGGCTTCCGCGTCGAAGGGATGCTGTGCGACGTCGCGAAGCCGGCCGACGTGCAGGCCGTCGTCGAGAAGACCATCGCGATCTTCGGGAAGGTGGACATCCTCGTCAACAACGCCGGCGTCACGTGGGCCGCCGAGCCGGAGGATCTGCCGCTCGACAAGTGGCAGAAAGTCGTCGACGTCAACCTCACCGGCGCGTTTCTCTTCTCGCAGGCGGCGGGCCGCGACATGCTCAAGCGCCAGTGGGGGCGCATCATCAACACGGCGTCGATCGCGGGGATGCACGCGTCGGTGCAGGGGCCGCACTACGCGGCGTACGCGGCGACCAAGGCGGGGCTGATCGGGTTGACGCGCGAGCTCGCGGTGTCGTGGGCGCGCAAGGGGATTCGCGTGAACGCGATCGCGCCCGGCTTCTTTCACTCGCGGCTCGCCGACGGCGCGATCGCGATGAACGAGGCGTCGATCAAGTCGAGCAGTCCGATTCCGCGCGTCGGCGACGCGGGCGAGCTGAAGGGCGTCGCCGTGTTTCTGGCCGCCGACGCCTCCAACTACATCACAGGACAGACCATCGTCGTCGACGGCGGTCGGACGATCGCGTGAAGAGCCAGTCCCCGTACGCGGCGCGGCCCTGGGAGCGGCACTACGACTACTGGGTGCGGCCGCACATGACGTATCCCGGACGGCCGCTCGGCGACATCCTCTCGATCACGGCCGTCCACCGGCCGGACAAGGTGGCGACGCATTTTCTTGGTGCGGAGCTGACGTTCCGCGATCTGAAGGTGCGGTCGGATGCGCTCGCCGCGTCGCTGGCGCGGCTCGGGATCGGCAAGGGCGACCGCGTCGCGATCATGCTGCCGAACTGCCCGCAGTACATCATCGCGGCATTTGCGATCCTCCGGCTCGGCGCCGTGATCGTCAACGTCAACCCGAGCTACACGCCTCGCGAGTTTCTCGTCGTTGTCACCGATTCGACGCCGAGAGCGCTGATTACGCTCGACGCGCTGGCGCCGATGGCGCAAAGCCTGCGTACTCAGACCACGCTCGAGCAAATCATCGTCACGTCGATCGCAGAATATGCGGAATCCGCCGCGCCGCCCCCGCGCATCGACGGCACGCTCCCCCTCGCCAACCTGGTAGATACCAGGTTGGAACCAGGTAAGAACCAGGTTGAAACCAGGTTGGAACCAGGTTGGAACCAGGTTGTTCGAACGCCGTCGATTGCGGCCGCCGACCTCGCGGTGCTCCAGTACACCGGCGGGACGACGGGGACGCCGAAGGGGGCGATGCTGACGCACGGCAACATCTTCGCGAACGTCGTGCAGACGATCGCGTGGACGAACCCGACGTACATCCTCGGCGGCGAGGAGCGCTATCTCGTCGTCATCCCGTACTTCCACATCTACGCCTTCTCGGTCTGCATGATGATGGGCGTGTGGATCGGCGCGCTGCAGGTGATTCATCCGCAGTACGACCCGGACGCCGTGCTGGCGTCGATCAAGCAGTTCCGCCCGACGTCGTTCCCCGCCGTGCCGACCGTGTTCGTGTCGCTGCTCAATCACCCGAAGGTCGGCGAGTACGCGCTCGACCAGGTGCGCCACTTCAACAGCGGCGGCGCGCCGTGCCCCGTTGACGTGCTCGAGGCGTGGGAGCGGACGATCGGCCGGCCGCTGCTCGAAGGCTACGGCCTGTCGGAGACGTCGCCCGTCACGCACTCGACGCCGCAGCTCGCCGCGCGGCGGCCGGGTTCGATCGGCATCCCGATTCCCGACACGGACATGAAAGTCGTCGACGTCGAAATCGGCACGCGCGAGCTGCCGATCGGCGAAGCCGGCGAGCTGTGCATCGCGGGACCGCAGGTGATGAAGGGCTATTGGAACCGTCCCGACGAAACCGCGCGCGCGCTCCGCGCGGACGACGACGGGCGGATCTGGTTTCACACGGGGGACATCGGCGCGATGGACGGCGACGGCTTCACGCGCATCGTGCAGCGCAAGAAGGACATGATCATCGTCGACGGCTTCAACGTCTACCCGTCGGAGGTCGAAGCGATCCTCTACACGCATCCGGCCGTGCGGCTCGCGGCCGTCATCGGCATTCCCGACGCGTACCACGGCGAGACGGTGAAAGCGTGCGTCGCGTTCAAGCCGGGCGCGGCGGCGACGCCAGACGAGCTGATCGCGTTCTGCCGCACGGGCCTCACCGACTACAAAGTGCCGCGGACGGTCGAGATCCGCGACACGCTGCCGATGAGCGCGGTCGGCAAGATTCTCTACCGCGTGCTGCGCGACGAGCACGCCGCCGCCGCCGCGGCGGACGCCGAGCGCGCGCCGATGCCGACCACGCCGTCATGACGCACGTCGAAGCGCGCCGCGTGATGAGCGGCCTCGAGTTCTTCCGCAAGATGCTCGCGGGCGAGATGCCGCCGCCGCCGATGATCGATCTCTTCGGGCTCCGCCTCGTCGAAGTGGACGCCGGCCGCGTGGTCTTCACCGGCCAGTGCGAAGAGCGCTTCTACAACGGCACCGGCGTCGCGCACGGCGGCTTCGCGGCTACACTGCTCGACACGGCGCTCGGCTGCGCGATCAACTCGGCGATGCCCGCCGGACGACGCTTCACGACGCTGGAGCTGAAGGTGAACCTCACGCGGCCGATCACGAAGGAAGCCGGGCTGCTGCGGTGCGAGGCCAACGTCGTGCACGTCGGCGGCCGCACGGCGACGTCGGAAGGCCGGATCGTCGATCGCGACGGCAAGCTCTACGCGCACGGCACGACGACCTGCATCGTCGTCGACGCGCCGCGCGGCGCGCTCGAACCTTAGCCACTCCCCGGAGACATCCATGGCTCTCGTCAACTACGCCGTCACCGATCGCGTCGCGGTGATCACCATCGACAACCCGCCGGTCAACGCGCTCAGCCCGGCCGTCTGGGACGGCATCGATCAGGCGGTGCAGCGCGCGGTCGCCGATCGCGACGCGGACGCGATCGTGCTCATCGGCGCGGGATCGACGTTCATCGCCGGCGCGGACATCAAGGTGTTCGACACGCTGAAGACGAAGGCCGATTCGTTCGCGCGATCGGCGGGCACGCACGCGCTGCTGCGCCGCATGGAGGATGCGGCGAAGCCGCTCGTCGCCGCCATTCACGGCAACGCGCTCGGCGGCGGCCTCGAGGTGGCGCAGGCGTGCCACTTCCGCGTGGCGACGAAGGACGCAAAGGTCGGGCAGCCCGAAGTGCTGCTCGGCATCATCCCCGGCGCCGGCGGCACGCAGCGGCTGCCGCGGCTCGCGGGGGCGAAGACGGCGATCGAGATGGCGACCGACGGCAAGCCGGTGCCGGCGCCGAAGGCGCGCACCGCGGGCATCATCGATCACATCGTCGACGGCGATCTGCGCGCGGGCGCGATCGCGTTCGCGAAAGCGAAGGCGGCGCGCGGCGAGGTCCGCAAGTCGCGCGAGATTCCGATCGCGCCCGACGCGGCCGCCGCGGGACTCGAAGCGGCCGACGCCGTGCGCGCGGCGCTGAAGAAAACGGCGCGCGGCCTTCGAGCGCCGTTCGCGGCAGTCGACGCGATCGAGGCCGGCATCAGGCACGGCTTCGACAAGGGATCCGAGCGCGAGCGCGAGCTGTTCGCCGAATGCGTCGTATCCAACGAATCGAAGGCGCTGCGGCATCTCTTCTTCGCCGAGCGCGACGTCGCCAAGGTTCCCGACATTCCGAAGGACACGCCGGCGCGCGACATCACGCGCGCCGCCGTCGTCGGCGCGGGCACGATGGGCGGCGGCATCGCGATGACGTACGCGAACGCCGGGATCCCGGTGCTGCTCAAGGACATCGATCAGGCGGCGCTCGATCGCGGCCTCGCCACCATCCGCGCCAATTACGGCGTGACGATGTCGAAGGGAAAGATGACGCAGGAGCAGGTCGATCGGACGATGGCGCTCATCACGCCGACGACCAGCTACGACGGCTTCGACCAGGTGGACATCGTCGTCGAGGCGGTGTTCGAGAACATGGAGCTGAAGAAGGCGACGTTCGCGGAGCTCGGGAAGGCGACGCGCGCGGACTGCATTCTCGCGAGCAACTCGTCGACGCTCGACATCGACGAGTTCGCCAAGGCGAGCGGCCGGCCCGCGCAGGTGGTCGGCCATCACTTCTTCAGCCCGGCGAACGTGATGAAGCTGCTCGAAATCGTGCGCGGCCGCGAGACGAGCAAGGAGGTGATCGCCACGTCGCTGAAGCTCGCGAAGAAGCTCGGCAAGGTCGGCGTCGTCGTCGGCAACTGCTTCGGGTTCGTCGCCAACCGGATGCTCGCGTACTACATGCGCGAGGCGTATCTGCTGCTCGAGGAAGGCGCGAGCGTCGAGCAGATCGATCGCGTGCTCACCGAGTTCGGCATGCCGGTCGGGCCCTTCGGCATGCAGGACATCGCCGGCATCGACGTCGGCGCGCGCATCCGGCAGTACCTTGCGTCGATCGGCAAGTCACGCGCGGAAGGTCCGCAGTCAGCGGTGCCCGATCGCCTGTTCGCGATGGGCCGCTACGGGCAGAAGACGGGCGCCGGCTGGTACAAGTACGACGCGCCGGGCAGCCGCAACCGGACGCCGGATCCGCTGATCGATCAGCTTGCGGCGGAAGAAGCGGCGAAGCGCGGCGTCACGCGGCGCACGGTGAGCGACGAGGAGATCATCGAGCGCATCACGACGGCGCTGGCCAACGAGGCCGCGCGTGTGCTCGAAGACGGCTACGCGACGCGCGCGGGCGACATCGACATCATCTACGCCTACGGCTTCGGCTTCCCGCGGCACACCGGCGGCCCGATGTTCTACGCCGAGACGGTGGGGCTCGACACGGTGCTCGCGCGCGTGAAGGACTACCGCGCGCGGTTCGGCGACTACTGGCAGGCGGCGCCGCTGCTGGAACGCCTCGTCGCCGAGGGACGCGGCTTCTACAGCGAGCCGGCGCTGGCGTAGATGCTCACGCTCGACGTCCGCACGCTGCGCGATCGCATGGGCGAGGAGATTGCGGTCGGCGACTGGCTCGAGATCACGCAGGAGCGCATCAACCAGTTCGCCGACGCGACCGGCGATCATCAGTGGATTCACGTCGATCCCGCGCGGGCCGCGAGCGAGTCGCCGTTCCGCACGACGATCGCGCACGGGTTCCTCACGCTGTCGCTCCTCAGCACGCTGCTGCGCGAAGCGATCCAGTTCAGCGGCATCCGGATGGCGATCAACTACGGGTTGAACAAGGTGCGGTTCGTGTCGCCGGTGCCGGTCGGGTCGCGCGTCCGCGCCCGCCTGGCGATTGGCGGCGTCGAGGATATCGGCGGCGCGGTGCAGGTCACCTGGTCCGCGACCATCGAGCGCGCCGGCAGCGACAAGCCGTCCTGCGTCGCCGAGTGGCTCGTCCGCTACTACCCCGCGTAATCCTTCGAAAGATCGCGAATGGTGCCATTCACGTGCCTGGCACGTGCCTGGCACCGGCGGCGGTCGCGCGCGGTAAAATGGAATTGCCAGCCAGGCCGCCTGAGCAGCGGGTTTTCGCCATGGGTTACTCGAAGTCGATCGCGCTCATCGGCACCATCGTCGTGTGCGTCGGTGCCTACGCCGCCGATGCCTCGGCGCAATCTCGCGGCCGCGCCGGACGCGGGCCGTCGGTCGGACACGCCGCGCCGCGCGGCCCGTTCGTCGGCGGATCGCGCGTCGGGCCGGGCCGCTATTACGGCGGCGGATTCCTCCGGCCGCGCTTCATCACGCCGCGCATCGTCGGCGTGTTTCCGTATCGACCGTATTACTATCCGTTCCGTCCCGGCATCACGCTCGGCTTCTACGCCGGCTACGGCTACCCGTACGGCTTTCCCTATTACGCCTATCCGTACTACGGGTCGGGCTACGGGTACGGCTACGGCTATCCGTACGCGTACGGCTACGGCGTCCCGCCGGCGGGATACGTGAGCGCGCAGCCGGGCCTCGCCTACGGCGGCGTGCGCATCGAGGGCGCGCCGAAGGACGCGCAGGTCTTCGCCGACGGCTACTACGTCGGCGTCGTCGAGGATTTCGACGGCCCGGTGCGGCATCTCAACCTGCCGGCCGGCGCGCACCAGATCGAGATCCGGCCCGCGGGCGTGCAGCCGATCGCGTTCACCGTCAACGTGCAGCCGGGCGAGACCGTCTCGGTGCACGCGGACGTGCGTTGAGCGCGTCACACGCCGATATCTTCATTCCATAATTCCGGCTGCGTCGCGATGAACAATCGCATCATCGCGACGCACCGCTCGTCCTGCACGACCTCGACGCGCACGCCGCGCGCGCGCAGCAGATCTTCCTCGCCGACGAACGTCCGGTTCTCGCCGACGACGACGTGCGGAATGCCGTAGAGAAGAAGCGCGCCGGTGCACATCGCGCACGGCGACAGCGTCGTATACATCACGCTCTGCCGGTAGACCGCCGCCGGCTGCCTCCCGGCATTCTCGAGCGCATCCATCTCGGCGTGCAGCACCGCGCTGCCGCGCTGCACGCGGCGGTTGTGTCCACGGCCGAGGATGCGATCGCCGTGCACGAGGACCGCGCCGATCGGGATGCCGCCCTCGCGCAGGCCGCGCTCTGCCTCTTCGATCGCCGCAGCGAGAAATGAATCCATACGCGGGATTGTGCCTCACTTCGCCGCGCCCGCGAGATTCGGGCGCTCGGCGTTGGCACCGGAGTTGCGATTTCGTGAAGCATCCCGCGCTCGTGTGTTTTCGCGCATTCGACCGAAGGAGGACGCATGGCTACGACCGATCGCACGACCAACAACCCGACCGCATCGAAGAGCACGCCGACCGATACCGCGCGCCAGTCGAACACGACGCGCGAGCCCAACCAGACGCGCTCGCTCGCGCGCCGGGATCCGTTCGGGTCGCTCTTCGCCGGCGGATCGCCGTTCGGCTCGCTGTTCCAGCGATGGAACGACGAGATGGACCGCTTCTTCGACGACTTCGGCGGCGGACGCGGCCTGACGCGCCGCGGCCAGCAGACCGCCTGGACGCCGCAGGTCGAGATGTTCCAGCGCGGCAGCGACCTCATCGTGCGCGCCGACCTGCCCGGCATGAAGAAAGACGACGTGCACATCGACGTCACCGACGACGTGCTCACGATTCAGGGCGAGCGCCGCCACGAACACGAGGAGGAACGCGACGGCTGGTACCGCACCGAGCGCAGCTACGGATCGTTCCATCGATCGATTCCGCTGCCGGACGGCACCATCGCCGACAGCGCGAAGGCGTCGTTCAAGGACGGCGTGCTCGAGGTGACGCTGCAGGCGCCGTCCGGCGAAGTCAGCCGCGGCCGGCGCGTGACGATCGAATGAGGCGCGCGGCGACAGCCCATCCGTTCGTCGCGGCATGCTTTTAGCAGCAGACGAGTGCGGAGGGTTGGATCATGCTGCACATGGCGCTCGTGTTTCTCGTGATCGGGCTGATCGCCGCGCTGCTCGGCTTCACGGGGATTGCCGGTGCGTCGTTCGCCGTCGCCAAGTTCCTGGCAGGGCTGTTCCTGGTGCTGTTCCTCGTGTTCCTCATCATCGGCATCACGGCCACTCGCCGCATCATCGGCTGACGACTGCTACAATGGAGGACCTCGGCCATCCGAGATCCTCCATTGAAGTTCCGCGCGATTCCGCAGCTGCCGGCCCTCACGCTCGCGCTTCTCCTCGGTCTCGCTGCCGTCCTCTCGAGCCAGCCGCCCGCGCCGCCGTCGCTGACGCTGCTCTCGAAAGAGGGACGCCGCGCGCTGCCGCTGACGCTGGTCGGCGACCAGGAGTTCGTCGCGCTCGACGACCTCGCGGGCCCGTTCCAGATCGCCGTTCGTGAGGACGCGCTCGGCGCCGTCACGGTCACCTACAAGGGCAAAACGATCGTCCTGACGCCGGATCAGGCGCTCGCGTCGGTGTCGGGGCGGCTCGTGTCGCTGCCGGCGCCTCCTTCGCGCAGCGGGCGCCGCTGGCTCGTGCCGGTGGAGTTCGTCAGCCGCGCGCTCGCGCTCATCTACGACGCGCGCCTCGATCTCCGCAAGCCGTCGGGCCTGCTCATTGTCGGCGACGTCCGCGTGCCGAAGGTCGCCGTGCGGTTCGATCCGCTCGGCAACGCGGCGCGGCTGACGATCGATGCGACGCCGCGCGCCGGATCCACCGTTACGCAGGACGCCGATCGCCTGACGATCAAGTTCGACGCCGACGCGCTCGACGCGCTGAACCCGCCGCTCGCGCCGCAGCCGGCGCAGGGCATCGTTCAAGGCGTGCGGCTCGTCGACCAGACGACGATGGCGGTCGATCTCGGGCCGCGCTTCGCCGGGTTCCGGACGACGTCGCAGCCGGTGGACGACACGCAGCGGCTCGTGATCGATCTGCTCGCGCTGGTGCCGAGCGATACGCCGGCGCCGCCGGGACAATCACCGCAGCCAGGACAACCGGCGCAGCCAGCGCCGCCGCCGCCGGCGGAACCGCCGCTCGTCTTCGGGCAGCCGCCGTCGGCGTTTCACACGATCGCGATCGACGCCGGCCACGGCGGCGACGATGAAGGCGTGAAGAGCGGCGAGGGCGCGAAAGAAAAAGATCTGACGCTCGCGGTCGCGCGGCGGGCGAAGGCGGTCGTCGAGGCGCGGCTCGGGCTGCGCGTGCTGCTGACGCGCGACGACGATCGCAACGTGCCGCTCGACGAGCGGACGGCGATCGCGAACAACAACAAGGCCGACCTCTTCGTCAGCCTGCACGCGAACGGGTCCATGCGGCCGTCGACGACCGGCGCCTCGATCTTCTGCGCCGCGTTCGACAAGGACGCCGCACAGACGGCGGCCGCCGGCGGCGCCGAGCGGCTGCCCACTTTCGGCGGCGGCTCGCGCGACATCGAGCTGGTGCCGTGGGATCTGGCGCAGACGCGCCACCTCGATCGCTCCGAGCGCTTCGCCGAGTTCGTCGAGGCGCAGTTCCGCGATCGCGTGCCGCTGTCGTCGCGCGCGATCGATCGCGCGCCGCTGCGCGTCCTCGAGTCGGCGAACATGCCGGCGGTGCTGATCGAGCTCGGCTACCTCACCAACGCGGAGCAGGCGAAGCTGCTCACGAGCGAGGCGTTCCAGGCGACCGCCGTGCAGGCGATTTACGAGGCGATCGTGCGGTTCCGGGACGCGTTCGCGGCCGGAGGCGGGACGCCATGACCGTGCGCCGCCTCCTCGCCGTCGGCGTCCTGCTGCTGACGGCGATCGTCGTCGGGACGATCGTGTGGCTGCGCGTGCCGCGGTTCACGTCGCAGGCGACGCCGCGCGCGGCGGCCGCGCCGGCGCCGACCGCGCCCGCGCCGCCGGGGCGGAAGATCAAGGCGCGCCTCTTCTACGTCGGCGACGACGGGATGAAGCTCACGGGGATCGAGCGCGACATCGCGTACGGCGAAGGCGCGACCGAGCAGGCGCGCGAGATCGTCGCCGCGCAGATCGCGCCCGTGGTCGATCCCCTCGTGTCGGCGGTGCCGCGCGGCACCGCGCTCCGCGCCGTCTTCCTCACGCAGGGCGGCGAAGCGTACGTCGATCTGAGCCGCGACGTGATCACCGCCCATCCGGGCGGAACGCTGAACGAGCTGCTGACGGTCTACACCTTCGTCAACGCGCTCACGGTGAATCTCCCGGCGGTCACGAGCGTGCAGCTCCTCGTGGACGGCAAGGAGATCGACACGCTCTCGGGGCATATCGATCTGCGGCAGCCGCTCGCGAAAAACCTCAGCTGGGTCCAGTAGACTTACGCACATGCGATCCGACCAGCGCGCAGCCAACGAGCTTCGCGACATCTCGATCACGCCCGATTACCTGATGCACGCGGAAGGATCCGTGCTGATTTGCGCCGGCCACACGCGCGTCATCTGCACGGCGAGCGTCGAGGACCGCGTCCCCACGTTCCTGCGCAACAGCGGCAAGGGCTGGGTGACCGCCGAGTACGGCATGCTGCCGCGCGCGACGAGCACGCGGATGCAGCGCGAGGCGTCGGCCGGCAAGGTCGGCGGCCGCACGCAGGAGATCCAGCGTCTCATCGGCCGCTCGCTCCGCTCGGTGACGAACCTGCCGGCGCTCGGCGAGCGGACGGTGTGGGTGGACTGCGACGTGATTCAGGCGGACGGCGGCACGCGCACCGCGTCGATCACCGGCGCGTTCGTCGCGCTGGCGCTGGCGCTCGGGAAGATGCGCGAGCGCGACATGATTCGGACGATTCCGCTGTCGGACTACGTGGCGGCAACGAGCGTCGGCATCGTGGACGGCGAGGCGCTCCTCGATCTCGCCTACGACGACGACAGCCGCGCCGAAGTGGACATGAACATCGTCAAGACGGGCGACGGACGGTTCATCGAGGTGCAGGGCACGGCCGAAGCGATCCCGTTCGGGCGCGAGGCGCTGGACACGCTGCTCGATCTCGCCGACCATGGCATCCGGCAGCTCGTCGACAAGCAGAAGGCGATCGTCGGGCACCTCGTGAAGCAGACCTGGTGAGGAGCGCCGTCATGATTCTGGCGCGCGGGACGATAACCACTCCGCTCGGCGACATGCTCGCGCTGGCGTCCGACGACGGGCTGTGCGCGCTCGAGTTCACCGGACCCGAGAAACGGCTGACCCGTCTCGACGCGCGGCTGCAGCGGCACTTTCCGGCCCACGAGATCGTCGACCGCGACGCGCGGCCGATCGCGCGCGCGCGCACGTGGCTCGAGGCGTACTTCGCGGGGATCAGCGCCGAGCTCGGCGACCTGCCGCTCGACATGCACGGCGCGCCGTTCGAGCTGCGCGTCTGGAAGGCGCTGACGCGCATTCCGCCGGGGGCGACGACCAGCTACGGCGCGATCGCGAAAGCGCTCGGATCGGCCGGCGCCTCGCGCGCCGTCGGCGCCGCCAACGGCGCGAACCCGATCGCGATCATCGTCCCCTGCCACCGCGTCGTCGGCGCGACGGGCTCGCTCACCGGCTACGGCGGCGGCCTCGATCGCAAGACGTGGCTCCTCGATCACGAGCGCCGCTGGCGCCGCGAGCCGCTGGCGATGCTGTTCTGAGATCGGACGGCATCACGACGTGGTGCCGTCCCCTACTCCTACGAAAATACCGGTGCCGGCGCCAAGGTAACCGAGTGCCCGAGGTTCTGCAGCCGCTTGACCAGGGATCGGCGGACGGCGTCTGCGTTGCGGCGATCGAAGTAGTCCGGGCCGA
>Ga0075435_100000978_pt1 | contig 18078 bp, 23 predicted proteins | sample RhiMethybrSRZTD4_FD_75302 | JGI IMG/M metagenome (GOLD analysis project Ga0075435, IMG submission 75302) | Populus rhizosphere microbial communities from Tennessee, USA - Rhizosphere MetaG P. TD hybrid SRZTD4 | ecosystem: Host-associated > Plants > Roots > Rhizosphere > Soil | place: USA...
GAAGAGGAGCTTCGTGCGGCGGGCGTCGCGCCGGGGACGATCCGGCTGTCGGTCGGCATCGAAGCGATCGACGATCTGATCTGGGATCTCGAGCAGGGCTTCGCGCGCATCGCCACGTCGGCAGCCAACGAGGTGGCCTCCCTGTGAGCCCGTCGTTCGATCTGACCCGCTATCAGGATCCTTTGACGATCCAGCGCGTCATCCACGGTGCGAAGACGATCGCGATCGTCGGGCTGTCGAAGAACCAGATGCGGGCCAGCTATTTCGTCGGCTTCTACCTGCGGCGGCACGGCTACCGCGTGATCCCCGTGAATCCGCGGGAGTCCGAAGTGCTCGGCGAACCGAGCTACAAGGCGTTGACGGAGGTGCCCGGCCACGTCGACATCGTCAACGTCTTTCGCGCGCCGGGAGCGGTGCCTGGCATCGCGGAGGAAGCGGTGGCGATCGGCGCGTCGACGCTGTGGTGTCAGTTCACCGTCGTCAGTGAGGAAGGAGGGCGTATCGCGGAGCGCGGCGGGCTGTCGGTCGTCATGGACCGCTGCCTCAAGGTGGAGCATGCGCGATACATCGGACGGATGCACTGGCTCGGGTTCAACACGGAGCGCATCACGTCGGTGCGCGGCGGCCTTCAGTAGCTCGCGGCGCAACGCCTATCGAGGCCGTGTTCGTCGTGATGACCGTTGGAAGAGGGATGGTATTGGACCCCGACTCGTTTCGGGACGGACCAGATGCTAACGTGACGCGCGCTCGTGAGCGTCGGTCGAGCCCTCCCCCATCCGGTGTGGTGCTGCGCGGGCAATTCATGGTTCGAGACACTCTGGACATGGCCAACGGCGAAGCCTTCGAGCACCAGCGCACATTAGCAGCGACATCAGCACATCGATTTCTCGATCAGCTTGGCTTTTCGAAGTAGGACGGATTCGAGAACCGCTGTTCTCGAGTAGGGTTCCCGAATCAGTGCGTGAAGGTTCGCGTTTCTGAAAAAACCACGCCTCCGTGTTTGGTCACGGACCACACGCGCCACTGCCATTCACTACGCGTCGACCACAGCCTGCCCGTTGAGACTTCAGTCGCAGGCGGCGAGATAGCTGACGTATCCAGCAAGGCCACGCTTGATGCGGTCGAGCACGTCTTCCGTATCCGACAATAGCGTCTTCGCTGATGGCTCAGGCATAGTGTCATCCCGGCCGTTTGTGAACGCCCAATGTCTTTCAGACTTCGCGTCAGGACATTCCGTCTGCAATCCACTCACACAGTGCCCACGCCAATCCTGCCAGTTCGGGAAAAATCAGCAACGACGCATGTACCGCATCAGGCGTGACCGGTTCGATGGTCGTCGGATGTCCGGCCTCGTTGCGCGTCGTCCGAATCTGCGTGGCAAACCCGGACCAGTACGCTTCGTATCGCTCGCGCAGCGCGGCATTCTTCTTCCGGTCAATGCCGTTGTTGAAGATGCGCGTCAGAGCACTCGTCACCGTCCGAATCTTCCAACTGTTCAGGTCTGATGGAAGGTCGCTCCGACCAAGCTCTTCGTACTTGGTCTGAACGAACAACCGTACGTCGAGAATGACCGCTTCCGCTGCCGCACCGACCATGACCGCTGAGGCTTTGAACAGTCCTGCCGCGTAGCAATCCAACGACTCCACAAGGTACGACCGCGCCACTGCGCCAATCTTGGCTCGTGCGTCCAAATGCCTCATGTAGCCGTCAGGGTTGCTCGGGTCGCGTGTGGCGTTCGCCAAGGCACGCCGACCCACATCCGTGAGATGGAAAAACGGCGGGTTCGGATTGCTAAGGTTGTAGCCCCAGGCGAGCAGACCCGTCCGAAACAGCTCCTGCCACTGGGTCAGAATCGCTTCTTCCAAATCGGGATTTCCGTGGTACGGCACCAGCTTCTTTGCCGCTGCATCCAGCAACGTGCTCGCTGCAAGTTCCCGCCTTTGCGAGTCGCGCTCATTTCGTACACGAGGGATAGCAGAACTTCGCGAACGCTCGGTGTGGGCATGGTCGGCATAGGTGCGCCTTGGCTGTTGCGAGTGCTTGAACCTTAACGAGCGGTGGGCGTTCGGCAAATCCCACAACTTCTCGGGGCGTCAGCGGTTGCTCTTCCACTGAGCCAGCCGCCGTTCGAGTTCGGCACCGCTGCTGATGATGTCCGGGTTGCTCAAAAGCGCCGGGTGTCGCTCATGGGCTTCGTAACCGGTTGGCATTCCCGTTTCCGCGTTGACGACCCATGACGCTTCTGGACTTCGAGAGTACAGGCGGGTAAGGCGGTCACCAATCCCACGCGGTATCCCGCCGACGAGTTCAGCCATCGCCCCGTACGTCGCACGGACCTGCACCGCATTGAGCAACCCGATGATGTCTTCAAGCTCGTAGACGCCACTGCTCGCTGCGACCCGGCGTTCGTGTCTGGGCTGTCGTTGCGTCGGCGGTCGCAACGCAGCAGCGCACAGCGAACAGAACCGCTGGTCCAGCCCGTGCTTGCAACGTTCAGGCATCGTGCGAGTTCACACCAACAACGTCGACAAACGCGCCATGTCCGCTGACGACAACGGCTGTTTGTAAAGCTCCTTGTCGTTCCAGAGACCGCTTTTGCGTACACGCCTATTTGTGCATCGCAGACCGAGCCAAGCATCAGACGCCCTGCATTTCTCGCAGAGAGATATCGTTGATATCAGTTTCGACTCGAACGTCTTGCGGTCAGACTCGTCGTCAACCTTGAAGACTACGAACGAGCAAGCGTCTTGAATGTGCCGTGTCACATCCCGTTCGCGATTTGGTGTGCGTCGTGAAGGCTCTGGGCCACTCTGAGTACCAACGGGCGGGCTTCATCGTTGTCGACGTACACGGCGCCCCTGGCCGTCATGTAGTTTGCTAGTTCCTGAAGGTAAAGGCGCTGAAATCCTTCGAGTGGAGGAGACGCCAGATGAACGGCGTGCTCGCCCGCTTCTTCCATCAAGCGGGTGACTTCTTTCAAAACGTCCATCTTCGTCTTCGGGATGGCTGCGCCAGCAGCAAAGATGGAGGTGATGCCGGAGAGCACAAGTGGCGTGCGCGCCAAGTCATCCAGCTCTCGGTCAGTATCAAGCTGCGTGACCAAAGCCTGAGCGCGGTCTCCGAGTCTGCTGCGCAAGTAGTCGTTGCGTTGCCGGCGTGTGATCCGTAGAAGGGCAATTCGGCGAGCCCCGTCTAGCGGCGGACGGACGTGGTTCGTGCGCGTCGCGACGATGATGCCGGCCGACATGAACTTCCGATCGAGCGTCCGCAGTTGTTCTGCTGCGCGGTGCGAGTCCGAGAGCCCAACCTCATTCCAGCCATTCAAGAGAAATGAAAAGTGAACTGCGCTTTGCACACGTGCGAGCGAGGCGGCATCAAGGCCACGGGCTAGAAACTTCGGTGACTGGGCGATGAACTGCAGCATCGGAGCGCCGGAGGAAAGCCAAGCTGGCAAATCGACGACGAATGCGGTGGCCCCAGAGGCGATGTGCAGTTCGGCGAGTTGCGCCAGACTCGTCGTCTTGCCACGGCCAGCCGGGCCTTCGAGCACGAGTCTGGCGCATTTCAGCAACGCGTCATGAAGGGCGGGCAGATCGTACGTGCGTGACGACTCGACGCCTGTCGCATCGATTGGCATTGCGACCAGGTCCATCAGCGGACCCGGCGTTCGTGCCGTCCAGGTCGTGGCATCGGATCTCGCCGCCTCTCTGATGGTTTCAACGAGGCCGGATGTTGTTGGGTCAGGTGTGACGTCAATGGAAAGCGTCGAGCGACAAAGGTCAGCGTTCCTCGGCTCCATCAAAGAAGTAATGATGTCCTCGCGGGACATCACGTTCAGTTCGTATCCAAAGTCCTTCTGGATTGTCTGAGCCCAGTCCGCCTTCTTGGGGTTTGAGACCTTCTGCGGCGTGGCAAAGAACAGCACGCGCACGTCTTGAAAATGCTCTTTGACCTTCTTCGCATCCTCAACGATCTTTGACAGATCGGCGGTGATGGAACACGCGAGTCCCTTGCCAATGCCGTCGGGCGACGCGGAGGCGCTGGCGTGGGCGTCGAGCCCCCAATCATTCTTTCGTTCGCTCGCGACGAGCTCAGATCCCCATCGCTGGCGTGCGAGCACGACGGCGAGTCCCTGAAATCGCATCCCCTCTTCGTTGGAGATGATCTCGTCGAGAGCCTTCTCGATTTCAGATCTCAGGGCTGCAACGTTCGGCCGAACCGTCATCGCGATCGAGCTCTCGCCCGGTGGATTACTGCGCGCCGGTCCGGCAACGTTCGCCGCGACCACTTGATTCCAGAATTCCTCGACGCCTCTGTCATCGATCCCAACGTCGTGAAGCGTCTGACGGATGTTCGTGACATATGACAGCCCACTACCCTTAGACCCCGCGGCTGCTCGAGCAAGTCGCGCCCTGGCTTCTATCGATTGATTTCCGATAAACGTCGCGCGCGATGGATCGTTGACTGGGACGATCGCGTTGACGATTTCGCCGGAATCCAGCGTTATCGACTTTTCGTCTAGCCGAAAACTCTTGCCCTCGCGGTCTCGCAGTGTCGCGAGCACTCGGTCTCGGTTCGCGTCAGCCAACTCAAACGCGAAGCCAACGCAGCTCGCGCCGACCTCAGGAACGAGACCCAGAGTCGGCGCCGGTACGGCGCGGGTGCCCCAATTCTTCCAAGACGCCTTGTTGAAATCTCGACGGACTCCGGGCAGGGTCGCCCGCTCCCGTCGGGCGGCACCGAATTCCACTTCCCAGCCGTCCCACATTAGGGACCCGTAGCCAAAGACCCACATTGAACAAAACTTCCGGTTTTCGGCCGATGAAAAATCGCGTGCGCTCGCCTATGCGTGAACCTCTTCGGTGCGTTTCAGTGACGGCAGCTTCTTGATTGCCTTCCCGCTCTTTTCTTCGGCCAAGCGGATTTCGTAGAGGCTCTGAAGATTCAGCCAGAACTGTGGGCTCGTTCCGAAAAAATGAGCCAGGCGCAACGCCGTGTCTCCGGAAATCGCGCGCTGGCCGTTCATGATCGCGGTGACGCGATTCGTCGGAACCTTGAGGCGACGCGCAAGCTCCGCGGCGCTCATGTCGAGCGCGCCAAGCTCCTCAGCCAAGTGTTCTCCAGGGTGAATAGCTCTCGATGCCATGGTGTGTTCCTCAGTGATAATCGACAATCTCAACGTTCGTCGGGCCAGGCGATCGATCCGGCCACTCAAAACAGATGCGCCACTGATCGTTGATGCGGATGCTGTACTGCCCCTTGCGATCACCCTTCAGGGCTTCGAACCGATTGCCCGGCAACGCCGCCAGATCATGAAGGACGTGCGCGGCTTCAAGCCGATCGAGTTTGAGCCGAGCGGGCCGCTCGATGCCCGAGAACGCTTTCACGCGCTTGCCGGCCGCGAATTCAGCCGTTCGCTTGTCGCGGTAGCCGACAATCATCCGAAGAGATCATAACACACAATTATGCGTTACGTCCTGCGTAACGAAGCGATGCCGACCAACCGATCAACCGGTCAAGAACCTCAATATACGAGCGGCGTGCGACCGCTGTGCGTGGCCGTGAGGGGCCGTCCGACGCCATCCCTCTTTCGGAACGCGCTCAATAAGCCAGACCGAAGGGCGCTACCAGCGCCAGAGCACCGGGCTCACTCGAAACAACGGCGAGTACTGACATTTAGCGAATGCTGATATCGCTCGGCGAAAGGCATACCTGCGAGCCTTCGGCCGGCCCCGCATAGCTGCGACGATCGCCAGTTTCCAGACCTCGGCCCAGTTGTTCATGACGCGGTGTTGTCGAATGTAGCGGCGCAGCGTCCGCACTTCGTTGTCGTCGAGTGACCTCAACTCTCGAACTGAATCGCGAAACGCCATCGATTCGGCGATCAGGTACCCAAGGTTCTGATATCCCTCTTTCGTTGGCACCCCGATCGAATCGGCAGCGACAAGATCGTCGAATCTGATTCCCATACGCTGTGCGGTGAGTTGGATCTGATGCAGGTTTAGTCGGTCCCCGGCCACAAGAGCTGCATCGGCTGCAACGCGAAGATGGCTGGCGAGCCACGGACGCATGCGTTCTTGAAGGATCCGCAGTCTGGTTCGGCCAGCAAGCTGAAACCATCCGCGTCCAAGGAGCGCGACGCGCAGCGCGGCGGCACCATCGAGCCTCGTTCGCTCAAGGCCCCGGGGCAGAAGCCGGATCCGGCGGCGGGCGGATCGACTCTGATGGTCGACCATCATGAGCGAAATCGCTGACGGCGTTCGCGCCGCTTCACTCGCCGTTGCGACGTTGATGCCGATCGTCAACCCGCTTGGCTCGGCCCCCATTTTCCTGTCGATGACCGCGGACCTGCCGATGGCGGCGCGGCGTCTGCTGCCCCGTCGGGTTGCGTGAACTCCTTTCTCCTTTTGTCGGCCGCGATGCTCGCCGGTTCACACGTCCTGCATTTCTTCGGCATCTCCGTGCCGATCGTTCGTGTCGGCGGCGGATGCTGGTGATTGCGAACGGCTGGCGGCTGCTCAATGCTTCCGATGTGCCGCCGGTAGAAAACTCGGACCAGCCGTGGCCTGGGAGCGCGAAGTCGCGCGCCGCGCGTTCTATCCGCTCACGTTTCCGCTGACCGTCGGGCCCGGATCGCTGTCGGTTGCCATCACGATTGGCGCGGCGATTTCTGCGCAGCCGACCGTCGGCGTGCGCGATGTGGTCAGCGACCTGATCGGCGTCGCGATCGTGGCGCTATCGGTCTCTGAGCTACCGGTTTGCAGGGCGCGTGATGGCACACGTCGGCGAGACTGGCGCGATCGTATTTCTTCATCTGTGTTCGTTCATTCTTCTCTGCGTGGCATGAGTACCATGTGGGGCGGACTTGCGGATCTCATCCGCCCCATGATGTCGACGGTCTGACGGCCCGGCGGCGGAGCGACATCTGGAAGAGGCGCTCAGGCGCATGGCGCATCCTCTAGAGTTCAATGATGCCGCGTTTGAGACCGATCATGGCGGCATGGGTTCGATTATCAGCACCGAGCTTCGACAGGATGTTCTTGACGCGACTCTTCACTGTCTCTAGGGAGATCGACAGTCGATCGGCAATCTGCTCGTTGGCCTTCCCCTCGGCAATGAGCCGGAGGACATCCATTTCCCCCTTCGTCAGGGCGTCGTCCGTCGCGTGTTCGGCGATTCCCTGTGAGACGATGGGTGACAGCGTCTTTTTTCCCGCCCGGACTGCACGGATCGTGTCCAGGAGCTCCTCCTGGACAGCATCCTTCAGAAGGTATCCGCGAGCGCCGGCCTGAAGGGCGCGCAGCGCCTGAACATCGCCGGCATACGTGCTCAGCACGATGATTCGCGCGTCAGGAAATTCAGCCCGGATCGCGATGATCGCATCGATGCCGCTCATCTCGGGCATCTGGAGGTCCATCAATGTCACGTCGGGACGATGTTTGCGGAACTGCTGAATCGCGTCCCGTCCGTTCGAGCACTCGGCGACCACCCGCATGTCCGCCTGACTGGAGACGAGCGCCCCGATGCCAGCGCGCAGCAGTGGATGATCATCGACGGTGAGAATCCGAATCGTGTCGGAACCGGCGTTCACGAATGCACCGGTTTTCGACCGACCAGGGACGAAAAATGGCACCGCGCCGTCGGGGTCGTTGGCGATCATGGTGTGTCTCCTTCCGTCTCAATCGACCCGTCGCCTTTTGGCGATGCTGTTCGTGTTCCGGCCGCCGTCAAGTGAACGGCCACTTCGATCCTCGTCGAGACCTTCGCGCCGGTCTCGCGGCAACCTCTACGAGCCGGATCCTTGTCGAACTGTAGGTGCGCCGGATTTCCCGGCGCTCGCCCTGCGTGCTGCGGCATTTCTCTCCATCTCCATCTCCATCTCCAACCCGAGGTGTCCGGCTGAACGGATGCGCGCTTAGCTGCCGGAATTCCGGCGCCGGGAAACCGGCAGGCGCACTCAATATCGGCCTCCTTCGGACTCCGGGCAATGCACCAGCGATGAATTGTCAATGAATTGCGTTTGAACATCCGACGGCTGCGGCCGACGGTTCGTAACGCCGTGACGAAACGGCTGGTCTCAGTTACTGAGGTGGTGGATCAGTTCGCGCAGCCTGGCTTTACTCGGCTTGGCGTGACCGTGATCGATAAAAGGAGACGACTTCCGACTCGTTCCGGCGGTAATCGTAGAACGGCGGTGAACCCGTCAGGAATCCTCGCCGTCACGATTGGAACGGTCTTTTTTCACGGGTGGTTTGCTGATTCCGGCGGTTTGTGATGTCAGCGTAGCTCGGCGTCGATTTCGCTCCCTAAGCAAATCGACCAGGGCCTGGTCACGCTCGCGTGCGATCTGGTTCACAGAGCGATCGCCGACTTGTCGTAAGACCTCGTTAGCCATCTCCTCTGTGAGCTCCGGCGTCCAGTCTGGGAATGCCCGATCCTCGGCAATGCTATTGGTCTGATCGACAAGCGAGTCGATAAACCAACGAATCCCACCGCGTCCGCCGGCAAGGTGAGAATGGGCACTTGGTTCAATCGTGGCCCAACGCAGGCCTAAGCCCCAGTACACAACGCTATCCGCGTCGGACACGTCCAAAGCGCCGCGGGCGATGAGGTACGCAATCTCTCGCCACAGCGCCGCCTGCAACCGATTGGCGGCATGGCCGCTTACCTCTTTCCGAAGATGGATCGGCTTCTTTCCGATTGATTCGTAGAACGCCATCGTCCCGCGGATCGTTTCGTCCGACGTCTGCTGACCGCCCACGACTTCCACGAGAGGGATGAGATGCGGCGGATCCAGCGGGTGGCCGATGATGCAGCGTTCAGGATGTTCACACGCGGCTTGCAGGACGGTCATACTGACGACGGACGAGCTCGATGCGATGATCGAACCGCATGGCGCGGCATCAGCGATCGATGAGAACAGTGTGATCTTTTCGGACTCTTGATCGGATCCGCTCTCCTGAACGAAATCTGCGTCGGATACGGCCTCCGCGAGATCCATCGTGAAATCGAGATGTTCGGGCGAAGCCTTCGGCGAGAGGCCCAGAGCCTTGACGGTCCCCCACGCGGACTCGATGAATCGCCGGAGCGTCGCTTCGGCGTGAGGTGCGGGATCCGTCGCGGCGACGTCGAAGCCCCTGGCCAGATAGAAGACGGCCCAACTGGCGCCGACGCCCTCCGTACCGACCAGCGCAATGCGGCGAACGCGGTTGATCGAGTGCATGTTGATCACGTGTCCTCGAGCTTGGCTCACAGCGGATACTGACGGATCAACGCGTTGCGGTCGATGCGCCGGAGCTGGAATATCTCTGAACTGAACATGAACTGGTAATCTCTTGACGCGGCTTGTGTTAGCGGTTCACCAGCGACGCTCCTGGCGCACGATTGCGGCAAGTCCCTTTGAAGCACCGCACCGAATGGGGCGGGAAGGATCGTTCGCGGCTGAGGTCGATGCGTAGGGCATTTGCAAGAGGAGTACGTCCAATCGTCCTGATCACGGATAAGTTGCGGCATCACCACAACGACACTTCTTGACGAAACCCGACGCAAACGCGAATAGTATTCGCACGAAAGGAGTTGCCTATGCATCCGACGACAAACTCCGTTTCGGCGGCGGGCCGTCACTTCCATGCGGTCCGGTTTTACGAAGACAACGACTCGTTGGTTCGCATGGTCGCGGACTTCCTGGGGGAAGGCCTTGCCGCAGGCGAGCCGGCGCTCGCGATGGTGACGCCCGAGCATTGCGCCGGTCTCTTGGAGGAACTTCGCGGACGTCATTTTGACGTTGACCAGATGCAGGCCGCAGGAAGCCTCCTCGTACTTGATGCACGCCAAACGTTGTCCACCTTCGTGGTGGCGGGCGAGTTGGACGGCGACCTATTCAGAAAGAACGTGATGGCCGTGATCGATCGGCTGTGTCAAGGTCGCAAAGATCGCTGGTTTCGTGCATATGGCGAGATGGTGGACCTGTTGTGGCAGGACGGACAGCGCGCAGCGGCGATACGCCTTGAGACGCTGTGGAATGAACTCCAGCACACGCAATGCTTCGCCGGACTCTGTGGATATGCGATGGGCAAATTCTATACGGACGCCGGCGTTCAGGATATCCAACGGGAGCACACGCACGTTCTGTCGACCGGAATCGGCCCCACCCACGAGAGCCCGGACACCGTGACGCTCAATCCCGAATTTCCATCTGCGCTGTGGCATCTGAACGGCCTTGCTATTCAGCCGATGCAGATTCCTTCGAATTAGCATTCCGCACCATTCTGATCCGTCGGGCCGCCGCGCCGTGACTTGGACGCTTGTCCTCAAGGCTATTCTGAGCCTCGGAACGCTGGCGACAGAGGTGGTGCCCAGCGGCCCGGCGTAACCCAGTTGATCATCGAGCGAGGATCGATCACAGTGATCAATCGTGACGAGGATGCTCCCCGGACAGAGACGCTCTCATCCGCGCGAGGCGGACGCGAGGTGGGAGGCAGGTGAGAGAAGGCCGTGACCGCCGGAGTCCCTTCCCCACGCTCGGCGCGATTCGGCCCGTTCAGGGTCGATGTGACGACGGGCGAGCTGCAGAAGAACAATCGAAAGATCAAACTACAGAATCAGCCGTTTCAGATTCTCATCCTTCTGCTCGAACGCGCAGGTGACATGGTCACACGCGACGAGATTCGCTCGAAGGTGTGGTCTACCGACACGATCGTCGAGTTCGAACACGGCATCGCGACCGCGGTGAAGAAGCTGCGCCAGGCCCTGGACGACGATGCCCACCAGCCTCGCTATATCGAGACATTGTCGCGGCGCGGCTACCGCTGGCTGGTGCCCGTCTCATGGGACCACGCCCATGCGACGACGATGCATCCAGCCGTTGTGACACGGAAGGCCAGCGGCGGGCTAGTGGGGCGAGATGGTTCGCTCGCGGCCTTGCGCGAAAGTTTTGGGCGCGTACGGCGCGGTGAACGTCAGATCGTGCTGGTCACCGGCGATCCGGGGATCGGGAAGACCTCACTCGTCGACACCTTTCAGCAGGAGGCCTCGCTCGATGTGCCAGATCTCGTGCTCGGGCGCGGTCAATGCATCGACAAGTACGGAGACGTCGAACCGTACTACCCGGTCCTCGAAGCGCTGAGCGGGCTGCTCCGCACGACCGCCCGGGACTCGGTGACCGCCGCGTTGTCTCTGCACGCGCCCACCTGGTTGGCACAATTCCCCGCGCTGCTGACACCCGACCGCCGCGCGACGCTGGAGCGCGAGATTCTTGGCATGACTCGCGATCGAATGCTGCGTGAGATATGCGACGCGCTGGAAACGATGTCCGCTGGGCAACCGGTGATACTCGTTCTCGAAGATCTCCAGTGGGCGGATCCCTCAACGGTTGATCTGATCTCGGCTGTCGGCCGTCGCCGCGGTTACGCACAATTGATCCTGCTCACAACCCATCGGCCCGTGGCCGCGGCTCATCGGCTCAATCAGGTAAAGCAGGATCTGCTCGCCCAGCGGCTGTGTCGCGAGATCGCACTCGAACCTCTGACCGAGTCAGACGTCTTCCGTTACCTGTTCGGCGACTCGCCAAAGACGCCCTCGACTGTCCCCTTCGCACGTCTGATCCATCGCCGCTCCGAGGGGAATCCGCTGTTCATCGTCGCCGCACTCGACAACATGACCCGTAAAGGCCTGATCGCTCGCGAAGACGGGGCCGTTCAGCTGCTCGTCTCATTGGAAGAGCTGGATGTCGGAGTGCCGAACAGCCTCGCCAAGATGATCGAGGCTCAAATCGAGCGCCTTAGCGCTGAGGAGCGAGGAGTCCTTGACGTCGGGAGCATTGTCGGCGTCATGTTTTCCACGTCGTTAATTGGTGCCGCGATGGGCGTTGCCGCCGAACATCTTGAACAGATCTGCGACGGCATCGCGCAGCGCCATCAGTTTGTGCGCGCAGCGGGCTCGCAACGACATCTCGACGGAAGGGTTTGTCGGCGCTACCAATTCGTCCATGCGCTATACCGGGACGTGTTGTATGAGGGACAGCCTTCCCACAGCCGGATGAAATGGCATGGGCGAGTTGGCGAGGAGATGGAAACACTCGCCGCGCATTCTGGCGGGCCTGAACACCTGGCCGAGTTGGCGCCGGATTTGGCCCATCACTTTGAAGCGGCCGCTGACTGGGGACGCGCGGCCAAGTACCTCGAGATGACCGCCGAAGTGGCGTGCCGACGTGCGACGACTGCCCCGCTCGGCGCCTGCCTCATCCTGGAGCACGCCCTGGATTTGGTGAAGCGCCTCCCAGAAGCGGCCCGTGCCGAGATCGAATTGCGCATCCTGCAGAGACTTGCCGCGATGTATGTCTCGTCTTTCACCTCGCGCGCTGTCGACACTTATGAGACATTGGCCTCGCGCGCGGCGCACTACGGATTGATCAACGCGGAGATCTCTGGCCTCATCGGAATGGCGTATCCGGCATCGTGGATTAGTTCCCAGCGGTGTCTTCAGGTCGTGGAACAGGCGCTGAAACTCTGCGATCGGCTGAGCGATCCCCTTTTGCGCGCCCGGATCCGGGCGAGCTGTCTCGTCCGTCGTATCTGGGCGTGCGGGTGGAATGCACAGGACGCCGCAGATTGCAGGAGTGCGCTTGCTGACATTCGGCTCGCCGCCGATCGTCGTGTGGTGGCCGCGCACCTGGTCGACTGTAATCTCATCGCGTGGGCCTCGTCGAATTACCGCATCGCGCGCCAGGACGCAGTCGAGAACCTTCGTATCTTGTCGGAAAAATCTGAGGACAACGCCTATGTGAACGTCGCGTACTGGCTGAGCCAATTCATCATGCCCTGGAGTCTCCTCTTCCTTGGCGAGTGGGGCGAATTGGCTGGAGAGCTCGACTCCGGAATTGCAATCCTCGCCAGGAATGGAGACCATTATCGCGCTCAAACATTGTGCTTGCAGTCAGCGTGGCTTCATTTCCACGCCATGGACTTTGACCAGGTCGTGAGAATCTGCGAATCAATCCTTCCACTTGTTGACGTTCCCGAGCGGACGCCGTGGCGTCGCTTTTGTCTGGTGCTGGCCGGTTCGGCTGAAGCAGCCGTGGGCCACGAGACGCAAGCCCTCGATCATCTGTCGAAGGTCCGCGAGGAGATGGATCGTCAAACGGTCATCCATGATTGGTACACGCGTATGCTGCTAGAGTCTGCGCTGTCCGAGTTGTGGCTCGCGAAGGGCGACATCCCGCAGGCTCGCGTGCAGGCCGATCGATTCCTCAAGGGAACGCTAGCGACAGCAGAACATACCTGGCAGGCCCTGGCGTGGGACACGAATGCACGACTGGCGATTTCGGATTTGGATTTGGAACGAGCTCGAGAATGTGTCGCTCAGGCGCTCGAGTCGATGGAAGGGTTTGATACACCGTTGGCTGCCTGGCGCGTGCACGCCACTGCCGCCGATTTGGCGCAACGGACAGGGGACGCAGAAAAGGCGATGCAGCACCTGAAACACAGCGGCGCGACGATCCTCAGGCTGGCGAATTCGCTTCCGGCAAACCATCGATTGCGTGCAACCTTCCTGTCCGCAACGCCCGTTTCGAGAGTTCTGTCGCATCCTCAGGCGTCATAGGCCGCACTCTAGCTTAGCCTAGTCGTCCTTCTTCATCGTGAAAGTCAGCTCGATTGTCACGATGACGGGCACCGGCTCGCCATTCCGCATGCCCGGTCGGAACTTCCACTGCTTTGCGGCCTGAACCGCCACGTCGTCCAAACCGAACTTGGCATCGAGGGAGCGGGTCACCTGTACATCGGTTACGCTGCCGTCCGGCGCAACGACGCATTCGAGCATCACCGTGCCCTCGATCTTCGCCTGCATCGCCTCTGATGTGTATTGCGGCTTCACTTCGCGGATGAGGGTCGGTAGGCTGACGCCGTTGCCAGGCCGGTACGCGGCGCCTTGGCCACGCGACCCAGCTTGTCCGGGTCCGGGTGTTTGTAAGACCGACCGGCTCGGCGTAGGCGCAGCGGCAGACTCGCGCGTCGACTGCCAGGCAACCATTTGCCAATGTCGTTCGGTCCAGCGGTCGACTTCGATGAATTTGATGGACAACACTTGCAGCTCACCATCAGATCGGACGTGCATGGTGGAGCGCCCAGTCATCACTGCGACGTCACCATAGAGGCGAACATCGACGTCCGTTGGTTCGATCCGCTCGTAATGAATTCGGCCCGTGCGGAGCGTCTCAAGGAACTGCGCCTTCGTCTCGGTCTCACCGCCCGAGTGCGTGTATGTCAGGTCGTCGCTAAGGCACTCGGCGACGGCGTCGGCGTCGTTCCTGACCATCGCAGCAAAACGGCGTAGCTGGAACGCGGACACCGACTGACGCTGATCCTCTTGGGCGACGACGCCCGCGTACATCGTCGCGAAAACGAGGATCATTGCTGGGGCCGTTCGGTTCATCGGTTCCTCTCGTGCGCTCACGCGCGGCGTCGATGTTTTTGGCTTTGGATCGTTGCCCTACTGACCTTCGATCGCAGTGACCAACAGAGCCACTGGCTCTGAGCATGAGTTCATTTTGGGATTGCCACCGCTCCGTTCGCCAGTGTTGAGCATCGTCGCGACACCCTCTGTCAGTTCGAGGCTTCAACGTATCCTCCAGAGTGCGGGTAGATCTCGTAAAAGGTGCGCCAGTCGCCGGTCGCAAGCGCGCTGCTGATCTCGGCCACGGGCACCAGCCTGAACGGTGGGTCTGTAAGAAATCCAGCTTGCAGTAGCCTGACTGCAGCGTTCTCGCGTCGGAAGCTGTCCATGACCGGCTTCCAATCTGTCTCGAGTACTTTTCCTGTCGCTATGCACTGCCAATTCGTCACGGTTTCCTGACGTAGCACGGCTCGCTCGAAGTCCGATGTCTTGAACGACCATTCCTCCGGCAACGCTGCCGCGTACACGGCGTAGGCTTCTGGATCTACGATCGGCGTCGGTGGAGACGCCAGAGCCGCGACCGTGAAGACAAGCATTGCAATGCCAAGTCGCGTCATAAATACCTGCCCGACTGATTAAACACTACACCGTCGCTCGTCGTTCGTATTTTTGGGACGCATCGGCTCAACCGGACGAACCGCTGAGTGCCGACAGCTGCGTCAGTGGCACAATGATCAACCGAGAGGAGTGATTATGCGACCAGTTCGTCAGTGGCTCTCGGCGGGCGTAGTGGCAGGAACGCTGGCGTTCGTGATGCCGACTTTCGTGGCGGCACAGGCCAAGCCGAAGAACGCGACCGCGCAGTGCAAGGACGGCACGTACAGCACGGCGAAGACGGAGCGAGGCGCGTGCTCGCAGCACGGCGGCGTCCAGACCTGGTATGGCGAGAGCGACACCAAAGGCGCGAAGGCCGACGCAAAGGCTGCAGGGACAGCCACAAAGGAAGCGGCAAAAGATACCGGCAAGGCGGCGAAGAACGCCGGGAAGGCTACAGCGGACGCGACGAAGAGCGCAGGCAAGGCGACGAAAGAGGGCGCGCAGACCGCCGCCAACGCCGTGAAGCCGAAGCCGTCCGACGCTCCGGCTGATGCAACCGCCAAGTGCAAGGATGGCTCCTACAGTCACGCCAAGCAGCACAAGGGCGCATGCTCCGGCCATGGCGGCGTGGCCGAGTGGTACAAGTAGCGCGCTGCACGATCACATCGTCATTGAGAGGGCTACAACGCCGTTCGTGAAGAGATCGACGTCGGTCGTTTGCGCCGCCCTCGTGGCTGTTCTCTTCAGCGCATGCCGAACGCGGGTGAGCACGACACCTACGGGTCACGGCACCTTCAATTTGGTCTGTGACCCGCTTGGTGGCCTCGCCATGCGCCGTGGGATTGATGACATCTGTGGACCTGACGGCATCGGGAGTTCGAATTCGATCGCGCAGAATCAAGTCAAGAACAACCTGTGTGCGCCACAACCCGTGACGACATTGGACATCAGCACGCTAGAGACGCTGCAAGGCGACGTACCAGCTCTCGGCATTCAGTTCGGTTCGCCCCAAACAATCCCGACTCCCGACCAGCGGCCGAAGCTCCGGCATCCAAACGTGGCAAATGGGATCGTAGTCGGTGAGGGATCACTCGTACAACTTGTCGGGTTCGTGCTGAACGGGCACTTCAGCAATGTTCAGGACGGCGAAGAGGTCAACTGCAGTATCGCTGGCGAGCCAATGAATGACATTCACATCGCAGTCGGAGCGGCACTTGGTGCTCCAGCGTGTGAGTCAGTGACAGCCGAAATCATTCCGCACTTCCGGCCCGAACCCTGGCTTGTTCTAGCGACACTCGAGGGACCAAACGCGACGGCGATGCTCACAAGTCTTCGGTTAGACCGACCGCTGCGGTTCACGGGACAGTTGATGTTCGACGCCAGTCACATGCCATGCGCGAACGGCCATCCGGCGAGCAACGCACCCGCACGCGCGTCATCGTGGGAGATTCACCCGGTGTACCAAATCGACGTCTGCAATGCCGGAACGTCCCTTCCCGAGTGCGCCGCCGACGCGCCAGTGTCGACGCGGCTGGATCAGTGGCTGAAGCAACCAACTCGCGAGTGAGATTTGCGATAAATCGTCGACAAGACTTGGAGGTCCAAATGAAGTGGTTTGTCGCTTTCGTGTTGGCGTTCGCCCCGGCACTCGTCAGCGTCGTTGCGCAGCAGTCGTCATCGGCCGAGCAGCAGATTCGGGACCAGATCGCGAAACACGATGCGGCGGCAGGCGGTGCTCCGGGTAGTGCCCGCCAGTTCTACACGATGGATGCCGTCACGTGGAGTAACGCGTACTCAAGGCCGCACACGATGGACGAGCCACTCGACAAAGCTCGCCCGGACCTGCAGGTAGCACCGGGCCGTCACAATCAGGTCTCGAAAACGAATCCAAGCCGGATCACCGTTGCGAAGGGCGGCGATATGGCTCACGAATACAGCACGTTCCTTCTCAGTTACGATGACGACAAGGGCCACGCGAACATTGAAGGCGCGTTGCTGCGCGTGTGGCAACTGCAGAATGGCCAATGGCTTATCGCTGCGGAGTTCCGGCGTCCGTATGGGCGAGTCGTGCCGGGCCAAACACAAAAACCAGGTCAGTAATTATTTTCTTGAGGCGTGGGCAAGTTTGGCTTGCATTTACTCGACTTGGCTTGCATTTACTCGACCGTCCACGCCCGCGTTCTTCTTCCGCCCACGCGACGGCTTGGGTGCCGGTTGGGAACACACGGCTAGACGGTGCACCATCGGAGGAAATCTCTACTTCAACGCCGTTCGGCGCGAACCGCACAACACACTCCATCAAGTAGCCGTGCTCCCTGCTCGAGGCCCCGACCGACGAGGACCTCGAGACGCTGGCCCACGAGCTCAATGGCGACGTGCAGCGCGACATTGGCGCGCGACGAGGCGCGGCGGCCGGTGTGCTCAGGGCCTCGGGTAAACACAAGGCGACAAGTGGAGAGTCATCGCCCCGATGACGGGCCATGTCAGTGGAGCGGTGTCTAAACGTGTAGTATGCGAGCCGAAATGCCGAATCAGGGAAGGACGGCACAAAGGTATGACCAGACGACGAGCGGCTGTTTCGGCGGTTGGCATCGTCATCGTCGCTCTGGCTGGGTGGATCACTCAGACACGACTGGACCGCGGGGATCCGCTTCCGCCGCCTCCAGTAACGGAACTCCAGCCAGAGCGGCCCGCCACGGTCCATCTCGGCTACCTCGCTGCTGTGCGGGTGGATTCGAACCTTCATTACACCGTCGGTTCCGCAGGCGAGTCGCTCACGCTCGTCAAGCAGACGACAGACGCTCGAACGACTGTCTACGTTTACCGTGCGTCCGCACCGGGCAGCGAGACGCTCGTCCTGACACCTCGCGATCCGGGACCGGACGGGTGCATTAGCTGCGTTACCAAGCACTACTTCGTCACGATCGCCAAGTAGTCCAGAGGAGTTCGTCTTCGATCCAAGTCGCGATCAACGCCGATCAGTTTATCTAAAGTACGTGCTGGCCCACGGGCTGCACCAGAGACATAGAGCCGCAGGTAGTGACTCTCCGGTTATGAACCGGATGCTCACCTGTAACCACTCGCCGACTG
>Ga0075435_100000981_pt1 | contig 18065 bp, 13 predicted proteins | sample RhiMethybrSRZTD4_FD_75302 | JGI IMG/M metagenome (GOLD analysis project Ga0075435, IMG submission 75302) | Populus rhizosphere microbial communities from Tennessee, USA - Rhizosphere MetaG P. TD hybrid SRZTD4 | ecosystem: Host-associated > Plants > Roots > Rhizosphere > Soil | place: USA...
CTGCCGTCACGATATCGCTCGGCTCGAGCGGCGTCAGATCCGACTCCGCCGGGTCGACGTTGCTGGCCACGACGGTCACGTCAGAATTCGCCTTCTGCCCGCGAATTTCGTAGAAGCCCTGCTCGGTGAGCTCGAGCACCTGCGCGGAGGACCCTTCGTCTTCGAGCGGCAGCCGCTTGCCTGAGGGCGTCAGCGCCAGCCGGCCTGTCGCCTGCGCTTTCGCGCTGGTCGCGTCCGGATCGAACACCTGCCCGATCGTCAGCCAGGGCATCGGTTCGGTGTAATTGGCGAGATGCACCATCGAGCGATGCAGGAAGGGCAGAAACACAGGCTTCAGCGGTAGATCGCTCCACGAGAGATCGAGCGTCGACGCCCAGAGCATCACGTGCCCGCTGCCCATCTTGCGTTCGACAAGAGCCGGCGTTCCGGCGTCGAAGCGCGCCAGCACCTGCGTGTTCGGCGCGGCCTGCACAGAGCGATACGCGTAGAACCGCGCCGTCGAAAAGTCGCCACTGCGCGGCGCGCGGAACACTTCGAAGACCGGATGGCCGTACTCGAGCGCGCCGACGCGCGCCGATTCGCCGCGCGATTTGTCGATTGGCTGCGACAGCGATGCGGGAAGCAGGTCCGTGTCCTGCGGCCAGCTCGCGCGCGGCCCCGCCGCGAGGAACAAGCCGCCGCCGTCCTGCACGAATCGCGCGAGACGCCGCGCCAGTCCGGCGTTCACATCAACGTCGTTGAGCAGCACCACCGACGAGCGGCGCAGATCGTCATCCGTCACGGCGTTCGGCTGGCGATTCTGCACGTCGAACTTCGGCATGTCGCCAATCGCAAGCGCGCGCGTCAGATACAGATTGGCGCCGGTCCGCGCGCCGGTGTCGACGAGAAGGATGCGCACGGGTGCGGAGGGCGCGACGACGAAGTTGAAGACATTGTCGAACGGCAGCGCGTCGTTGCCGGCACGCACGTCGACACGCATATTGCGCGATGGCACCGTGAAGGGCTGGAACGCGATCGTCGCCGAACCTCCGGGTGCAATGGTGAGCGGCTCGGTCTGAATCGGGCGTCCTGCGATCTCGAGCGTCAGTGAGTCTCCATTCACCGGCGCGATCGTACGGTTCGCCACCGATGCGGTCACCGTCACGCGCTCCTGATCGGAGAAGGTCGAGCGCGAGAGCGACACTGTCGTCACCGTTGCGTTCGGCTTGTCGGCCGGACCGGTGATGGCGACCGGCGTCAGCGTGCTGCCCATGGGCAGCCGTGCGCCTTCTTCACCGCGCCAACCGTTGCGCTGGAAGTCGCTGATGAGGATCGCTTCCTTGCGCGGCAGCGGAGACTCGGCGAGGATGCTGCCCGCCACCTTCAACGCAGGGCCGAAACGCGTGGCGGCCGGCGATGGCGTCGCGGTATCGAATGATGCAATCAGGCGATCCTTCTCCGCCGTCGACCGCAGCGCGATGTCCGCGCCCGACGAGAAGAGCACGACCGACGCGCGATCCGACGCGCCCAGCCTGTTGATGGCATCGCGTGCCGCCGCCTTCGCGCGATCCCAGCGATCCCCGTACGCCATGCTGTAGCTCTGATCGAGCAGCACCACCACCTCACGCGCGCCCGGGCCGATCGCCGTGGCCGCATTCGGCCGCCACAGGAACGGCCGCGCGAACGCGCCGATGATGAGGAGCAGCGCCGCCAGACGGACGCACAGCAGCGCGAGGTCACGAATCTTTCGCCGCCTGACGGTCTGATACGGAATCCGCCGCACGAACATCAGCGACGGAAACTGCTGGACCATCTTCTTCTCGCGCTGGGTCAGATGGATCAGGACCGGAATCGCGAGAGCGGCCAAGCCGACGAAGAAGAGCGGTGCGAGGAATGCCATGTGTCTACCGAATCTTCATCATTCTCGCTCTTGCCGACAGGTAGCGGTAGAGAGCGTGATCAAGCGGCTTCGACGTATCGAGCACGCTGTAATCGATGCGATTGGCCGAGAAACGCTGCTGCAGCGCATCGAGGTGCGCCTTCACCAGCGACTGATATTCCTTCCGGAACGCGTCCGGTACGACCGGCATCTGCTCGCCCGACTCGATGTCCTCGAACGCCGAGGCGTCCGAGAAACCGAATTCCAGCTCGGACTTGTCGAGTACGTGGAACACGATGAGATCGTTGCCGCGGAAGCGCAGCGGCGAGATGGCCTCGAGCACCGCGTCGGGCTCGTCGTAAAAGTCCGAGATGATGACGAGTACGCCGCGCCGTCCGAAGTGCTCCGCCATCTTCTGGAACGGCACCTTCAGATTGCTCGGCCGTCCGGGATTCACCTTCTCCAGCGTATGCAGCACCACTTCCATGTGCTTGGCCGACGAGGGGACGAAATTGACGACGTCATCGTCGAAGGTGACCAGGCCGACCCGATCGCGCTGATGGTGCACCAGGTTCGTCAGGCAGGCAGTGAGGATGCGCGCGTAATCGAGCTTGGTCACGCCCGTCGTGCCGTAGTTCATCGACTTCGACACGTCGAGCAGCACGGAGAAGTTCGAATTCGACTCCGCTTCGTACTCCTTGACGTAGTAGCGATCGGTCCGCGCCCACAGCTTCCAGTCGACGCGGCGGATGTCGTCGCCCGGGACGTAGCCACGATGCTCGGCGAAGTCCACGGAGGCGCCGAAGTACGGCGCCTTGTGCATGCCGTTGATGAATCCGTCGACCACCGCGCGCGACACGAGCTCCAGGTTGCCGATCCGCGCCAGGACCGACGGGTCCATGAAGCGCGCGCCGGGAATGGCGCCCTGCGAGTGGCCGGCAGCAACAGACATCTACATTCCCGATCGCGGCATGGGCACGGTTTCCAGCAGCCGATCGGTGATCTGATCGGTGGTGACGCCTTCCGACTGCGCGTGGAAGTTGGTGATGATGCGGTGACGCAGCACCGGATGCGCCAGCGCGCGGATGTCGTCGAAGCTGACGTGGTAGCGGCCGCTGGTGAGCGCGCGCGCCTTGCCGCCGAGCACGAGGTACTGCGCCGCGCGGACGCTGGCGCCGAACGCGACCCACTTGTTGATGAAATCGGGTGAGTCATTTGCCCGTGGACGCGTCGCGCGAACGATGTCGAGCGCATGCCGCAGCACGGGCTCCGACACCGGCACCTTGCGCACCAGCTCCTTGAACTTGATCAGATCCTCGCCGCTCACCGGACGCTCCAGCCGCGGATTCTGGATCGCTGTCGTCGTGCGGACGACGTCGATCTCTTCGTCGTAGGGCGGATGCTCGATGATGATGTGGTACATGAACCGATCGAGCTGCGCTTCGGGCAGCGGATACGTGCCTTCGAGCTCGATCGGGTTCTGCGTCGCAAAGACGTAGAACGGCTCGTCGAGCTGATAGGTGCGTCCCTGAATAGTGACGCGATGCTCCTGCATCGCTTCGAGCAGCGCCGACTGCGTCTTCGGCGGCGTGCGGTTGATTTCGTCCGCGAGCACGATGTTGGCGAAGATGGGGCCGGGAGCGAACACCATCTGGCGCCGGCCGGTCGCCGCATCTTCCTGCACCAGGTCGGTGCCCGTGATGTCGGACGGCATCAGGTCTGGCGTGAACTGAATGCGCGAGAACTTCAGCTGCAGCACCTGCGCCATGGTGTGAATGAGCAGCGTCTTCGCCAGGCCCGGCGCGCCGACAATCAGGCTGTTGCCGCCGACAAACAACGTGTTCAGCACCTGATTGATGACTTCTTCCTGACCGATGATGACCTTGCGCAGCTCGCGGAGAATCTCCTCGCGGCCCGCCCGCATCCTGTCCGCAAGCTTGATGTCGTCCGGCGACTCGAGATCGACGACGTCGCTGGTTATGTACGGATTCATCGTCACGCGATCACTCATTTGGCACCTTCGAGGCTTCTAATCTCACGGGTCTTGAGCGCAAGATCGGTCACGAGCTTTTCGAGCTCACTCTGGTATTTCGCCGCATCCATGTTTTCCTTGAGCAGCCGCAGCGATTCGACGCGGTGCTGCAGGTCGCGCTGTTCGAGCACGAGCGCGCGCAGCTTCGGGTCGGTCGGCAGCGATGCCGCCTCGGCCGCCGATCCAATCGCGAGCAGTGCCGCGACCTTTCCATCCGCCTGACCGTTGGTCGCCGGCTCCGGGCTGCCGGTCTTGTCGCCGTTGTCGTCGAGCACCGCGTGCTCGGTGGACAGCAGTCCTTCCTTTTCGTAGGCGCGCTGCACGGCCGCCTTCGCAAACTGGAACGCCTCGAGCATCGTCACGCTTCGGTTCTTGTCGGCGTCGGCCTCCTCGCCCGTCAACGCATCGACAAAGTAGCCGCCGAACAGCGTCGAGTAGTTCTCGGCGCCATTGCGCGTGGCGGTGATGATGACGCGCCCCGGCGCGGATAGCTCGGTGATCATCGGGCCGCTGGCGCTCGTGGTGTCCACGAATACGATTTGCTTGGTCGGCAGTTTCTTGAACTGGGTGTTGAAGTCCGCGCCGGAGATGTCGGGACCGGGCAGGTTGAACTTCGCGACTTTGCCATCGTAGCTGCCGTGCCCGATGAGCACGATGTACACCGCATCGTCAGGCGTCGCCTGCTTCGCCCATCGATCGAACGTCTTGCCGATCTCTTCAACCGTCGCCTTGCCGGTGACGCTCTTGTCCCCTTCCTGCGCCTGATCGACCAGATAGACGACGTGATCGGCAGGCACACCGAGCTTGCCAGCGGACTCCACGAGCTCGCCGCCCCACTTGTGAAACAGCTCGCCGTGCTCGGGATCGCCCGCCAGGCCGACGAGGACGAGAAGAAAGGCGTGCAGCATTACCGGCTCACGTTGCCTGTCATCAGGAGAGACCAACCGCGCGGCGGTAGCCCCATTCGGCGCAGACGAGTCCCACGAGCATGATGAGGATGATCGGCATGTTCCAGAGCTCGCGCTCCTCGACCGATGTGACGCCGCGACCTGCGTAGCTGACATCTTCCGCCAGCCCCGCCACGTTGGCTGTCGTATAAAACCGTCCACCCGTTTCATCCGCGATGCGGCGCAGCGGCGCTTCGTGCATCGTCGGATCGAAGTATTCGCTGTCGCCGGCGCCGGCGCGGACATACGCGGTCGCGGATGGCTTTAACGGGTCGGTTGTGCCGATCGGCTTGCCGTTGCGATCGGCGAAGACCGCGATCTCGTACGCACCGGGAACCGTGCTGACGAATGTCCCTCGATACTGACCGTCGCGCTCCCCGGTCCACTGCAGCGGGACCTCCAGCGTCGAGCCACCGGGACGTGTAACGCGCGCCATCACATGTGCGTCGTTGACGTCGAGCCAGGTCGGATCCACGACGGATGATTCGATCGTCACCGCTTCACCCGGCTCGACGCGATCGACCGTCGTCCCCGCGTCAACTGGTGCCGGTGAATCCGCGACGAGCCACCGCAGCATCTGACGCCAGAGGTTCTCATGCGTCATGTCCTCGAGCGGAATGCTGGCGTGCATCTGCCACTCCCACGAGTCCTGCGGCAGGAAGGCGATCCCTTTGCCGCGGCCGTACGGCTGCCACACAAGCATCGGCACCGTGCGATTGCGCTCGTCGGTGCCGTTCAGCAGGACCGTCGCGGCCGGCTTGATTGGCAGCGGCGCATTAATAGAGGTGATCTGCGGCAGCTCGGGCCAGCGCGCGGCGGACGCGTCCTCCGTCGCCGCAATCTGCGTGACCGCATGCGCGGCGCCGGCACGCGTCGGCAGCACCTTCAGGCGGGCGAAGGTCGTCGGCTCGGCTGGGCGCGTACGCGGATCGATGAGGACTGGCAGCGCATCGGCGACGGGCGTACCGCCGTAGCCGCCTTCTCCGAAAGAACGTGCACCGCCGAGCATCAGCAGACCGCCGCCGCGGCGATCAACGAAGTCCGCAATCATCTGCAGCTGGTCCGCGCTGAAGGCGGCCGCCTCGATGCTGCCCAGAATCAGGCCCTTGAACGCGAACAGCTCGTCGCGCGTCTTCGGGAATCCGCCGAGCAGTTCATCCGGCGTGTCAACGTCGAGGCGCAGGAACTTGTTGTCTGCCGTCCGCTGCAGCGTGACGATCTGGAGGTTCTTGTCGTCCGCGACCGCGCGGCGGATGAATTTCATTTCCGAGCGCGGCTCGCCCTCGAAGTAGAGGATCTTCTCGCGCGTGTCGCGCACATCCACCAGCGAGTCGCGCTGGTTGTTCTGTGTGACGACCTCACCCTGCTGCGGCGCCACCTTGAAGGTGAAGACTCGCGGGCCGGGCTCGCTGGCGGTCGCGCGCACGCGCACGGTTGCGGGACTGCCGTCCGTGGGGAACTGCACTTTCTGCGATCCGACGATGCGGCCGTCGTCCTCGACGTCCAGCGTCACCGTCTGACCCGAGTATCCGGACTGTGTGATGACCGCGTCGACCAGGAGCGAGGCACCTTTGAGTACGGTGCGCGGCGTGCTGACGCGATCGATCTGGATGTCGCGCGGCAGCTTGGCGCTGCCAACGCCGACGGTAAAGACCGGGAGCTTTTCCGCTTTCAGATTGAGCAGCGTATTGGTGAGCGATCCTTCCGTGGTATCCGCCCCATCGGTGACGAGCACGATCCCTGCGACCGGCAGGCCGGCGAGTTCTTCGCGTACGCCGTCGAGCGCCGTGCCGATCTTCGTCTGCGATCCGCCGAAGGTCAGATCTTTGACGGAATTTACGCGTCCCGAGGTGGACGAGAAGCGGAACGTCCGTACTAGAAAGCGCTCCGACAGCGACTTCAGCAGCGGACTCGTGTCGGACGCCAATTCCTGCCGCAGAAACTCGGCGCGCGGTTTGTTGTTCCAGTCGCCGATCTGCATGCTGCGCGAGTCGTCCATGAGGACGGCAACCACGTTCTGCTGCGGGATGGCGGCCTTGACGACGAGCGTTGGGCGGAAGAGGCAGAACACGACCAGCGCCAGCGCGGCCATTCGCAGCACCGTCAGCACGAACCGGTCGCGCGGACGGCCCTTCGCGCCGACCGTTCGATAGGTGAAAATCGCCGCGGCCATGATGATCGCAGCGATGCCCGCCGCCACAAAGGACGCCGTCGTGATGTCGAAGCGAAAATCGCCCTGCTGGAAGACCACCGGGCGATACGAGAAGAGCGCCTGGAACACCTTTTCGAACACGGCCACTCCTAAAACGGGGCGATCATAGTGTTGAAAATCCCAAATCCCAAGCTCCAAATCCCAAGTCCCAAGTCTCGCTTTGTTGGGATTTGGCCTTTGGGATCTGGGCTTTGGGATTTCTCATTGCGTCATCGCATACAACAAGACGTTGATTCCGAGCGCATAGCCGGGCGGCGAGAACAGGCGCGAATACTCCGTCGATTCCCGCTCCCGCTCGAACGAATCGCCGACATCTGTATTGTGAGTCATAAGGACCACGATGCGGCGATGTTGATCGCGGATCGCCCGGACGTGAACCTGGATGCTGTCCTCGCCGCGTTCCGACGTTTTCCCGTTGTTCTTGAGCCAGAACGTCACATTCGTGATTTGGGGAACCTTCTCCAGGTCGAACATTTCGCGCATGATCGGGTCGGCGGCGGAAATGTCCTCGATTGGGTACTGTTCCGGCGGGAGCACCTTGGCGATCTGGTCCTGCCATTGATCCCACGCCTCGGTTCCCCAGAAGTCATCCACCCAGAGAAACCCTCCCTTCAGGAGGTACTCCCGAAGAGCTGACACTTCTTCATCCTTGATGCCAATAGTCCCTACGTCCGAGGCAAGCAGGAACGGACAGTCGTAGAGCTTGGCATCCGTGAGCTTCACCACCCACGTATTGGGTCGCTTCTGCGCGTCGTCATAGCTGACGCGCACGGCCGTCATCTCGCTGAAGCGAATCAGCAGATTAATCTCACTGTAGGGATAGTCGGTCTTCCACCCGCTGCCGTCACGCTCCGACCGCACGCTCGTGTACCAGAGACGGCAAATGGTGAAGTCGCGATCGGGCCAGTCGGCGGGTGGAAAGCGGGCGCGCGTGAACCCTTCAGGGTCGGTTCTGAAGAGATCCGTCTGTTGCGCGGGCTTTGCGCCCGCTTGCCCTCCGAAGCTCACCGAGCAAAGGAGGGCGGCCACGATCAGGGCGATGGACGTGCGCCAGAACACGGGCGGAAGCCGCAATTATCGCAGACGGAAGCCAGATCCAGACGGCTTCGCTCGCCAGCACGCGCACGCCCCGCGGCGAGAAAAAGCCGGCGCCTATTGGCGAAACCTGAATCGGCCGCCAGGGAAAGAAGTAGCGCTCGCCGCTGAACGGAGCGAAAAACGCGATGCCGCGACCGCCGTTAGTGAGGGCATCGAGGACGCCGTGCGACGCGGTCACCGCCGTAAACCAGAGGAATAGAGCCAGGTGCGACCGGTGCGATGGGTGCGATGGGTGCGATGAGTGCGTCCGAAGGTGCGAAAGGTGCGACAGGTGCCAGGAGGCCGCTGCGCCGACGATTAGGGCAAAGAACATCGAATGGGTGAAACCACGGTGGCCGAGCATCGCGTCGTACGGAACGCCAAATGAGAACGCAATGACGTCGATGTCCGGCAGCATCGCGCAGATGGCGGTCCACCACCAGAACGATGCGGGCATCCGGCGCCACCACTGTCCCACCGCCGTCGCAACGATGGCGTGGCTAAAGATCGTCGGCATAACGACTCGTCATCGCGGCGAGGTGCTAGATGCCCGGCGGGAGCGTCACTTCCGCGTCCTTGCCGATGACCGTCGTCCACTCGCGCACGCGCCATTTCGTGACCAGACCGTTGGTCACGTAGGGATCCGCTTTCGCAAACGCCTCGGCGGCGGCCGGTGAATCGCCTTTGAAGAGCAGCACCGTGCCGTCCACGGGATTGGCCAGCGCACCGGCGAGTACGAGCTCGCCGCGCGTGACGGCCGCCTTCGCGTGCGCGATGTGATCCTTGCGGAACGGAGTGCGCCGTTCGGCGTAGTTGTCGACGACCTCATAGAACAGCAGGTAGTGCATCAGGCTCATCCTCGAGCAGTGATGAAATCGTATCGGATCTAAGCTATGGGCATGAAACGCCTGATCACGTGCTTGCTGGCGACCTCGCTCGCCGTCGCGTGCGGACGAACCTCCTCACCGTCGAACGCGACGAACGACGAACCGCGAACGACGGATCCGGGATCCCGGACCCCGGATCCCGGTCAGCGTAAGTACCTGCTCGAGCGCGTCGACGATGCGGCGGTCGTGCAGTATTACGCGGACGGGTTCGAGGAACTGCCGCTGCGGGAGAAGACGCTGATCTGGCACCTGTATCAGGCCGCAATTGCCGGCCGCGACATCTTCATCGATCAGCGACACCGCAACGCGCTCGAGATGCGCAGTCTTCTCGATCAGATCGTCGCGCATCCGCAGGGCATCGACCCGGCGACCTTCGCCGAGATTCAGCGCTACACGAAGTACTTCTGGATCAACAACGGCCCGTACAACAACCTTACCGCGCGCAAGTTCGTGCTGAAGACGACGCCTGACGCGTTTGCATCGGCGGCGAAGGCAGCCCAGGGCGCGGGCGCGACGTTCGCCCTGCAGAATGGCGAGACGCTCGACGCCATGTTGAAGCGGCTGCAGCCGATGTTCTTCGACCCCGACTTCGATGCCAGCGTCACGACGAAAGCCCCACCGCCGGGGAAGGACATCCTCACGGCCAGCGCCAACAACCTGTATGCCGGCGGCGTGTCGATGAACGACCTGAAGGGGTTCACGGAGAAATACGGCCTCAACTCACGGCTGGTGAAAGCGAACGGGAAGCTGACCGAGGAGGTCTACAAGATAGATGGTCGATATGCGAAGCAGATCTCGGAGATCGTACGGCATCTGAACGACGCGATTCCTTTTGCCACCGAGCCGATGCAGAACGCGCTGCGCGCGCTCGTGCAGTTCTACCGCAGCGGCGAGCAGAGCGATCGTGAGAAGTACGACATCGCCTGGGTCGCGGACAAGGCGTCTCCGGTGGACACGATCAATGGCTTCATCGAGGTGTATCTCGATCCGCGCGGCATCAAGGGAAGCTGGGAGGCGCTGGTCTTCTCGATCAACCCGGAGAAGACGGCGATCATCAAGAAGCTCGGCGACAACGCGCAATGGTTCGAGGACAACTCACCCGCCGACCGCAAGTACCACAAGCCGAACGTGACGGGGATCGTCGCCAATGCCATCGACGTCATCGTCGAAACCGGCGACTCGGGTCCGGTGACTCCGATCGGCATCAACCTGCCGAACGACGAGCACATCCGCGCGCAGTACGGCAGCAAGTCGGTGTCGCTCGCGAACATCCTCGAGGCCTACGACAAGTCGACGCCAGGCACCATGCGCGGCGAGTTTTCATGGACGCCGGAAGAAGCGACGCGCGGAATGAAGTACGGATCGATCGCCGACAACCTCGTGACCGATATGCACGAAGTGATCGGCCACGCCTCGGGGCAGCTGGCGGCTGGATTCAAAGGGACGCCGCAGCAGGCGCTCAAGGAACACTTCTCCGCACTCGAGGAAGGGCGCGCCGATCTCGTCGGGTTGTACTACCTGGCCGATCCGAAGCTCGTCGAGCTGGGAATCATCCCCGCCGCCGATCAGGAGAACATGGTGCGCGCGGAGTACGAAGGCTACACGCGCAACGCACTCGTGCAGCTGCGGCGTGTACGTGAGGGCACGACGATCGCGGAAGACCACATGCGCAACCGGCAGATGATCATCCGCTGGCTGATGGCGAACACGAAAGCGATCGAGCAGCGTACGCGCGACGGCAAGACATATCTCGTGATGGTGGATGCACAGGCTTTCAGAGAAGGCGCCGGCCGGCTGCTCGCGGAAGTGCAGCGCATCAAATCGGAAGGCGATTACGCTGCGGCGGCGAAGCTGTTCGACACCTACGGCGTACATTTCGATCCGAAGGTGCGGGACGAAGTGGTGGCGCGCGTGGACAAACTGAATCTGCCGTCCTACACGGGTTTCGTCCAGCCGAAGCTGGAGGCCGTCACGGATGCCAGCGGCAGGATCACTGACGTGAAGATCTCGTATCCGATGGACCTGACGACGCAGATGCTCGAGTACGACGGGGTCAAACGGTGACGCGGGTCGGTGCGAGGGGTGCGATAGGTGCGAAGTGCGATAGGTGCGATGGTGCGTCCGAAGGTGCGACAGTGCGAAGGTTCACATAAAGAAGCTGCGAAGCTCCGCAGCCACTAATTCCGGAATCTCCTCAACAAGGTAGTGCGTGCCTGGCAGTGACTTGCCCGTGACGTTCGTCGCGCGCTCGCGCCATGTTGCCGCGACGTCGTACAGGCGATGCATCGGCGCGTGCTCGCCCCAGAGCGCGAGCAGCGGACACTCGATCTTGCGATGCAGGTCCGCTTCGTCATGCGCCAGATCGATGGACGCCGCAGCGCGGTAGTCCTCGCAGCTTGCGTGAATCGTCTCCGGATGCCGATAGGAGCGCAGGTATTCGGCAAAGGCGGCGCTGGTGACGGCGCCCGGCGCCGCCTTTCCCAGCTTCTCGCTGATCCAGAACTCGACGCTGTTGCCGATGAGCGTCTCCGGCAACGGCGCGGGTTGAATGAGGAAGTACCACCAGAAGTACGCCTCCGCGAACGCGCGCGTCGAGTCGCCATACAACCGGTGCGTCGGCACGATGTCCAGCACCGCGACCTTCTGCACCCGCTGCGGGTGATCGAGCACCATCCGGTGCGCGACGCGGCCGCCACGGTCGTGCCCGGCGACGAAGAACGTCTCGAAGCCGAGCTGCGACATCACTTCGACCTGGTCGTGCGCCATCGCACGCTTGGAATAGCCAGCGTGATCCGCACCGCCGTCCGGCTTGCTGCTGTCGCCGTAGCCCCGCAGATCGGTGGCGACGACGGTGAAGTCGCGCTTTAGCAGCGGCGCGGCTTTGTGCCACATCACATGCGACTGCGGATAGCCGTGCAGCAGCAGGAGCGGCGGACCGTCACCAGCGTAGAGGGTCGTAATCGCCGCGTCGGCCGTGTAGATCCTCGCGCGCGTGAATCCGTCGAATAACAGTGCTGTCTCCTCAGGAACGATCCGAACGATTCGAACGATTCGAACGCCTCAATACGTCGTGCACCTCGCGATCGAAGGCGACGAGCAGAATGCGCTCGAAGTGCGCTTCCCGCTCGCGCGTTTCGCGAACAGCAATCGCCGCGGCTTCGTCGATCGGATAGCCGTAGACGCCGCAGCTGATCGCCGGGAACGCGAGCGCCCGCACCCGATGTCGGTGCGCCACATCCAGCGCCGTGCGGTAGCACGACGCCAGCAGCTGCGCTTCGCCGTGGCCGCCGCCGCGCCAGACTGGTCCGACGGTATGAATCACGTAGCGCGCCGCGAGATTGAATCCCGGCGTGATGCGGCTTTCCCCCGTGGGACACCGGACATCGGGGCGCACCTCGGGCAGCGCCAGGCACGCCTCGTACAACTCAATCCCCGCGGCGCGATGGATCGCGCCATCGACGCCCCCGCCGCCGAGCATCCGCTCGTTCGCGGCGTTGACGATCGCTTCGACGTCGAGAGTAGTGATATCGGCGTGAACGACTTCGATCACGGTCGCAGCAGCGGGCGCGCGATCGGCATGCCCGGCCACGGGACGAGGATGATGAAGATCACCAGCGCAATCCCGTAGAGCACCATGGCGACACGGTGTTTGCGCGCCGGTTCGGTGGATTTGCGAATCCTGACGCGCGCGACGTGTACCAGCGCGATGGCGACGAGCATGCCGATGCCGTGTTCGACAGTGAAGAACCGCACCGGCGGAATCTGCATGGCGGTCGCGAAATTGCGCAGGCCGATTTTCGTGATGGGACTGAGCACGAAGTACAGAATCAGGCCGACGAGCAACTGCAGATCGACGCTGATCGTCAGCATCAATCCCCAGAGATCGTCTTTCGACGTCCACGGCCGATTCGCCGTCTTGCCGCCAATGGCGCGGAACCACGCGACCAGGCCTGTCAACAGGACCGCCCAGCGAAGCAGCGAATGAAGCCAGAGCGCGGACGAGTACATGGCTATTTCGCCCTCGCCGTGAGGATCTGCGCGAGCAGATCAGGCTTGCTCGCATCCCGTTCGAGATGCGGCTCCCTCGTGCCGCCGTGATAGTCGACCGAAACCGTCTTCACCACATCGTCATTCTGGAACTCGATCGTCATCGGCCCTGACGCGCTCTTCGATTCCTTGATGGCGTTGCGCAGCACGTCGGCCGAGAACCGCAGGCCGTTGACGGCCAGGATCTGCATGCCCGGTCCGATGCCCGCTTTGCCGGCAGGAGAATTCAGCGTCACGTCACCCACGACGCCATCACGTGCGCGCACGCGAAGTCCGAGTGAGTAGATGGCGTCGATGCGCTCATTGTCAGTCGTTTTGATGTACTCGTTCTTCGCGTCGCTGTAGACGAGCCGCCAGCCGCCGCGTGTAATGCCGTCGAGCGGCGCGTGCGGCGTCACCTGCTCGATGCGCGACAAGAGGAACGACTTCCAGTCGTGCGGCGCCACCTGATTCAGTGCCGCGACCACATCGTCAACGGTATACGGCTTGACCATGGGCGCGCTGCTTTCGCCGCCGTGGAACAGATGACAGAAATCGTCAATCGACTTCTGGCCGTGTGTGAGCTCGCGTATAGCGGTATCGACATCCAGCCAGATCAACCAGCCTTCGTCGTAGAAGTCGGTGCTGCGGCGATACATCGTCCACTGCCCTGGCGCGAAGTAGAGCAACTGCGCCGCGATGGCAGTGTCGGCAAGCGGACGCCATTCACGGCCCGGCTCGTTGTCGAGGTACGCGGCAATCTGCGCAAGCCGCTCCTTGTAGTACGACTCGCTCCAGATGCCGCTGCGCTCCGCGAGCACGTAACCAAGATACTGCGTCAGTCCTTCGTACACCCACAGGAGCTCGCCGACCATCGGCTGCTGAAAATCGGGTGTGGCCAGACCCGCCGGACGGCGGTACTTACCGTTCCAAGAGTGGACGTATTCGTGCGCGACGACACCAATCGAGTTCTGCTGCGTTAACGAATTCTCCGGGACCCGCGAATCGTTCGACTGGTGATGCTCGAGGCCGAAGTGGGCGACGCGATCGCTGAGCGTGAGCAGGAAGTGGTACTCGTTGTAATGTCGTGCGCCGAACATCGCATCGGCCTCCCGCACCAGCCGCTTCCACTTCTCCGTCAGGTCCGCGGGAATGTCGATCGAATTTGCCGTGTCGCCGACAAGGTCCGCGTAGACCTTGCGCGACGACGACGGGTCGAGCGGCACTTCGCGGAGGTACTGGCCCGCGATGACGGGCGAGTCGACGAGCGTCGTCAGCGACACGGGCGCGTATTCGGTGGTGTCGCCGTTCTGCTTCGCAATCTGCAGCGACGTGCCCGACTTCCACCCCGCGGGGAGCTGCATGCTCGCGCGGAACATGACGTCGTCGGTACGCGCACCCTGCGGATAGAGCAGGACCTGATTCCATGAGTAGATGCCCAGATGCGCGGTTTCGGATGACGCGGAGATGAAGCCGCCCTGCCCAATCGCCGACAGAAAATCGAGTGAGACATCAAGCGTTGTGACACCTTCCGGAACGGTCAGGTGAAACGCGAACTGATCGACCGTATCCCGCCGCCACGGGACCGTTTTGCCGCCGGCAGTGAATTTCAGGCCGACGAGATCGTCGATGGCACCGTCGGGCGCGTGTTCGCCCGGCAGCCACTTCGGATAGACGAGCGTCAGCGCGCCCGACGTAACGGTCAGCGTTTCGCGCGCGTGCAGCAGCTTGCGCGGCGTCTCGCGCGCATCGAGTGCCAGCGTGATCGTTCCGGTCACACGCGACTGCGCTGGTGCCTGCGCGTGAGGCGATGCCAGCGCACACAGAGTAAGGAGCAGAACAAGCGTGAATCGTTTCATTGCAAATGCCTTACAGATAGCTTAACCACCAATCGCGCCGCCGCCGCTTCACGCCCGCAAACCACACGCAGAGCGGATACTCGACCGCGATGATGCAAGCCCAACAGAGGTATACCGTCCACAGATGAAAGCCGGTGCCCCACGGCACGTTGAAAAACGCGGGCGGCATCAGCAGCAGGTAGGCGAACGGCTTTCCTGCAACGATGTTGGCAAGGATCGCCGCAGTGTGGGCAAGCACCCACTGCCACAAATAGAAGAACAACGGCACGCGGCCGAACGTGACGAGCGGCCCGAACGAGATAGACCGTGCTTCGAACCACGCCAGGGCAATCAACGCCGGGCCGAGCGTCATCAGCAGATACAGCAGCGACGGCGGATACTTCGTCGTGTTGATGAACGAAAAGGCCGTAAACAATGGCGTCGACTGTATTGACCACCGCGAAGGATCGCCGTAGACGTTGCTGGCCCGGATGACGATGAACGCTGCGCTCAGCGCCAGGCCGGTGCGAAGGACAATGCGAACGCGGCGATCCGTATCGAGTGTGTAAACCGAGCCGAAGGCATAGCCGGCTGCCATGACGCCGATCCACGGCACCAGCGGATACTGCACCCAGACAAGCGAACCGCCCGCCATTACGAACGCCGCTCGATGCAGCACGAGCCACAGCGGTGCCTGACTCGTCACGCCGTCAAGCATGTTGTGGAACGCGATCATGCCGATGCCGATGGCGGCGATCGCGGGAAGCGGCAGATACACGAGCGCGGCGAGCGCGATCATCGACCAGCCGATCGCCCAGATCACCTGCAGCGGGCCGATAAAGCTGAAATCCAGGTTGAACCAGATAAGGGCGTGCAGAACCACCACTTCGACGAAGAGCAGCCACAGACCGCGGGTTAACAGAAAAGTGGACAACTCACCGGTCGTCTTCCCGCGCATGCGCTGCAGGTAGGCGCCGACGCCTGCGAGGAACACAAAGACCGGCGCGCAGAAATGTGTGATCCACCGCGTCATGAAGATGGCGGCCGACGTTCGCGCCAAGTCGGTGGGGTCGTAGCGGAGCGCCGGACCGTGCACAAAATCGCGGGTGTGGTCGATCACCATCACGACCATCACGATGCCGCGCAGCAGGTCGATCGAATCGAGACGCGAACGGCCGGTGGCGACCGCGCGAGGCGCGTACGCGGGAGCGACAGTCGCCATGCCGCGCCAATCCTAACGCAGATTCTCGATGTAGATCAGCGGAAGCGTGTCCGCCGGCGTGAAGCGGAATATCGCGCCGTAGAAATACAGCTCCGCCTCGAGACAGCGAATGATCGTGTCGGCTTTGCGGAAGCCGTGCTGCTCGCCCTCGAACGCGATGTAGGCAATGGGCAGGCCTTTGCCGCGAACCGCCTCCGCCATCCGCTCGGATTGATCCGGCGGGACCACCTTGTCTTCGAGCCCCTGAAACAGAATCAGGGCGCACGACAGGCGCTCGATGAAATGAATGGGCGAACGTTCCCGGTAAAGATCCTTCATCTCCGGGTAGGGGCCGATCATCGTGTCGAGATACCGCGACTCGAACTTGTGCGTGTCCTTGGCGAGCGCCTCGACGTCGCTCACGCCGTAGTAACTCGCGCCGGCGGCGAATACATCCGGATGAAACGCAAGCGCCGCCAGCGTCGTATAGCCGCCGGCACTTCCGCCACGAATGATCAACCGATCTGGATCCGCTTTGCCTTCCTCGACCAGATACCTCGCCGCGTTGATGTTGTCGTCGACATCCACGATGCCCCACTGCCAGTTCAACCGTTCGCGGTACTCGCGCCCGTAGCCGGAGCTGCCGCCGTAGTTCACGTCAACGACCGCAAAACCCCGATTCGTCCAGTACTGCACGCCGAGATCGAGGACGGCCTTCGTCTGCGTGGTTGGCCCGCCGTGGCTGATGACGATGAGCGGCGGGCGGTCCGACGGAAGCGCCATGTAGTCGGCGTTGCGCGGCGGGTAGTAGAACGCATGCGCGGTGAGGCCGCCCTCGGTCGGAAACTCAATCGCCTCGGGGACCGAAATATGACGACGATTCAGCTCCAGGGTGGACGAAGAACGGATCATCTCCGTTCCACCCGTCGACAGATTAGTCTTCGCAACAGTCGATGGCGTATCGGGTGACGCGGCGACGTAGATGGCGTGCGTGGGCGTCGCCGCCAGCCACTCGAGCGGCTCGAGGTCCGTTGGCACGTCAGTCAGCGTTCCCGTCTCGAGGTCGATGGTGGCCAGTGACCAGCGACCGCGTCGCGCGTAGGTGACCGCCATGTGGCGGTCATCGGCGAACGCCCAGGTTGCCCATCCGAACAACCATTGCGGTCGACCGAACTCCGCCTCCTCGAGCGACTGCCACAACAGCGGACGAACCGTCGGCGCGACGCTCGCAACGTCGCTGCGGTACAGCGACCACCAGCCGGTGCGATCGCTCGCGAAGTACAGCAGGCCGTCGGGTCCCCAACCTGGTTGAAAGATGGACTCATGCGGTCCGCCAGCGATCAGCTCCGGCTCTTCGAGCGTACCGGCGCCGGTCACGCGCGCGACCCACAGCTCTGTGCCGTCCCACGGCATTTGTGGATGGCGCCACGAGAGCCAGGCCAGCCGCGAGCCGTCGAGACTCAGGCGCGGCGTTGAATAGAAGTCGTACCCATCCGCGATCACCTCGCCGGGATCGGAATCGCCGTCAACCCGGATCGACACAAGCGTCGTCCGTGGCTCGTGACCGTCTCTCGAGTGATCCTCTCGCACGCAGATGAGCCGCTGCCGATGTTCGTCGATCGTCGCGTCCGCATAGAACCACTTGCCTTCCGGGGTGATCGGCTGCGGCGTCCCCGACCCGATGATGCGGTACAGGCGCTGATCGGCGAAGTTCGAGTAGTAGATGAAAGACTTCGAAACGACGTAAGCAGCGCCGCCGTACTCGTGCACGCGTGTCCGAACGTTGTGGTCGCGCGGCGTAACGTCGGTGATGGTGCCGTCGAGGCTTCGTTTGACGAGAACGTTGCGCCCGCCCTCCTGCGGCCGACCTTCAAGCCAGTAGATGTCGTCGCCATCGAGGGCGGGAAAGCCAAGGCGGAGACCCTGGGCGGCGACGGTGTGTGCGGTAATCGGGGATTTCCAGGTGCCAAACGGAGCGACGTCGGTC
>Ga0075435_100000982_pt1 | contig 18062 bp, 16 predicted proteins | sample RhiMethybrSRZTD4_FD_75302 | JGI IMG/M metagenome (GOLD analysis project Ga0075435, IMG submission 75302) | Populus rhizosphere microbial communities from Tennessee, USA - Rhizosphere MetaG P. TD hybrid SRZTD4 | ecosystem: Host-associated > Plants > Roots > Rhizosphere > Soil | place: USA...
GGATCCTCGTCGGTGATCTTCTTGTACATGTGGAACAGGTTGCCGTACTTCTCCTTGATCACCTCGGGCCCGAGGCGCGCGATCGCGTCCTTGAAATCGAGGTAGACGGCGAGGCCGCTGTCGCCGACGCCGCGGCCGTCGTCGGCCATCTGCTTGGCGTTGCGCGACGCGACGTCGCGCGGCACGAGGTTGCCGAACGACGGATACTTCCGCTCGAGATAGTAGTCGCGCTCCTCCTCGGGGATCTGCTCGGGCGAGCGCGTGTCGCCCTTCCTCTTCGGCACCCACACGCGGCCGTCGTTGCGCAGGCTCTCGCTCATGAGCGTGAGCTTCGACTGGTGCTCGCCGCTCACCGGGATGCAGGTGGGGTGGATTTGCGTGAAGCACGGGTTCGCGAAGAGCGCGCCGCGCTTGTGCGCGCGCCACGACGCCGTGACGTTGGAGTTCACGGCGTTGGTCGAGAGGTAATAGACGGTGCCGTAGCCGCCGGTCGCCAGAATCACGGCGTCGCCCGCGTAGCGCTCGATCTCGCCGGTGATGAGGTTGCGGCAGACGATGCCGCGCGCCTTGCCGTCGACGAGGACCAGGTCGAGCATCTCGCGGCGCGCGAAGAGCCGCACGGCGCGCGTCTGCACCTGCCGCATGAGCGACGAGTAGGCGCCGAGCAGCAGCTGCTGGCCGGTCTGGCCGCGCGCGTAGAAGGTGCGCGACACCTGCGCGCCGCCGAACGATCGGTTGTCGAGCAGCCCGCCGTACTCGCGCGCGAACGGCACGCCCTGCGCGACGCACTGGTCGATGATGTTCACGCTCAGCTGCGCGAGGCGGTAGACGTTCGCTTCGCGCGACCGGTAGTCGCCGCCCTTCACCGTGTCGTAGAACAGGCGGTAGACGCTGTCGCCGTCGTTCTGGTAGTTCTTCGCGGCGTTGATGCCGCCCTGCGCCGCGATCGAATGCGCGCGCCGCGGCGAATCCTGGATGCAGAAGCTGAGGACGTTGTAGCCGAGCTCGCCGAGCGACGCCGCCGCGGACGCGCCGGCCAGGCCCGTGCCGACGACGATGATCGTGAACTTGCGCTTGTTGGCGGGGTTCACGAGCTTCATCTCGAACTTGTGCCGATCCCACTTGCGATCGATCGGCCCGGCGGGAATCCTCGCGTCGAGCTTCATGCGTGCCCCCGCCCCGACTGCGTCAGGTACGCCCAGGCCGCAATCACGATGAACCCCGCGGCGATGAGCACCGCCAGGAGCTTGCCCGCGGCGAGCAGCTTTGGCGTCACGCGCGGGTGATCGACGCCGAGCGACTGGAACGCGCTCGCGACGCCGTGCCACAAATGCGACCCGACGACGACCATCGAGACGATGTAGAAGCCGACCACGAGCGGGTTGGCGAAGTTCTCCATCTCGAGGCGATAGAGATCGCGTCCGCCCGCCGGCCACTCGTACTCGGTGCCGTAGCGGAACGCTCTCACGTGGACGATGACGAACGCGAACAGCCAGAGGCCCGAGACGATCATCGTCGACGAGGCGAGCGACTTGCGGCTCGGCTTGCCGGCGTACTTCTTCTGCACGTAGCGGACGGGCCGCGCCTGCTGGTTGGCGAGGAACATCCGCACGGTCTTGTAGACGTGCAGCAGGAAGATCAGCAGCAGGCCGATCTCGATGATCGGGATGAGCGGATTGCCTTCGAGCGTGTACGCGTACTTGTTGAAGACCGCCGGGCCGCCGAACACCATCAGGTTGCCGGCGATGTGGACGAGAAGATAAACGAAAAGAGCAGCGCCGGTGATGCCGATGAGGAGTTTCGTGCCGACCGAGGTCGCAAAGACGCCGACTCGCGATGCCATCGATCGACCAGTTTACTGTCCGGTCGCGAAGAGGCGCAAATGCGCCGCGTCCACTTCTTGACGTGCTCGCGCGGCGGCGATTAGCATCAGGAGTTTCCTGCCGTCATGAAAATCCACGAGTATCAAGCGAAATCGATCCTGGCCAAGCACGGCGTGCCGGTGCCGCGCGGCGAGACGATCACCGACAAGGCGGAGGCCGCGGCCGTCGCCAAGCGGCTCGGCACGAGCGTCGTCGTCGTGAAGGCGCAGATTCACGCCGGCGGGCGCGGCAAGGGCGGCGGCGTCAAGCTCGCGCGCTCGCCCGCCGACGCCGAGAAGCTGGCCGGCGCGATGCTCGGCATGACGCTCGTCACACATCAGACCGGTCCCGAGGGGCGCGTCGTCTCGCGCGTGCTCGTCGAGGAAGGGCTGCAGATGCAGCGGGAGCTCTATCTCAGCATCGTGCTCGACCGCGCGGCCGGCAAGCCCGTGATCATGGCGAGCGCCGCCGGCGGCATGGACATCGAAGAGGTGGCCGCGTCGACGCCCGAGAAGATCGCCCGGGTCTACATCGAGCCGGGCGTCGGCATCGTGCCGTTCGAGGCGCGGCAGCTCGGGTTCGCGATCGGCCTCGACGGGCCGCAGGTGAACAAGTTCGTCAAGGTCGCGACCTCGCTCTACGACGCCTACCTCGCGACCGACGCGTCGCTCGTCGAGATCAACCCGCTGGTCGTCACTGCGGCCGGGGATCTGCTGGCGCTCGACGCGAAGATGAACTTCGACGACAACGCGCTGTACCGGCACCCGGAGCTCAAGGAGCTGCGCGATCTCGGCGAGGAGGACCCGCTCGAGATCGAGGCGTCGAAGTACAACCTCAATTACATTCACCTCGATGGCAACATCGGCTGCATGGTGAACGGCGCCGGCCTCGCGATGGCGACGATGGACATCATCAAGCTGGCGGGCGGGGAGCCGGCGAACTTCCTCGACGTCGGCGGCGGCGCCAACGCCGAGCAGATCCGCAACGCATTCCGCATCCTGATGTCGGACAAGAACGTGAAGGCGGTGCTCATCAACATCTTCGGCGGCATCCTGCGCTGCGACGTGCTCGCGCAGGGCGTGATCGCCGCCGTCAAGGAGCTCGGCGTCCCCGTGCCGATCGTGATCCGCATGGAAGGGACCAACGTCGAGGAAGGGAAGCGCCTGCTGCACGACAGCGGCATGAACTTCACGACCGCCGACGCGATGGACGAAGCGGCCGAGAGAGTCGTGGAGCTCGCAGGGTCGTGACGGCTCATCACGAAGACACGAAAATCCACGAAGAGCACGAATCCGTTTTGTACAAAAAGTCTTCGTGAGCTTCGTGGATCTTCGTTTCTTCGTGAGAGATCGTCACGCAAGGCGGTTATGGCAGTACTGATCGATAAGTCGACGCGGCTGCTGGTGCAGGGGCTCACCGGCCGCGAGGGGACGTTCCACGCGAAGCAGGCGGCGGCGTACCACACCAAAGTCGTCGGCGGCGTCACGCCGGGCAAGGGCGGCACCACGCACGAAGGGTGGCCCGTGTTCGACACCGTGCAGCAGGCGGTGAAGAAGACGGGCGCGAACGCGTCGGTGATCTTCGTGCCGCCGCCGTTCGCCGCCGACGCGGTGATGGAGGCGGCCGACGCCGGCATCGCGCTCGTCGTGTGCATCACCGAGGGCATCCCGACGCTCGACATGATGCGCGCGATGACGTTTCTCAAGGAGCGGCCCGAGACGCGCCTCGTCGGCCCCAACTGCCCCGGCCTCATCTCGCCGGGGAAGGCGAAGGCCGGCATCATCCCCGCCAACATCTGCAAGGAAGGCCGCATCGGCATTGTCTCGAAGAGCGGCACGCTGACCTACGAAGCGATCCATCAGCTCACGCGCGTCGGCCTCGGCCAGAGCACGTGCATCGGCATCGGCGGCGACCCGCTCATCGGCACCTCGCATATCGACGCGTTGAGGCTCTTCGCCGACGATCGCGAGACCGACGCGGTGATCATGATCGGCGAGATCGGCGGCAGCGCCGAGGAAGAGGCGGCCGCCTGGATCAAGGATCACTTCCGGAAGCCCGTCGTCGGCTTCATCGCGGGCCAGACGGCGCCGCCGGGGCGGCGGATGGGCCACGCCGGCGCGATCATCGCGGGCGGCAAGGGCACGGCGGCGGAAAAAATGTCGGCGCTGACCGAAGCCGGCGTCACGGTGGTGAACAGCCCGGCCGATATGGGCACGGCGATCAAAGACCTGCTATAATTTGTTGGATCTATACCTGTAATTCCATCGCTCTCAAGGACTTGTGAATGGCACCGACAGATCTATCGGTTCAGGAGCAACGGCCGCCCGCACATAAGCAGCAGGTCGTCAACGATTTCAGCATTCAAGTCGCCACGGTGAACGGATCGGGGAGCCAGACGGCCAACCTCGTGCTCCTCCGCTCGATTCTCCTCATGGGCGTCCCGGTTTCGGGCAAGAACATGTTCCCCTCGAACATCGCCGGGCTGCCCACGTGGTACACGATTCGCGCGAGCAAGGACGGCTACGTCGGCCGCAAGAAGGAAGTCGACTTCCTCGTCGCGATGAACGCGGAGACGGCGAAGGAGGATGTCCTCACGCTCGAACCCGGCGCGGCCGTCGTCTACGACGAGCCGCTGAAGCTCAACACGCTCCGCACCGATCTGGTGTTCTATCCGGTGCCGTTCGACAAGCTGGTCGCGCCCGTGTGCCCCGACGCGAAGCTGCGGCGGCTGGTGCGCAACATGATCTACGACGGCATCCTCGCGAAGCTGCTCGGGATCGACCTGTCGCTGATGGAGAAGGCGCTCGGCAAGCAGCTCGGGCGCAAGGCCAAGGCGGTGACGCTGAACGCCGGCGCGCTGAAGGCGGGCTTCGACTACGCCGAGGCGAACCTCACCAAGCAGGATCCCTTCTTCATCGAGCCGATGAACAAGACGGCCGGCAAGATCCTCATCGAAGGCAATGCCGCCGCCGCGATTGGCTGCATGATGGCGGGCGTCACCGTCGTCGCGTGGTATCCGATTACGCCCTCGTCCTCGCTGTGCGAGTCGCTCATCGGGTACATGAAGAAATATAGAGTCGACAAGGACGGCAAGGCGACCTTCGCGATCGTGCAGGCGGAAGACGAAATCGCGTCGCTCGGCATGGTGATCGGCGCGAGCTGGGCGGGCGCCCGCTCGATGACGGCGACCGCCGGCCCGGGGATCTCGCTGATGGGCGAGTTCGCCGGCCTCGCGTATTACGCCGAGACGCCGGCCGTCATCTTCGACGTGCAGCGCGTCGGCCCGTCCACCGGCCTGCCCACGCGGACCGCGCAGGGCGACCTGCTGTCGGCCGCGTTCCTCTCCCACGGCGACACCAAGCACATCATGATCTTCCCGTGCTCGGTCGAAGAGTCCTACACGATGGCGATGGAGGCGTTCGACATCGCCGAGCAGTTCCAGACGCCCGTGTTCGTGATGATGGACCTCGACCTCGGGATGAACAACTGGATGTCGGACGCCTTCCAGTATCCGACCCAGCCGATCAACCGCGGCAAGATGCTGACGGCGGCGAAGCTGAAAGAGCTCGGCGAGTGGGGCCGCTACAAGGACGTCGACGGCGACGGCATCCCGTACCGCACGATTCCGGGCGACGGCATGCCGGCGTACTTCACGCGCGGCTCGGGCCACAACGCCAAGGGGCAGTACAGCGAGCGGCCCGACGACTACGTGGACAACATGGACCGGCTCGCGCGCAAGTTCGAGACGGCGCGCGCGCACGTGCCCAAGCCGGTGATCGATCGGAACCCGAAGGCGAAAATCGGCCTGATTGCGTACGGCACCTCCGAGTACGCGACCCAGGAGAGCCGCGATCAGCTGCGCGAGGAGACGAAGGTCGAGACGTCGTACTTCCGGCTGCGCGCGTATCCGTTCAACGAGGATCTCGCGCGGTTCGTCGACACGCACGAGCGCGTGTACGTCATCGAGCAGAACCGCGACGCGCAGCTGCTGCAGCTGATGAAGCTCGAGCTCACGCCGGAGCAGCAGACCAGGCTGCGCAGCGTGCTGCACTACAACGGCCTGCCGATCGACGCGCGCAGCATCACCGACGACGTGCTGGCGCAGGAAGGCTTCGAGGTGGCGAAAAAGACGGCGACGCGCGTGAGCGCCGGTACGGCAGGTGGTGAATAGACCAATGGCGACACCAGTGAAAGTGAATCGAATCGGCCTGGAGCCTCAGACCTACAAAGGCGGCAAGACGACGCTGTGCGCCGGCTGCGGCCACAACGCGATTTCGGAGCGCATCATCGACGCCTTCTACGAGATGGGCGTCGAGCCGACGCAGGTGATCAAGCTCTCGGGCATCGGCTGCTCGAGCAAGAGCCCGGCGTACTTCCTCGGCGGCTCGCACGGCTTCAACGCCGTCCACGGGCGCATGCCGTCGGTCGGCACCGGCGCCATGCTCGCCAACAAGAAGTTGATCGCAATCGGCGTGAGCGGCGACGGCGACACGGGCGCGATCGGCATCGGGCAGTTCGTGCACCTGATGCGCCGCAACCTGCCGATCATCTACATCATCGAGGACAACGGCTGCTACGGGCTGACCAAGGGTCAGTTCTCGCCGACGGCCGACGTCGGCTCGAAGCTGAAGACCGGCGTCGTCAACGACCTGCCGCCGATCGACACGTGCGCGCTCGCGATCGAGCTCGGCGCGACGTTCGTCGCGCGCTCGTTCTCGGGCGACAAGAAGCAGCTGCTCTCGCTGCTGAAGGCGGCGCTCGCGCACCGCGGGACGGTGATGATCGACGTCATCTCGCCGTGCGTCACCTTCAACGACCACGAGGGATCGACCAAGAGCTACGCCTACGCGAAGGAGCACGACGATCCGGTGGAGGACGTCACCTTCGTCCCGTTCTTCGAGGACATCTCGGTCGACTACGTGCCCGGCTCCGCCCAGGAAGTGACGATGCACGACGGGTCGAAGCTGATTCTGAAGAAGCTCGAGGAGGCGTACGACCCGACGGACCGGATCAACGCGATGAAGCGGCTGCACGAGACCGCGCGCCGCGGCGAGTTTGCGACCGGCCTGATCTACATCGAGCCCGATCGCGACGACTTCCTCACACTGCTGAACGTCGTCGACGAGCCGCTGGCGACGCTCCCACTCGAGCGCATCCGGCCGGGACGCGAAGCGCTCGAGGAAATCATGGAAGGCCTGCGCTAGCTCAGCCCTGACTCTCGTCTTCGTTCGCGCCCACGGCGTCTTCGGCGGTGGCGACCGGATCGTCCGGCATGCCGTCCTCGTTGACGCCGGGGCCGTTCGGGTTCCCGATCTGTTCGTCGGTGGCCTTATCGCCTTCGACCGCGCCCTTGTGGACGTCCTGATCGTCGCGCTGCTTGATTGCCATCGCGGTCATGGAACTCCTTCGCGGCCGCCGCGCGCTTTCAGCGCCGACAACCGCTGAGATAGAATCGGCCGATGACCGAGCGAACGCTGGCCATCATCAAACCGGATGCTGTCGGACGACGCCTCGCCGGCACCATCATCGCACGCATTGAGGCTGAAGGATTCCAGATCCGTGCCATGAAGCGCGTGCACCTCTCGAAGGCGCAGGCCGAAGGGTTCTACGCCGTCCACCGGGAGCGTCCGTTCTTCGCGAGCCTCACCGCGTTCATGTCGTCGGGCCCCGCGATCGTCATGGTGCTCGAATCCTCCGGCGGGATCAAGAAGTGGCGGACCTTGATGGGCGCGACCGATCCCGCCAAGGCGGATGCCGGCACGCTCCGCAAGGAGTTCGCGGAGTCGATCGAGCGCAACGCCACACACGGTTCCGACGCGCCGGACACCGCGGCGTACGAGATTGGGTACTTTTTTGCCGGCATTGAGCTGATTTGAGTGGGTAAGGTCCTGGTCTTCCTCGGCCTCGGCATCGCCGGCCTGGGCCTGCTCATCATGCTCGGCCTGCCGATCGGCCGGCTGCCGGGCGACATCTACGTCAAGCGCGACGGCTTCTCGTTCTACTTCCCGCTCACCACGTCGATCGTGCTGAGCGTCGTCCTCACGCTGCTGTTCTCGTTCTTCCGACGATGAGCATCAAATCGGACCGCTGGATCAAGCGCATGGCGCGCGAGCACGCGATGATCGAGCCGTTCGTCGACGACCAGGTGCGCCGCGGCGTGATCTCCTACGGCGTCTCCTCGTACGGCTACGACGTGCGCGTCGGCAACGAGTTCAAGGTCTTCACCAACGTCTACAACACGGTCGTCGATCCGAAGGCGTTCGATCCGCGGTCGTTCGTCGACATCGTCGCCGAGGAGTGCATCATCCCGCCGAACTCGTTCGCGCTGGCGAGCACGGTGGAGTACTTCCGCATCCCGCGCGACATCCTCACCGTGTGCCTCGGGAAATCGACCTACGCGCGGTGCGGGATCATCGTCAACGTGACGCCGTTCGAGCCCGAGTGGGAAGGGCACGTGACGATCGAGATCTCGAACACGACGCCGCTGCCGGCGAAGATTTACGCGAACGAGGGGATCGCGCAGGTGCTGTTCTTCCAGGGCGACGAGCCGTGCGAGACATCGTACAAGGACAAGAAGGGCAAGTACCAGGCGCAGCGCGGGGTGACGCTGCCCAAGCTGTGACAGGCGTAATTAAGAATTTGGAATTTGGAATTAGGAATTCGTGATCACAAATTCCAAATTCTGAAGTCCAAATTCCTAATTGCGTCGTGGTCGGAAGGAGCCAAAGTGCGGACATTCGCCATCGTGACCCTTGCCGCACTGGCATCGACGCTCGCCGGCGCGCGGCAGCAGACGCCGCAGCTTCCGGGCGAAACGCCGAAGCATCTGACGCGGCCGACCGACGAGTACGACTTCGCGCGCCGCGACGTCATGATCCCGATGCGCGACGGCGTGAAGCTGCACACGGTGATCCTCGTGCCGAAGGGCGCGCGCCGCGCGCCGATCCTGCTCACGCGCACGCCGTACGACGCGACGTCGCTCACCTCGCACGCGCCGAGCGCGCACCTGGCGTCGGTCCTCCAGGGCTACGACAACGCGGTGGAGGTGATCGTCGAGGGCGGTTACATCCGCGTCGTGCAGGACGTCCGCGGCAAGTACGCCTCCGAGGGCGACTACGTGATGAACCGCCCGCTGCGCGGCCCGCTCAATCCGACCGCCGTCGATCACGCCACCGACACCTACGACACGATCGACTGGCTCGTGAAGAACGTGCCGGAGACCAACGGCAAGGTCGGGATCCTCGGCATCTCCTACGACGGCTTCCTGCCGCTGATGGCGCTCTTCGGGCCGCACCCGGCGCTCAAGGTCTCGGTGCCGATGAACCCGATGGTCGACGGCTGGATGGGCGACGACTGGTTCCACAACGGCGCCTTCCGCCAGCAGATGATGCCCTACATCTACGAGCAGGAAGGGACGCGCGGCAACGACGCCGACGCGCGCTGGTTCGCCCGCAGCTACGACGACTACGAGACCTACATGCAGGCCGGATCGGCGGGCGAGCTGGGCCGCCGCCGCGGCCTCGATCAAATGGGCTTCTGGCAGAAGATCGGCGAGCACCCGGCATACGACGCGTTCTGGCGCGAGCAGGCGGTGGACAAGCTGCTCGCGGCGCAGCCGCTGCAGGTGCCGGTGATGCTCGTCCACAGCCTGTGGGATCAGGAGGACATCTACGGCGCGCCCGCCGTCTACAAGGCGATCGAGCCGAAGGACACGGCCAACGACAAGGTGTTCCTCGTGATGGGCCCGTGGTATCACGGCCAGGAGATCGGCGACGGCAGCACGCTCGGCGCGCTCAACTTCCACAGCGACACCGCGCTCTATTTCCGGCAGCAGATCCTGCGGCCGTTCCTCGATCATTTCCTGAAAGACGATGCGCCGGCGATGGACGTGGCGCCGGTGACGGTGTTCGAGACCGGCACCAACGAGTGGCGGCGGCTGCCCGCGTGGCCCGCCGGCTGCGTGATCGGCTGCGCGATCACGCCGACGCCGTTCTACCTCGGCGCCGGGTCCAAGGCGAGCTTCGACGCGCCGCGCGCCGGCGACGCGCCCTTCGACGAGTACGTCTCCGATCCGTCGAAGCCGGTGCCGTATCGCGCGCGCCCGAACCAGCCGGCGGGCACCGGATCGTGGTCGCGCTGGCTCGTGGACGATCAGCGCGAAGCGTCGGGGCGGCCCGACGTGCTCGCGTTCGTCTCCGACGCGCTCACGCGCCCGCTGAAAATCAGCGGCCAGCCGATCACGAACCTGATCGCGTCGACGAGCGGCACCGATGCCGATTGGGTCGTGAAGCTGATCGACGTCTACCCGGACGAAGTCGCCTCGCAGCCGGCGATGGGCGGGTATCAGTTGATGATCGCCGGCGACATCTTCCGCGGCCGCTATCGCGAGAGCCTCGAGGAGGCGAAGCCGATCGCCGCCGATGCGCCGCTGCTGTATAAGTTCGCGTTGCCGAACGCGAACCACGTGTTCCTGCCCGGGCACCGCATGATGGTGCAGATCCAATCCAGCTGGTTCCCGCTCTACGATCGCAACCCGCAGACCTTCGTGCGCAACATCTTCTTCGCGCGGCCGGAGGACTATCGGAAGGCGACGCACCGCATCTATCACGCGCCCGGGCGGGAGAGCTTCGTCGAAATGCCGCGCGTCGTGACGCAGTAGGGACTGGGGGACTAGGCCCAGCGATGCTTATAATCAGGTAAAGATTATTAATTTGACTACTAATGCCCGGACAGTGTCTAATCACCGCAATCTAATGATTCCCGTCGTGTTGCCCGTCGTCATTAGCCCCGGGGCGGCCCTCGGATGATGTAGTCCAGGCGACGTGCAGACCGGGCCATCATCCGAGCGGGTGATGGCCCTTTTTGGTGTACGGGCGGTGCGCAGAACCGAGAAACCTGCGCGTGTGACGTGACAATGCAGATCGCGTATCAGGGCGAACCGGGGGCGTTCAGCGAGGCGGCCGCGCGGCGCGTGGGCCACGAGGCGCCGCTCGTGCCGTGCCGCAGCTTCGAGGACGTCTTCGATGCGGTGGCCGGCGGCCGCGTGACGCACGGCATCCTGCCGTTCGAGAACTCGATCGGCGGCAGCATCCACCGCAACTACGACCTGCTCCTCGCGCACGATCTGCCGATCGTCGCCGAGGTCGAGCTGCCGGTCGTCCACCACCTGCTCGCGGTGCCCGGCGCGACGCTCGCCGGCCTGCGCCGCGTCTACTCGCACCCGCAGGGGCTCGCGCAGTGCGAGCGCTTCCTGCGCACGCTGACCGGCGTGGAGATCATCGCGACCTACGATACGGCGGGGAGCGCGAAGATGGTCGCCGACGCCGGCGCGAAGGACGCCGCCGCGATCGCCTCGGCGCGCGCCGGCGAAGTGTTCGGCCTCGCGTCGCTCGCCGCCTCGATCCAGGACTTCGACGACAACATCACGCGCTTCCTCGTCATCGGGCGCGCGCCGCTGAAGGACGTCGTGCCCGACAAGACGTCGATCGTCTTCTCGCTGCCGAACGAGGCGGGCTCGCTCTTCAAGGCGCTGAGCGTGTTCGCGCTGCGCGGGATCGATCTGACCAAGCTGGAGTCGCGGCCGATTCCGGGCCGGCCGTGGGAGTACCTCTTCTACGTCGACCTCGGCATCGCGCGCGACGAGGTGACGTGCGCGCGCGCGCTGGCGCACCTCGGCGAGTTCGCGTCGATGCTGCGCACGCTCGGCACCTATCCGAGCTGGAAGACGCACGAGGGACGCATGCCCGATCCGTTCGAGGTGGTCTCGTGAGCGATCGTTCGAACCCGCTGACGACCGGCCCGCACCGCGCGCCCGCGCGCGCGATGCTGAAAGCGGTCGGCTTCACCGACGCCGACCTGAAGAAGCCGCTCATCGGCGTCGCCAACACGTGGATCGAGATCGGCCCGTGCAACTACCACCTGCGCGATCTCGCCGCGCACGTGAAGGAGGGCATCCGGGCCGCCGGCGGCACGCCGATGGAATTCAACACCGTGTCGATCTCCGACGGCATCACGATGGGCACCGAGGGGATGCGCGCGTCGCTCGTGAGCCGCGAGGTGATCGCCGACTCGATCGAGCTCGTCACGCGCGGCAACGGCTTCGACGGCCTCGTCGTGCTCGTCGGGTGCGACAAGACGATCCCCGGCGGCGTGATGGCGCTCGCGCGGCTGAACGTGCCCGGCGTGCTGCTCTACGGCGGCTCGATCGCGCCCGGACAGTGGCACGGCCATTCGGTGACGATTCAGGACGTGTTCGAAGCCGTCGGCGCGCACGCCGCCGGCTCGATCACCGACGACGATCTGCGGCGGCTCGAGGCGGACGCGTGCCCGGGCGCCGGCGCGTGCGGCGGACAGTTCACGGCGAACACGATGGCGATCGCGAGCGAGTTCCTCGGCATCGCCGCGCTCGGCAGCGGCAGCGTGCCGGCAATCGATCCGAAGAAAGCCGCGGTCGCGCGCGCCACCGGCGAGCGCGTGATGGAGCTCGTGCGCAGCAACCTGCGCCCGCGCGACATCATCACGCGCGCGGCGCTCGAGAACGCAATCGCGTCGGTGGCGACGACCGGCGGCTCGACCAACGCGGTGCTCCATCTCATCGCCATCGCGCGCGAGGCGGGCGTGCCGCTCGAGCTCGCCGATTTCGATCGCATCAGCAGCCGCGTGCCGCTGCTCGCCGATCTCAAGCCGTCGGGCCGCTTCGTCGCGACGGATCTGCACGCCGCCGGCGGCAGCCCGCTCGTCGCCAAGCGGCTCGTCGAAGCGGGCGCGATCGACGCGGGCGCGAAAACGGTGACCGGCCGGACGATAGGCGAGGAAGCGTCGCGCGCGTCCGAGACGCCGGGGCAGGAAGTCGTGCGGCCGGTGTCGCAGGCGCTGAAGAAGAGCGGCGGCCTCGTGATCCTGCGCGGCAGCCTTGCCCCCGAGGGCGCGGTGATGAAGGTGTCGGGCACCGAGCGCGCGCAGCACCGCGGGCCGGCGCGCGTCTTCGACAGCGAGGAGGCGGCGTTTCAGGCGGTGCAGACGCAGTCGATTAGAGCCGGCGACGTCCTCGTGATCCGGTACGAGGGGCCGAGCGGCGGCCCGGGGATGCGCGAGATGCTCGCGGTGACCGGCGCGATCGTCGGCGCCGGGCTCGGCGACAGCGTTGCGCTGATTACCGACGGACGCTTCTCCGGCGCGACGCGCGGCTTCTGCATCGGCCACATCGCGCCGGAAGCGGCGCGCGGCGGGCCGATCGCCGCCGTGCGCGACGGCGACATCGTCGCGATCGACGTTGCGGCGCGGACGCTGGACGTCGAGATCGCCCCGGAGGCGCTGAAGCAGCGCCTGGCGGAGTGGCGCGCGCCGCAGCCGCGGTATCCGACGGGCGTGCTCGCCAAATACGCGCGGCTGGTGTCGTCGGCGTCTTTGGGGGCGGTGACCGGGTGACGCGGTTCGAGGCTAGGGGCTAGGGGCTAGGGGCTAGCCGTGGATTGAGCATGAAGAAACTCAGCGGAGCACAGATCCTTTGGGAAGCGCTCGTTCGTGAAGGGGTCACCGACGTCTTCGGTTACCCCGGCGGCGCGATCCTGCCGGCGTACGACGCGATGCTCGGCTATCCGATCCGCCACGTGCTCGTGCGCCACGAGCAGGGCGCGACGCACATGGCCGACGGCTACGCGCGCGCGAGCGGGAAGGTCGGCGTCGCCATCGCGACCTCAGGACCCGGCGCGACCAACATGGTTACCGGCATCGCGACCGCGATGATGGACAGCTCGCCGATCGTGTGCATCACCGGCCAGGTGGGCAGCAAGCTGATTGGATCCGACGCGTTCCAGGAGACCGACATCACCGGCATCACGCTGCCGATCACGAAGCACAACTACCTGGTCACCACCGCCGAGGACGTCGCGCCTGCCGTGCGCGAGGCGTTCGCCGTCGCGCGCTCCGGGCGGCCGGGCCCGGTGCTCGTCGACGTCACCAAGGACGCGCAGCAGGCGAGCTGCGAGGTGGACTGGCAGGCGGCGGAGCCGGACCTGAGCGAGACGTTCGACGATGCGCTGCCGGGCGACGGCACCGTGGCGGACGCAATCGATCTGATCAACCACGCGGAGCGCCCGCTGATTCTCGCCGGCCACGGCGTGATGCTGTCGGGCGCCGAGCGGCAGATCGTCGAGCTCGCCGAGCGCGGCGGCATCCCGATCGCGGTGACGCTGCTCGGCATCGGCGGCGTCGCGGCGTCGCACGCGCTGAACCTCGGCATGATGGGGATGCACGGCGAGGCCTGGGTGAACCACGCGATCCAGGAGGCGGATCTGCTGATCGCGCTCGGGATGCGCTTCGACGACCGCGTCACCGGCAATCTCAAGACCTACGCGCGCACGGCGAAGAAGATCCACGTCGACATCGATCGCGCGGAGCTGAACAAGAACGTCCGCGTCGACGTCGCGATCGCGAAGGACCTGCGCGCGGCGGTGACCGAATGGCTCCCGCTCGTCAAGCCCGCGGATCGCAGCACATGGCACGCGCGCATCGCGGAGCTCAAGGGCGATTCGGCCGTTCGCGACATCCAGAACCTGCCCGACGACGGGCATCTCTACGCCGCGCACGTGATCAACGACCTGTGGCGCCTCACCAACGGCGATGCGATCGTCGTCACCGACGTCGGCCAGCATCAGATGTGGGAGGCGCAGTACTACAAGCACGATCGGTCGCGCTCGCTGATCACGTCGGGTGGCCTCGGCACGATGGGCTTCGCGTTGCCGGCGGCGATCGGCGCGAAGATCGCGCGCCCGGACGCCGAGGTCTGGGTGGTCTGCGGCGACGGCGGCTTCCAGATGACGTGCCCCGAGCTGGCGACGGCGGTGCAGGAGAACCTCGACATCAACATCGCGATCATCAACAACGGCTACCTCGGGATGGTCCGGCAGTGGCAGGAGTTCTTCTACGAGAAGCGCTACGCCGCGACGCCCATCAGCGGGCCGAACTTCGCGAAGCTCGCCGAGGCGTTCGGGATCGCGGCGACGACGGTGACGCGCCGCAGCGAGGTGGCGGACGCGGTCGAGGCCGCGCGGCGCCTGAACCGCGCGGCGCTGATCGACTTTCAGGTGGAGCAGGAAGACTCGGTGTACCCGATGGTGCCGGCCGGCGCGGATCTCCACAAGATGATCCGCCGTCCGTCGCCGTCGCCGATCGTGGAGACCGCGGCGGACTAACCCGGGGGAGTGAAGGACGGAATCACGAAGACACGAAGAAGCACGAAGACACGAAGAACACTTTCTACAAGAAGAGACTTCGTGATCTTCGTGAATCGTCGTGTCTTCGTGGTTCCGGCCGCGCGAGAGTGAGATGCTGCACACATTCGCCATCTACGTCGACAACAAGCCCGGCGTGCTGAACCGCGTCGCGTCGCTCTTCCGGCGCCGCGCGTTCAACATCGAGTCGCTGACGGTGGGCCACACCGAGACGCCCGGCGTGTCGCGCATGACGGTGGTCGTCGACACCGACGAATACGGGGCGCGCCGGCTCGAGGCGCACCTCTACAAGCTCGTGCCGTGCCGGCGCGTGGACAACATCACGACGTCGCCCTCGATCGCGCGCGATCTCGCGCTGATCAAGGTGGCGGCGACCGGCGAGGCGCGCACGCACGTCATGCAGCTCGTCGACGTCTACCGCGCGCGCATCGTGGACGTCAGCCCCGAATCGCTCGTCATCGAGACGACCGGCACCGAGGACAAGATCGACAGCCTCGTCGAAGTGCTGCGGCCCTACGGCGTCGTCGAGATGGTGAGAACGGGACGCGTCGCGATGATGCGCGGCCTCGCGCCCGTCCGCCGCAACGGCGCGAAGCCGGCCGGCGGCGCGGCGCCGGACATCGGCGGCGACGTCAGCAACTGTTCGGTGTGAATTGCAAATGGCGACATGGCTGATGGCTAACGGCTAATGACAGCGAAGGAGTCACATGGCGACGATGTACTACGACAACGACGCGGACCTCTCGCTCATCCAGGCGCGGAAGGTCGCGATCATCGGCTACGGGTCGCAGGGGCACGCGCACGCGCTGAACCTGAAGGACAGCGGCGTCAGCGTCCGCGTCGGCCTTCCGTCGACGAGCCGCTCGCGCGCGAAGGCGCAGGCGGCCGGCCTCGTGGTGGGCGAGGTGCGCGAGGTCGCCGAGTGGGCCGACGTCGTGATGATCCTCATCCCCGACCACGTGCAGGGGACGATCTACCGTGAGGAGATCGAGCCGAACCTGCAGCCGGGGAACATGCTGATGTTCGCGCACGGCTTCAACATCCGCTTCGGCGCGATCGCGCCGCGCGCCGACCTCGACGTCGCGATGGTCGCGCCCAAGTCGCCGGGGCACCGCGTGCGCGAGCTGTTCGTCGAGGGCGCGGGCACGCCGGCGCTCTTCGCCATCCATCAGGACGCGACCGGCCGCGCGCGCGCGCTGACGCTGTCGTACGCGAAGGGCATCGGCGTCACGCGCGCCGGCGTGATCGAGACGACCTTCGCCGAGGAAACCGAAACGGATCTCTTCGGCGAGCAGGCGGTGCTCTGCGGCGGCGTGAGCGCGCTGATCAAGGCGGGCTTCGAGACGCTCGTCAACGCCGGCTATCAGCCGGAGATCGCGTACTTCGAGTGCCTCCACGAGCTGAAGCTGATCGTCGACCTGATCTACCAGGGCGGCCTCAGCTACATGCGCTACTCGGTGAGCGACACGGCGGAGCACGGCGACTACACCGGCGGCCCGAAGATCGTCACCGCCGAGACGCGCCGCGCCATGCAGCAGCTACTCGACGACGTGCGCAGCGGGAAGTACGCGCAGGCCTGGATCGCGGAGAACGAAGCCGGCCGTCCGACCTTCAACAAGCTCCGCGAGGTCGATCGCCATCACCAGATCGAGCAGGTCGGCGCGCGCCTGCGCCAGATGATGCCGTTCCTCAAGCCGGTCGCGGCCGAGGAGACGGCCGCCACTCGCTGACGGCGGGGGGATTGGGGATTGGGGGGATTGGTGGGTAGTGATCGGCGTGGACCGTCGTGATCTGACCAATCCCTAATCCCCAGCTCCCAATCCCTACGGGCGCGCGCGCCCGTCCGGCGCGCGCTCGCTTGACCCCGGCCCGTACGGGTGATAAAACTTGCCTGATCGGGCATCCCGCACGCGCCTGACTCCCTTTAAATGGACAAACTCGTCGAGCGCGAAGCCGCGACTCGCAACCCACTCGCCGCCGCGCCCGCTCTCGCCGTTCAATTCTTTCTGATCCCGCTGGCGGTCGTCGGAATCACGGTCACCGTGTACGTCGGATTCCGCTCCATGCTCGCCGACGATCGACGGCCGCAGGACTACCTCGCCGAGGTGCGCAACGGCGGATCCGACCGGCGCTGGCCGGCCGCGTACGAGCTCTCGCGGCTCATGGCCGACCCGAAGGTGCGCGCCGACCGGACGCTCGCGCCCGAGCTCGTCAAGGCGTTCGTCGCCGCGAAAGACGACGACCCGCGGGTCCGCCAGTATCTGGCGCTCGCGATCGGGCGGCTCGATCCGCCGCTGCCCCCCGACGCCGTCGCCGAGCTCAAGAAGACGCTCGACGCGAGCGACGCCGAGGCGCGCATCAGCGCGATCTGGGCGCTCGGATCCTCGGGCGACGCGGCGGTCGTCCCGACGCTGCAGCCGCTCTACGAGTCGTCGGACGCCGGCATTCGCAAGATGACGGTGTACGCGCTCGGCGCGCTGCCGGGGGACGGGCAGATCGACACGCTGCGCACCGCGCTCGAGGACTCGGCGGCCGACGTCCGGTGGAACGCGGCCGTCGCGCTCGCGCGCAAGGGGCGCGCCGACGGCGTCCCCGTGCTCCGCCAGATGCTCGATCGCGCCTACGTCGAGCACACCGTGACGCGCGAGGTCCGGCAGGACGAAGACCGCGATCCGATCGCGGACGTGATGATTAGCGGCCTCCGCGCGGCCGCCACGCTCAAGGCCGCGGCGCTCAAACCGGCCGTCGCGACATTGAGCGAGACCGATCGCAGCATGAAGGTGCGCCAGGCCGCACTGGAGGCGCTGAGAGTCATCGGATGAGGTTCCATGGCCGATAACACGAAACCCCAGACGCCTGCGCCGACGATTGTCCCGCAGACCGGCGAAGCGACCGGCGCGGCGGCGACCACCGGCTCACCCGTCGCGGGCCAGACGGCGAGCGCGCCGCCGACCGGCGCGAACCGCGC
>Ga0075435_100000984_pt1 | contig 18038 bp, 18 predicted proteins | sample RhiMethybrSRZTD4_FD_75302 | JGI IMG/M metagenome (GOLD analysis project Ga0075435, IMG submission 75302) | Populus rhizosphere microbial communities from Tennessee, USA - Rhizosphere MetaG P. TD hybrid SRZTD4 | ecosystem: Host-associated > Plants > Roots > Rhizosphere > Soil | place: USA...
CGCCTCCACGCGCAGCTCGTTCGCGCCGGTCCACTCCACGTCGACCCCGAGGGAGGCGATGAGCTCGATCATCGTCTCCACGTCCCGGATGCGCGGAACGTTCGCGAGCGTCACCGGCTCGGCGGTCAGGAGGCAGGCCGCGAGGATCGGCAGCGCGCCGTTCTTGTTGCCGGCAGCGACCACGTGGCCACCGAGCGGGCGCCCACCCTCGATGACGAACGCCTCCACGGGTGCCTCCGAGACCGCGACCTGGCCCACGGGCCTACCCTAACGAAGAGACTCCGCGCGCCCTCGGCGCCGGCGGGGTTCAGTACCCTTGAGCGCCGTGGAACCGACTCGCGATCGCGCCTGGGAGACGTTGACGCGCTACACGCAGAGCGAGGCGCTGCGCCGGCACGCGCTTGCCGTCGAGGCCGCCGTGCGGGCGTACGCTAGGCACTTCGGCGAGGACGAGGAGCGGTGGGCGGTCGTCGCGCTGCTCCACGACTTCGACTACGAGATCCACCCCACGCTCGACGAGCACCCCCAGGACGGCGCCGCCATTCTGCGCGAGGAGGGGTATCCGGAGGACGTGATCGAGGCGATCCTCTCGCACGCGAACCATCTCGATCTCCCGCGCGATACATCGCTCAAGCGGACGCTCTTCGCGTGTGACGAGCTCTCCGGCTTCGTCCACGCCTGCGGCCTCGTTCGGCCGGACGGGATCGACACGCTCGAGCCGAAGTCGGTCCGCAAGAAGCTGAAGCAGCCGTCGTTCGCGTCGGGCGTCTCCCGCGATGACGTGTACGAAGGCGCCGAGCTGCTCGGTGTCGAGCTCGACGACCACATCGCGTTCGTCATCGGCGCGCTGCGACCGATCGCGCCCGAGCTCGGGCTCAGGACTGCGGCGACGGCCGGCGCGTGACGCGACTCGACGTCATCGGGCTCGTCGTCGAGGATCTCTCCGCGTCGCTGGCGTTCTACCGCCGGGTCGGGCTGGCGATCCCCGAGGGTGCGGAGTCGTCCGAGCACGGTCACGTCGAGTTCGAGCTCCCCGGGGGTTTACGCCTCGCGTGGGACACGGTTGAGGTGATCCGGAGCTTCGATCCTGACTGGCAGCAGCCGAGCGGCACCGGCCGCATAGCGCTCGCCTTTCGCTGCGACACGCCGGCCGACGTCGACGCGACGTACCGCGATCTCGTATCCACCGGGTACGAGGGGCACAAGGAGCCGTGGGACGCCTTCTGGGGTCAGCGGTACGCGCAGGTCCTCGACCCGGACGGCAACGGCGTCGACCTCTTCGCCCCGCTCAGCTAAGCGGAGAGTCCCGTTACCAGGCGGTCCAGGTCGTCCTCGTTCGTCCAGTAGCCGCAGGAGGCGCGGAGCAGGCCCGTTCCGGGGATCTCCCGGATGACGACGCCGCGCTCGTAGAGCTTCGTGACCACTGCGCTGGAGTCGCCGTTCGCGCGCCACGACACGAGGCCCGCGTGCTCGTCGCCCGTGACGACGTCGAACCGCTCGCCGAGTGCCTCGCGGCAACGCGCCGCCATGATGCGCGTGCGCTCGAAGCGCCACTCGGGCGCTGCGTCGAGCGCCGCCAGCAAGCCCGCGAGCGATGCCGGCGGGATCCAGCCGGAGTCGAAGCGTGCCGCGCCGTCGGACGGGTCGAACGAGCCGTCCGGCCGGAACAACGCCTGCGAGAAGTAGCTCGGGAGGGCGACGTCGAGCGCCTCCGGGTCGCGGACGTACAGCCCGCCCGTCGCGTCAGGGCCGCAGAGCCACTTCTGACCGGAGACCGTGTGGAAGTCGAACGGGGTCGCGTCGACGTCGATCGCGCCGACGGATTGCGCGCCGTCGACGAGCATCGGCAGACCGGTCTCCTCCTTCAGCTCCCGTAGCTGGAGGGCGTCCCCCGTCGTCCACATCACCGCCGAGAGCGCGAGCAGCCGGGTGTGCCGGCCGATCGCGGCCAGGATCGCCTCGCGGTGCGGAGACGCCACGACCACCCTCGCGCCTGTTACACGCAACGGGCCGAGCAGACCGAAGTGCTCGCCTTCGACGGTGACGATCTCGTCGTGAGGTCGTAGACGAAGACCGGCAAGGACGACCTGACACCCGTCGGAGGTCGAGCGCACCAGCGCGACACGCTGCGCGTCGACGCGGAGGAGGGTGGCCAGCCGGGCACGGACCTCGGCACGAAGCCCGTGCATGTCCTCGATGTAGTCAGCCCCGCTCCGGCCCTGCTCCAGGTCACGTTGGTGCCGAAACCGGATCGCCTCGAGCGTCGAGCGCGCAAGCGGTCCGAACGTGCCCGCGTTCAGATACGCGATGCGCTCGAGCACCGGAAACGCGGCGCGGGCCTCCTCGACGGTCATTCGATCACGGCTTCAATCGGTGCATGGTCGGAGAGCAGCAGCCCGTCGCGCCGACGCATCGACTCCGGCCAGACCCGAGCGCGCGAGATGCTCGCGCCGCGAACGAGCAGGTGGTCGACGACGTGGCCGAAGTGGGCGAAGCCCCACTCCGGGCCCGTCAGGTCGGCGAGCGTTCTGGAGGTGCCTTCTCGGACGTTCATGTCGCCGACGACGGCGACCGCGTCGCCCGGCTCGGCGAGACCGTCGGCGAAGACCGCCGCGCGGAAGACCTCGGCATCGGCAAGCCGCGGGTCCCGCGGCGCGCTCGTGGCGTGGAGGTTGGCGAGGAGTAGCGGCGTCGCGTTCGGACGGCGAAGACGGAGCGCCTGGCACACCCGCCGTTCCTTCGCCCACGCCAGCCGCGCGACCGCTCCCACCCCGAGCCAGCCCGCCTGCACGCGCCGGAAGCGCCGGTCGTTGAGGACGAGCAGCCGCTGGTTCAGGGGACGCAACGCGTGACTGGCCAGGACGGCGTTCGCCTGCCCGGTGAACATGGATCGCTGCAGGCCGTGGTGCAGGGTCAACGCCCGCCCGAGTCCGGGCGTCGACGGGAGCGGCCCGATGCGCGCGGGCGCGGCGGGCGCCCCGTACGCCCGCATGCCGCTCCAACCTTCGAGCTCGCGCAACGCCCAGGTCGGGACCTCCTGCAGGCAGACGACGTCGGGCGAGTCGCCGGTGACCAGGCGGACCATCTCCTCGAGCTCTTCGCGGCGCGACGGCGGCACCGTGTTTCCGTGGAACACGTTCCAGCTGCGGATCAGCATCGAGCGCTTAGCCTAGGCGCATGCGTATCGCGCTCGTCGATCCCGCGGCCTTCACGCCGCAGTACGACCACGCCCTCGCGGCCGCGCTGGCCGCAAGCGGCGTCGACGTCGAGCTCGTGACCTCGGCGTTCCGGTTCGGGGCGGTTCCCGTGCCAGACGGCTATGCGAGGCGGGAGCTGTTCTACCCCGTCAGCACGCGGATCTTTCACCGGTCGCGACTTCGTCTTCCGCTGAAGGCGGCCGAGCACGTCCTCGGGCTGGCGAGGCTCCGGCGGGTCTCGGCCGACGTCCTGCACTTCCAGTGGCTTCCGGCGCCGGAGCTCGACGAGCGCCTGCTCCGGCCGCAGTCGCCGTCGGTGCTCACGGCGCACGACCTCTTGCCACGGCGCACGGCCCGGAAGCAGGGGTTGTGGCGCCGCTTGCTCCGGCGCTTCCAGCGCGTCGTCGTCCACAGTGAGTACGGCCGCCGGACGCTCGCCGACCTCGGCGTCGACGAGCGGCGGCTGCGGGTCATCCCCCATCCGGTCTTTCCGAGCGACCCTCGACCCGACGGCGATGGGCGAACGCTCCTCTGCCTTGGCGTCATCCGGCCGTACAAGGGCCTCGCAGATGCGATCGCCGCCGTGAAGCGGATGGACGGCGCCCGGTTGCTCGTCGCCGGCGATCCCATGGAGCCGGTGGACGCGCTGCGCCGGGAGGCCGGCGACGTCGCCCAGTGGCGGCTCGGCTACCTCGCGGACGCGGAGATTGATCGTGCGCTCGCCGAGTCGGCGGTCGCCCTGTTTCCCTACCGGCCCGAGACCGACCAGAGCGGCGCGCTCCTGCGGGCGCTGGGCGCCGGCGTCCCTGCTGTCGTATACGACGTCGGCGGGCTGGCCGAGCCCGTCCGGCGCTTCGCGGCGGGTCGCGTTGTCCGCGCGGGAGACGTCGACGCGCTCGCGGCGGCCGCCCAGGAGCTGATCGACGATTCCGACGCGCTCGCAGAGGCCAGGGCGGGAGCCCGCCGCGCCCGCGAGGAGTTGACGTGGGAAGCGGCCGCCGCCGCACACCTCCGTCTCTACGAGGAGATCGCAGGGTGATCTTTCGCCGCCCCTTCAGCGACGTGATTCGCCGCCAGCTCGAGCTGTTCAAGGAGGAGCATGCCGATCTGCTCCGGCGCTGCAAGGAGGCCGAGCGCGAGTACGACCGCGCCGACCGCGACGACGCGGAGGAGCTCTACGGCGACTACGCGGACCTCGTCTGGGAGGCCGCGGGCGAGCTCGCCGCCCTTCGCGACAACTATGCGTCGACCCTGGACGAGGACGCCGCGGAGGCCTACGAGGGCGAGTTCAAGCGCGCCGCGGTGAAGCGCTTCCGCCGTATCGCGCTCGAGCTCGACTCGTAAGCAGTGGGAGGAGCGCGGTCGCGCGCTCCTCCCGTCGCCGAAGGTCAGGCCGCTAGGACCTGAGCACCAGGTACTGCCAGGCGGAGGCGGCGAGCACCGAGCCGTCGCCTGCGTACAGGGTCAGCTTGACGCGGTATGTCCCCGCGGCCTTGCCGGTCGTACCGAGGTTGTAGATGTACTGGTAGTCGGGACTTCCCGTCCAGCGGAAGAGGTTGTCCGTGTTCGCGTTGCCCGAGGGCAGCACGTCGACCGGGTCGCTCGAGTCGCCGAATTTGTTCCGGGGTCGCCGCGAGTCCTCCCTTGTAAGTTGTTCAGGCGGACGAACCCGAGGCCCCTCCGCCGCGCAGGAGTTGTGAGCGTGGCAGAGTGCCGCTCGCCCACATGGGCCGAACGGCCCAATCCCCGGGATAGGATCTCGGACGTCTATCCCCTAAACGGGGTAAGCCGAGCAGGACTTTGTCCCTCACTTGGGTATGCGGCTGGGACGCCTAACGATGCCCGAAGTGGTGGGCGCGGGGCAGCGCGGAGTGAACGCGCCTCCCGGCAATCTCCCGCGCAAGCGGGGCGAGCGTCTTCAGCTCACGGACGAGGACGTTCTGGTTGCGACCCATTCGCTCGAAACGCCCGCGGGCGAGGATGAGCGGCTCGCCGCGAACGATCGCCCGGAAGCGCTCGTAGACGGTTGGCGGCACGATCAGGTTCGCCTGGCCGAACTCGTCCTCGATCAGCATGAAGACGACGCCGTTCGCCGTCGACGGGCGCTGGCGTGCGACAGCCATGCCGGCAACCGTGACGAGCGACCCGTTCGCGCGTTTACGCAGGTCGGCGCTCGACAGCACCCCCGAAGGCAGATGCTCGCGGAGCAGCTCGAGCGGATGGAGGCCGACGGAGAGGCTCGTGTGGCGGTAGTCGGCGAGCATCCGCTCCCACGCCGTCTGGTCGGGGAGGTCGGGAATCGGGGTGGTCGGCGCGAGCGGCAACGCCAGCTGCCGCTCCTCCCCGCCCGAGCCCGGCACGCTCTGCGATCGCGGGACGAGCCCGAGCTGCCAGAGCAGCCGGCGGCGCGGTTCGCCGAAGCAGTCGCACGCGCCCGCGCTGACGAGCGCCTCCAGCGAGCCCTCGTCGAGCGACGTCCGCTGGGCAAGGTCGAGGACGGTCGCGAACGGGCCGTTGCGCTCGCGCTCGTCGACGACTGCCTCGGCGCCGTCCTCGCCAAGCGAAGCGACGTACTCGAGCCCGACTCGGACGGACTCGTCCTCCAGACGGGCCTGCGCCGCGCTGCAATTGATGTCGGGCGGGCGTACGTCGACGCCGCGCCGCTGCGCATCCCGGACGAGGCTCGAGGGTGGGTAGAAGCCCATCGGCTGGGCGTTCAGAAGCGAACAGAGAAACTCGCCCGGATAGTGGTGACGAAGCCACGCCGACTGGTAGGCGAGCAGGCCGAACGCCGCGGCATGCGACTTCGGAAAACCGAAGCCCGAGAAGCCGACCAGCTTGTCGTACACGCCGTTCGCCGTCCCGGTATCGATGCCGTTCTCGAGCGCGCCCGCGACGAAGCGGGCGCGCATGGCCTCGAGCGCGGCCTCGCTACGCTTCCGGCTCATCGCGCGCCGAAGACCTTCCGCCTCGCCGACCGTGAACCCCGCGAGCGCGATCGCCACCTCGAGCACCTGGTCCTGGAAGACGATCACGCCGAGCGTCGAGGACAGCGGCTCCCGCAGGTTCGGGTGGTCGACCGGCGGCACGAAGCTCGGGTCCTCACGGAGGCGCTGGCGGTGCTCGATGTACGGGTGGACGGCCTTGCCCTGAATCGGCCCCGGCCGCACGAGCGCGACCTGGACGGTCAGGTCGTCGAGGTTCTCGGGGAGCGTTCGGAGCAGCGACTGCATCTGGGCACGGCTCTCGATCTGGAAGACGCCGACCGTGTCCGCGCGCTGGATCTCGGCGTAGACGCCGGGGTCGTCGAGCGGGATGCGGGAGAGGTCGATCGACGCACCGCGGATGCGGGCGATCTGGTCGACGCAGTCCTCGACCGCCGAGAGCATGCCCAGACCGAGCAGGTCGATCTTGAGGAAGCGCGCGTCGTCGCACGAGTCCTTGTCCCACTGGCAGAGCTGACGGCCCTCCATCGCGGCCGGCTGCAGCGGCACGAGCTCGACGAGCGGCCGTGAAGAGATGATCATCCCGCCGGGATGCTGCGAGAGGTGCCGCGGGAGCCCGGCGATCTCCCCGCAAAGCTCGCCCAGCGCGCGCCAGCGCGGTGAGGCGAGCTTCGTCGCAGCATCCGGGAGCGACGCGAGCTCGTGGGCGACGCGCTTCGGATTGCCGTCTGTGAGGCGGGCGAGGCGTTCGAGCTCCGCGAACGGCAGCCCGAGCGCCTTGCCGATGTCGCGGATCGCGCCGCGGGCGTGGTACGTCGAAAAGCTCGCCACGAGTGCGGAGTGGTCGCGGCCGTACCGCTCGTGGACGGCGACGATCAGCTTCTCGCGGATGTCACGCGGGAAGTCGAGGTCGATGTCAGGGACGGCGGCCATGTCCCGGTTGAGGAACCGTCCGAGTGAGAGGTCGGCCGCGACCGGGTCGACGTGAGACAGCCCGGTCAGGTAGCAGACGAGCGAGCCGACCGAGCTGCCCCGCCCGCGACCCGGCGGAAGGACGGCCCGCGGCGAGTCGCCCCCGCGCACCTCGTGGGCGACGTCGCAAGCGAGCTCGAGCACCTCCCAGTGCAGAAGGAAGAATCCGGCCAGGCCGAGCTCGTCGATGAGAGCGAGTTCTTCGTCGAGGCGGGCTCTTGCCTTCCGTTTGTAGCCGTTCGCACCGCCGTAGCGCTCGTCGAACGCCCGGTTGCAGATGCGCGTCAACTGGGCGATTGCGGGCTCGCCGCCGTCGGAGAAGTCGGGGTAGCGGTAACCGAGCTCCTCGGTGAGGTCGAACTGGAGCCGCTCGGCGAGTGACGCGGTTCGCGCGACCGCGTCGCGATCGTCTGGAAACCGCTCGGCGAGCTCCTCTGGTGGGAGCAGCACCGATTCGTGGTTGCCGCGCCGGGCCGGCTCGCACGCCTCGAGCGGGGCGCGGCTTCGGACCGCGACGAGGACGTCCTGGAGTCGTGCCCGGCATGGGTCGTGGGCGTGCGGATCGCCCGTGACGACGGTCTCGACGCCGAGCGTCTCGGCGAGGTCGCGGAGCGCAGCGCACCGCCGAACATCTCCCCGCTCGTACGGGCGCTGGAGCTCGACGAAGAAGCGGTCGCGGCCGAATGCGTGCGCCAGCCGGGCGGCGGCATTGGGATCGCGCACGCCGAGACCCTGGCGGGCGCATCCGGAGAGGCAGACGAGCCCGTCGTTCAGCTCCTCGAGGAGCGCCTGGTCCAGCACCGGCGGCAGCGGATCGCGCAGCCGCGTCCTCGTCTCGGCGTGGGCGGCGCTGAGCAGCCGGCAGAGATTCGAGTAGCCGCGCCGGCTCTCGACGAGGAGCGTCACGTGAGCACCGCTCGCGAGCGTCATCTCGGCGCCCGTGATCGGCCGGACGCCGAACGCCTTCGCGGCGTACGCGAACTCGAGCGAGCCGTAGAGGCCGTCGTGGTCGGTCAGCGCAAGCGCCTCGTACCCCAGCTCCGCCGCCCGGACGGCGAGCTCTTCCGGGAGCGACGCTCCGTCGAGGAACGAGTAGGCGGAGTGCGCGTGGAGCTCGACGTATGCGCCGGACGTGCGCGGCCCGCGGTGCGAGCGATCAGCCATCATAGGCGGCCTGGAACCGTTCGTCCTCCCGCCGGGGCAAAGGCGAAGTCGTCGCGACTCCGCGGAGCGGCGAGTCGAGGCCCTGCCGCACCTGCGCGAGCGGCACGTCGACACGTTCTTCGTCGTCGACGGAACGCTGACACTGCAGGTCGGCGAAGAGCGAGTCGACGCAGGGCCTGGTTCGTACGCGGCAGTTCCTCCGGGGAACGTCCACACGTTCGCCAACGAGAGCGATTGCGAGGTTCGAGTTCTCAACGCGATGGCGCCAGGCGGGTTCGAGCAGTACCTGAAGGAGGTGGCCGCCGCGGCCACGCCCGAGCGGCCTTCCGACCCGGAGATGATGGCCGCCATCGCCGCGCGATACGACTTCGTCCCCCGCTAGAGTCGGCTCGTGCCGGATCCGCAGGCGCGCTACGAGGAGATCGCGGACGACCTGGCGTCGCGCCACGACGACGTCGAGCTCGGGAAGATGATGGGCATGCCGTGCGTGAAGTACGCGGGCAAGCTCAAGGCCGGGTACTGGCCCGCCACCGGTGCGATGACCTTCAAGCTCGTCGACCCGGCCGACCGGGACGAGGCGCTCGCCCTTCCCGGCGCAGAGATCTTTGACCCGTCGGGACGGCGCCCCATGCGTCAATGGGTTGCCGTGCCGGCGGAGCACGCGAAGGAGTGGCCCCGCCTCGCCGAGCGTGCCCTCGCCTCGTAGCGTGGGCCTCGACTGCTCAGGCAGACACGCCCCCTCCTTCTGCGCTCCGTCAACTTGAAGCGACCGAGCCGAAGGCGACAGGAGCTGGGCCTCCCGCCGGGCGAAGCCCGGCTCCGGCCGCCACTGGGATCGCAAGCACGATCGAAACTTTTCACGCCGTCGCGAGTCTCCAAGGCCAGCAAGTCGTGGCGCGAGGCTCGTATCAGAACGTTGCGCTACGCACCGCGTTGGCTGAACCATCCGCCCCGCTCCTGGTCGCGAAAGACGACGGCGTTTCGCCCACCTTCGAGCACGACCTCGAAGTAGTGCCGGCTGATCGGCTCCTCCGTCCACCAGCGGTCGACCACGCGCCACTCCTCCCGGACGAGGGCGACGCCCTCTCGATTGACCCGCCGCGGCGTCCCGTCGAAGTCTTGCTCGACGAGTGCCGGCTGCGGGGCATTCACTCGTCCCGCGGCACGAACAGAGCTCGAGCTTCGGGGATCCGTGACCATGGTGCCACCTCGACGACGCTGCAGACAGAACCTGTTCCCGTGCTTGCCCGCACCTGACGGAGGCCGTCTTTCAGCCGCGATTCCAGGTCTGCACCACCCGCGCGGACAAGCTCGAGCTGCCTGCCTGTTCCCTCCGCCAGTTCGACGAGCTCGAGACGAAGCTCGAGCACCGGGGCCGGCAGCTCGGCGAGCTTGGGACCGAGCGCGGTCCGGATCCGCGTGACCTCCGCCGCCGGCTCGCGCAGGGTCAGCGTCCGCCGCCACGACCCGCCGCCGACGAGCCGGGCCGAGAGTGCGAGCTTGCGAACGAACCGGCCCGCCCGTTCCGGACGGGCGAGGACCTGCTCGACGAGCGCGCCGAGTGCCCGCCGCAACGTGAGCTCGTTCGCGACCGCTTCCGGGAAAGCGAGTCCTTCGATGATCTCCCCCGGAGGCCGACGGCCGCGGATGCGGGCCCGCTTGCCTCCCTGCGCCTCCTTCCAGGCCCGGTGTCCATGGGGACCGAGCCGCTCGGCGACCGCGGATCCGGGCAGGCGCGCGAGCTCTCCGAGCCTGCCGACGCCCAGCTCCTCGAGCTCCTCGTGCTGTTCCTGGCCGAGTGGTAGCAGCGAGAGTGGAAGCGGCGCCAGGAAGTCACGCGTCTGGGAATCCGAGACGATCACGACCTGACCGGGCCGGGAGACGCTCGCAGCCGCGAGCGCCGCGAACCGGCGTTCCGCCGCGCCGATGCGAGCGTCCCAGCCGGAGCCGACGGCGGCGAGCGCCCGCCGGAGCGCCGCCTCGACACCCCCGTACAGGCGCTCGACTCCTCGCGTCTCGAAGTACGCGCATCCCAGCTCGGCCGGCTCAACCGCGATTCCGGCGTCCTCGAGGCGGCGGACGATCCCCTCCCACGCGTCTTCCGCCGCCGCCGGATCCTCGTCGACGAGCGTCAGCGACGGGCAGGTCGCAAGCGCCTCTCCCAGCCGCATGCCGGGTCGGATCCCCGCTGCTTCGGCAGACGCGGTCACCGGGCCGAGAACCGCGTCCTTTCCCGGCCCCGGAGCGAGCGCAACAGGGCCGAGCTGGAGCCCCGGCCGTGCCTGCAGCGCTGCTCGGAGCGCGAACCCTGGGATGAGGATGCAAGCGATCATCGAACGTATGTTCTACACGAACACACGTTCTCCTGTCAAGCAGCAACGACCTGCCGTCACGAAGTCGTTACACATTGCTCCGCCCGGTTACACCGAGCGGTCAGGTCGCCGCCGATACCGCCTACTCACCGCCGGTCGGTAGCTTCGGATACTCGGTGGGATAGACGCCAACCGCGAATCCGTACATGGTCTCCCCCGACCGCGGGAGCTGGTCGAACTCCGCCACCAGCTCCGCCATGCGCTCCCAGAAGTCCGACGCTTGCGCCTCCGAGATGCGGGCATGCCGGATGAACCCCCACAACTTCCCGTCACGGAAGGCCGCGGACGATTCCCGAGCGGCGACCTCGAAGTCGTTGAAGTCCAGAGCGACGTGGTCGCCATCCGGGCTTCGCTCGACGTCGACGTAGAACATCCGCGCCGTGCGGCCGTAGAAGCGCTCCTCGATCGCCCGCACCCGCCGGGTCCTCACCACCTGCAGCAGACCGGCCTCTTTGAGCACCTTGACGTGGTGGGCGACGGTGCTCTTGGGCCGTTCGAGCGCGATCGCCAGCTCGCTCACCGTGGCTGCCCGCTCGTGGAGCAAGCCCAGGATCGTGTTGCGGAGCGGATGGCTGATCGCCTTTACCTGGGACGGCTGCGTGAGCGCGATTCGTTCGGCGAGCTCGTAGTCCGGAGGATCCGAGTTGCCGGGCATGGTTCGAATAAACTAACATTGCAGAATGTTCCAAATTAATGGATCAATAGCTTGGGAGGATCTGGGATGACCGATGTTGTGCTGTACCACCACGTCCAGGGGCTGACCGACGGCGTGCGATCGTTCGCCGACGAGCTGCGGCGAGCGGGGCACACCGTTCATACGCCCGACCTGTTCGAGGGGCGCACGTTCGACACCATCGAGGAGGGTATGGACTTCGCGCGCGAAGCAGGCTTCGGCGCGCTGGCCGAGCGCGGCGCCGCGGCCGCCGAAGGCATCAGCCCTGACGTCGTCTACGCCGGCTTCTCGTTCGGGGTCATGGCCGCCCAGCAGCTTGCGCAGACGCGGCCCGGCGCCCGCGGCGCCCTGCTCATGTACGGGTGCCTCCCCGTCTCGGAGTTCGGGGACGCGTGGCCTGACGGCGTTCCAGTGCAGGTACACGGCAAGGAGGCAGATCCGTTCTTTGCCGAAGACCTCGATGCCGCGAAGGCGCTCGTCGAGTCGACCGACAGGGCCGAGCTGTTCCTCTACCCGGGGGAGGAGCACCTCTTCGCCGACTCGTCGCTCCGGGCGTACGACGCCGCCGCTGCGACGCTACTCATGGAGCGCGTGCTGGCGTTCCTCGACACGGCTCAGGCCGACGAGAACTAGACGTCATGGTCGAGACCACGACGTACACGATCAGGGCTCTGGACGAGACGACCTGGGACGCGTTCGCGGCGCTGGTCGAGCGGAACAACGGCGTCTTCGGAGGGTGCTGGTGTATCGGATTCCATCCGGAAGGAGGCGACAGGAAGGCGCCGTCGGCGTTGAGGCGAGAACGCAAGCTCGAGCGCATCCGGGAGGGGAAGGCCCACGCTGCGCTCGTGTTCGACGGCGACAGCTGCGTCGGCTGGTGCCAGTTCGGAGCACCCGCCGAGGTGCCGCGAATCAAGAACCGCGCCGCCTACGAGAAAAGCCAGTCGAACCCGCCGGATTGGCGGATCGCGTGCAACTTCGTCGGCAAGGGACACCGGCGCCGTGGCGTGGCGACCGCGGGACTGGCCGGTGCGCTCGACCTGATCGCGCGCCTGGGCGGCGGAACCGTAGAGGGATACCCGGAGGACGCCGGCTCAGTGCCCGCCGGCTTTCTCTTCAACGGCGCACTATCGACTTACGAGCGGCTCGGCTTCACGCGCGACCGCAAAATCGGCAAGCACCGCTGGGTCGTCACCAGAACCGTCGAGGACCTCAGAGCGTGACTTCCGCGGCGTACTCGACCATGCCGCGGTACCGGGGAACCACGTCGAGGACGCTCTCCTGCGCGCACCAGGAAACGTCGTCCCCCAACCCGGCCTCGCGCAGGTTCGCCGCGCTCTTGCTCGCTGTGAGCGCCTCGGTCGCGTCGCCGTACGTGCGCGCGAGACGGATCGCGGCGACCGCCGAGTCGGCCGACCGGCCGTCGAGCGCCTCGGCGAGCCTGCCGGCCACGTAGGCGTCGTCGAGGGCAAACTCCCCGGCCACGCCCGCGCACAGGACGCCGACCTCCGGGCTGCCGGTCGCACGCACCTCGCGGACCACGGCGCCGAGGTTGAGGAGCGATCCGACGAGCACGTGCTCGCAGCGCGAGGCGGCCGAGAGCAGCAGCCGCGTGCCGTTCGTCGTCGTTAGGACGAGCGTGTCGCCGGCCGGCTCGCCGGCGAACTCGCCCGGCGAGTTTCCGAAGTCGAAACCGGGAATCCGCTTGGCCCGGCGCTCGCCGCCGAGAACGACGCCCTCCCCGGCAAGCGCCTTCGCGTCGTCGATCTCGGCACAGCAGAGGACCCGACGGTAGCCAGCTGCGAGCGCCTGCGTCATCGTCGAGGTTGCACGCAGCACGTCGACCACGACGGCCACCGGCGCCGCGAGCGCCTCGGCGGGCGTGAAGGCCACGCGGACGACCACGCGGATACGCTAGTGACATGCCTGACACGCTGCGGTGCTACCGCCACCCGGACCGCGAGACCGGGGTCTCGTGCTCCGAGTGCGGACGAGGGATCTGCCCCGACTGCATGGTGTTCGCGCCCGTCGGGATCCGCTGTCCGGACCACGCGGGGGTCCCCGGGGCGACGCGGGTGCGCGCGCCTCGTCGCATGCGCGGCCCGGTCCTGGCCACCGGGGACGCGCTGGTCACGAAGGCGCTCATCGCCGTCAACGTCGGCATCTACCTGATCCAACTCGGCATGGGCGCCCCCCTGTCCGCGAACAGCGGCTGGATCTACGAACACGGCGCGCTGGTCGCCAACGCCGTGTACGGCGATGGCTCGCCGGCGGGTGTGGGCCAGGGTGAGTGGTGGCGGTTGATGACCTCCGCCTTCCTCCACTACGGCCCGTTGCACCTCGGACTGAACATGCTCGTGCTGTGGTTCGTCGGCGGGCCGATCGAGGCCGCAATCGGGCGGTTGCAGTTTCTGACGCTCTACCTCGTGTCAGGCCTCGCCGGCTCCGCGGGCGCGCTCATCGTGAGCCCGAACGCGATCACGGTCGGGGCCTCAGGCGCGATCTTCGGCCTGTTCGGAGCCCTGGCGGTGCTCGAGTACCAGCACACCGGCGTCCTCATAGGCGGGCCGGCGTTCACGCTGATCGCGATCAATCTCGTGTTCTCGTTCGTCGTCCCGGGCATCTCCTGGGGCGGCCACGTCGGCGGGCTGATCGGCGGGGCGCTCGGCATGCTCGCGCTCTCCCGGCTCGGCCGGACGTTCCACGCGGAGTACGCGGGGATGATCGGGCTCGTCGCGGTGGGCGTGCTTAGTGTGGCCGTCGCCTACTGGCGCGTCTGACCCCGGCCCAAAGTGGGTATTGGGCCCGTATGAGTGCCCGACGATCGGATGCGCTTCCGGCGAGAGCTCTCGCCCGGCTCTCGGTCGACGCGAGCCCGAGACACGTCGTACAGGTCGGCAGGTCGCTTGCCAAGCGCTTCCTCGAGCACGGCCTGTTCGTCTACACGAGCGCGATCTCGTTCCGCGCGCTCGTTGCGCTGGTGCCACTCATCCTGCTCGCGCTCGGATTGCTCGGCGCGCTCGGCCAGCAGCACGTCTGGACCCAGACGGTCGCGCCGGCGATTCACGATCGCGTCACGCCTCCCGTCTACGCCGGCATCAACGCCTCCGTCCAGAAGATCCTACGCAGCGGGACCGCGGGACTGATCGCGTTCGCGAGCGTGCTGCTCTTCTGGTACGCCGCCGCCGCGATCATGGTCGTCATGTCGGCGCTGAACCGGATCCACGAGGTCGAGGAGCGGCGGTCGACACGGCGACGGCTGGCGACGGCCGCGTGGCTGGCGTTCGTGACTGCGCTGTGCGTGATCGGGGCGATCCTTGTCGCCGTCCTCGTCGGGCAGATCGACGCGGGCGGCGTCGCACACGCGCTCCTCGGCGTCGTCAAGTGGGCCGGTGCGGTCTTGCTGCTCGGCCTCGCCGTCGGGCTTCTCGTTCGCTTCGCCCCGGCCGAGCGGCCTGACGCGCGGTGGGCAAGCGCCGGCTCGATCGCCGTCGTCGGAGGCTGGGTGATCACCACGGCGGCCTTCTGGTGGTGGATCACCACCGTCGCCAACTTCAAGACCGCAACAGGCCAGCTGACGTTCTTCCTGTTGCTGACCGGCTACGTCTTTGCGGTTTGCCTCGTGTTCCTGCTCGGCGTCGAATTCGATGAGCTCGCCCGCAAGGAGGCGAAGAGCGAGCGCTGAGCTCTGGCGTCCGGGCGTCCCCGTATCACTACGGAGGCGTGGACGGGATCTCGCACGACCTCTTCCATCTCGGCGTCTCCGCCGGCGAGAAGGTCATCCGCACGGTGCTCGTCTACCTGGTCGTGCTGGGTCTGCTCCGGCTCTTCGGCAAGCGACAACTCGCCCAGCTGAACGCCCTCGACCTCGTCGTGCTCCTCCTACTGTCGAACGTTGTCCAGAACGCGATCATCGGCCCGGACAACTCGTTGCTCGGCGGCGTGCTGGGCGCGGCGACGCTCGTCGTGTGTAACTGGGTCCTGATCCGCCTCACGTACAACCACGACCGCGTCATGTTTCTCGTCCAGGGCAAGTCGACCCAGCTCGTCGACGACGGACAGCTCGACGAACACGCGCTCAAGCGCGAGCTGATCACGCGCGGAGAGCTCGATGCGGCGCTTCGCCGGGAAGGCGTCGACGGCATCGGCGCGACCGAGACCGTCACGATCGAGCCGGAGGGCACCATCACGCCCGTTACGAAACCGCAGCCCGGAATCCCGGAAGTGCTCGAGCGAATCGACGAGCTCGAGCGCCGCCTCACTCGCTCCTAACCGCCCGCAACCGCCGCTTCCACGCCGCGCTCGGCCAGCGCTGCCTGGGCCGCCGCAAGCCGGGCGAGCGGCACGCGGTAGGGCGAGCAGGACACGTAGTCGAGCCCGAGCTCGTGGCAGAAAGCCACCGACCGTGGCTCGCCGCCGTGCTCGCCGCAGATCCCGAGCTTGAGCTCCTCTTTGGCCCCTCTCCCCCGCTCGACGGCGATCCGCATCAGTTCTCCGACGCCCTCGACGTCGAGAACCTCGAACGGGTTGTCCGCCAGGATGCGTTCATGCAGGTAGAAGGTGAGGAACTTGCCCTCGGCGTCGTCCCTGGAAAAGCCGAGAGCCGTCTGCGTCAGGTCGTTCGTGCCGAAGGAGAAGAAGTCGGCCTCGGCCGCGATCTCGTCGGCGCCAATGCACGCCCGTGGGAGCTCGATCATCGTGCCCACGAGGTACTCGAGGTCGCCCTCCTCGGCCGCCGTCTCGATCGTCAGCCGCCGGAGGCGCCGGAGCTCCTCGCTGAAGCCGACGAGCGGGTGCATGATCTCGACGAGCGGCGGCTCGCCCGTCCGCGCCCGAACGGCGAGCGCAGCCCTGATGATCGCGCGGACCTGCGTCTCGTAGATCTCCGGCCACTGCAGGCCGAGCCGGCAACCGCGCGTCCCGAGCATCGGGTTTGCCTCCTGGAGGGCGCGGATCCGCTGCCGCATCCGGTCGCTCGTCGCCTGCTCGACTGGCGGGAGAAACTCGTGCAGCGGCGGGTCGAGTAGCCGGATCGTCACGGGAAGCCCGGCCATCGCCTCGAAGATGCCCTCGAAGTCGTCCTGCTGCATGGGCAGAAGCCGGTCGAGCGCGTCCCGCCGGTCGGCGGCGCTCTCGGCGAGGATCATGTCGCGGACGATCGGGAGGCGATCCTCCGCCATGAACATGTGCTCGGTGCGGCAGAGCCCGATGCCCTCCGCGCCGAACTCGCGCGCCTTGCGCGCGTCCTGGGGCGTATCCGCGTTCGCGCGCACCTTCAGGCGGCGGAAATCGTCCGCCCAGGAGAGGAGCGTGTCCAGGTCGTCGTTGATCTGCGGCGGCACGAGCTCCACTTCGCCGACAATCACATCGCCGGTCGACCCGTCGATCGTGATCACCTCTCCTTCACGCAGCTCGTGCCGGCCGATTCGCACCGTCGCGGCCTGCTCGTCGATCGCGAGCTCCTCGCAGCCGGCGACGCAGGGCTTCCCCATCCCACGCGCGACCACGGCGGCATGCGACGTCATCCCGCCGTGGGCGGTGAGGATGCCGCTCGCCTGAATCAGCCCGTGAATGTCGTCCGGGGTCGTCTCCCAGCGGACGAGGATCACGTCTGCGCCGGCCCGTCCCTGCTCTTCGGCCGTGTCCGCATCCAGCACGATCTGACCCGACGCTGCCCCCGGGGACGCGTTCAGGCCTCTCGCGGCGACCTCGAACTCGGCGCGGGGGTCGATTCGCGGATGGAGCAGCTGGTCGAGCTGCCCGGGATCGATCCGTGCCACCGCGTCCTCGCGGCCGATCAGTCCCTCCTCCACCATGTCGCGGGCGCTCTTCAACGCAGCCGCGGCCGTCCGCTTCGCGCTGCGGGTCTGCAAGAGGTACAGCTTGCCGTCGTCGACCGTGAACTCGATGTCCTGGACGTCCCGGTAGTGCTCCTCGAGGCGGCCCATCGTCTCGACGAGCTGGTCGAACGCCGCGGGCATCCGGTCGCGCATCCGGTCGATCGGCTCGGGAGTCCTGATCCCGGCGACGACGTCCTCACCCTGAGCGTTCGGGAGGAACTCTCCCCAGAGGCCGCGCTCCCCGGTCGCGGGGTCGCGCGTGAAGGTCACGCCGGTTCCGGAGTTCTGGCCCTTATTCCCAAACACCATCTCGACGACGTTCACGGCCGTGCCGAGGTCGTCCGGGATGCCGTTGGCACGGCGGTATACCTGGGCTCTCGGGTTGTCCCAGGAGTCGAAGACGGCGTTCACCGCGCGCGTCAGCTGAGCTCGAGGATCCTCCGGGAAGACGTCGCGGGTCTCCTCCACGTAGATGTCCTTGAAGGTCGACACGAGCTCCTCGAGGTCGCCGGCGTCGAGGTCGACGTCGTGTGCGACGCCGCGCGCCTGCTTGAGCGCGGTGAGCGCCTCCTCGAATCGGTGGGCGTCGATTCCGTTCACGACCTCGCCGTACATCTGGATCAGGCGTCGATAGGAGTCATACGAGAAGCGCGGGTCATCCGTGGCCGCAGTCAGGCCCGCGACGGCCTCGTCGTTGAGGCCGAGATTGAGGATCGTGTCCATCATCCCGGGCATCGAGACCGCGGCGCCCGACCGCACGGAGACGAGCAGCGGGTCGTGCGGGTCGCCGAAGCGCTTCCCCGACTTCTGCTCGAGCGCCTCGACGTGCCCCTGGATCTCGGTGTCGAGCCCGGGCGGCACCTGCTTGCCCGCGC
>Ga0075435_100000986_pt1 | contig 18035 bp, 15 predicted proteins | sample RhiMethybrSRZTD4_FD_75302 | JGI IMG/M metagenome (GOLD analysis project Ga0075435, IMG submission 75302) | Populus rhizosphere microbial communities from Tennessee, USA - Rhizosphere MetaG P. TD hybrid SRZTD4 | ecosystem: Host-associated > Plants > Roots > Rhizosphere > Soil | place: USA...
GGTCGACCTGCTCAGCCTCGCCGCGCAGGGCCTGGCCATGGGCGACGACGTCCACATGCGCACGCAGGCGAGCACCAACCTGCTCATCCGCCACCTGCTCCCGCAGCTCGTCGCGGCGACGGGCCAGCAGGCGGTGGAGTTCGCCCGCTTCCTGTCCGGGGATCACCTGTTCTTCCTCAACCTGGCCATGGCCGCGGCGAAGTCCCTGACCATGTGGGCCGAGCAGGTCGGCGGCAGCAGCATCGTCACGACGATGGCCCGCAACGGCACCACGTTCGGGGTGCGGCTCGCCGGGTCGCCGGCGTGGTTGCTCGCCGAGGCCCCCGAGATCGGCGACGCCCTCTACAACCCTGGTCACGGACCGGGCAGCGGCGCGCGCGACATCGGCGACAGCGCGGTGCTCGAGCTGATCGGCCTCGGCGGGGCGGCCGCCGCCGGATCCCCCGCCGTCGCCGCCTTCCTGGGCGGGACGATGGCCGGTGCGGCCGAGGTCACCGAGAACATGACCGACATCTGCCACGGCACGAGCAGCCGGTTCAAGCTGCCCACCCTCGACATGCGCGGGACCCCGGTGGGCGTCGATGCCCGCCTGGTCGCGAAACTCGGCGTCACACCGCAGGTGAACACCGGCATCCTGCACGTCAGCGACGGCTCCGGGCAGGTCGGCGCCGGGGTCGCCACCGCACCGCTGCAGTGCTTCACCGACGCGGTGTTCGACCTCGCGCGCCGGCTCGGATGAGACCTGTCGACGTCGGCGTCGACGCGGCCCGCATGCTGCGCGTTCCCGGGCCGGGAGTGGTACGCGCGGTCTTCTCGAAGGCGCTCTACCTGCGGGTGCCGGGCGGTCTGCTCGCACTGGCGACGACCGAGGTGCCACGCGGGCCGCTGCACCTGCGGGTCGATGCCCTGCCCGCGGCGCGGCCGGGCGGCCCGGTCCTGGTGGACGCGACGGCGCTGCGGGTGGGCCGGCGCGACTACCGGCTGGACGCGCCGGTCTGGTCGCCGCGGCTCCCGCCGCCGTCGTCACTCGACCGGGCCGCCGAGGCGGCGGCCGGCTGGCTCCCGGAGCTCGCCCCGAGACTCGACCTCGGTCCCGGGGACGGGGCGGAGCTGCCCACCGGCGTCCGGACGGCGTTGCGGCGCGGGGACCTGCCGGCGTTCGCGGCGTCGGTGTGGGGCAGAGGACCGGGGCTGACCCCCGCCGGCGACGACGTGCTGGCCGGCGTGCTCCTGGTGGCGCGCGCGGCCTGCGGCAGGTCGGGAACGACTCCGCACACGCTCCAGCGGTGCGCCGACCAAGCCCGTACGAACGAGGTCGCGCGCGCCTTCCTCGCCTGCGCCGCCCGGGGCCGCGGCATCGAGCCGGCCCACGACCTGCTCCTCGGCCTCGCGGCCGGCGACCGGGCCGCGGTCGGGTCGGCGGCGAGCCGTCTGCGTGCCGTCGGCAGCTCCTCCGGCGCCGCGCTGACCTATGGCATTCGCATCGCGCTGCTCAGCCGCCCGACGCTGCTTCGCGTATAGTAGGCGACGATATCGGATGCGATACGGGTGCGGCGTCAGGGTGGGATCGCGGGCGAGGCCTGCAGGAGGGACGAAACGATGACAAACACCATCGTGGTGATCGGCGGGAGTGCCGCCGGCATGGGGGCCGCCGGCGCCGCGAAGCAGGTCGATCCCGATGCCAGGGTCATCGTCTACACCGAGCTCCAGGACGTCGCGTACAGCCCGTGCGGAATCCCCTACGTGCACGGCAGGGAGATCGACTCCTTCGACCGGCTCATCCTGCAGGGCAAGGACTACTACGAGGCCCAGGGCTACGAGATCCACTACGAGACCACGGTCAGCGCCGTCGACCCGGCCGCACACACGATCCAGGTGCCCGGCGAGGGCGCCGTCCACTACGACCGCCTGATCATCTGCACCGGCTTCCAGTACGAGCGGCCGGACGTCCCCGGCGGTGATCTGGAAGGCCTCTACTACGTCAGGGACATCCGCGCCGCGCAGCGCTGGGACGAGGTCCTCGACACGGTCAAGCGGGCGGTCGTCGCGGAGGCTCAGCCGATCGGCGTCGAGATGGCGACCGCGCTGGCGCATCGCGGGATCGAGACGCACCTGGTGGACCCGCATCCGTGGGCCATGGCCGAGATCGCGGACCCGGACATCATGGCCCCGGTCGAGGAGTCCTGGCGCGAGCTCGGCGTGCACATCCACCTGAACACCCGGATCAAGGCGTTCCGCGGCACCGAGCGGGTCCGCGCGGTCGAGACCTCGGACGGGGAGATCCCGGTCGACATGGTCGTCGTCGGCGCGAAGAAGCTGCCGAACAACCAACTCGCCGCGGAGGCCGGCATCAAGCTCGGCTCCACCGGCGGGATCATCGTCGACCAGCACATGCGAACCTCGGCCGCCGACGTGTTCGCCGCCGGCGACTGCGTCGAGGTGCCGCAGGGCACCACGCGGGTGCCGGTGCAGGGCCTGTCCGGCAGCCATGCCTACGCCCAGGGCAAGATCGCCGGCAGCGGCGCGGCCGGCACGCTGCGCAGCTATTCGCCGGTGTACGTGCCGTGGAGCCTCGTCGGCGGCAAGTGGATGGTCGGCGGAGTGTCGTTCGGCGAGACGCTGGCCGGCGCGCTCGGGATACCGTTCGTCCTCGGCGTGGCGGAGGGAATCTCGCGCGCCCGCTACTACCCCGGCTTCAAGAAGATCCGGGTGAAGCTGCTCGCCGAGCCCGGGACGCTCAAGCTGATCGGCGCCCAGCTCGTCGGCGGGGAGGGCGTGAAGGAACGGTGCGACTTCCTCGCGATGGCCGCCCGGCACGGGTTGACCCTGCACGACATCGCCTGGATGGAGAACGTCTACTCCCCCGCCATCGGCGCGCTCAACGAGCCGATGGCGCTCGCCGCCCAGAACGGCCTCGCGACCGCGGGCCGGTCATGACCGCTCTCTTCCGGTGGGTCCGGACCAACTCCGAGAAATACCTGCTCGAGGCCCAGCAGGCCGAGCTGGCGCAGCGGTATCTCGGCCGGCCGCCTCCGGTCGGCCCGCGCACGCCGCAGGTGCTCTTCTGGAAATACCTGTTCGTGCCGCTCTATCGCCGCCTGCCGTGGAAGGTCAAGCACCTCGTGATCCTGGCGATGCCGGGCAGTCACCGGCGCGACTGGGGTTCGTGACCGGCCGCATGGACAGCGCGGCGAACCGGATGCCCGTCCGCTACCGCGAGGTCGCGGTGAGCACGGTCGACTTCCCGCTGACCACTGCGGCGCTGCGCGGGCATTTCGAGGGCCGCGAGGCGTACCGGCGGACCGGGTACGTCGTCGTGCACGGCCCCGATCGCGAGGTGGCGCTGCTGGAGGTGGAGAAGTCCTCGGTCGAGGAGCTGTTCGCGCCGATCACCCGGGTCACCGTGCTGGCCGGACCCGACGAGGCGGTCTTCGTCCACGCCGCGGACGTCGATCTCGGCGTGCCGGGGCAGGTCTGCCGAGCGGCGCTCACGCGCGCCCCCGACGCCCGCTGCGTGATCATCCAAGGGCTGTACGAGCACGTCAGCTTCATCCTGGATCCCGCGCCACTCCGGGTACGGGTGGCCGAGGTCGCTCCCCCGCATCCACCCAAGCTGCTCGACCAGGCCCGGCGGGTGCTGGAGCTGGCCGAAGACCTGCCGCCGATCGCACTCGAGCCGGAGATCTTCGACCTGGTCGACCTCGCTGCCGGCCGGCCGGCGGAACGCTATCTCTTCCCCTGCCGCGGCTCCGGGATCGCCCCGGCCGGCAAGGAGGTCTTCTACCTCGACGAGCGGCCGCCGCGGCACGACTGGGTGCTGGTCGGCTGCGAGCGTTCGCGACAGATCCACCGGCACTTCTACGGCGACGAACCGCCGAGCGTCGAGATGTGCCCGCGGGAGCTCGTGAAAGCCGGATTCGCGGCGACCTCGGACACTCCGATCCTCACCAAGTGCTGCGACCTCGAAGAGGGAGTCATCCGGGACGGAGCGATGACGGTCGTCCCCTGGGGCGCGACCCTGTCGGAGGTCCACGCCGGACTGCGCCGGCTCGTGTCAGCGCAGCGCGGTCCCCGTCACCAGTTGGCCGGCGGATCGCTGGCCGGGAACGAGTGACGACCCCATTCGTCGACCACGTCGAAGGGTTCCGTCCGGGACCCGGGACGACTCCCGCCGACCGGGTCACCCGTCGCCGCGGCCGCCGCGGCCGGGTGCGTGCCGTTCCCTCCGGGATCGGGGGGTTCGTTCACTCCGCGCCTCCCTCCAGCCCGCGTCCATCATGTCGGATCGGACCCGAGAGGCACAGGGGCGTGTACCGGCGGTGGGTGCCGGCTCGCGGAGGTCATGGAGTTCTCGCGCTCGACCCGTGGGCCGGCCGGGGAGACCGGCCGGCCCACGGGACAGAGCGGACCAGTATCTGCTGGGCTCGGTCGCGCGCGGAGCGGCGTCAGATCCGTCGGCTGGTGCTGCGGCCCGTGACGGTCGCCGCGATCATGACGAGGATCGCCGCGACGATGATGCTGATGATCCACCGGATCCAGTCGATCCCCTTCGTCGCCTCCACACCCAGCGCGGCGGCGACGTAGTAGCCGATCAGCACTCCGCCGATTCCGCACAGGACGGTGAGCCAGAGAGGGATGTTGTCCCGGTTGCCAGGAGCGACGAACTTGCCCAGCAGCCCGATGATGATGCCGGCGATGATGACACCGATAATTTCCACAGCGACGCCCCTAAGACTCTAATTGGACCTTTGGTGGGGCACTTCTTACCCCCAACCGCCTTGGTTGATCCACCGACGCGCTGGGACACCGGACGTCGGCCGGCTCGCTCGCGGATACATACCCGACAAGCAAGACCTCTGGGCCGCCTGCCACCCGAGCGCCGGGGCGGCCCTGCGTGTGTCCGGTCACTTCGGGTTCGATCGGGATGCGATGGGCAGGATGGCGGTGTTCTGTCGGAGCGGTGGCGCGCCCTGCCTGTCGTGAGACCTCGGTCCCCGCCGTCGCCCGCCGTCTCCCTGTCTCGCTCGCCGTCTGGAATGTGCATGTCTCTGCTCACGCAAGCCCGGCCGTCGACGGCGCATCGAGCGTTCCCGACGACCGCGAGCTCGACGACGTGCGTCAGATGACCGCCGGCAGTCCGGTGGCGGGCGACCCGACGAGCGAGGCAGCAGGTGCGGCCCCCGCCCATCGCGCCGCCCGGCTCGTCCGGGACGCCGGAGAGCTGCGCGACGGCACGCCGGTCCGGGTTCGGCCGCTGGTGGCCCACGACCGCGCGCTGCTCCTCGCCGGGTTCCGGGACCTGTCGCCCCGCTCCCGCCGGGACCGGTTTCTGCGGGACGTCTCCGAGGCACAGTTCGCGCGGATGCTGCCGATCCTGCTCGACACCGTCGACCAGCGGGCGCACGTCGCGCTCGTCCTCTACGCCGCCGGCCGGCCGATCGCGCTGGGCCGGCTCCAACGGTTCCTCGACGATCCGGGAGCCGCCGACCTGGCGGTCACCGTCGCCGACGACTGGCAGGGACGTGGGGCCGGCTCCGCGCTGGCTCGGGAGCTGATCGCCCGGGCTGGAGATCTTCGGGAGATCCGGACGGTCGTGAGCGCGGACAACACGGCGTCACTGCGCATGCTCGCCCGCCTCGGCGAGCTGCACACGGATTGCGCCAACGGCGACTGCGACGTGGTCGTCCAGCTCGGCCGCTCGCCGGCAGCGGCACGCGCGGACGCCGCCTGATCCCGCCTCGCCGGGTGACCGAAGGTAATCGGTCGGGACCGTGCTTGCGCTCGCTCCGCGGGAAGGGGATGCTGAGTCCGGTTGCTGACCCAGCCGACGCTCGGCGAAGAGATGGCTGGTGTCCCGATGGCAGACTGTGACGTCGGCGTTTCGCAATGCGAGGCGGCCACTTTCCGTTGGTCGCGACGGTGCCGGGACGGTGCGGTTGTCGTTTCCCTGGCCGGTGAGGTCGATCTCGCGGCGGTGGAGCTGGAGCCGCTGCTGCTGCAGGTAGCAGAGTCGGGCCCGGCTGCGACCATCGTGCTGGACATGTCCGAGCTTGATTTCATCGACGCCTACGGCATCGGCACCATCGTCAATGCGTGGAAAGTCGCCAAAGCTCGGGGTCGGGTGCTGCGCGTCGAAGGGTTGCGCGGCCTGCCAGCTCGCGTGTTCCGGCTTGCGGAATTGGAGCCGATGTTGGTGCGACCGCCCTGCGGCGACGATCTGAAGGGAAATCCCGGTGACCAGCGACGAGCGGCGAGCGGAGGCGGAGGCGGCATTGCCGTTGGAGGAGCGCATGAGCCGCGCTGACCTCTGGGAAGCCGGCGCCGATGAGCGGGAGCGGCTGGCTGATGAACGGGAACGACTGGCGGACGAGCGGGAGGCACTGGCCGACGAGCGGGAACGGTTGGCCGACCGCCATGACTACCTGCTGGACCGACGCGAAACGGACCAGCCGCGGCAGGTCTCCCCCGGCGAGCTGGCCGAGGCGGAGGTGGCCGAGGCGCAGGCCGCACTTCGACGTGCTGAGGCCGGCGCCCGGCGGGCCGAAGCGGAGCTGCTGAGGGCCCGGCAGAAGGCCGCCCGGGTGGCCGCCCGCGTCGCTCGCAATGCCGCCGGCAGCTCCCGGGCTGCCGCAGCCCAAAACCGCGCGCAGACCGTCGACGCCGAGGAGAGCGCCTGGCTGGCGGATCGGCGCGACTTCGTCGCGGCCGAACGCGACGAGCTCGCCGCCGAACGAGACGAGATCGCTGGCGAGCGCGACGAAACCGCCGGGCTACGCGAGCGCCTCGCTGACGATCGGGAGCGCATCGGGCTGGAGCGGGAGCGGCAGCTCGACGAGCGCCGACGCAGCAGCGGCCGAGCTGGTGCGACCTGGGCTTCGAGTGGTCAGGAACAGGCGGCGCAGGCGAGCCGGCGTGCCGACACGGAGCGCCTGCGTGACGTGGCGGCGGCCCGTCGGCGGTCCGCGGCGGAAGACCACTCCCGCACCAGCGCCTCATGGCGGCCACACGCGTACGGGCCGACGTTGGTGGCCAGCTTCGCCCAGCTCGCCCGGCAGCTGTTCGGCTCGGACGAGGTGGCCGAGGTGCTCCCCCAGGTGCTGAAGTTCACCACCGGTGCGGTGGCCGGATGCGACTGCGCCAGCGTCACACTCTGGCGACACGGACGCGTTGTCGACACGCTGAGCAGCGACGCGGTCGCCGCAGAGCTCGACGATATCCAGTTCGGCACCGGGATCGGCCCGGCCGCCGAGGCGCTGCAGTCGGGGCGCCCTGTTCACGTGCCCGACCTGGCTGACTCCCAACGGTGGCCGGTCGTTGCGGCCACCGCCGCACAGCTCGGAGTCGGCAGCTGCCTGAGCCACGGCCTGTTCGTCCAGCAGCCGGCCCAGTGGTCACCGCTCGGCACCTTCACCCTCTACAGCGCGACACCTGCGGCGTTCAGCGACGAAGACCAGGAGTTCTGTTCGATCCTGGCGGCGTACTTGGCCGTGGCGGTGGCGATGGCGCACCGACGCGAGGAAGTCGACCACCGCGAAGCCGCATTGCACCGCGGGCTGAGCACGCGCGACGTCATCGGACAGGCCAAGGGCATCCTGATGGAACGCCAGCGGCTGTCCGCGGGTGACGCGTTCGACCTGCTCCGTCGCGCATCACAGCGCCTCAACCGCAAACTCGTCGATGTCGCCGAGCACCTGACAGAAACCGGCGAGCTGCCCGGGTAGGGGCGATGCGTTACTGCCTGGCCATGGCGACGCGCAGGCGCTCGTCCGGGTCGATGAAGTGGTCGTTGTCGTCGTCGCCGAGGTCGATCTGGACCCAGTTGATCCTGCCGGTGAAGCGGCTGGTGCTCGCGGTGTAGTCGGGGGTGACCGTGGTGCCGGACTCGTATCCGATGTCGGTGGTCTCGTCGGCCGAGAAGACTATCGGCTGGGTGGCTTCGACCCGGCCGGCGCCGGCCGCGGTGCCGTCGTAGTAGAGGGTGACGTCGCCGCCCTTGGCCAGGCCGCCGCCGTCGTACGCGAACTCCATCCGCACCTGATGGAGGCCGGACGGGATGGCGGTGTCGGCGGCCGCGGTGAACTCGCGGATGCCGAGCACGTTGTAGGCGAACTTCGCCCTGCCGTCCTTGGCGTAGAAGGCCCAGCCGCCGAACCGGCCGCCCTGCGCGATGATCACACCCTCAGCCCCGGTGGTCGGGACGTCGATCTCGGCGGTGACCGAGAACGACTTGTTCTTGATGCTGACCACGCTGTTCTCCGAGAGACGGCCCATGCCGGGGAAGAACAGCTGTGACTTGCCGTGGATCAGCGTCGGCCGCCCGGCCATCGAGGGTTCGAGTCGCTCGGCGCCACGGTCGTCGATGGGGAGCACGTTGTACTTGGTGGCCTCGATGAGCCAGAGCCGCTGCAGCGTGGCGAGCATCTCGGGCCGGTCGGCGACGAGGTCGTGCGCCTGGCTGTAGTCGCTGTGCCCGTCATAGAGCTCCCAGATGTCGTCGTCGAACGCGGGCACGGCGCCGCCGACCATGACCCACGGCGTGCGGTGCTTGGTGACCGCGCTCCAGCCTCGGTGGTAGATGCCGCGGTTGCCGAACATCTCGAAGTACTGCAGGTCATGGCGTTCCGGCGCGTCCGCCCCCTCGAAGGTGTACAGCATGCTGGCGCCCTCCATCGGCGACTGCTGCACGCCGTTGACCATCGTCGGCTCCGGCAGGCCGGCGGCTTCCAGGATGGTCGGGGCCACGTCGATGACGTGCGTGAACTGCGAGCGGAGCCCGCCGCGCTCGGCGATCCCGTTGGGCCAGTGCACGATCGTGCCGTTGCGGGTGCCGCCCCAGTGCGAGGCCACCTGCTTGGTCCACTGGAACGGCGTGTCCATCGCCCAGGCCCAGCCGACCGAGTAGTGGTTGTAGGAGGTGGGCGAGCCGAACTCGTCCATCTTGCTGATCATGAACTCGGGGGTCTCGAGCGCGGCCATCCCGTTGAAGTTGGCCATCTCGTTGAAGGCACCGTTCAGCGTGCCTTCGGCGGACGCGCCGTTGTCGCCGATGATGTAGTAGACGATCGTGTTGTCCAGGACGCCGAGATCGTCGATGGCGTCGATCAGCCGGCCGACGTGGTGGTCGGTGTGCTCGAGGAAGCCGGCGTAGACCTCCATCTCGCGGGCCAGCACCGGCTTGAGCTCGGCGGGCATGTCGTCCCAGGCCGGGATCTCGGCGTGCCGGGCGGTCAGGTCGGCGTCGGCCGGGATGACTCCCAGCTCCTTCTGCCGGGCGAACGTACGCTCGCGCTGCACGTCCCAGCCGTCGTCGAACTGTCCGGCGTACCGGTCGGCCCATTCCTTCGGAACGTGGTGCGGGGCGTGCGTCGCGCCCGGCGCGAAGTACACGAAGAACGGCTTCTCCGGCATCAGCGCCTTCTGCTGGCGCACCCAGCTCACCGCCCGATCGGCCAGGTCCTCGGTGAGGTGGTAGCCGTCCTCGGGAGTCGCCGGCGGCTCGACCGGCGTCGTCCCGTCGTACAGCGCCGGATCCCACTGGTTGTTCTCGCCGCCGATGAAACCGTAGAAGGTCTCGAAGCCACCGCCGGCCGACGGCCAGGCGTCGAAGGGCCCCATCGGCGAGGACTGCCACACCGGGACCTCGTGGCACTTGCCGAACTGCGCGGTCGAGTAGCCGTTCAGCTTCAGGGTCATCGCCAGCGGCGCCTTCGTGTTCGGGCGCAGGGAGCTGTTGCCCGGGGCCGACGTCGCGGTCTCGGTGATGCTGCCCATCCCGACCGAGTGGTGGTTTCGGCCGCTGAGGAGAGCCGCGCGGGTCGGCGCGCACAGCGCCGTGGTGTGGAAGCGGTTGTAGCGCAGACCGCCGGCCGCCAGCCTGTCCGCGGTCGGCGTCCGGCACGGCCCCCCGAAGGTGCTCGCCGCGCCGAAGCCCACGTCGTCGAGCAGGACGACCAGCACGTTCGGCGCACCGGCCGGCGGGAGCAACGGCTCGATCGGAGCAAAGGCCGTGTCGGGGTCCTTCGCGTCGTAGGTCGTCAGGCCCGGGACCGGCCGGTCGGGAATCGGCAACATCGTCCGCGCATGCCGGTCAGGAGTCATGACGATCCGTCCTCCAGTGGTCTCGTGCCGTCGAGTTCGCGGCCGGGCGGAGGCCCGGTCGAGATCCCTCCGGTCACGGTCGCCTGCTCGTCGGCGGGCGGTCATCATGCGAGCCGGATGAACCGCTCCGGCCCGACTCCTTCGCGACGGATGACGACAGGAGCCACCCTCCCTGGCTGCGCCGGGGGTTGAGCGGGTCCATTCGTCTGACTAGAGTCAGGGAAATGGAAGCGGCCGGGGTGGCGACGGTCAGGCGGTTCAGCCGTGTCGTGACGCAGCGGCTGGGCGCGCTCAACGACGAATACCTGGCTCGGCCCCGACCGCTCGGAGCCTCCCGGGTGCTCTACGAGGTCGGCGAGGCGGGCGCAGACGCGCGCACCCTCCGCAGCCGGCTCGGGCTCGACTCCGGATATCTCAGCCGGCTGCTGCGCCGGCTCGAGGAGGAGCACCTGGTCACCGTCGAGCACGATCCCGACGACCGCCGCGTACGGGTCGTCCGGTTGACCGAGGCGGGCCGGGCCGAGCGGGCCGAGCTCGATCGCCGCAGTGACGAGCTCGCGCGCACGTTGCTGGACCATCTCGACCAGGGTCAGCGTGGTCGCCTCATCGACGCCATGGCCACCGTCGAACGGCTCCTCACCGCTCAGCTCGTCGAGATCGCCGCGGAGGACCCGACCAGCGAGGCGGCGCGGTTCTGCCTGCGGTCCTACTTCGCCGAGCTCGACACGCGCTTCGACGACGGGTTCGATCCGGACATGAGCATCCGCGCCGAGGCGGGGGATCTCGTCCCACCGGCAGGACTGCTCCTCGTGGCGTGGCTCGACGGTCACCCGGTGGGCTGCGGAGCGCTGAAGTTCCACGGCCGAGGGCCGGCCGAGATCAAGCGGATGTGGGTCTCCCCGTCCCTGCGCGGCCTGGCCCTGGGCCGGCGGATGCTGCGGGAGCTCGAACGGGCCGCCGACGAGGCAGGCGCGACAGCAGTGCGGCTGGAGACCAACGAGCGGCTGACCGAGGCGATCGGGCTCTACCGCTCCTCCGGCTATCGGGAGGTCTCCGCCTTCAACGACGAGGCCTACGCCCACCACTGGTTCGAGAAGGTGCTGACCGGTCGCCACGACGACACGCGGAAGGGACCTGAATGAACCAGCGGCATCTGGAGTTCTGCGCCAGCGCGGAGTGGGCCGACATCGTCGAGACCGAGATCCTGCCGTGGGCGGTCGGCGACCTCGACCTCGGCGACGACGTGCTCGAGGTCGGCTCCGGCCCCGGCCTGACCACCGACGTCCTGCGCCGGCGCGTGCCGCGGCTCACCGCGGTCGAGATCGACCCCGACCTGGCCCGGTCCCTGAAGGAACGGCTGCGTGACAGCAACGTGCAGGTCATCCGGGCCGACGCCACCCGGCTGCCGCTGGAGTCCGGCCGCTTCAGCGCCGCCACGTCGTTCGCGATGCTGCACCACGTTCCGTCCCGGGAGCTGCAGGACGGGCTGCTGGCCGAGCTGTGCCGGGTCCTGCGGCCGGGCGGGCTGCTCGTCGGGAGCGACGCCGTCGGCACCGGCGAGCTCGACGAGTTCCACCGCGGCGACACCTACGTGCCGTGCGACCCGGACGAGCTGCCGGGCCGGCTCCGGGCGGCCGGCTACGTCGACGTCCGGGTGGAGCTCGGCGAGCTGGGCGCGAACCGTCCCGCGCAGAGCCGCAGGCGGTTCCGCTTCAGCGCCGCGGCGCCCTGAGACGCCGGAGGCCCGGGGTCCGGCGGAGTCCGGGCCGCCCGACGGGAATCAGCGGAGCCTGGTGTAGACCTGCAGCACGACGCCGGATCGGAACGACCGGCATTCGGTCAGCGAGAGCGCCTGCGGCGCCATGCGATCGGGCATCAGGTTGCGGCCGCGGCTGGTGAGCACCGGGTAGACGAACAGCCGGTACTCGTCGACGAGGTCGGCACGCATGAGCGCGTGCACGACGCTGATGCTGCCGGTCACGCCGAGGTCGCCACCGTCGCCGCCGGCTTTGAGGGCCGCGACCCGGTCTTCGAGGCGACCCGGCAGCACAGTGCTGTTCGACCAGGCCGGATCCGTCATCGTCGAGGACACGACATACTTGGGCACCCTGTTCAAGTGCGCCGAGCTGCCGGACGCGTCGTCGGTCTGCAGCGGCCAGTATCCGCGGAAGTCCTCGAAGGTCTTCCGACCCAACAGCAACGCCTCCTCGCTCGCCATCTGCTCGCCCATCACCGCGAACAGATCGTCCGCGTCGCCTTGATCGGCAGGGTCGAACCAGTCGTCGACGAACTCGATCACCCCGTTCGCGCTGATGTTCTCCGTCACCACGAGCCGACTGCCAGCCATGCCGGGCCACTCCTCACCTGGTGGTCGCCCGCCGAGATCGAGCACCCGACGCCAGGAGGTCATCCTGCTGCACCCCCGGCGCGGTCGCACCGCCGCTCGCGGGAGTCGGGACGCCGTCGTCTGTGGCGGCCGGCGACGAGATTTCCTGTTCCGGTCCGGGCAGGGCGTGACGCAACCGGCAGCCGTGCTTAGTGTGGAGGGTGCCGGTCGGTGACACAGCCTGGAACGAGTGACGAAGCGGGAAGACGCGCGACGCGGTGCCCTGTCTGCTGTAGGCCCAGCCGCGACCGGCGCGGACCGGCATGCCGTCGGGCGTGGTGACGGACCAGGGACGGGTTCTCCACCATCAGGGACGGGTTCTCCACCATGACGGATCTGCATCGGCTCGAGCCCACGCCGGCGAGCCCGGGTAGCGCCACGGTGCGCGCTGCCTGGGAACGGTTCGTCCAGGGCGAGGATCAAGTGCCGGGCGTCCGGCCCGTGGTGGCGATCTCCTGGCATCGCTCCCGCGAGCAGTACCGGGTCGACCCGCACCTGACCGAGGCACCGGTGGCCGTCGCGAAGCCCGACCACACGCCCGAACACGACGTCGTCTTCGCCGAGCTCGGGTATCGGGCCGCGTCGGTGGCGCACGAGGTGAGCAACCTCGCCGGCGTCGTCACCGTCACCGATGCCACCGGCCGGATCCTCGCCGAGTGGGGCGACCAGGCCACGCTCGCCAGGGCCCACGACGCCAATCTGGCCCCCTGGTTCTGTTGGTCGGAGTGCGCGGTCGGCACCAACGGCATGGGTACGGCGCTGGAGGCGCACGGCCCGGTTCCGATCAGGGGCGCGGAACACTGGTGCCAGGCGTTCCACAACTGGGTCTGTGCGGGCGTCGCGGTGCGCGATGTGGTGACGACGGAGCCGATCGCGGTTCTGAACATCTCCTGCTGGCGCAGCCAGCTGCCGGCGTCCGCGGGAAGCTGGCTGGCGAAGGCGGTCACCATGGCCCAGCGCACGTTGAAGAGGCACGCCCGGGACAGCGGCGGCGAGCTGGTCGCCGCCTACGCCCAGGCCAGGGCGCATACCGGCGCGGCCCTGGCCGCCGTGGACACCGCGGGCAAGGTCGTGATCGCCGACGACATGGCGAGCGTGCTGATGGGTGTCCCCGCTTCCACCCCGGCCGTCGACCCCACGCTGCGCTGGAACCCGGGGTTGCCGGAGCTGATCGCGGCCGCCCGGTATGCCAGCAGGCAGGCAGTGCACAATCCCGACTGGGTCGGCTCGACGCGGATCTTCACCCACCTCGCCGACGAGCCGACGTCGATCACCCTCCGACCGGTCTTCTCCTCCGGTCACCTGACCGGGAACCTGATCTCGTTCGGCAGCGCGGAAGGAGTGCACTTCCCCAAGGCGGAGGGGTCCGGCCAGACCCGGACGCAGCCGCGGCGAGTGGTCGCGATGCGCGACAACCGGATGGTGCTGCTCCGGCTGCCGGAAGTCTCCTTCGCCGAGTCGCACGGGAACGACGTCTGGCTGTCCACCACCCAGGGGCGGCTGCGAGCCGCCGCTCTCAGCCTGGACAAGCTCGACAGCGACCTGGCGGATGCCGGCTTCCTGCGGGTACACCGGCGGTACGTGGTCAACCTCAGCCGCATCCGGGAGATCGAGCGCGGTCTCAAGGGCGAGCTGTCCCTGATGATGGATGACCGGAAGAACGAGATGGTGCCGGTCTCCCGGCGGAACGCGCCGGCCCTGCGCCGCGCGCTGGACATCTGAACCCCAGCAGAACGCTGGACATCTGAACTCCAGCAGAACCCGGAAGGATGCCCGTGTCTGACAGCCCGGACGCCATGGCCGGCGAGCGGAACGAGGGAGGCGCGGGCGGTCTCGGCATCTCCGTCTCGACCGGGCACCACGGTCCGGCGGTCGGCGGCGCGAGCAACCGCGACTGGTGGCCGCATCAGCTCGACCTGAGGATCCTCCGGAGGCACCTGGCCGGCACCGACCCGACGGGCCCGGACTTCGACTACGCCGCGGAGTTCCTGACCGTCGACCTCGACGCCCTGGCCCGGGACGTCGACGAGGTGCTCACGACCTCGCAGGAGTGGTGGCCGGCCGACTTCGGGCACTACGGGCCGCTGGTGATCCGGATGGTCTGGCATTGTGCGGGTACGTACCGCACCGCCGACGGCCGAGGTGGGCCGGCCGCGGGCATGCAGCGCTTCGCGCCGCTGAACAGCTGGCCGGACAACCGCAACCTGGACAGGGCCCGCCGGCTGCTCTGGCCGGTGAAGAAGAAGTACGGCCGGAAGGTCTCCTGGGCCGACCTGATGATCTTCGCCGGCAACCGCGCGCTGACCACGATGGGCTTCACGACCTTCGGCTTCGCCGGCGGCCGTCCGGACGTCTGGGAGCCCGACGAGTCGGTCTACTGGGGTCCCGAGCGGGCGTGGCTCGGGGACGAGCGCCACAGCGGGGTACGGAAGCTGGCGAAGCCGCTGGCGGCCGACCAGATGGGCCTCATCTACGTCAACCCGGAGGGCCCCAACACCGTCCCCGACCCGCTCACCTCGGCCCGGGACATCCGCGACACGTTCCGGCGGATGGGGATGAACGACGAGGAGACCGTCGCGCTGATCGCGGGCGGGCATACGTTCGGCAAGACCCACGGCGCGGCCGACCCGGAGAAGCACCTCGGTCCCGAGCCCGAGGGAGCCGCCCTCGAAGAGCAGGGCCTGGGCTGGAAGAGCAGCTACCGCACCGGGAAGGGCGCCGACACCATCACCAGCGGGCTCGAAGGCACGTGGACACCCACCCCGACCAGCTGGGACAACAGCTTCCTCGAAACCTTGTTCGGCTACGAGTGGGACCTCGAGCTCAGCCCGGGCGGCCTGTGGCAGTGGATCCCGAGGGACGGCGGTGGCGCCGGCACCGTGCCCGACGCCCACGACCCGTCGAAGACGCACGCCCCGACGATCTTGACGACGGACCTCGCCCTGCGGATGGACCCGGCCTACGAGCCGATCTCCCGGCGCTTCCTGGAGAACCCGGACCAGCTGGCGCAGGCTTTCGCCCGGGTCTGGTTCAAGCTGACCCATATCGACATGGGCCCGATCCAGCGCTACCTCGGGCGCCAGGTCCCCGCGCAGGCGCTGCTCTGGCAGGACCCGGTGCCCGCCGTGGACCACGAGCTCGTCGGGCCGGCGGACGTCGCCGCGCTCAAGCGGCAGATCCTTGCCTCCGGGCTGTCGGTCTCCGAGCTCGTGGCGACCGCGTGGGCGTCCGCCTCGACGTTCCGCGGCAGCGACAAGCGCGGTGGGGCGAACGGGGCACGCATCCGTCTCGAGCCGCAGCGGCGCTGGGAGGTCAACGACCCCGACACGCTGGCGAAAGTGCTGCGCACGCTGGACGGGATCCGGGAATCCTTCGACAGCTCAGCGGGCGGGAACACGAAGATCTCGCTGGCCGACCTCATCGTGCTCGGCGGGGCCGCCGCGGTCGAGCAGGCCGCCTTGGCCGCCGGCTACGACGTCGAGGTTCCGTTCACGCCGGGACGCACGGACGCGACGCAGGAGTGGACCGACGTGGACTGGTTCGCCGCGCTCGAACCGACCGCGGACGGCTTCCGCAACTACCTCAGGCCCGGCAACCTGCTGCCGCCGGAGCACGTGCTGGTCGACCGGGCGGACCTGCTGACCCTGACGGCGTCCGAGATGACCGTCCTGGTCGGCGGCCTGCGAGTGCTGGGCGCCAACTCCGCGCGGTCCCCGCTCGGCGTCCTCACCTCGACGCCGGGGTCGCTGACGAACGACTTCTTCGTGAACCTGCTGGACATGTCCACGGAGTGGACGCCCGCCTCCGGGGACGGCTCGACGGGCTCGACGCCGGAGACCTTCGAGGGCCGTGACCGGGCCACCGGCGAGCTCAGATGGACCGCCAGCCGCGTCGACCTCGTCTTCGGCTCGAACTCGGAGCTCCGGGCACTCGCCGAGTTCTACGCCTGCGACGACGCACGGGAGAAGTTCGTGACCGACTTCGTGGCCGCGTGGAACAAGGTCATGAACCTCGATCGGTACGACCTGGCTGATGCCCGGCCGGTCCGGCTGTCCAGGAGCCAGTGATCATCATCGCTGAATTGATCACGGTGCTGCGGGTCCGAGCGTGATGCCGCGAAGTGCGGTCGGCTCCTCCTGACGGTGGCATATCGCGTGTGAACGGTAGCCGGCGGCGGACGAACGGTGCCAGCCGAGTCGATCTCCGTTCGGTCTTGTCGGTGTGATTCGGCCGGCGTAGGGTCAAGGTCAATTACTCATTTCCGTCGGCGCCGAGACGACACAATTGCGATCCTGCGTTGTCTCGCGCAGTTGCGCGCTGCCGGGATGAGGAAATGGAGCGGATTCGGTATCGGCACCAACAGGTATTCTGGATAAGGAGGTGAATCCCGATGACGACCGCAAAGGAACGGTCCGACCTGATCAACGAACTCGGGTTGGACTGGCAGAACAAAGCGGGGCTGGGCCGGGTGCTCGGAACCGGAAACATCGGGCAGGCCACAGAGGGATCGGATGGCCGCATGCAGGCCACAATCCGCATCAACCCCGATGAACTCGCCTGGGACCCCTCGATCCTGGTTATGCCACACGGAGGGGACATCGATCTCGAGCTCATCAATGACGACCGGAACACCCACTGTGCTCTCCTGCCGAGCAATGGCGACCGGAAATTCATCTGGTTGGTGAACCATTCGCGCGGCCGGGCGACCCTCAACCTCGACGGCCCGGGCTACTACTGGTTCAGCTCGCCCACGGGCAACGACGAAGGCCGGGGACTGACCGGGGCAATCGTCGTTCTGGGTGATGCCCCGCCAGAGGCTCGCCTCGACCGCCCCGCACAGCCACGGCCGTAGAAAGGAGGAGGACATGACGACCGCTGACTACGTCGACGCGGGTGAGGCTATCGACCAGGCAAGACTGATCAGCAAGGTCGCGGGCGGAGACGTCGCGCCGCCGGTGGTGGCCGGCGTCAACTACGAACGCATTCTCAACGCCCGGGACGAACCGCAGAACTGGCTCACCTACTACGGCGCCTACAACGGGCAGCGGTACAGCCCGCTGGACCAGATCAACACGGAGAACGTCAAGCGCCTGCTCCCCGCCTGGGTCTTCCAGGCCGGCACCACGGGCCTGATCGCCGGCGCGTCGACCTACTCGTTCGAAGCCACCCCGATCGTCGTCGACGGGATCATGTTCCTGTCCGGGTGGGACGGCTGGGTCTGGGCCCTCGACGCGAAGACGGGCACGGAGATCTGGCGGTACAAGCATGCGGTCCCCTTCGACGTGTCCCTGTGCTGCGGCAACGTGAACCGAGGCGTCGCGGTGGCCCAGGGCAAGGTCTTCTTCGTCGCCGCGAACGCCCGCCTCATCGCGCTCGACGCGACAACCGGCAAGCAGGTCTGGGCCAAGACCTACGGCGACGTACGGGCCGGGGAGAGCGCGACGGTCGCGCCGCTGGTCGTGAAGAACATGGTCATCGTCGGCAGCTCCGGCGGCGAGTTCGGGGTGCGCGGCCACCTGGACGCCTTCGACCTGGAGACCGGCGACCACGT
>Ga0075435_100000988_pt1 | contig 18021 bp, 20 predicted proteins | sample RhiMethybrSRZTD4_FD_75302 | JGI IMG/M metagenome (GOLD analysis project Ga0075435, IMG submission 75302) | Populus rhizosphere microbial communities from Tennessee, USA - Rhizosphere MetaG P. TD hybrid SRZTD4 | ecosystem: Host-associated > Plants > Roots > Rhizosphere > Soil | place: USA...
GATGTGGCAGCCCTCGGAGCCGATCCGTTTGATGTGTCGGATCGCCTGCTCGTGCAAAAAGTTGCCGCGACGCCCATGGTTGGCTGGGGCGACCAAGTAGCCGGCCGCCACGTTCGCTTCGTCTTCAGCAATGAGCCCGCTGCGAGGCTTGCCGGGCTCGGCGAGCGGGTTCGTCGCGCACTGGCAGCATCAGGCGCGACAGGGATGGCTTAGCGTCAGCACTTGCCGGTCGCTGGCGCAAAGGCCAGTTGGGGAGACGGAGCGTTTCACGCACCGAGCGAGCGGGCCAGGGCGATGAGTGTGCGTACGCCAACGCCGGTCCCGCCCGGAGCCACGTAGCCGTAGGGCTTGCCATCAAAGAACGCCGGACCTGCGATGTCGAGATGAGCCCATGGCGTGCCTTCCGCCACGAACTCCCGCAGGAATGCCGCGGCCACCAGCGCACCCGCCCAGCGATCACCGCCGACCGAGCGCAGGTCAGCGACCTTGGACTCCAGCTTGCTGCGAATCTCGCTGGGGATCGGCAGCTGCCAAACGTCCTCGCCGGCCGCATCCGCCGCATCAAGCACCAGATCAGCTGTCGCATCGTCGGTGGCCATCAGTCCGCTCGTACGCTCCCCGAGGGCGACCACACAAGCACCGGTCAGGGTCGCTACGTCCACGATCAGGTCAGGATGGTCCTCGTTCGCCCGGGCGATTGCGTCGGCCATGACGAGTCGGCCTTCGGCGTCGGAGTTGCCGTTCTCAACCGTCTTGCCGCCGTAGATGGTGAGCACGTCCGAGGGCCGATAGGCGCTTCCGGACGGCATGTTTTCCGCGAGGGCCCCGTACGCCGTGACCTTGATCTTGAGGCCAAGCTGAGCCATCGCGTGCACCGCGACCAACACGGCCGCGGCGCCGGCCATGTCGCATTTCATGGCATACATACCCTCTGGCGGCTTCAGATCGAGGCCACCGGTGTCAAAGGTGATGCCTTTGCCGACGAGCGCGAGATGGAACTTCGCCCCGCGCGGGCTGTAACTCAGCCGCACGAGCCTGGGGGGTCGGGACGACCCGCCCCCCACCGCCATCAAGCCGCCGTACCCGCCGCGGCTCAGCGCCGCGTCATCAAGCACGTCGATCGCGACTTTGCTGCCGCGTACCAGGCTGCGCACCTGCTCGGCGAACGATTCGGGATAGAGCAGGTTCGCAGGCACGTTCACCCATTCGCGTGCGGTCACAACCGCTTGTACGACAGTCTCCGCGCCGGACACTATGGCGGCGCTCTTCACGTCGCCCGCATGGATCACAGTGATGGTGGCGATCGTGCCGCCCTTGGCGGGACCGGCACTGATTGGCTCATATCGGTAGCTGCCGAGCAGCGCACCCTCGGCAACGGCAGTGAGCTGCGCGGAATCCTCGGTGCCCAATGAGACCGCCACCGTTAGCGTGTCGTCGGCCAGGGAGGCGGCGTGGCGTACGCCGGCGCCCGCCGCGCGCCGCAAATCCTCGGCATTGGGCTGCTCGGAGCCAAGACCTACCACCACAATGCGCGGTCCCTCGCCCGGCGCCGGAAGCGTCCGCTTGGAGTCGGCCCCCTGCTTCGCTCCAACCGATGTTGCCATCTCGGCTATGGACAGACCGAAGCGCTTGGTGAACGCACCGGCGATCGCCTCAGGGACCGCCCGTGTCCCCGACTCGCTCAAACCCACCACAAGCACATCGACATTGCGCGGCACTGCTTTGGCGATCGCGAGTGTGGGCAGCGTCCGAGTAGGCACGATGGCTACATCCTTTGGTTAGTCGGCGTGATCGAATGAGGCTTGAACAGGTTAGCCCTTCGTTGACGAAAACGATCCTGACCTGCCGGTTTGATGGTTACGAGGAGATGGAGGAGACCCTTGGCCGAAGATGCTGAAGCCGCCCGACTATTAACGTCGCCACTGCACGAACGGCATGTCGCCGCCGGTGCGAAGTTCGCAGCGTTCAGCGGCTGGTCGATGCCACTGGAGTACGCCGGAGCGGGAGTCCTGGCCGAGCACGCGGCTGTTCGCAACGCTGTCGGCATCTTTGACGTCAGCCATCTCGGCAAAGCTACGGTGGCCGGCCCCGGCGCGGCGGACTTCGTCAACCGATGTCTGACCGCCGATCTGGGAAAGATCGGCCCAGGCCAGGCCCAATACACACTGATGTGCTATCCCGAGGGCGGCGTAGTTGACGACATGATCGCCTATCTGAAGTCCCCTGATGAGGTCTTCTTGATCCCCAACGCCGCGAACTGTGCGCACGTGGTAGCGCTCCTTGCTGAGGCTGCGCCCGCCGGTATCACAGTGACGAACCAGCATCGCGACTTCGCGGTACTGGCTGTTCAGGGCACGCTGTCAGACGAGGTTGTCTCGGCTGCCGGGCTTCCGGCAGGCCATGACTACATGAGCTTTGTCAACGCCGACTACGCCGAGACTCCGGTGATCGTTTGCCGGACCGGCTATACGGGGGAGCGCGGCTACGAGCTGGTGGTCCCAGTCAGCGCGGCCGGGGGAGTGTGGGACGCGGTGATGGCCGCGGGAGAGCCCTACGGCTTACAGCCCGCCGGGCTCGGGGCCCGGGACACCCTGCGAACCGAGATGGGCTACCCGCTCCACGGCCAGGACATTTCATCAACGATCAGCCCAGTCCAGGCGCGGCTTGGCTGGGCAGTGGGTTGGAAGAAGGAAACATTCTTCGGCGCCGACGCCCTCCGCGCCGAGCGAGCGGCAGGCCCACGGCGATTGCTGCGAGGACTGCGAGCGACGGGTCGGGGAATTCCACGGCCTGGGATGGTCGTACGCGGGCCGGATGAAAGCGAGGTCGGCAGCGTCACCTCAGGTACCTTCTCGCCAACCCTCAAGATCGGCATTGCCCTCGCACTCGTTGACACCGGCCTGGGTGAGGACGATGTCGTGACGGTGGACATCCGGGGTCGGCAGGAGCCTTTCGTGATCACCAAACCGCCGTTTGTGACTCCCGGCGTACGGGAGGCCTGACCACGCGCGGTCGTGAGGCCACGGTGGCGGTCATATCCAAAATCGTCATGTCTAAAGATCGAAGACGCAGTCATCTCGGTCGTCCAATGCGCATCGGATGCGGCGCTTCTGGATCTCGCTGAGTTCGGTTGGCAGCTCATCCGCCGGGAACCACGCCACGTCCGTCGACTCCTCGTCGCCCACTTGCGCCTCGCCCGAGACATAGCGGCAGCGAAAACACATTGAGACGAACTGGCATGTGTCACCGTTCGGGTAGACGACGTCCGGGTCGGTGGTGAGCAATGCGAGCCGTTCGACCCGCGCGGTGATGCGAGTCTCCTCCAGCAGTTCCCGAAGGGCTGCGGTGGCTGGCTGCTCAAAGGGCTCCACGATCCCGGCCGGCAGACTCCATAATCCCGTGTCGCTGCGCCTCGTGAATAGCAAATGCACTCGACCAGGTGTCAGGTCCGTGCGGATCACGACCGCGGATACGCCGGGCAGGAGCAACCTGCCTTGTCCGTACGCGCGCCGAATAGTGGCGATGTAGTCAGGGGTCGGCACTAGCTGACATTAGCGAGCGCCTAGCTGCAAGCGTCGGGGAATCGCGCATCGCCATGGCTGAGCCTCACCGACCGGAGCGAGCATTCCCACGTTGCGCGAGCAGCTCAAAATCTAAACGTCGGGCTCCAGCGGCATCGGGCCGTAGACCAGCCGGTCGGCTTCGTACAGGCTGACCGCTCGGACTCCGGCTGACACCAGGCTGGGATAGAACTCGCCCAACCAGGTCTCCGCCTCTCCTTGGGTCTGGAAGGTGCGGTTCATCGAAGGCGCGTCGGAATTGGAGCGGCTGGAACTCGGTCTGCAGTCGGGTACCCAACGCCAGCTCACCCGATCACCTTATGCGTCAACGCAAGCGTCGCTTGGGCGTGGTTGCGCCCACCATGGCCCCGTCTGTCTCGATGAAACTGTGCAGCGCTGCGTCGATGCCAGCCATGGTCTCTGGTGACAGCTTGCGGTCCGCCGCAGCAGCGTTGCTTGTTACCTGCTCCGGGCGGGAGCCGCCGGTGATCGCACTGGCGACATTGTCGTTCTGGAGTACCCAGGCCAGCGCGAGCTGCGGCATCGTGAGGTTCTCTGCATCGGCTATCGGTACTAACTGCTGCACGCCCGCAAGGACGTCATCCCGCATGACCCGCTGGATGAACCGCGCTCCTTCGGATGCATGCGTGGCGCGTGACCCTTGGGGCGGCGGTTCGCCAGGTCGGTACTTGCCGCTCAGGATGCCTTGCTCCATCGGAGAGAACACCACCTGGCTGATGCCGAGCTCTTGACAGGTTGGCACGACGTCGGCCTCGATGATGCGATACAGAGCGTTGTATCGGGGCTGGTTGGAGACCAACGAGAAGCCAAGATCCCCGGCCAGCGCGTGTGCCTCACGCAACTGCTCCGCTGTCCACTCGCTAACGCCGATGTATAGAGCCTTGCCGGCCCTGACCACGTCAGCGAAGGCCTGCATAGTTTCGGTCAGCGGCGTCGCATAGTCGTATCGATGCGCTTGGTAGACGTCGACGTAGTCGGTCTTGAGCCGGCGCAAGGAAGCATTGATCGCTTCATGAATGTGTTTGCGGGAAAGGCCCGTATCGTTCGCGCCTGGCCCTGTTGGAAAGTAGACCTTGGTAAGGATCTCCAGTCCGTCGCGGCGTTCCCCAGCAAGAGCATCCCCGAGGATGCTCTCCGCTCGGCCGTTGGCGTACACGTCGGCGGTGTCGAAGGTCGTGATACCGACGTCGAGCGCGGCGCGGACGCAAGAAGCCGCCTGCTCTGCTTCAAGCTGCGAACCGTGCGTGATCCAGTTGCCGTAGCTGACGGCGGATACCTTAAGGCCGCTGTTCCCCAGATGCCTGAACTCCATGGACACTTCCCCCCAGAATCTGCCCAAGGCTTAGTATGCCTATCAATAGGCTTCTCCGCGCTTGATTCTGGGAGCAGGTGATCGGAATCTCCGGATCTGCGTACTGCGCGTCATGCCATACATCAACAGGCCCTTTGGCGAGGCTTTAGGTAGTCGAGCGGCCAGCACCTTTTTGAAGCCGCGCCACATCAGATAGCCGTCGACGAACACCCCAAGAATGAACAGATACATCGCCAGGGTGGCGATCAACGTCACCGCTGGCCAGTAGCTGCCGAGTATGGTCACCGCCAAGATCACTACGACGGACGGCAGGAGGAACTCGCCCAGGTTGAAGCGGGCGTCGATGTAATCGCGCATCAGCACCTTCTCAGGCGCAGCTTCTCGGGCGCTGATCGCCTTCATGCGATTCGCTCGTGACTGCCGACTGGCGGCCGCCCGAGCTTCCTTCTTGCCCAGCGTGTTGCTCATGCGCTGGCGTCGTGCCGCTTCGGCCTCCTTGCGGGTCGGCGTTGGGCGATCCTTCTTGCCGGTCGACACGGGATTGATCGTTGTCGTCGGCTCTGGCGCGGCGGCCTGGCTATTGCGGCGAAAGAGTGCCACGGGTCCCTCTTGTTCGTTCTGGTGCTGCGCGAGCAGGGGTTTTGGCGGATTGGCCCTGGATTGTCTCAGGGGATTACCCCAAAGACGAAACTACCCTGCTCCCTCGCTGTGTTCGGTTTCCCTGCAGAGATACGGTGGAAGCCTGCGAGCGGCCCCTGCCGCGGAACCGGAGTCTGGAAGGACCAGCTGACATCTCATGAGCGGCATTTTTCAGCGGATCTCATTGATCTTCCGTGCCAAGACCGACAAGGCCTTGGACAAGCTCGAGGATCCGCGCCAAACCCTCGACTACTCCTACCAGCGTCAGCTCGAGCTCCTGCAGAAAGTCCGCCGCGGAGTCGCCGATGTAGCGACCAGTCGTAAACGGATCGAGCTTCAAGCCAACCAGCTCAATACCCAAGCGGACAAGCTGACCAATCAAGCTCAAAAAGCCCTTGAGGTTGGCCGGGAGGATCTCGCCCGTGAGGCCCTGACGCGGCGGTCCGGCATCCAGCAGCAGCTGAGCGATCTTCAGGTTCAGCATGCGCAGCTGCAGGGTGAGGAAGAAAAGCTCACTCGAGCCAGCCAACGGCTGCAGGCCAAGGTGGACGCGTTCCGGACCAAGAAGGAGACGATCAAGGCCACCTACTCTGCCGCCGAGGCCCAGACCCGGATCAACGAGGCGTTCTCTGGCATCAGCGAGGAAATGGGGGACGTCGGCCTGGCGATCCAGCGGGCCGAGGACAAGACGGCACAAATGCAGGCTCGCGCCGGCGCGATCGATGAGCTGCTGGCCAGCGGGGCATTGGATGATCCCACTGGAACGGCCAAGGACGACATCACTCTCGAGCTGGAGCAGCTGGCGTCGACCTCTGATGTCGAGAACGAACTGGCGCGGATGAAGGCAGAACTCAGCGTTGGCCCGTCTGCCGCACCGCAGGCGATCGAGGGTCAGCAGGCTCCGTCGCAACAGCCTCCGACGCAGGCTGCCCCGCCGCCGAGCCTGGATGCCCAGCCTCCACAGGAGTATCAGGCTCCGCCCACCCAAAGTCAGGAGGCGCCGCCGGCTCAGCCGCAAGGTGACCTGCGATGATCGTTCGCATCCTCAACGAAGGACAGTGGCGCCTGACCGACGAGGCCGTACGCGGGCTCAACTCTTTCGACGATGCTGTCGAGCAGGCCGTTACCGCCGCGGATCAAGATCAACTGACAAGAGCGCTGCATGCGCTGCTGGACCGGATCCGGACCAGCGGCACTCCGGTGCCGGACGAAGAACTCGCGGATTCAGATCTGATCCTGCCGGCCGCCGACTCAACGCTCGATGAAGTGCACCAGCTTTTGAGCGAGTCCGAAGAGGGTCTCATCCCTGGCTAGGTCGCGACCCAGCACCGCGAAGCGAGGCTGCTAGCCGCCAGCGTCTCGATCATCACGCCTCGCATGATCACCTTGTCGCGAGATCATCTTGAAAGTTGCCGCCAGACGTGTCGGATCCGGTGACTCCTGATCGTCGCTCGAGCATCAATCCCCTTCACTCCGAATGCGGAGCTGTCAGAAAGGACAAGATGATGAGGTACATGATGTTCGTCGCCACCGATCCGGAGCCCGATCCGGGTACCGAAGCACCTGAGGCGATCAGCACCTGGTTCACCGAGGTGAACGGCCGCGGCAAGTACGTCACCGGAGACCGGCTGCGCCCAGTTGATGATGCGACGACGGTCCGGGTACGGGCGGGGGAGCTGCTCGTTACGGACGGCCCGTACACCGAGTCTCGAGAGTGGATCGCCGGCTTCGACATTCTCGATTGCGACGATCTGGACGAGGCGATCGAGATTGCCGCCAAGCATCCGATGGCACGCTTCGGCCGGATCGAGTTGCGACCCTTCTGGCCGATCGAGGGTTGAGTCATCGCAGGGCGCGATGATGCCGCCCAGCAACTGGCAACGGCGATCTTCGACCAGAGACTGCGGATCCTCGGCGGGCTGATTCGGGTTACCGGCGACTGGGCTCTGGCTGAGGACTGCGTGCAAGACGCAGTGGAGCGTGCCCTGCTCCGCTGGCCCGATAACGGGATCCCCGACAATCCGGCGGCGTGGCTGACCACCGCTGCCTATCGCAGGGCGCTCGACGTGCTGCGGCGCCGCCGGACAGAGGCACGAAAGCTGCAGGAACTCACATCCATGGCGCGTAGTGATCAGGTCAGCGGGAGTGATCACCACCCGGATTCAGACATCTACCGGGACGATCAGTTGCGGCTGGTGTTCACGTGCTGCCACCCGGCGTTGCCGCTTGCCGGCCGGGTGGCACTCACGTTGAAGACAGTTGCCGGGTTGTCGACCGCTCAGATCGCCCGGGCATTCCTGGTGAGCGAGGCGACCATGGGGCAGCGGTTGCTGCGTGCGCGCAACAAGATCGCCCACACCGGCATCCGGCTCCATGTTCCCGAACCGCATCGAATCACCGAGCGGACCACCGGGGTGCTCGCCGTTGTCTACCTCGTCTTCACTGAGGGCTACGCGACTCCCGAGACCCCCGACGGGGCCGATCTTGCCGCCGAAGCGTTGCGACTCGCCGGGCTCCTGTCCCGCCTGCTGCCCGAGAACGACGAGATTCACGGCCTGCAAGCGCTGCTACTCCTGCAGCACGCACGCCGATCCGCCCGCACTGATTCGGACGGAAACCTGGTGCCGATGGAGGAGCAAGACCGAGGCCAGTGGAACTACTCCATGATCGCCGCCGGCGTCTCCGAGCTCGACGTGGCCAGGGCTAGCGGCCGCCCACCGGGACCATACCGGCTGCAGGCCGAGATCGCTGCGCTCCACGCCACCGCTGTGACGGCGGCCGCGACCGACTGGGCACGAGTGGTCGCCGGCTACGACGCGCTGCTCCTGGCACATCCATCGCCCGTCGTCGCCTTGAATCGAGCGGTGGCCGTCGGGTTCCGCGACGGCCAGAGGCCGGACTGGATGCGCTGGCCCAGCTCGGCGGCGATGCGCGGCTCGGCGGCTACCATCTGCTACCGGCATCGCGAGCCGACCTGCTCCGTCGTGCTGGCCGTCGTGAAGAAGCGGCGACCGCGTACCGCCAAGCCTTGACCCTCGTTGAGAGCGCCGGTGAACGCGCGTTCCTGCAACGTCGGCTTCACGAAGTGCTCACCACGCTCGATAACGACAGTGCTTAGTCAGCTCGCTGCCTAGCCTGGCCATCCGGCACCGGGTACGGAGACCTCGGCCGCCAGGATCTTGCCCGTGCGTGAGCCGGGCGTCATGGCGTCTGGCCAGGCGGCTGCGGTTGCGAAGAGCGTCGTACCTGCGGGACCGCCGAGAGTGCAAGCGAAGCAGCCGAGCTCGGAAGCGATCGTCTGGAGGATCTCGCCGCCCTCTCTGACTCGTACGCAGCGCCGACCAGGCACTTCGGCGAACCAGACGGCGCCCTCGGCGTCGATGCATATGCCGTCCGGAGCGGCCCCTTGGAGATCGGCCCAAACGCGACGCCCGGAGAGACCGCCGTCTGCATCGATGTCGTACGCCGTGAGCACGCCGGCGTAGGACTCGGCCACGATCAGCGTGGAGTTGTCTGGCGTCACCGCCATGCCGTTTGGGAATGCCAGATCGTCGGCTACCTGGCGAACTGTCCCGTCCGTGTTGGCCAACGCGATGAGTCCTGGGGCGAATTCACCCTGGGGGAAATCGAATCCGATGTTGTTCACATAGCTGTTGCCCCGGCCGTCGGAGACGATGTCGTTCCACGGTTTCGTGGAGATTGCATCGAGGTCGGCGTACGTGCTCACTGTTCCGTCGGCTTGACGGACGAGCAACTGCTGGCCAGCGACGACCAGCAATCGGCCGTCGCGGAGCCGATCGAGGCAGAACGGTATTGCATCGACGCGCGCGATCACCGCGTGCTTGCCGGCCAGGTCTAGAGCAATGACCTCGCCGGCTCCCCAATCGGAAAAGACAAGTCGATCATCATGCCATCGCGGAGACTCGACGAGGACCAGATCGCTGAGCAGGGTTGCGAACTTGGACATGGCCGAACTGACCTGTTCAGGAGGGCCAACTCATCGGCCTGTGCGTGCACTCTTGTCAATCGCGAGCGGTGTCACCAGGCAGGTCGAGCATCCGCTGCAGCGCGGCGTTAGCGTAGTGCTCGGTCTCGGAGTCGACCGTGATCTGGTTGACGACGTGACCTTGAGCCAAGTTCTCCAGTGCCCAGACCAGGTGTGGCAGATCGATCCGGTTCATGGTGGCGCAGTAGCAGACGTGCTGCTCCAGGAATACGACCTCCAGTTCAGGATGATCATTTGCCAGGCGTTTCACCAGGTTGAGCTCGGTGCCGATGGCCCATTTCGACCCAGCCTCGGCCTGCTGGATGGTCTTGATGATGAACTCGGTCGAGCCGATCAGGTCCGACTTGAGCACGACCTCGTGCTGACACTCGGGGTGCACCAGCACGTTGACGCCGGGAATCCGGGCGCGCACGTCGTCGACGGCTTGCGGAGTGAATCGGCCATGCACCGAGCAGTGACCTTTCCACAAGATCATCGTGGCTGCTTGTAGTTCCTCCGCACTGAGCCCGCCGTTGTACTGCCGGGGGTCGTACACCACGCAGTCATCCAGGCTCATGCCCATTTGCAGCACTGCGGTGTTGCGTCCGAGATGCTGATCGGGGAAGAAGAGCACTTTTTCGCCGCGTTTGAGAGCCCAGTCGAGCACCGACTTGGCGTTGGAGGACGTGCACACGACGCCGTCGTGCTTCCCGCAGAAGGCCTTGATGTCAGCTGAAGAGTTCATGTACGTCACCGGCACAGTGAGATCTGCAACTCCCGCATCGGTCAGCACGTCCCAGGCGTCCTCAACCTGGGCAAGCCTGGCCATATCCGCCATCGAGCATCCAGCGGCCAGGTCAGGCAGGATCACTTTCTGTTCCGGCGCGGTGAGAATATCGGCCGACTCAGCCATGAAGTGCACGCCGCAGAACACGATGAACTCAGCATTTGGGCGGGCCGCGGCCTCGCGCGCCAGTTTGAAGGAGTCGCCCGTGACGTCTGCAAACTGGATGACCTCGTCGCGCTGATAGTGGTGCCCGAGTATGAAGAGCCGATCGCCTAGGGCAGCCTTCGCTCGCCTGGCACGCTCCACAAGAGCTGGGTCAGAGGCTGGCGGCAGATCACCAGGACATTCGACGCCGCGTTCGGACCGTGGGTCGGACTCTCGCCCGAGAACGAAGAGCGACAGCGGTGTCCCGGACGTGAGGGCACTCGATGTTGGGGTGCTGGTCATCCAACAAATGTACTCATCGCGCTTGTCGAGCCCACTTCTCGTCGCTTCGTGCTGATGTGGTGTGCACCGCGGTTCGGCTCTCTACGATGGCACCCGCTGTCGTTGAGGAGGTGACACCAACCATGCGAGTCCTGGTGGCGACTGATTCCATCGGCGCATTGTCCTCGCGGCAAGCCGGGGAGGTCATAGCGACGGGCTGGCGGTCAGCCGGCGAGGTATCAGTGCTGCCGATGGGTGAGGCTGGGGCTGGCTTTGTCACGGCCTACGCCGATCTGGCCGGTGCCGTGACTACCTCCCAGGTGACCGACGAGGCCATCCTGACCACTGCCGAGGGACCCCACACGTCCCTCCTTCGGGTCAGTGGATCCAGCCAGGGTCTGGGAATTCCGTACGGGAAGTCGTCCCGGCCGATCGGCGACGCGATTGCGGCCTTGCTCGGCAAGCAAGCACCCGAGCGGCTGGTGGTCGATCTGGCCGGGCTTTGGATCCACGACGCCGGTGCTGGCATGCTCGCCGCGCTCGGCGCAACTGGAGACCGGCCGCTCGATCAAGGAGTCGGAGGGCTCGACGGACTCAGCCGACTTGATCTCGCACCGGCCAAGTCGCTGCTGAGCGGTACGGAGTTGATCGGGGTGGTTCCCGCCGCGCAGTTCGATCTGCCGTTGCTGGGTCTGCGCGGCATCACCGCTCGCGCCGGTCGGGAAGCGAATGCGCCGCCAGAGATGATGCTGCGGACAGATGCAGCCCTCGAAGCGTTTGCCCGGCTGGCCTCGGCTGCCCACGCAGCTGCGCCGGGAGCGGGGGCGTGCGGGGGCCTTGGCTTCGCCGTGCTGACACTCGGCGGGAGGCTGAGCACCGGGCCTTCACTCGCTCTGGCGTCGAGCGCCGGCCAGGCGGCGCTCCACAGTGTGGACCTGGTGGTTACGGGATGCTCAGTCTTCGACTTTGCGAGTCGTGGTGGAGGTGTTGTCGCCACGATGGCCGAGGCAGCGTCGGCTTCCCTCAGTCCATGCATCGTCATTGCCGGCGAAGTGCTCATCGGGTCACGCGAAATGCGAACCATGGGCATCGAAGCCGCGTACGCGGTGCGCGAATCGATGTTGGACGATCAGGGGCTCGACTCGGGCGGAAAAGTTAGCGGCGAGGAGCTTGCGACCACCGCGCAACGGGTCGCCCGGTCATGGAGTTGGTGACGCGGCACACGTTGCCGCGGCTTGGACAGGCCAGCGAGCGCCCTTAGAATGACACGCATGACGGCAACCGAACAGACCTTCGACGCCTCTGTTGCAGCGGACGGCATCCTCTTGACTGACGGCGCTGCGGCAAAGGTCAAGGCGCTCTTGAATAGTGAAGGACGCGAGGATCTTGCGCTCCGCGTGGCCGTACAGCCGGGCGGTTGCTCGGGTTTGCGTTACCAGCTGTTCTTCGACGACCGCAGCTTCGAAGGCGACATTGTCAAGGTCTTCGGTGGCGTGGATGTGGTGACAGACCGGATGAGTGCGCCGTACCTGATGGGCGCGACCATCGATTTCGTCGACACCATCGAGAAGCAGGGCTTCACCATCGACAACCCCAACGCGACCGGCTCGTGCGCCTGCGGCGACAGCTTCCACTGATCTGAAACAGCAAACTCCCTGCCCGACGGGCAGGGAGTTTTGCTGTTTCAGGATTTGCGCCGTACCAGGAATCGTGGTGGATCGGACAAAACGAGCGTCTGTCCACGCATCCGGCACCATGCGGCGAGATCGGGCCCGGCGGCCGGGTCGTCGGCCAGCAGCTCCACCAGGCCGCCGACACTCACCTCACCGATGCGCCGCGATACTTCGATGATCGGCCGCGGACATTTCATCCCGCGGCAGTCCAGCGACAACCCTTCGAAGGGCGAGGCGACCTCGCTCACGGCGCTCCCACCGTCGCCCGGATTTCGGCGACGACTGGCGGCAGCGCGGCCAGAAAACGATCGATCTCGGAGCCGGTCGTCGTCCACGTCAACCCGATGCGCACGTTGCCATGGGTTAGCGCGCCCATCGCTGCCAGCACGTGGGAGGGATGTTCGCTGCTGGCGCTGCACGCCGAGCCGCTAGCTACCGCAAAGCCCGCCTTGTCCAGCTCGAGAGTGAGCGTCTCGCCGTCCACGTAGAGAACCGAGAAGGTCAGCAGGTGCGGTACGCGGCGTACCGGATCGCCGGCTATATCGACGTCGGCCACACGCTCCGCGATTCCGGCCCGTAGCTGATCGACGAGTGCGTACTGGCGTTCGCCGACGGCTTGACCCGACTGCCGCCAAAAGTCCAGGGCGACCGCCGCTGCATAGATCGAGGGCACATCGGGCACCCCAGGCCAGCGCCCGCCTTGGTAGTCGTCGGTCGGATAGGGGGCCCGCCAGCGGACGTTCTTCTTGATCACCAGAATGCCTACGGACTCCGGGCCGCCAAATGCGCCGGCCCAGCCCGTGAGCAGTGACCAGCCGCCTACGCCGCTGAGGTCGATACGACCCAGCGCGACCGTGGCATCCAGCACGAGCGGCACGCCGGCCCGCTGACAAATGTCGACGGCCTGGACGTATGGCTGCAGTGTTCCGACCTCGTGGTTCGCGGCCTGAATGCAGGCGGCGGCTGTGCCGGCAGTTGCCACCTCGGCGGCCCACCGATTCAGGTCCACATGACCCTCATGATCGACTTCGATCGCGACGTGGGCGCCGGCCGCGGCTGCGGCCGTGAGCACCGACGAATGATCGATTGCGGTTGTGACAATGCGAGAGCCCACCCGACGGCGGCCTAGTGCGAGACCGGCGACTGCAGCATGGTTGGAATGTGCCGCAGACGCAGTGAAGACGACCTCGTCTGGCCGCGCTCCCACGGCGGCCGCGACCACTTCCCGTGCCTGGTCAAGCGCTTGTGCGGCAAGCCGACCAGGGCGGTGGAGACGGACTGGATCGCCCCATCCGGCCTGCTGTGCTTCAAGCCACGCCTGGCGCGCAGGCTCGAGCATCGGCTCGCCTGACGATCCGTCCAAGAACACTTCCGAAGAGGAATTTGGCACCTCTCGAAACTATCGCGGTAAGTGCCGCCGGAGACCAGGTAGGAGGCGCCTGAATGGTGCTGTGCGAACCGTCAAAAACGCAACCCTTACACCGGTGATCGCAGCGTCGTCCTACGTTAGGGTGAACACCAAGAAGGTGGTCGCTCCGGTCGTGGGCGGGCATGGTTCCTCGGTTGTACCAATCGGTGTGTACCGATCCGACGAAAGGCGCAACGTGGGTGGCAGGACTGACCGGTCGGCTGTGGACGACATGACAGTGCTCGCAGCCCGCAGTCGCCGTACGAGGCACCCCCGTCCCAATCTGCCGCGCCCCATGTTGCTGGGTCTGTCCGCCTTCGGCCTGCTGTTCCTTACCGGATGCTCGCCAGAGTTGACTGCTCAGATCCTGCGGCTGGGCTTCCCGCCTCCGGCCTCCGACCGGTCTCCAGTCATCCTCAACCTCTGGATCGGTACCTGGATCGCCGCGTTCGCCGTCGGGTTTTTGGTGTGGGGCCTCATCGGGTGGGCATCGAACCGCTACAAGACCAGGCACGCCAAGATGCCGCGGCAGAGCCGCTACAACCTGCCGATGGAGATCTTCTACACGATCGCGCCGTTCATCATCATTGGAGTGCTCTTCTATTACACGGTCTTGGCCCAGAATGCCGTGCAGAAAAAGACCCCAAATCCCGATGTCACGATCGATGTCGTTGGCCAGAAATGGTCATGGACTTTCAACTACAAGGCAGCCAACAATCCGGCCGTTGGCCAGGATGTCTGGGAGGCTGGCACGATCAACAAGACTCCCGATCTTTACCTCCCTGTTGGAAAGCGGATTCAGTTCAACCTCTCCTCACCCGATGTGATCCACTCCTTCTGGGTTCCTTCGTTCTATGAGAAGTTGGACGTAATCCCTGGACGCCATAACAGCCTCCAGATGAGTCCGACGACAGAGGGCATATTCGCTGGGAGGTGTGCAGAGCTATGCGGCACCTACCACTCGGCGATGCTCTTCAATGTTCACATCGTGAGCGAGAATGACTACAACGCCTACCTGAAGACGCTGATAGCCAAGGGACAAATTGGCGAAGCGAAGGGTCCCGCCTGGGCCAATTCCGCCGCGAAGACAGGCTCAGAGGAGGGTACGCGATGACTACGCTGCAGCGTACGGCCACCGTCGCCGAAATCGCGACGCCGAGACGTCACCTGGGAACCATCGTCTGGAAGTGGATGGTCACCACAGATCACAAGGTGATCGGCAATCTCTACTTCATTACGTCGATGGCCTTCTTCTTGTTCGGTGGTGTTCTGGCCTTGGCGATGCGGGCCGAGCTGGCTTACCCGGGCATGCAGTTCCTCACGTACGAGACGTTCAACCAGTTCTTCACCATGCACGGCACGATCATGTTGCTGCTGTTCGCGACTCCGCTGTTTGCCGGATTCGCGAACGCGATCATGCCATTGCAGATTGGTGCGCCCGATGTCGCGTTCCCGCGACTCAACATGATCGCCTACTGGTTCTACCTATTCGGCGGGCTGATTGCCTCCGCCGGTTTCCTCACGCCCTCGGGTGCCGCAAGCTTTGGCTGGTTCGCTTACGCGCCGCTGAATGACGAGGTCAACTCGCCCGGGGTTGGCGGTGACTTGTGGATTATGGGTCTGTATATGGCGGGTCTCGGCACCATCCTCGGCGCCGTCAACTTCACCACCACGATCCTGACCATGCGGGCGCCGGGCATGACCATGTTCCGGATGCCGATCTTCACCTGGAACATCTTGGTGACGTCGTTCCTGGTGTTGGTGGTGTTCCCGATTCTCGCTATCGCGCTCTTGGTTTTGGAGGCCGATCGGGTCCTCGGTGCTCACGTCTTCGACGCAGCCAACGGCGGGCCGATCCTGTGGCAGCACCTGTTCTGGTTCTTCGGGCATCCCGAGGTTTACATCATCGCCTTGCCGTTCTTCGGCATCATCACCGAGGTTTTGCCCGTATTCAGTCGTAAACCGATCTTCGGCTACGTCGGCCTGGTGTTGGCAACGATGCTGATCGGCGCTTTGTCGGTCGCGGTGTGGGCCCACCACATGTTCGTCACCGGAGCAGTCAACCTGCCGTTCTTCTCATTCATGACCTTCCTGATTGCCGTGCCTACCGGGGTGAAGTTCTTCAACTGGATAGGCACCATGTGGGGCGGAAATATCGCCATGCGAACGCCCATGCTCTGGGCCGTCGGCTTCCTCACGACGTTCTTATTCGGTGGCCTGACCGGCATTATCTTAGCCAGCCCGCCGTTGGACTTCGCGGTTTCTGATTCGTACTTCGTGGTCGCGCACTTCCACTATGTCGTCTTCGGCACCGTCGTCTTCGCGATGTTCGCCGGCTTTTACTTCTGGTGGCCGAAACTGACGGGCAGGATGCTCGACGAGACTCTGGGCAAAATTCACTTCTGGCTGTTGTTCATCGGATTCCATGCGACGTTCCTCATCCAGCACTGGCTAGGTGCCGAGGGAATGCCGCGCCGCTATGCGGACTATCTGCCCAGCGATGGATTCACGCTTGGCAACGAAATCTCCTCGGCAGGCGCGTTCCTGCTTGGAGGGTCAACGCTGGTCTTCTTCTGGAACGTCTGGAAGAGCCGGAACAACCCGAAGGTCAATACTGATGATCCTTGGGGTTGGGGCCGCTCGCTCGAGTGGGCGACCAGCTGCCCGCCGCCGCGCCACAACTTCACCCAACTGCCCAAGATCCGCTCGGAATCGCCCGCCTTCGATCTGCACCACCCGGAGGTAGCGCTTCTGGAGTACGGCGGCGAAGAAGAGGAGTTCGACCAGACGACCGCAGACGCCGGTTCGGACACCGGTCGCCATGCGGAACTTATTCATCGGGTCGCCGGTGACACGAGCGACCTAGCGGCGCGATGGGATCATGACCACCACGGTCGGTCGCCCGACGCTGAGGAGGATCAGCGGTGAAGGTCGAGGCCTGGACTTTCGGCTCCCTGACCATCTTCATGATCATCGTGACGCCGGTCTACTGGTTGATCACCGCGAACGCCAACGGGGTGCCTGAGATCACCGGGACCGTCGCGTTGATCATGACAACCCTTCTGGTACTGATGATCTGGGTCTACCTACTCTTGATAGCGCGGCGTATGGACCCCAGGCCTGAGGACAGGAAGACAGGGGAGATTGCCGAAGGCGCCGGGGAGTTGGGCTTCTACCCGCCCCAGAGCAAGTGGCCACTGTTCCTCGCACTGACCTTCGTACCGGTAGTTTTGGCGCCTATCTTCGGATGGTGGCTCATGATCATTGGCGTCGGCTTCGGCTTCATCACCTTGACTGGGCTCCTCTATGAGTTCTATCGCGGAGATCACGCGCACTGAGTTTCACGCGGCCAGTATGCGCCCCTGAGCCTGTTGAAGGAGGCCGTTAGTCACGTTGGGCACAATGAGGGGATGTGCCGAAACATAAGACCGCTGAACAACTTTGAGCCGCCAGCGACGAGTGCTGAGGTGCACGACGCGGCGTTGCAGTTTGTGCGGAAGGTCGCCGGGATGTCGAAACCGTCAAAGGCCAACGAAGAGGTGTTCCATCGGGCCGTCGATGAGATCGCGCATGCTACCCAACATCTGCTTGAGGATCTCGTCACAACGACGCCGCCCAAGAACCGTGAGGTCGAGGCGGCCAAGGCGCGGGCGCGATCGGCTAACCGCTTCGCCACTGCGTAGACGCGCGCGCGGGGCGGAGGAAGCGTTGCGAGGCCAGTCCATAGAGTTTGCAGGGTGACGAGCGACGTGCTGCGCTACGCGGCGTTCACCGTCGACGGCCAGGGCGGGAATCCCGCGGGAGTAGTCCTGGACGCAAGGGAGCTTGACGCCGTTGAGATGCAGGCCATCGCCGCTGAGGTCGGCTATTCAGAGACGGCATTTCTGGTAGGGAGGCCTCGTGAACCCGACGTGTACGACATCCGCTATTTCGCGCCGCTGCAGGAAGTGCCGTTCTGTGGACATGCGACCATCGCCTCAGCAGTCGCCCTGGTCGAGCGGTCATCGGCAGATGGACTGATTTTTCATACACCAGCCGGTTTCGTCAGCGTGGCGACTTTTAACAACGACAATGGTGAGATCGTGGCGGAGATGACGAGCGTGGCACCTCGGACGGCCGTGCCGGACCCGGAGCTGGTATCAGCCGTACTGCAAGCACTTCGATGGGCTGCCGATGATCTCGATCCCGACTATCCAGTCCTGTTGGCCAA
>Ga0075435_100000990_pt1 | contig 18018 bp, 18 predicted proteins | sample RhiMethybrSRZTD4_FD_75302 | JGI IMG/M metagenome (GOLD analysis project Ga0075435, IMG submission 75302) | Populus rhizosphere microbial communities from Tennessee, USA - Rhizosphere MetaG P. TD hybrid SRZTD4 | ecosystem: Host-associated > Plants > Roots > Rhizosphere > Soil | place: USA...
CGCGCGGTTCCTCGCGGTCTGCGGCAATCCAGTCCAGCACGTGACCGTCTGAGGGTCTGACCGCGGTCAGACTCGCGGTCAGACCGTGGTCCGACCGTGGTCAGACTCGCGGTCCGACCGTGGTCAGACCGTGGTCCGACCGTGGTCAGACTCGCGGTCAGACCGTGGTCAGACCGTGGTCAGACTCGAGTGACCTAGGCTGTCACGGTTGGGGCGTAGACTGCGTTCATGGCGCAGGAACATTCTCAAACCGTTGGTGACGAGTGGGTTAGCTTTCCTGGCGGCGAGTTGGAGGGCAAGCGCCCGAAAGTCTTGTGCGACGCCTGCCGGGAGGCGCTGAAGCGCGAAACCGGCGCCCGTCTCAGCTTGTCGCGTCGAACCGCGTCCCGCCCGTCCAGCCCATCGCGCCCCCTGTGTTTCCAGTGCTACCGCGCCGGCCTGGATCGCGACCGCGCGATTCATGCGGCGGGACAACTCAACACGGCATCGGAAGAGCGATTCCAGTCGCAGTTGCCGTTCGAACCAGTCGACAAGCCGCGGCTCGAGATGCTGAAGGTCGATCGCGCCGACGCTCGCGCCGCGGCGGTCCTCGGCGCGGGTCGATTCGTCGACAAGCGACGCCGCGCGCAAATCGCCGCGCGCCACACGCTGCAGACGCTTGCCGCGGGTCTGCACGCGCATCCGCTCTCGGCGACGGAGCGCGATCGCGCGATGGCCATGGCGATCCGCGCCGCCGAGCTGCAGCTGCCGGACGCATGGCTGCCCTTCGTGGTGGCGCGATGACTTGTACTGATTCGTCAAGCGTGCGATACTCATGACCATCGAACCCACGATCCTCATCGTGCTGGCAGTCGGCGTGGCGCTTGGCGCCAGCGTCGGCTGGCTCGCGTCGCGTCACACACACATCCAGCTGCAAAGCGAGCTCGAGAAGGATCGTGCAGTCCACGCCGAGCGGCTGAAGGCGTACCGCGAGGCCGAAGCGAAGCTGCGCGACGCGTTCGAGGCGGTCAGCGCCGACGCGTTGAAGAAGAACAACGAAGCCTTTCTCACGCTCGCGGAAACGCGCCTGCGCGAAGCGCGGACGGAGGCGACGACCGACATCGACGCGCGCAAGCAGGCGATCGAGCAGCTGCTGGCGCCGATGGCGAAGACGCTCGAGCACGTGGACCGCGAGATTCAGGACGCCGAACGCCGACGCGTCGAGTCGGGCGCGCAGCTGCTGCAGAGAATCGCGTCGCTCGACGCCATCGGCCACAATCTCAAAGAAGAAACGCGCCGGCTCACCGACGCACTCAAGCGCCCTGGCGTCCGCGGCCGGTGGGGCGAACTCCAGTTGAAACGGGTCGTCGAGCTCGCCGGCATGGTGGAGCACTGTCACTTCACCGAGCAGCTGACGATTCAGGGTGAGGACGGACGCATCCGGCCGGACGTCATCGTGCAGCTGCCCGGCGGCAAGCACGTCGTCATCGACGCGAAGGTGCCGCTCGACGCGTACCTGCGTGCGCTCGAAGCGCCCGACGAAGACGCGCGCCAGAAGCTGCTGGCCGACCACGCCCGTCAGGTACGGTCGCACATCGCACAGCTCGCCGCCAAAGGGTACGCCTCGCAGGTGCCTGTGAGCCCCGACTTCGTGGTCATGTTCCTGCCCGGCGAAATGTTCTTCTCCGCGGCGCTCGAGCAGGATCCGGCGCTCATCGAGTACGGCGTGGATCGCCGGGTCATCCCGGCGAGTCCGACGACGCTGATTGCGCTGCTGCGCGCGGTCGCGTACGGCTGGCAGCAGCAGGCCATGGAGGAGAACGCTCGCAAGATCAGCGAGCTGGGAAGGAATCTGTTCGAGGCGGTGCGCGCGCTCGGCGATCGGTTCCAGACGCTCGGTGGACGTTTGAAATCGAGCCTCGAGGCGTACAATGACGCCGTCGGCTCGCTCGAAGGCAACGTCCTGGTCAAGGCGCGCAAGTTCAAAGAGCTGCACGCCGCGAACGGCGGCGAGGACATCAAGACACTCGAGCCGATCGATCGCGTGCCGCGCATGCTGCAGGCGCCGGAGCTCACCGACGGCCTGCCGTTTTCCGAGATTGAAGACGAAGAAGAGGCTGTCCAACGAGTCTGAGGAGCGGGGCCAACCCGCCACGCCGAAGCGCGCTGGCGGCCATCACCACGTGTACGTCGTGTTCCTCCGCAATCCGAAGGGCGACGGCAAGGCCGCCTACTATGTCGGCATGACCGGACTGTCGCCGGAGCAGCGATTTCAGAATCACAAGAACGGTCGCAAGGCTGCGCGGATCGTGAAGCGCTATGGTGAGCGCCTCGTCCCGCGTCTCTACCAACATCTCAATCCAATGCCGTTCGCACGGGCGAAGGAGATGGAAGTGTTTCTCGCCGACAGCCTGCGCAAGCGCGGCTTCATCGTCTATGGCGGCCACTGACCTGGTATTCACGCGCCATCCCAGGGCGCGCCGCTACGTCCTGCGCGTCAGCGCCGATGGTGTGGTCCGCGTCACCATTCCTCGATGGGGATCGAAGCGGGAAGCCGCCGCCTTCGCGGAGCGCGAACGCGCCTGGATCGAAAAGCAGCGGCGCCGGAACGAAGAACGCAGAACGATCAGCGAAGCCCCCGGAACCAACGGCGAAGCTGCAGGAACGATCGACGACGATCCGCAAACGATCGCGGAATCGCGAGCGCGTGCGAAGCGCGAGCTGCCTCCGCGCGTCTTCGAGCTGGCCGCGCGCCATGGTCTCGACGTCGCCCGCATCAGCGTGCGCAATCAGCGCTGGCGCTGGGGATCCTGCTCACGCGCCGGTCACATCTGTCTGAACTGGCGTCTGGTCGACATGCCGGAGTCGATCCGCGACTACGTGATCATCCACGAGCTGATGCACTTGAGGCGGATGGATCACTCGCCGCGATTCTGGAAGCTGGTCGAACAGGCGTGCCCCGACTACCAAACCGCACGCCGCTGGCTTCGTCAGTACGCAGCGGCTTGCCCCGAAGAACGTCGAGGGGCCACGGCGGCAGCCGTTTAGGGCTCACCCTTGTTGAAGATGCGTTTGGTGTCGAGGCCGAACTTGGGTTCGCCGCGCACGCCTTCGATCTTGATCGGAATCGCGCTGCCGCCTCCCTCGCGCCTGAAGAGCGGATCGATGACCTTCAGCAGCAGCGACTTGACGCCAGTCGTCGTCTCCGAAATCTTCGCGTCGAGGAGCAGCATGCCCTTGAAGTCGATCGTCTCCGCTTTCAGCGCGTACTGACCGGCCAGCTGCACTTTCGCCCCGGGTACGGCGAACGTAACCTCCGGCAGCCCGAGGCGGCCGTCGGCCAGCTTGAACGTGCCCGCGAAATTCGACGCGACGTTTTCCGTCCCGTTCGCGGCCGGCTCTCCGCGACCGCGACGACTCAGCTCCACGATCTTCGTTTGCACCGCTGGATTCGTGAACCGCGCGGCGGTCATGGTGAAGCGGCCGTCGAGGCGCAACCGCTCGGACACGTCGGTCTCGCCGGGCGGCAGCAGGAACTTCGTCACCAGTTTCAGCGCGCCGGTCATCGGCGGCTTGTCCGTCTTCACCGCCATCCACATCACGTCTTCGATTCGCGCGCGCTCCATGTCGACGTCGAGCGAGACGATCCGTCCCTTCACGTGGCCGGGCTCGTCGATCACCGCGCCTTTCGCCACCAGCGACGACTTCAGGAACGCCGCATCGATGCGCTCGAGCCGCGTGTCGCCGTTGGTGCCGTCGACGACGCTGTGATACTTCGCCTTCAGGCCGAACGGATGGCCGCTGATCCTGATCGTGAAGTTCGGCGTGTCGGTGTCGCCATTGATGTCGATCCGGGCGAGCGAGCCGTTGAACGTCCCTTTCGCCGATAGCGTGCCGGCGATGCCCTTGAAAACGCTGAGGTCGGCGCGATCGAAGGTGAACCTGCCGTCCAGCGGGGTCCGCCCCTCGTTCTTCGTCATCCACGGTCCGAAGTGGCCCGACGTCTTGATCTCCCCAGGCGGCACCGCGTTGGTGAGCGTCGCGTCGTATTCCATTGACTGGTTGCTGCCGACGTTGTGCATCCGCAGCGCGTGAATCGCCCAGACCTTGGGCTGCTTGTCTTTCTTTCTCGGGATGATGACGAGCTTTGCGTCGTTCGCGTCGAGCGTGTCGATGACGACTTCCTTCTCGAGGCGGGCCGTCTCATCCGGGGGCTTCGCTTCGTGCCCGGGCTGATCGTCGTCGTCGCGATCGTCCGGCGGTATCTCGATGTCGAGACCGTCAAGCTGGACGTGCGACACGTGTTTGCGCATCAGTTTCATGAGATTCCCGTCCGCATGGAAGGTCTTGACGGAAATCAGCGGTGGAACGTCGGTGCGTCCGCGCTTGCGGATGGCGAGGTTCGTCCCTTCGACACGGAGAGCTGGAAAGGCGCGAAGGGTCAAGTCGCCGAGCTCGACGTCCGCATCGAGCCGCTCCGACAGCGTCGCGATCATCCGGCGGCGGAGGATATCCGATGAGAGCGGCACGGCCGCCACGAATAACACGGTGAGGACGACGACGCCGGCAACTATGGAGGTCGATACCCAGATCCACCGCTTAACGTGGGTCACAGCGCAGAGTCGAGCACGTCGCGTGCCACCCTCGGGCATTGGGCAGTATGCTCACGACATGGCGTCGCGCGCCGATCCGCAGTTTCATCTCGACCGCGAACGCAGTCAGCAGGACAAGCAGCGCAGAGAGCACCACTTCCATGTCGTCGAGGTGCCGCTGCTGCGGGCGATCGGCTTCTCGATCATCACGCTGCTGGTGCTCCTGCGCTACGCCTTCGTTCCCGACAGCTCGGCCGCGGACGTCGCCAGCCCCTGGCTGGTTGGCGCCATCGGCCTCACCTACAGCCTCGTGTCGTGGGGCGCGTTGTACGTCGGATTCGATGCGCTGAAGCCGCGCGTCAACCTGGGCACCGTCTTCCTGGGGATCGACGTCTTCTTCTTCGTCCTGGCGATTTACCTGACCGGCGGCGATCGCAGCTGGCTTTTTTTCCTCCTGTTCATTCGCACGGCGGATCAGGCGAACACGAACTTCCGGCGGGCGCTCACCTTCGGTCATCTGTCGGTCGCGGCGTACGGGGTCATGCTGCTCGAACTGCAGTTCATCGAGCATCGCGACATTCAGTGGCGCGCGGAACTGTTCAAGATCGCTCTGCTATATGGCGCGAATCTGTATGTCGCGTTGACGGCGCGTACGGCCGAGCGGGTCCGCGAACGCATGGTCGGCGCCATCCGCTTGTCGCGCGAGCTCGTCAAGCGGCTGGAGGACCAGAGGCGAGAGGTCGATGAGGCGCGAAAGCTCGCGGAGAAGGCCAGCCGCGTCAAGAGCGAGTTCCTCGCGAACATGAGCCACGAGATCCGTACGCCGATGAACGGCATCATCGGACTGACCAGCCTTACCCTCGACACCGATCTCACGACCGAGCAGCGCGAGAACCTGATGATGGTGCAGGCATCGGCGGCGTCGCTGATGCAGATCATCAACGATATCCTCGACCTGTCGAAGATCGAGGCGGAGCGGTTGACGATCGACCCCGTCGGGTTTCGCCTGCGCGCGTGGCTTGCCGACAGTCTGAAGCCGTCGGTCGTGGGCGCCGAAGACAAGGGGCTCGAGCTCACGACGATGGTGGCCGACGACGTGCCGGACGCAGTGGTCGCGGATCCGATCCGGCTACATCAGGTGCTGACCAATCTCGTCGGCAACGCCATCAAGTTCACGGCCGAAGGCCGCATCGACGTGAAGGTCGAGCTCGACGACGCGTCGTCGACGGCGGACGAGCCAAGGGCGGCTCCCGGCGAGCGCACCGCGAGTCTGCGCTTCTCCGTCGCCGATACCGGCATCGGCATCGCGAAGGATCGGCAGCGCGACGTGTTCCGCGCGTTCACGCAGGCGGACAGCTCGACGACGCGCCGCTACGGCGGGACCGGGCTGGGCCTCACCATCTCGCGCAACCTCGCGGCGATGATGGGTGGCCGGATGTGGGTGGACAGCGAGGAAGGTCAGGGGTCGACGTTCTACTTCACGACGAAAGTGGCGCTGCCGTCGGTGCAGCCCGACAGGCGGTCGGCGCCGCGCGACTACGCGTCGCTCGATCCGGCTCGGCGCCGGCTGCGCGTCCTGCTCGTCGACGACAACGTCGTCAACCAGCGCCTCGCCGCGCGGCTTCTCGAGAAACGGGGGCACACCGTCGTCATCGTCGCGACCGGCCGCGAAGCGCTCGACGCGGTTGAACGCGATCGCTTCGACCTCGCCATCATGGACGTGCAGATGCCCGACGTCGACGGCCTGACGGCGACCGGCATCATCCGCGAGCGCGAGAAGGCCGATGGCGGCCATCTGCCGATCGTCGCGATGACCGCGCACGCGATGACCGGCGACCGCGAGCGCTGCCTCGAGGCCGGGATGGACGGCTATCTGCCGAAGCCGATCGACCCGGTGCAGATGATCGAAGAAATCCGCCGCGTTCTGTCTGCGAATTAGTGAATCATCCCGAGATGGCGATCGGCGCACGACTGGCAGACGTGATCGTCGTGCAGCCATTCCGGCGGCGTGTTCTCGGCGCAGTACTGACAGATCTGGAACCGCGATCGCCGCACCTCCCGCGCGCCTTTGATCAACGCGGACAGCGCGTCCCACAACGCATTTTCCGGGAGGCGCCGCCATCTGAGGACGCCGACGCGGCGCGGCTTCTTGACGAACCTGAACGGCGTCTCCCACACGCCTGCGAACTCGGACACGACAACGGCCGTATCGGTCAGCACGACGACGACTTCCGGCGGTTCTCCGCCGAGAAAGCGGAGGGCTCCGCCGCTGGACTCCTGTTGGTCAACCGGGGAGGGCAGTTGCGAGCCGAGAAACGCGATCAGCTGTTCGTACCGCTCGGGGGTATCCATGGCGTGCGATTATCGATCACGACCGCCGTCAACGGCGGTAGAGTTGGGAGGACGAGGAACTGCCATGGCCACCACCGACTCTTCCGACGCCTACCTCGACGGATTGGAAGAAACTCGACAGGAATTCACCGCCAACGACTTTCGCATCACGCGCGCGCTCGAGAGCCTCTTGATTACTGCCAAATCGATCAAACATGATGAAGTCGCCGCCGCCGACATCGCCGCCAGACTGCAGACGCTGCGGCATTTGTTGAAGCAGGTCGGCCACAACGTGTAAACGATGACCGCGACGTGTAAACGATGACCGCGACGATTCTCCAGCTTCACCGCGATCGCGGTACCGGATCGCTCGTCGGCGAAGACGGCAAGACCTATCTCTTTCGCCGCAACGCCGTCCGCGACGGATGGTTCCACGATCTGTCGGAAGGAGCGACGGTCGAATTCGAGCCGGCCGATCCGCCGGGAAAGCTCGAAGCGGCCCGCGTCCGGCTGGTGCGCGCGGCGCCGCGGCCGTAGCGCGTCAGTGGGTCATACCGTACATCAGATAGTTCACGCCGAGCTTGTACGCCTCGTTGGTGTCGTCGACCGGCCGTAATCCACGCCCCGACCATTCCCAGTACTGCGAGACGTCCGTGTTGTAGTTGACGATCATCACCAGGCGCTTGCGCGGATCGTTGTCTTCGTAGACGCCGCGGAAGATCGGACGGCCGCTGTTGTACGCCTGCGGGAAGTTGTCGAGGATGCGGTCGTCGATCTCGAAGAACGAGTGAAAAATCGGATGCGAGTCTTCCATCTCGAAGAAGCGCACGCCCGGCAGCACGCGCTTCATGTTCGCCTCGAATGGATCCCAGCCGCCGCTGTCGAGGCCGCGCCATCCGAGCATCTTGAAGTCATCGACGATGACGAAGCCGCCCTTCTGGATGTAGGCGCGGAGCGCCGCCGCCTCGCGATCGGAGAGCGTCCACCAGCCGACTTCGATGATGTACGCGATCGGGTACTTGAACAGCTCGGGATCGTCGAGCGTCAGCGCATTCGCATCGTCGGTGTGCGGCGCGAGGTAGCTGATGTCGTCCATGATCCGCATCAGATGTTCTTCGGCAATCGGGTACCCGTGCACCCACGATGGCCGGCCGCCCGCCCAGTAGCCGCCCGGCGCCGTCTCGTACTTGATGCGGACGAAGGTGAAGCGGCCGTCGTAGGGAATGTTGTGGACGGCTGGGACGCGGGCGTACTCGCCGAAGTCGTCGAATCGACGCTGCGCCAGTGCCGCGGCGGACACGCTGAGGATCAACGCGACGAGCATGCGCAAGACGCGCGTCATCGAAATCGATCCTACGCTCGGCCCGATCGTCGCGCCACACAAGGAGGCGTAAGCCGCCCGTGGAAATAGGGTAATGCGCGACCTGAACGGGGTAATTTCTGGCGGCCCTTACCCCATTTCCGCCGGCAAACAGGGTAACATCGACGCCAAATTACCTCGATTGAGCCGATGTCGTCCCTTTCGCCTGAGTATCTCAAAGCGCTCAGCTTCTCGACGCAGCAGCTCGCCTCGATCCATCGGCTCGGCGAAGCCCGCGGCCGCCAGCAGCTGTTCGTGCAGCAGGCGCCGCAGCAGCTGGAGGCGCTTCGACATTCAGCGGTCATCGAGTCGACTGAGTCGTCGAACCGGATCGAGGGGATCGTCGTCGCCGCCGGCCGCGTCGCGGAGATCGTCGACGACGAGGTGACGCCGCGCAATCGATCCGAGCACGAGATTGCCGGCTATCGCGACGCGCTGCGACTCATTCACGATTCGCACGAGGCGATGCCGCTCTCAGCGAATGTGATCCTGCAGCTCCATTCGATGCTGTTCCAGTACATGGCGGGACAGGGCGGTCTCTGGAAATCGACCGACAACGAGATCGTGGAGAAGGATCGCCAGGGCCGTATCGTGCGCGTGCGCTTCAAGGCGACGCCGGCCGTCGCGACGCCGCAGGCGATGGAGACGCTTGCGGCCGGCTACGCGCGTGCGGCGCGCGACCACGACGCGGATCCATTGGTCCTGATCCCGCTCGCCATTCTCGATCTGCTCTGCATTCATCCATTCCGCGACGGCAACGGGCGAGTGGCGCGCCTCGCCACGCTGATGCTGCTGTATCAGTCGGACTATCGAGTCGGACGCTACATCAGCATCGAACGGATCATCGAGCAGTCGAAGGACACCTACTACGAGGCCCTGGAGCGCAGCTCACGAGGCTGGCACGAGAGCAGTCACAATCCGCATCCCTGGCTCGATTATTTCTGGGGCGTGCTGATTCGCGCCTATCGCGAATTCGAAGAACGCGTCGAACGGCTCAAAGGATCGAAGACCGATCAGGTCCGCGAGGCGGTGCTGCGGCGCACAGGTCCATTCGGGATTGCGGATATCGAAGCGGACTGTCCCGGCGTCAGCCGCGACATGGTGCGCCACGTGCTCCGGCAGATGAAGAGCGAACAGTTGATCGCGCCGACCGGCATCGGCCGCGGCGCGCGCTGGCGTCGCCTCGACTAATCGCGAGAATTGCGGATCCGTTCGATCTTCGCGTCGCGTTCTGTCGTCAGCCGCTCGCGATCGCGGCGATAGGCCTGTTCGAGTGTGCCGCGATCGGTTGGATCGAACGTCTTGCGAAGCGTCGACTGGTGCAGCACTTCCGCCTCGGCCAGCTTCGACTCGTAGAAATTGCGCGTCTCCGCAATCGCCGCTTTTTGCGCCTCGGTCAGCGGCCGCGACTCGACGCCTTCGTCGGCGTCCTTCTTCTTGAGACGCTCCATCGCGAGCTCGAGCGCCGATTTGAGCGGTTTGTCGTCTGTCATAGTTGAATCTTGCCCGCACGCACCCACGTTGTCGAACCGACCGTGACGGTCAGGTCGGTGAAGAAATTCCAGCGTACGTACCCGCCCGTCACCTTGCCGCCGAGCTCGCTGTTGTCGCCGAGCGAGAGGCGAACGACGCCCGATCCATAGCCGTAGTACGGAATCCACGGCGAGCGGTCTGGGACGGCGAGCAGCGGGTTCAAGCCGAGCGCGAACTCGCGGAACGCGTTTCCGGCTTCGCCATTCCTGCGCATCTCGGATTCCGCGGCCTCTTTGCCCGAGGCGGCCGTCACCTCGACGACGCGTCCGGCGGAAAAGCGGAGCTTCAACCCTTCAACCGGACGGCCGTCCCATTGCGACGGCGGAAACGCGATCACCCCTTCGACCGACTCCTCGATCGGTGCGACTCGGATCGCGCCCGCCGGCAGCTCGATCTCCTTGTCGATCAGGACGACGCCTCGCGCCGCGCGCGCTTTCGACGCGTCGCCGTCCTGGAGATTCACCGGCCTGTCGCCGGCGCGGAATCGGAGATCCGTGCCGGCCGGCGACGTGATGTGCACGACAGCGTTGCCGCGCAGCGCGTCGACGAAGCGGTGTTGCAGCGCCGCGAGCGCCTTGTAATCGGTCTCGAGCAGTGCCCGCTGATAGGTGGCGTCGATGTCGAACTGCGGCGGCAGCGGCTGACCGGCGATCGGATACGCGCTTCCAGCCTGAGTCCAGTGAAAGTGAATCGTGCGCCGGCCGCGATGTGCGGTGAGATCGTCTTTCAGCCAATCCTGCATCGCAAGATACGCCGGATGCGACGTGTTCGCGCCGGGCATCATGACTGCCGCGTCGACGTCGCGGAACATGTTCTTGTAATGCGCCCGCGCGTCACGCGCGCCCTTGACCACGACCGGCAGCTCGAACGACTGCGGCCACGGTTCCGCCAGCACGTCGACGACTCCGAGGTCCACGCCGCCGGCGCGCATCACCTCGTAGCGAACGTAAGGGATCAATTCGGCAAAGGTGCCCGGATGCGCGATCGACAGCACGCGCTCGCCGGGCATGAGCGCGAGCTGGGCGACCAGTCGCTTCGCCATGGCGGGATAGTCGAGCGTGAGCCGTGGCTGCGCCGTGATCGTGACGGTGGCCGCGAGGGGGATTGCGAAGATGAGTTGTTTCATGACGCGGTGTGGATGATACACTCGCGCCTCTCGCCCAGCCCACCGTGATCAAGCTTGGAGGGTGTCCATGGCCAGAATGATTCCCGATCAAACCTTCTATCCGTCGCCCGGCCTGGCGATGAGCGCGCCGCCCGAGACGCTCGCCTACGTGGCGATGTTGAATCCGCACGGCGGCTCCGACGCGCTCGCCGTGCTCGACGTGGATCCGTCGTCGAACGCGTACGGACGACAAGTCAATCAGATCGACATGCCGAAGACCGGCGACGAGCTCCATCACTTCGGCTGGAACGCGTGCAGCTCGTGCCTCTGTCCCTTCGCGGCGCACCCGCATATGGAGCGCCGGTATCTGGTCGTACCCGGCCTGCGCTCGTCGCGCATTCACATCCTCGATACGAAGGCCGATCCGTCGAAGCCGCGGCTCGTGAAAGTCATCGAACCCGACGAGGTCGCCAGGAAGACCGGATATTCGCGGCCGCATACCACGCACTGCGGTCCGGATGGCATCTACATGAACGCGCTCGGATCGGCAGACGGCAAGGGCCCAGGCGGCATCTTCGTCATCGATCCGGAGACGTTCGAGATCGCAGGACGATGGGAGCAGGATCGTGGTCCGCAGTATCTGGCCTACGACTTCTGGTGGCATCTCGGTCACGACACGATGATCACCAGCGAGTGGGGTACGCCGGACATGGTGGAGAACGGCGTCAATCCCGAGCTCCTGCTGGCGGGCAAGTACGGTCATCAGCTGCACGTGTGGGATCTGCAGAAGCGGCGTCATCGACAGGTGCTCGATCTCGGCGCCGAGTATCAGATGGTCCTCGAGCTGCGGCCGGCGCACGATCCGAAGAAGGACTACGGGTTCGTCGGCGTCGTCGTGTCGCTGAAAGATCTGTCGTCATCGATTTGGGTATGGCACCGCGACGGTGCGGCGTGGGCCGTCAAAAAGGTCATCGATATTCCCGCCGAGCCGGCCGCGGCGGACGACCTGCCGCCGCTGCTCAAAGGCTTCAACGCCGTGCCGCCGCTGGTGACCGACATCAACCTGTCGCTCGACGATCGTCAGTTGTACGTGTCGTGCTGGGGCACCGGGGAGATGCGGCAGTACGACGTGTCGGATCCATTCAATCCTCGACTGACGGGGTCGGTCCACATCGGCGGCATCGTCCGTCGCGCCACGCATCCGCACAAGCCGGCGATGCCGCTCAACGGCGGTCCGCAGATGGTCGAGGTGAGCCGCGACGGCAAGCGCGTGTACTTCACCAACTCGCTCTATCAGTCCTGGGACGAGCAGTTCTATCCGGACGGCGTCCGCGGGTGGATCGCGAAGATCGATGCGACGCCGGCCGGATGCGCGCTCGATCCGAAGTTCTTCCTCGAGACCGGCAGTCTCCGTCCGCATCAAGTGCATCTCGAGGGCGGCGACGCCTCGTCCGACTCGTACTGCTTCTCGTAATTGCCTCGAGCGTCGCTGAAGTGAGACTGGAGTGCAGACTGCAGTGACGCTTGTCACAAACGGAGGCACATGAGCGGGTCTTGGGGAATGCTTCTGTTGCTCGGCGCCTTTCACGGGATCAATCCCGGAATGGGATGGTTGTTCGCCGTTGCGCTGGGGATGCAGGAGAACCGGGCGGCGGCCGTGTGGCGGGCGATTCTGCCGATCGGCGTCGGTCACGCGTGTGCCGTGGCCGCCGCCGTCGCGCTCGGCATGATCGCCGGCATCGCGCTGCCGATCGACGTCCTGCGATGGGCGGTCGCCGCGATCCTCATCGCGCTCGGCGGCCTGCGACTCGTCCGCCACCGGCATCCGCGCTACGGCAGCATGCGCATCGGCCCACGCGGCCTGACGATCTGGTCCTTCCTGATCGCCACGGCGCACGGCGCCGGCCTGATGGTCCTGCCGATCTGGCTCCAGATGTCGGCCGCCGCGTCCGCGGATCACGCCGCTCACGTCCACGCGACGGCCACGTTCACCTCAGGTGTCGCCGCGGTCGCCGTCCACAGCGGCAGCTATCTGCTCGTCACCGCCGCGATCGCGTCGATCGTGTTTCACAAACTCGGCGTTGGCCTGCTGCGCAAAGCCTGGATCAATCTCGATCTGATCTGGGCCGCAGCGCTCGTCGCGACCGGTGCACTGACGCTCCTCCTGCCGACCGCTTGATCCGTGCTACGTTTGCGCGATGCCCCTCCTGACGGTCGACCGCGTGTCGATCGCGTTCGGCCATCTCCCGCTGCTGGACACCGTGTCGCTCCAAGTCGATCCACGCGAGCGCGTCGCGTTGATCGGCCGCAACGGCACCGGTAAGTCCACGCTGTTGAAAATCATCAGCGGAGAAATCGCGCCGGACAGCGGCACGATCTGGCGTCAGCCGGCGCTTCGAATCGCGCGTCTCGAGCAGGACGTCCCGCTCTCGGCCGACCGATCCGTCTTCGACGTGGTCGCCGACGGTCACACGCATCATCTCGAGGAGGACGAAGCGTGGCTGCGCGCGCATCACGTCGACCTGGTGTTGTCGCGCCTTCAGCTCCCGCCGGACACCATTGTCGACACGCTGTCGGGCGGCTGGCGGCGGCGCGTTCTGCTGGCGCGCGCGCTGGTCGGGCAGCCGGACGTCCTGCTGCTCGACGAACCGACCAATCATCTCGACATCGACGCGATCACGTGGCTCGAGGACTTTCTCGCCGATTATCCGGGCGCCGTCCTGTTCGTGACGCACGACCGCGCGTTTCTGCAGCGCCTGGCGACGCGGATCGTCGAGCTCGACCGCGGTCAGCTGACGTCCTGGACGGGTGACTACGCGACCTACCTGCGGCGGAAAGAGGAAGCGCTCGCCACCGAGGCCGCCGCGCACGAACGATTCGACAAGCGGCTCGCCGACGAGGAAGTGTGGCTGCGGCAGGGCATCAAGGCGCGGCGCACGCGCAACGAAGGGCGTGTCCGCGCGCTGATGGCGATGCGCGCCGAGCGCGCCGCACGACGCGAACGCCTGGGCACGGTGAGACTTCAGGCGGAGATCGCCGAGGCGTCAGGCAAAGTCGTCTTCGACGTCGACAACATCACGAAGCGGTTCGCTGCGGCCGATCCCGAGGCGCCGCCGACGACCGTCGTCCGGGATTTCTCTGCGCGCATCATACGCGGAGATCGCATCGGCCTCATCGGTCCCAACGGCGCCGGCAAAACGACGCTGCTTCGGCTGATCATCGGCGAGCTTGCGCCGGACGAAGGGGAAGTGCGCCGCGGCGCCAACGTCCAGATCGCGTACTACGATCAGCAGCGCGAGCAGCTCGATCCGGAGAAGACCGTCTTCGAGACGGTGGGCGAGGGCAACGAAACGGTCACTGCGAACGGCCGCACGCGGCACGTGCACGCGTACCTCCGCGATTTCCTGTTCTCCGACGAGCGTGCGCGATCGCCGGTGAAGGCGCTATCGGGCGGCGAACGCAATCGGCTGCTGCTCGCGCGTTTGTTCACGCGGCCGGCGAACGTACTGGTTCTCGACGAGCCGACCAACGATCTCGATCTCGAGACGCTGGAGTTGCTCGAAGCCGAGCTCGTCGACTGGCCCGGAACGCTGCTGCTCGTCAGCCACGATCGCGCGTTTCTCGATAACGTCGTCACCAGCACGTTCGTGTTCGAGCGCGATGCGCGCGTGCAGGAATACGTCGGGGGTTATGAGGACTGGTTGCGCCAGCGATCCGGGAACGCTCAGCCACTGAGGACACTGAGGACGCGGAGGGAAAAACCGTCGACAGACAGGGGTGCTTCCTCGGTGTCCGCCCTGGTCGAGCGGAAGAAACTCTCGTACAAGGAGCAGCGCGAGCTCGACGCGCTGCCGGCCCGCATCGAGTCGCTCGAATTAGAACAGGCCGCGTTGAACGCGCGGATCGCCGGACCCGAATTCTACAAGGACGCCCCGGACGACATCCGCGCGGCGCTGGCGCGCGCCGACGACCTGGATCGCGAAATTGCCGACGCCTACACGCGTTGGCACGAGCTGGAGTCGCGCGCGTCCCCCTGACCTCGTCTCACCGGCAGCCGGGATGCCGGCATTCACACCGCAGCTCGATCTTGTCGCCCGCCTGCTTGCAGTGTTCGCTGCAGAACTTGCCGAAGGGTCCGCCTTTTTCGACCATGCAGCTGCATCCAGGGTGAGCGCACGGGGTCGAGTCAGCCATGACGAAACCTCCTAACGAGAATCTTACGCCGCGATGAGCCGCACCGCGGACCCTTTTCACATCCGATGGCGGAGGCGTTTGTATGCACCACGTTCGTGAACACCGCAGCCTGCTCGCCGAACGCGAACGGCGGCTGCTGATTGCCATCGCCGGGCGGCTGCCGCACTGGATCAATTCGGATCACCTGACGCTCGTGGGTCTGCTGTCGATGCCGCTCGCCGGCCTCGCATTTGCCCACATTCCCGCGGCGCCGTGGAGCGCCGCCGCCTTTGCACTCGCCCTGGCGGCGAACTGGTTCGGCGACAGCCTGGACGGCACGCTGGCGCGCGTCCGCAACCAGCAGCGGCCGCGTTACGGGTACTACGTCGATCACGTCATCGACCTCGTGGGAACGGCCGTGCTGTTTGCGGGCATCGCATGGTCGGGCCTGATGCATCCGTCGCTCGCCATGGGCGTGGTCGCCGCCTATTTCCTGGTTGCGGCCGAAAGTTTTCTCGCCACGCATGCCGCCGGCGTCTTCCGCCTCTCGTTCGCCGGCTTCGGGCCGACCGAGCTGCGCATCCTGCTCGCGATTGGTGGGGTCGTCGTCATCAACAAGCCATGGGTCGATGTGGCCGGTCACCATGCGCGCCTCTTCGACGTCGGCGGCATCGTCGCCGTCGCCGGCATGATTGGCGCGTTCACGGTATCAGCCATCCGGAATACGCGAGCGCTGTATCTGGCGGAGCCGCTGCCTTCACAGGCGGCGGAGAGGGAGGCGGCGTGATTCGATTCGGCACCTTCGTCGCTGTCGGATGGCTTGGATTCGCCATTCAATTGACGGCACTCGCCGCCTTGATCTCAATCGCGCACTGGCCGTGGCTTCCAGCGACCATCGTGGCGGTGGAGCTGGCGGTCGTGCACAACTTCCTCTGGCACGAACGCGTCACGTGGCGCGATCGCCGCGTGCCGGGCTTCAAGCGCTTTGCCCGGTTCAACGTCGCCACCGGCATCACCTCGATCGTCGGCAACGTCGCGCTGATGGCGATGTTCGTCGGCGGCATGGGTCTGCCGCCAGTCGCGGCGAACGTGCTTGCCGTCGGAACGATGAGTGTCGTGAATTTCTTCGTCGCCGATCGCTGGGTATTCGCGGCTGCGCTGATCTGTGTGTGCGCGACGCCCGCGGCCGCCGCGCCGCAGCCTGAGACGCTCAATGCGTGGAACCGCTACGTCGCCGAGACGGAGGCCAGACTCGAAGCGACGATCTCGTCGCCGCGATCGGCCGCCCAGAACGTTCGCGCAGAAGGTGAGAGCGTCGGCGTGGCGTCAGGCACGATCAGCCGGTGGCGTGGATCGATCTTCGTTCCCGGCGCACGCCTCGAGCAGGTGCTCAACAGACTTCAATATCCCGGCACCGCGCCGCCCCAGGAAGACGTCGTCTCGTCGCGCGTCCTCGCGCGCGGACAGGATTCGTTGCGCGTCTTCATCCGGCTCGTCCGACACGCGATCGTCACGGTGACCTACGACACCGAGCACGAGATGACGTTTCGGCGCCGCACGCCGACCATCGCCACGGCTCGCAGCGTCGCGACGCGCATCGACGAGGTCGGCGGCGGCGATCGCGGGTTTCTGTGGCGGCTGAACTCCTATTGGCGCTACGAGCAGGTCGCCGGCGGTGTGCGGATCGACCTCGAGTCGCTGACGCTGAGCCGCGACATGCCGGCGCTCCTCCGGCCGATCGCCTCGCCGATCGTGTCGCGCATCGCACGCGAGTCGACCGTCAGAACGCTCGAAGCGTTGGGCGCTTATCTGCAGGCGACCTCCACACACGATTCGTAGGGCTGACCCGGGGCTCGCCCTGAGCGCTCGTCCGTCGACCGGTTCAGGACGAGCGTCGAAGGGCTCGTCCTGAGCGCTCGTCCGTCGACCGGTTCAAGACGAGCGTCGAAGGGTCCGCCCCACTCCTTGATTAGACCCGATATCCGGCGACGACTTCGCGCGCTGACGGCGCGGGGTCGATCGGCGTGCCTTGCGTGCGAACCAATTCCTCGTACGCGGCGATGATGCGGCCGGTGACGGGACCCACCTTGCCGCTGCCGATGACGCGATCGTCCACCGACGCGACCGGCACGACTTCCGCCGCCGTCCCGCAGATGAAGGCTTCCCTGGCGGTCCAGACGTCGAACAGCGTGAACGGCTTTTCCTCCGACCTGACGCCGAGGCTGACGGCGAGGCCGAGCAGGGTCTCGCGTGTCACGCCTTTCAGATTGGTCGCCGTCGGCGGCGTCAGCAGCGCGTGGTCGGTGACGATGAAGAAGTTGTCGACCGTGGCCTCTGCGACATACCCCTGGGCGTCGAGCATCAGCGCTTCGTCGGCGCCGCGATCGTTCGCCTCGATTCTCGCGAGAATGTTGTTCAGATAATTCAGCGACTTGATGGCCGGGCTGAGCGCGTCCGGTGCGTTGCGCCGGAACGTCGACGTGACGACGCGGATGCCGGCGGACGGCGATCGATAGATCGCCATCGTCTTGCGCGCGATGACGATCAACTCGGCGCGCGGACACTTGCGCGGATCGATGCCGAGGTCGCCCGGACCGCGGGTGACGAGGAGGCGGAGGTAGCCGTCGCTGATGCGGTTGCGGCGGCACGATTCGAGCACCACCTCGCAGACTTCCGCGTGGGTATACGGAATCGTCAGGCGGATCGCCTTGGCCGAGTCGAACAGCCGATCGATGTGCCGTTCGAGCTTGAAGACGCGCCCGTTGTAGGCGCGAATGCCTTCGAACACGCCGTCGCCGTAGAGGAGGCCGTGGTCGAAGACGCTCACGGTGGCTTCGGCCGCCGGGCGGAACGCGCCGCTCACGTAGACGAGCCCGTCGTCCGTGGAGGCGTGGACAGGAGGCGGCGCCGCCGCCGCGTCGCGGTGTAAGATTGGACTGGTTTCG
>Ga0075435_100000991_pt1 | contig 18005 bp, 9 predicted proteins | sample RhiMethybrSRZTD4_FD_75302 | JGI IMG/M metagenome (GOLD analysis project Ga0075435, IMG submission 75302) | Populus rhizosphere microbial communities from Tennessee, USA - Rhizosphere MetaG P. TD hybrid SRZTD4 | ecosystem: Host-associated > Plants > Roots > Rhizosphere > Soil | place: USA...
GTCCGGCGGTACGTCGAATGAGGCGTGACCGTTCGTGAACGCTTCGTACGATCGGCTCGTGGTGAGACTATAGAGACTGATCTTTTCGGTGAAGCTGCCGGCGGCGTGTCCGGTGACGTCGATGTGCACCGGCGGATAGAGCTTGATCTTGGCGACGAGATCGCGCGAGACGTGGAAGTTCACGAATTCGTTGAGCAGTCCCGAATCGCCGGGCGGCACGACGCCGAAGTTCACGGCGCCGCCGTTGACGGTCATCTCGAATGCGCCGTTGGCGTCGGTGTTCGTCACGACGTCGGGCGTCTCATTCGATCCGTAGCGCACTTGCACGCGCGCCGCGGCAACCGCATCGCCGTTCGTCTTCGTAACGGTGCCGGAGAGTTTGAACGTCTGCGCAAACCCGGACGCGGCGGTGAATGTGAGAATCGCCGCGGCGAGTAGGCGAGCAATGTCACCCCGACAGCCGATCATCGTTTCGCGGCCCTCTGCACCAGGGCGAGAAACGTAACTCCTTGCCGGGGCGCTGTCCAGCGCGTACGTTGATGAGATGCTTCGACTGCTGTTCGCGGGCCTGATCGGGCTGACTGCCGGCGGCCGCATCATCACCGTCAATCCCGACTCGAACAGCATCACGCTCGCCGGCGTGAAGGAGATCGCGGTGTGCGCGACGCCGCAGACCGTCGCCATCGACGGCAAGCGCGCGTTCGTCGTCTGCCGCGATGGCGCGCTCAACGAAGTCGACCTCGACGCGCAGCGCGTCACGCGCTCCGTCGCTGTCGGCGCCGATCCATTCGGCGTCGTCGTCGCTAGCGGCGGCCGGCTCTACGTCAGCGTCACCGGCGAGGCGAAGGTGCTCGTGCTCGACGAGACTTCGTTGTCGGCGATCGCGACGGTCGCCACCGAGGAGTTTCCGCGCGGCCTGGCGGTGAGCGGCGGGAACCTGTACGTCACGCACTTTCGATCGGGGCGCGTGAGCGTCATCGACACGACTTCGCTCGCCGTCACGAAAGTCATCTCGACCGGCAGCGATTCGAACGTGTCGCAGAGCATCGTCGTCAAAGGCACGCGCGCGTACCTGCCGCAGACGCGCTCCAACTCGTCGAACCCGGCGCTGATCTTCGACTCGACGGCGTTTCCGATCGTCTCCGTGATCGATCTCGCCAACGGCGTGAACTTGGCCTCCGAGCGCATCGCCATCGACATCGCCGACCGTCCGTCGTCGCTGCCGGTCGACGTCGCGGTTACGTCGAGCGGGAAAGCGCTCGTCGTCAACGCCGGTAGCGATGACGTCTCGATCGTCGATCTGGCGACCCGCCGCGCCGTTGCACATGTTTCGGTCGGTAGCAATCCGCGCGGCATCGAGCTGTCCGCGGACGAGCGATTCGCCTACGTCAACAACACTCTCTCCGGCACCGTCAGCGTCATCGACCTCGGCAGCAACGCCGTCGCCGGCACGATCGAGGTGACGAAGATCCCGCTCGATCCGTCGATCCTCAACGGCAAGATCCTCTTCAACACGTCGAATCGAACGGCACTGGCGAAGGATCGATGGATCGCGTGCGCGACGTGCCACTTCGACGGCGGCACGGACGGCCGCACGTGGTTCTTCCGCGACGGACCGCGCAACACGCCGCTGCTCTTCGGCATCGGCGACACGCTGCCGATGCACTGGTCGGGCGATCTGGACGAATTGCAGGACGTCGAGAGCACGATCCGCAACATTCAGGCTGGGACCGGACTCGCCGCCGGCGCGGGCAACTGCGATCCGGCGTGCGACGTCGCGCCGCCGAACGCAGGACGCTCGAAGGACCTCGACGATCTCGCCGCGTTCATGCGCACGCTGCACGCACCTCCGCGCGGCGCGGCGATGAGCGCAGGCGCAATTCGCGGACGCGATCTCTTCAGCGCGATCGGATGCGCCGCGTGTCATGTGCCGCCGCTGTATATCGATCGCCACAAGCACGACGTCGGCACCGGCACCGCGCTGGAGCAGAAGGGGACGTCATTCGACACGCCGTCGCTGCGCGGGATCGCATTCAGCGCGCCGTACTTTCACGACGGCAGCGCCGCGACGCTCGACGACGTCGTCGAGCGCCACAGCACGACACCGCTGACGCCGGCGCAGAAGAGCGATCTCGTCGAGTTTCTGCGCACGATCGATTTCGCGAGCGCGCCGCCGAAACGGCACGCCGCCGCGCGGTGAAGTTCACGCCGCGGCCGGAACGGCGCGCAGCGCGCGGGCGACGCGCCAGAAACGGACACCCTGGATGAGATAGAGAACGGCCGGGATGCCGACGAACGCCGGCCAGATGTTCACGACGTCGCGCCGCAACACGGCCGCGATCAGGATCAGCAGTGCGAAGAAGAACCAGTTGACGTAGCCGACGACCGAGTCGCGCCGGATGCATCCGCGCATCAGCGGCGCGTAGTGAATGACGCTCCCTTCGCGGAACGCGATGACGCCGTCGTCGAAGCGGCGAAACGCCAGCCGTGGCCCCGACGCCGAGGGCGATCACGAATACGCTCATGGGGATGCGCAGATTCTAACGTGATGCTCAGTGTCGCGCCGAATGCCGATGCACGGGCGCTGACGCAGTGACGGTCGCGATCACCGGTGACGTCTCACTCGGTGTCAGCGAAGTCTCGTTACCGTACATGTCGATCGCGCTCACCGTCTTTCCCGACAGCGCCGGCGGCACGCCGTTCCACAACACGTACACGTCATTCGCGCCGACGCGGAACTGATATTGCCCGGTCGCGATCTTCGTCGCCGACGTGAATCCGCCGAGCTTCGCTTCGAGCAGCTTGTTCACATAGAACGGAAGCCGCACTGTTCCATCCATCTCGACGAAAACCGGCGCGTCGGAGAAGAACTTCTCCGCGCCCGCGGCGAGACCGGCGGTGTAGAAGCGGACGAACCACGCGCCCGCTTCGGCTTCTGGCAGTCCGCTGAAGTTGCCGTGATCGCCGATCACCGTTCCGAACTCCGTTACCCACACTGGCTTGTTGTTGCCGAGGTGCTCGCGGCCGCGGCGGATCTGCTCTTCGAAGTCGGCGACGTTGCCGTGTCCCGGATCTTTGCCTTGGTTGTAGTGCACGGCGATCACGTCGACGCTGTCCGCGCCGCCGAGCGCGGCGAAGTCGCGCCAGAACGTCACGCCCGCCGGCGGATTCGGCAGGCTCTCCAGATACATGGCGATCCCGGCGCCGCCGTTGAGCACTTTGCACGACGCGCAGCTCGCGTGAATCACATCCGCACTCGTCTGCATCAAGCGTACGAACGCGGCGACGTCGTTGCGATAGTTGCCGCAGTGATCGCCTTCAGGCTCGTTGTGAATCTGCCAGTAGCGAATCGGCGTGGTGAGTCCCGGCATGTCGTCGATGCCGTCGCCGTCGTAACGCTCGACGACTTTGCCGACGAACGCGAGGTACTCCGCTTCGTCCTTGTAGCGATCCATCCGCTGATCGAAGGCGAGGTAATAGACATCCTCGGTGAAGAGCCGCTGGCACTGCGCGTCGGTCGACGGCGCGTAGCCGGCGGCCTTCAACTCCCATCCGGCGAACGGCGCGATCGTGCCGACGTAGTTGCCGCCCGCCGCCTGCGCGTCTTTCACGATCGCGTCGATCAAGTCGAATTTGTACGTGGCGCGCGCGACTTCGATCATTCCCCACGGGAGGTTCTGCACGTCGCGATACCAGCGCACGCCGCCTTGCTGCGTAAGCGGCGTGAGGTACGACGTCGTGCGCGATTGCAGCGTCGTCGTGGCCTGCTGCAGTTGCGACGGATTCGCGTAGAACGCCGCCGGTCCGTTCGATCGGATGTAATCCGTCGAGCCACCGATGAGCGTTGTCGAGATGGCGCCGAGGGCGTTGAAGTGAGCGTGATCGGAATCGACGGCGGGCGTGGCGCGCACCCATTGCGCGACGCGCGCGGCTTCCGTTGAGTCGACGCCGAACAGGAGCGCGATCAACAACCACGGCATGAATTCATTCTATTAGCGGAGGGATCCTCGACTCGCTTCGCTCGCTCGGGATGGCACAGGTGCTCACGACGTCGCGTGACGCAGCTCAATCACTCACTGCCGCATCGGTGATCTCCAGCGCACGATCGATGATCGCGAACGACTCGCGCAATTGATCTTCGGTGATGCAAAGCGGCGGGTTCGTAAAGAGATTGTTCCAGTTGATGAATGCGTACATGCCGTTCTCGCGCAGGAATGCGCCGAGCCGCTGCATCTCGCTGCTCGTCGCGTTGAAAGCCGCCATCGGCTCTTTCGTCTTGCGACTGCGCACGAGCTCGAGGACGCCGAAGAGTCCGATCGATCGCACGTCGCCGACCGACGGATGTTTCTCCTTCATCCGCGCATGCAGCTCGGTCATCACGCCTCCGACACGCTGCACGTGATTCATCGTGTCGTCGTCGATCATCACCTGCAGGCATGCTTCCGCCGCGGCGAGACTCATCGGATGCGCGTTGTAGGTCAAGCCGCCGTAGAAGACGTTCTTGTCGAAGTAGCTGGCGATGCGATCGCTGACGGCGACCGCGCCGAGCGGCAGATACGCCGAGGTGAGTCCTTTCGCCATCGTGATCATGTCGGGAACGACATTCCAGTTGTCGCACGCAAACCAGCGACCCGTTCTGCCGAGACCGCACATGACTTCGTCGCAGACGAGGAAAATGCCGTGGCGATCGCAGATCTCGCGCAAGCCCTTCAGATATCCCTCGGGCGGAACGATGATGCCGTTCGTGCCCGTGACTGTCTCGATGAACATCGCCGCGATCGTGTGCCCGCCTTCGTACATCACGATCTCTTCGACTTCGTCGAGGCAGCGCCGCGTGAATGTCTCTTCGGTGTCGCCTTCGCGATAGAGATGGCTGCGGTATTTGTAGGGATCGAAGAAGCGAACGACGCCGGGAATGCCGGGCTCGTTCGCCCAACGGCGTGGATCGCCGGTGAGCGAGATCGCGCCCGCGGTCGCGCCGTGATACGAGCGATAGCGAACCATGATTTTCTGGCGGCCGCTCACCATGCGCGCGATGCGAATGGCGTTCTCGTTTGCTTCCGCGCCGCCCAGCGTGAAAAAGAAACGATTGAGATCGCCCGGCGTGAGATCGGCGAGCATCTTTCCGACGCGCGCGCGAACGGGCGTGGCCATGCCCGGGCCCGCGTACGCGAGCTCTTCGGCCTGGCGCTTGATCGCTTCGATGACGCGCTTGTCGCCGTGGCCGATGTTGACGCACATCAATTGCGAATTCATGTCGATGTAGCGTTTTCCGTCGGCGTCCCAGAAGTAGATTCCTTCGCCACGCACCATTGGGATCGGGCTCACGCTTCCTTGCGCGGACCAGGAGAAGATGGAGTGGCGCTTCGTGAGTGCAACCATCTCGGCCGCGGTCATCGCGGCAGTGGTTTCCGGAAGTGTCGTCGTCATGAACGCGATGTTACGTCATTGCTTCGATCACCGCATGTGGCCGGCGGCGGAGGTACGCTGACCACGAATGATTCGGTGGATTGCAGCGGGATTCTTGAACGTTATTGCGCGGTCGTTCGCGCCTAAACCGTGCTCGCCGCGTACCCCTCGTGCTCCTCGCTGTACCCACCCTTGTAGTCCAACTGTTCCGGCCTCTTGATCTGCGAATGGGCGACCACGTGATCGCGACGGATTCCGCGGAAATCGGACAGCGACGCAAACTCGCGCTTCTCCATGAACTCGGACATGCCCGCGGTAAGAGTCTTGATCACATTTGGTCCGATGGCGTGATCGAGCATTGCGGCCGTGCATACCTGCACGGTTCCGCAGCCGAGGAGCATGTAGCAGAGGGCGTGATCGAAGTTCGAGACGCCGCCGATGCCGGAGAACTCGCCGTCGGGGAATGCCTTCGTCATCTGCGCCATCTTCGCGAGCGACAGCGGCAGAATCGCCGGGCCTCCGAGACCGCCCGGTGACACGTAGCCTTCCACGTTCATCTCGAAATCGAGCGTCACCGGATCGATGACCGGCAGCGATGGGAACGTGTTCGATGACGAGACCGCGTCGGCGCCGCCGAGGAAGCAGGCTTTCGCTTCTTCGACAATGTTCGCGGTCGCGGGCGTGAGCTTCACCCAAACCGGCACCTTCGCCACTTCCTTCACTGCTTGCGTCACGACGGAGCAGAGCACTTTGTCCTTACCGACGTTCGATCCCATGTCGACACGGTCCATGTGCGGGCAGGAGAAATTGAGCTCGATGGCGTCGCAACCTTCGTCCTGCACCGCTTTGGTCAGCGTCTGCCAGTTGTGCAGCTCCTTGTCGTTGCCGGAGCCGGCCATGATCGACGCGACGAGGATCTTCGCCGGGTGCGCTTGTTTGACGCGGGCGAGCTTGCCGATCCACCAGTCCAGCGGCTTGTCGGAGATCAGCTCCCAATTCCACGACGCCACGAGCGTCGACTCCGCACGCTTCGCCATCGACAGCCGCACGCCGCCGTTGTCGGCGCGCAGGAACTTCGTCTTCGGGCCCTTCACGTTCATGACCGGATGCAATCCGATCGTTTTCGTCACCACTCCGCCCCATCCTGCTTCGAAGGCACGCATGATGTTCGCGTCCGACTCCGTCGGCGGCGCCGACGCAAGCATGAATGGGTTCTCGAATCGAATGCCGGTGAAGCGTGTCGACAAATCGGCGCTCATGGAATCCTCCTGTGCGGGAAGCTGCGGATTATACGCCGCTGCACAACTTACGTTGCACGCGTGAAGAGCTGCCGCTGCGAAAGCTGATAGGCGTTCGCGCGAATGAGCTCGCGCACCGCGCGCGGATCTTTGATGCTGCGCAGGCTCGTCGTCGGAAAGACTTTGTCGGATGAGATGAGCGTCACGCTGCCGATGCCGAGGAGACGCTCGGAGAATTTCTGGAAGAACTCGGTTTCGTCGATGGTGCGCATGTCGATCTCGTTGAGGCTCTTCGACAGCACGCCGCGCTCGATGATCACGCGCTGATTCGTGATCGTGTACTGAATGCTTCGCTGCCTGATGAGCGCGATGAAGAACCAGATCAATTGCACGATGAGAACGATCAGCGTGACGAGCCACCCGATGTGATTGATGCGCGACTTCGCGTCGAGATCGATCGACTTCGAGGCGATCACGCTCGCGATCAACGGAACGCCGATCAACACGACCAACATCATCACCACGTGGCCGATCAGCACGACGAGCGACGGCGATCCGCGCCACAACGTCTCTTCGTTTATCGGCGACTGCGCGGCCGGCGTGGACGGCGCGCTCATGCCGGGCGAAGGTCGTCCGCAGTGCGGGCAAGCGGGTGCGAGCGTCGAGACTTCGCGTCCGCAGTCAGGGCAGTTCACGACGGGCATGACATAAACGTTACGCGAGAGCACTGCGTATTCACAAGCATGTGTGTGTTGCAACGCGCTCTGCTCGTCATGGCCGTCGCGACATCGGTTGCCGCTGACGTTCGCGTCGCCCCCTTCCGCATTGGACTGACGGATCTGCGCGAGAGCACCGTGGGCGTGCTCGCGCGCGACGACGGTTTCGGCGCGATCACTCTGAGACAAGCGCCGTCGACGCGGAACGTGTCGACGATTCGCTACACGCCGGCGGAGATCAGCGGAAACCTCATTCCCACGGCCGCGATCGATCTCGTCTCCGCGCCCGGACTGACGTCTGCGCATGTCGCAGCAGCGGGCACAGGCGCCATGCTGGAGTGGACCGCAGGCAACACCGCATTCCTCGCTCCGCTCTCCCACGATCTTCACCTCGGCAGCGTCAAGACTCTCGGCCCCACCGAGCTCGCGGCGAAGGTCGCATGCAACAGCTCGCGTTGCCTCGTCGCGTGGATCGCCCCCACCGGCCAGTTGAGCGCGATGCTGACGGATGTCGCCGGGAACGAGGTTGCGCGCATCTCGATTCGCTCCGACACGTCCGACATCCTCGCCGATCCGAGCGGCTTTCTGTTGATCGGCTATGACGGCGTCACGCACATCGATCAGTCGGGTGCGGCCACCTTCGTTGTGCGTTATCCCGAGCGAACCTATCGCGCCATCGGCGGCGATTTCGAAGGGACTCAATACGTTCTCGCGCTCCTGACGAGCGGCTTCGCCGGTTCCACGAACAGCGTCGCCACGCTCGACCTTCAAGGTCGATTCTCGGTCCCCATCCCGATCAACGCGCCGTTGAGCGATCGAGCGGCGCTCACCTGGAACGGGCAGGAGCACCTGCTCGTACTGAATGGATTGATCGCTCCGCCCCTTCCGCCGCCGCCCGGTGCCCGATTGATCGTCCCCTTTCCTCAACCCTCGAACCTCTTCATCGCGCGCCTGTCCGGCACGCTCGACTTCCTCACGACGCCGATCCAGATCACGCTGGGTGCGGATCCGAAACTGCTCGTGAACACAGCGTGGAACGGCGCGTTCTATGACGTCGCCTTCGACGCGGGCGCGGTGCCGCGGCTCGCGCTCATCTCGACTGAAACGGGACTGGTCAACGATCAGGTGGTGAGCATCGGTCCAGTGTCGCAGCGGCCCGCCGCACTGGCGACGAGCGATCACCTGCGACTCGCGGTGTGGCTCGAGCACGGCGCCGATGAGCCGGCGACACTTCTGCGCGCCGCGCGAATCACGAGCGACGGGCGCCGGCTCGACGACAAAGCGATCGCGCTCGACAGCGCCGCGAACATCACGCTCGCGCCGACGAAAGCGGTCGCCGCGATCGGCGACGATTTTCTCGTCGTGTTCACCGAAGATGAGCGTCCCGCCGCGATTCTCGTTCACGCCGACGGCCGGTTCGAGCGCATCTCGCTGCCGTATGTCAACGGCGAGGCGGCGAGAGTCGTCGCGAACGATCGCTCGTGGTTCATCGTCGCCATGCAGCAGTTCGGCGTGGGCGCCGTCCGCGTCTCGCAGAGCGGCGTTCTCCTCACTCCCTCGGTCGCGAACATCGGTCCCGCGACTTCGTTCGATGTCGCGTCCGATGGCGAACGCTTCGCCGTCGTCTCGAACGTCAGCGATCAGACGATCTTTCAGTTGTTCAACGCCGACTTCACGCGCGTGGACAAGCACGTCGAGTTTGTCGACAGCGGAGCTCCGCACATCGCCGGAAGCGCGGCTGGATACGTCGTGGTTTTGGGAACGAATCTGATCGGTGCGCAGAAACTCAGCCGCAACGGCGATCTTCTCTCGGGTCGAGTGCTGGTCATGCGCGGCAAAGTCGTCGTCGACGTTCAGCCGTATTCCGGCGGATGGCTTGTCCACGCTCTGAGCGCGGGCGAAGAGGACCTCGTCCACGTCGATCGCGACACGCTCACGGTGATCGCCACGCTGGTCGAAACGAGCACGGTGCAAGCGATTGCCGGGAACAGCGACGGCAGCGTGAGCGAGCTACGCGCCGATGTGATCGAGGAGAAGCCGTTCGGCATCGGCGTCGCGCAAGTCCTGCACGAGATCGCGCCGGGTCATCCTCGCCGTCACGAGACTCGCTGAGCGGCGCGCGATTGTACAATCGCGTCATGCCCAACAACGTGATTCACCACGCCGACGGACGTGTCGAGCTGACCGACCACGCATCGATCGAGAACAGCCGTCTCTACAGCGAAGACCTGGCGCCCGTGCCGGTGGCGAAGCGCAACTGGACGACGTACAACTACGCGGCGCTCTGGATCTCGATGGCGCATTGCATCCCGACATACATGCTTTCGTCGGGACTCATCGGCGCCGGCATGAATTGGTGGCAGGCGCTCATCACCATCCTCCTCGGCAACACGATCGTGTTGATTCCGATCCTCCTCAACTCGCACCCCGGAACGAAGTACGGAATCCCGTTCCCGGTATTCGCGCGCGCGAGCTACGGCACGTTCGGCTCGAATCTGCCGGCGATCATGCGCGCGCTCGTCGCCTGCGGATGGTTCGGCATTCAAGCGTGGATCGGCGGACAGGCACTCCATACATTCATGACTTCGATCATCCCCGCGTGGCCGAGGCTCCTCGGCTCCTTCGCCGGCTTCGCCACGACGGAGTGGCTCTCGTTCCTCGCGTTCTGGAGCCTGAACATCTACATCATCTATCGCGGCATGGACCTGCTGCGCATGGTCGAGAACTGGGCCGCGCCTTTCGTGCTCGTCATGACCGCGCTTCTCCTCGGATGGGCCATCTGGCGCGCCCACGGAATCGGATATCTGCTGCATCAAACCGGCAAGTTCCAAACGTGGTCGCAGTTCCGCCCCGTCTTCATCCCGTCGCTCACGGCGATGATCGGATTCTGGGCGACGCTGTCGCTCAACATGCCCGATTTCACGCGCTTCGGCCGCTCGCAGAAAGAGCAGGCGCTCGGACAAACGGTGGCGCTGCCGACGACGATGACGGTGTTCGCGGCAATGGGCGTGATCATTACATCCGCCGCGGCGATCATTTATCCGAACTCGCCGATGAGCGACTTGTGGGATCCGGTCAAGCTCGTCGGCCATTTCACGCAGCCGGTGGTCGTGGCGATCTCGATGTTCACGGTCGTCGTGGCGACGCTGTCCGTCAACATCGCCGCGAACGTCGTCTCTCCGGCGAACGATTTCGCGAACGCGCTGCCGAAATACATTTCCTTCCGCACCGGCGGTCTCATTACAGGAATCATCGGCATCCTGATGATGCCGTGGCGGCTGCTGGCCGATCCCACTGGCTACATCTTCGAGTGGCTTCTCGGCTACAGCGGCGGCCTCGGATCGATTGCCGGCGTGCTCATTGCGGACTATTGGCTCATTCGCGACAAGTCTCTCAACCTCGGCGATCTCTATCGCGAGAACGGCGAGTACACGTACAAAGGCGGCTGGAACTGGCGCGCCGTAGTCGCGACCGTAGCCGGCTGCTTCTTCGCCTGGATCGGCATCTTCGTGAAGCCGCTGCACACGCTGTACGACTATGCCTGGTTCGTCGGCTTCGGCGTCGCGTTTGCCGTGCACTACTTGCTGATGAAGATCTCGAAGCCGGAGATCGTGGCCACGGCAGAGGCCGCATAAATATTTTTCCGGCTCCGCGCCAATACTGAAAAGCGTCGCGCGTCTTTCAAGAGACAAAGGTCACCTCTTGGGGGGCGCACATGTCGATTCGTGTCCGGGGAATCTCTGTCTTCACGACGCTGCTGCTGATCGCGCCAGGCTTGTACGCGACGGAGCCATGGCAGGGCCCGTACGTGTATGACGGCGCCGGAAACATCAAATCCATCGGGAGCAATCATTATCTGTATGACGGTTCCGGCCGTCTTACCGAGGCGACGGCGATTACGGGCGCTCAGAGCAGCGTCAAGAACTATTACTACGACGCCTTTGGGAATCTGAAAGAGATCCGTTTGGACGGCGATGTTGCGCACGCGACGATCATCGGCGCCGACGCGCAGACGAATCGCCTGACCGATTCGTCCCGCTGTGCTCCGGGAACGATCTGCATCATCGCGGCATACGACCCGGCCGGCCACCAGATTACCGGCGGCGACGCGGCAAATTATCACTACGACGCCGCCGACATGATGTCCTCGCTCGTCTCCGGCGGGCGCGACGAGGTTTACATCTATGACGCGCAAGACCAGCGTCTTGCGACAGTCGTGAATGCCACGACGGCGCCCGCGTGGCGCTACACGCTGCGAGGTCCGAGCACCAACGTCACGCGCGAATACTCGGCCTCAGGCCTGACCGCGACACCGGTATGGACGAAGGACTACGTCTATCGCGACGGCGTGCTGCTGGCTGCAGTCGGCGATGCGGGCAACGGCGCGGAGTCGCGCACGCATTTCCATGTCGACCATCTGTCTACGGCGCGCCTCGTTACGGACGATGAGGGTCGCCGCGTAGCCGAGCATACCTACTGGCCTTTCGGGATCGAAGCCGCCGGCAGCGACACGGACTCCGAGGCGATGAAGTATGCCGGTCACGAGCGCGACTTTGCGGCGGTGGGAAGCACGAGCGATCTCGATTACGTGCACGCGCGCTACTACGCGCCTGCGAGCGGCCGTTTTCTGTCCATCGATCTCGCCGCCGCGAATCCGGCGCGCCCACAGACGTGGAACCGCTACTCATATGTGCTCAATCAGCCGGTCAACTTCTCTGATGTGAATGGAAAGTTCAGGACCGATTTTCACCACGACGTAACGCAAATTCTTGCGCTCGCAGCGGGCTATGACTCTCAGGACGCCGCGTTCCTCGCGTACTACACGGAGCTGCCGGATCACGACTTCAGGAATGCCATGGATCTCGGGAGCGCGGTGTTGAATGCCGGTCATTCATACGATCTTCGGGCTGATTTTCACTTTGCTTCGCCGGAGCGACTGGCGGAGATGAAAGGTGCAGCGGAGTCGGGGGGGAACTTCTACGAAGTCGGGGGTTACCTGCATGCTCTCCAGGATTCCTTCTCCCATGCCGGTTTTGGGCCTTTAGTCGGCCACACCACACCGCTCTTACGAAATCCGACACCGGCCGGCTATCGGAACTCATACGACGTCGATACGACGGCCAAGCGTCCGGACGTCGCGTTTAGTGCGGCTCAGGCGACCTTCTCGTTCCTGACGAAACTCCACGGCGGAAAGCCGAAGGTGACTTGGGCCGCATTGAGCGAAGCTTTGTATGGATACCTCTCCACCGACGAGCACGACGTCAAACGGCAGTACTACCTCAACTGGTTATGCCATCTGGCCGGCTGCACCGACCAGAACACGACCGGCTACACCCAGTTGACGAAGTAATACGGCCTCGGCGCTCAGGAAAGGAATCGGGAATGAGACGGCTACTGATTTCGATCACTCTTCTTCTTTGGGCATCTCTCGCCGTCGCGCAAGAGCTTCCCAATCGCGCGCCCGGCTTTGCCGCCGATAAGGTCTATCAATTCGGCGACGTCGACTCAATCAATCTCTTCAGTGGCAATCTGACCGTCCCCATTCCGCTCGGCTCCGCCTATCAGGTATCCGACAACCTCTCCTATCGTTTCAATCTCGTCTACAACGGCAATGTCTGGGATTACGTTCAAGACTGCCTGACTTACCTCGACAATGGTGAGTGGAAAACTCTGTGCAAGAGCGCCGGGTTCCCGTCGCGATTCTCGAACGCGGGCCTCGGCTTTCTCGTGACGCTCGGCGATTATCTTCCCACAAGGACGGAATGGAACTTCGCGAACGATTCCGGCACGATTTATGTCGGATCGGACGGCTCGCGCAACGTCATCTGGAATACCGGCTCCGGCGGCGCGAGCTTCATGCGTGCGCGAACCATCGACGCCAACACTGAAGAAATCGATTTTCCGGACGGCCGTACTCAACGTTTCGAGTTGAACGGCAATTACTGGCGGCTGGTCGAGATTCGCGATCGTTCCAGCGCCGTGTCCGCCTCCGGGGCCACTAGCAATTACGTCAAGGTGACGTACACGAACTGGAACGACGCCACTGAAGGCGGCCCCGAGGTCGACTACACGGACTCGTTCGGCCGCACACAGCGCATCAAGTACATCGCCGGTTTTACGGATCCGAATCTGCCGGCCTCGCTCCCGTCGAATCATTTTTTCAGCGACGACGGTGGGGCCGCGAATTCGTTCGTCTATCCACCTCACGTTCGGGACAACATTCGGTATATCGAGCTCGCCGGTCCGAACAACACGACGGAGCGATACACGTTTGGCTATGACGTCGATACCAACGGACTCCGCGGCGTCGATCACTATGACAACGTCATCCCTTCGGCTGCGCAGTTCCGCCGCCTTCGAGCGCTTACGCTCCCGGACGGCACGAAATACTCGTTCGACTACGATTCGCAGGGCAATCTCCTGACGCTGACGCTTCCCACGGGCGGGCGGATCGTGTACACCTACTCCACACGCGTATTTCCCGACTGGCCGCCGATTTGCCGAGCAGGAAAGCTCGATTACCCGCCTCCTCCCGCGCAATCCGTCATCGTGAAGACGCGCACGTTCTACGACGTTGTCCCCGGTCCGGCGCCGCGGCCGTGGACTTATGACGAGGAAGGAGCCGGCGGGTACCGATGCATGCCCAATTCGGAGTGCGGCGAGACAACTTGTCCAGCGCTCGAGCTGAAGATCACGGTCACCGATCCGATGCTCAATCGAACGGAGAGCTACTTCTGTTCGGCCGTGTCTGCCGATAATTACGCGCGCTATCCGAGCGGAACACTTCCTTATAACGAAGGATGGCGCGACGGTCAGTACGGTTTGCCATTCTCGCGGCTAAATCCGACCGCCGATGGCAAGCGTTTTCTGTCGACGCGAGTCATTGATGCAAGCGGCAAGATCTTGCGATCGACGTATGTGACCTACGACGCGGATGATCAAACATTCAATTTCAGGGCGAAAGAGCTGGAGCAGAACCGGCCTCGCGTTCTGGGGACGCGAACCGTCTATGATGACGATACGAGTTGCAACGGTGGGACCGAAGCCTGCTATGTCGACGTCGAAAACGACGTGAATTCTTATGACGGGTTCGGCCACTACCGCCACCAGACCACAACGACGAATTTCGGTCCGAGGCGTGAGACCAACACGAATTTCAACAGCAATCCGACGCCGACGGATCGCGACGGGAAGCGCGGTGGCGTCTTCGCGATTCAGCCGAATCAGCCGTGGCTCATCAACTCGTATGATCTCGAGACAACCGTCGAAGGATCGCAGACGGCATATAAGAAAGTCTGTTTCGACCCGAACACCGGAAACCTCCTCCGCACCCGCATCCTCGGCGGCATTCAGGACTCGACGACCGATCTAGTGACGGCACTGGAGTACGACGACAACGGGAACCTCAAACGTGAATCCTATTACGGCGGCGACGGACCGGTTCCGGCGCCTGCCGATCTGTGTGGCTTCACTGTCACCGACAAGACGCCCCAATATTCCATACGCCATGAAGCTCCCCAGGGAATTCGGACGAAGTCATATTACGTCGTGCCGGGATCGGGCGACGCCAAGCTCCTTTCGCTTTACGACGTCGACCTCGACACATCTGCCGGCCTGCCGATCGTCAGTCGGGATGCCGCGCAGCGTGTGACTACATTCAAATGGGGCGTGATGGGCCGCCTCGACGAGGTGCATCCTCCCGGCGCTTCCGCATGGACTGAATATCAGTACAAGAAAGCAGGTGATCCTGGTTACCCCTACGCCTCCGTTGTCATTCCACAGCATCCGGTGAGTGCGGGAAACCCGGATCCTCTCACCCAGAACATGGTCGAATTCGACGGATTCGGTCGCGTTTTTCAGGAAACGACGACGATGCCGGACGGGTCGAAACCGGTCCGCCGTACGACTTATAATTTCAATGGTTGGAAGAGCACGGTTTCTGAGCGGGTCACCGATCCCTCGCTTCACTACACGACCTTCGACAACTACGATCCCTTCGGCCGCGCACACCTTGTCACGGGCGCGGATGGGAAGTCGACGTCATTCGATTACATCGGCGTGAGCTCCGTCTCCCGCAAGGTGAAAATCGCGAGCGTATTGGGGCAGGATGACAGCGAGTTCACCACGACCGAGCACTACGACGCGTACGGACGACTCACCGGCGTCAGCGAGTTTTCCGGGAGTAGAAACGATATTCCGGTCAATACGACATACCAGTACGATATCGGCGATCATTTGATCAGTGTCAACACGACTGATACGACGGTCACGCCGGCGATTCATCCGCCTGCGCGAACATTCACGTTCGACCTTCGCGGGTTCCTGACAGAAGAGTTCACTCCCGAGAAAGGAACGACGCGACACGGCGGCTACGATGCGCGGGGTCATTCGACGACTAAACAGGATCTCGCGGATTCGAGTTTCGATCTCTCGTTCTCCTTCGATCAGGCCGAGCGGCTGAAGAAAGTCGTATCGACCGCAACCGGCAAGGACATCAAGATCTTCGAGTTTGATTCGGCCAGCGGCGACCTGCACTCGGCCACACGGCACAACATCACCGCGTTGGGCGACGTTCAGGTAATGGATACGTACACCTATGATGCGGCGGGGCGTGCGTCGAATAAGACGACTGCTGTCTCGGTCAAGAAGGACGACGGCAGCATCACGATGGGGCCGTCGTTCACGCAGGATTTCGCTTATACGGACCTTGGGCATCCACGGATCCTTCACTATCCCGTTTGCAGTTCGTGCGGAACCGGGACAAAGGGTGACCGCGCGATCACGGCAAACTATTCTTTTGGCTTGCTTACGGGAATCGATGGATTTACGGCGGGCGCGGGAATCACTTACTGGCCGAACGGCCTGCTTCACACGGTGACGCATTCGGCGAGCAGCTCGGGACGGAACATCACCGATACCCAAGAAGCGGATGCGTCGGGGATGGCGCGTCCGGCCTCGATCGATTTCACCGGGTTCTGCGCGGGACCGACGCTGTCCACCCCCACGCCGCAGACGACGACCGTACTATCGGGTCAACCGGTCGATTTCAATATCGACGCGCCTGTGGGCGTCACCAATCCTCAATACCAGTGGTATCAGGGGCCGCGCGGCGACACGTCGCACAAGATCGACGGCGCGATCAGTTCGCATTTGCACATTGCCTCGCTGACGCAGAATTCGACGTTCTGGGTGCGCGTGACCAACGACGCCGGCTGTTGGACGGATTCGGCGACGGTCTCGGCGAATATTCGCGTTTGCGATGCGACGGTCGTCTCCATTACGACACAGCCGAAGAGCGTCGTGACGCCGATCGGCGCCACGGTTGCGTTCAACGTCGTGGCGACAGGCGCCGCTTCGTATCAATGGTTCGAGGGACTCTCCGGCATCACGGCGAAGCCTGTCGGGACAGGCGCCGCGAGCCTTACGATCACCGGCTTCACGCAATCGACGAGCTACTGGGTGCGCGTCTTCAGCGCGGACGGCTGCGCGGTCGACAGTGCCACCGCAGTTCTGACGATTTGCGCGCCGCCGCGCATCGAGAAGCAGCCGGAGTCGTCGACGCGAATCTCAACCGGGGCGGTGGAACTGTCGGCACACGTCGATGCGTCGGGCTATAACCTGCACTATGAATGGCATGAGCTCATCACGACCAACGGCGTCGAGTCCGAATCCTCGACCTCCGTGGGTGACGATGCCGCGACGTTCAAGATCACGCTCACGCCACCGAGCCAGAAACGGTATGTCGTGCACGTCATCTCCACCGATGCCGCCGGTTGCACCGGAAACCTGACGAGCGCTCCGATCACGTTGAGCGCCGTCTCGACCGATACGTGCATCCACTTTGTCGATAACTCCAGCGGTGGCGGCTACTTCGTCTCCACGCCCGTCTACGGCGCCATTCGCCTCGGCGTCGAGGTCGCAGGCACAGGCGGCGACTTCATCTATGAGTGGTATCACGGCGTCAATGGAAACGTCACGAAGTATGCGAACGCCGGCGAGTCACAATTCGTGATCGGGCCTAGTGGCGATTACGACGCCGTCTGGTGCGTCGTGAGGTGCACGAAAACCGAGTGTGCCGGCGCGTCGGTCACGTCCCAGAAGACTTACATGAAGCGTTGGGACGCGTGCCCGCTGCCGCCGGTGCGCGTCACTCCGGAAACGTATTCAGCGGCGCTGCAATCGGGACAGACGCCGACGTTCACGGCGAACGTCGATTGGCCGCGCGTTACATACCAGTGGTATTACGGCGCGAGCGGCGACACGTCGCATCCCATCCCGGGCGCGACGCAGCCGACGGTGTCGCCGGGGCAGGTCGTCTCGACGGCGTATTGGGTCCGCGTCACGAATGAATGCGGGACCGCGTACGAGGACTCGCCGACTGTGTCCTTTGTCGTCAATGGTTGCGCCGCTGTCCGCATTACGACGCAGCCGCACGACGTAAACACGGTCTCGGGCGGATCGCCGACGCTTTCCGCCTTCGCTCCCAACGGCTTGGCATACCAATGGATCAAGCAGGAGACAGGTGAAGTGGCAGGCAGTGGCGCCTCGATCGTTCTCGACGGCAAGTACACGAAGAAGACGAGCACGTTCATCGCGCTGGTCGGAAACGAGTGCACATCCGTCTACAGTGCGCCTGCGATCG
>Ga0075435_100000992_pt1 | contig 17997 bp, 15 predicted proteins | sample RhiMethybrSRZTD4_FD_75302 | JGI IMG/M metagenome (GOLD analysis project Ga0075435, IMG submission 75302) | Populus rhizosphere microbial communities from Tennessee, USA - Rhizosphere MetaG P. TD hybrid SRZTD4 | ecosystem: Host-associated > Plants > Roots > Rhizosphere > Soil | place: USA...
CGCGTGCTCCAGACCGCAAGGAGCGCGATCGAGCCGCCGATTCTCCAAATCCGGTCCTAAAGCGCTCCTCCGACAGGAACGCGCGAGCGAACTCGCTGGCGGAATCGATGCGGCACGCGCGGCAACGCCGCGCTGACCGACTCGCGCAGCAATCAGACGACAACGTGCAAGTGGGTTGAAAATAGCCCGTGGTTGCCCTATGGGCCGTCTGCGTCGAGGTTCCGCCGAGGAACCGATGCTTGCAGCCGATCACGGCGTGTGCGCTGACGGTGGATTCGTCTTCCCGCACGGGCTACCGTGATCGATTCCAGTCTGAGACCGTTACGAGTCAGCGATCGCCATCAGTGATTTCTCGCTGTGGAATTCAGTCCCGAACGTCGTCCGGAGACGAAACGTCTTCGTTTCGTCTCCGGTGGGCCGTGTATGCCTGATTCGCACGGCGTTCGGTAATTGGCGAAGCACAGACGGCGTTCCTCTACGGCGTCTTGTCGAGAGTCGTCGTATCGTTTTTCGTCGCGCCAGGCGCCGAGGCGAGATAGGTATCAGGCGACAGCACGATCTGATCGAGCGAGATGCCGTCCTCTCGTTGCTGAATCCGGATCGTCTGCGGACCGGCGGTGAAGTACAGCACCGGTCCAAGCACGCCTGCACCGTAGCCGTTGTCCTGCCATCCCCATCCGGCGACGCCGCAGTTCGAGCAATCTTCCAGCACGACCGGCACCGCTTCGGTCGATCCGATACGGTTGATCGGCGTGCCGGTCGCGGTGACGCTGCCCGAGAACTGCACGTAGACCGAATCGTTGTTGTACGAGTCGGCCTGCGCGCGGCCTCGGAGCCACAGCCGGTATGGCTTGTTGGCCTCGGCCGTGAAGGTGAGCTCGAAGTAGTTGTTCGGGTTCGCCAGCGGCGTGGGGATTTTTGCGACCCCCGCGTCAGGCAGTTCGATGCGCTGGCCTTCGGCCGCCGTCGGATCTTGCACGAGGTGCCAGTTGCCGTGCATCTGGAGCGCCTCGACCTGCGCAGTGTGCCGAACGATTGTTCCACCCGGTGGCGGTGGCGGCGGCGCCGGCGGCGGCAACAGGATCGTATTGTCGGCCGTCACCTGGCCAGGCGGTGTGTTCAGGTACTTGACCGGAGACAACACGATCTGGTCGATCGAGATGCCATCCTCGCGTTGCTGAATGCGGATCGTCTGTTGGCCACCCGTGAAATACATGTGCGGTCCGAGGACGCCCGCCCCGTAGCCGTTGTCCTGCCAGCCCCACCCGTTGACGCCGCAGTTCGTGCAATCCTCGAGGATCACGACGGCGGCTGTCGTCGTGCCGATGCGGTTGACGGCCACGCCGGTGTCGGTGACGCTGCCGGAAAACTGCACGTACACCGAATCGTTGTTGTACGAATTGTTCTGCGCTTTGGCGCGCAGCCAGAGGTGGTACGGTACTCCGGCTTCGGCGGTAAAGGGCAGCTCGAAGTAATTGGGGGGGGTCGCCAGCGGCGCCGGCTGCTTCGCTGCCCCGGCATCCGGCTGTTCGATCCGCCTTCCCGTCGCCGCTGTCGGATCGGCGACCACGCGCCAGTTTCCCACAATGACCGGTTTCTCCGCCGCGTACAGCAGGATCTCCGCCGGGCCCGTCGGTCCGTTCACGGTCAGCGGCAGCGCGTGCACAAGTGAACCGCTCGTGCCGGCGACCGTCAGCGTGAACGGCGAGGCGGACGCGTTCGGCGCGAGCAAGATGGTCATCGTTGCGACACCGCCGCCGATGACGGACGCCGGGGTGAAGGTCACTGTGACGCCGGCTGGCATGCCGCTCGCACTCAGCGCCACTGGCGATGCAAACGTGCCCTGCGCTCGAATCCCGATGGAGAGCGTCCCGCTGCCGCCGACGGCGATCTGCGGCTTCGCTGGCGTAGCGCTGATGCTGAAGTCGGGCGGCAGCAGACCGTACACCGCGACGGCGTTGTCGTGCGTCGCCATGTAGACCTTGCCGTGGACGACGAGCGGCGGCACGAACTTGATCAGCGTCCCTACGCGATCGCGCTCCGCCTTCATATCGCTCGTCCAGATCTGCGTCAGCGTCTCCGCGTCAAAGGCGCGCAGGATGCCGGCTGTCAGCTTGTGCTTCGCGTCCGCCTTGATGGTCGGGATCGACCCCCATACGATTCCCGTTCCGGTCGCCGATCCATTCGCGGACACGGTCAGCGAGCCGCCGGGATGTTCCGGCGATCGGATCGCACCTTGAAGATACGGAGGTGTGACCAACTTGTCGTTGCTGAGACGGTAGCCCACCAAGACATCGTCTTCGGACCAGTTGTAAACGAGCGGACCGGCGCTGGCGGAGTTCCAGTAGACGGGGCCGCCCATGACATGGCCGCCGTTGAGCGGAATCTTCTGAGGGATCTGCGGATCGTTCTTCACCTTGTGGCCAAGATTGTTCGGATCGAGAAGATACAGCACCCCCTCCTTGCCGCCACCGACCAGCAACGGCTTCGTCATTCCCGGTAGCGTGCCTGGCAGCAGCGTGAAACCCGATCCGCTCAGGTCGTCGTCGTTCACGTTCAGGATTTCTTCGTTCCCCGGCGTGAAGTAGTCGACGAGCGTCAGGCCCGCACGGCTGACGCTGAACTTCAGGAGCGAATCGCCGAAGTTGCGCGTCCCATCCCAGAAGGCGTTGCCGGTCGCGAAGTACGCGTTGCCGTCCGCGTCCAGGGTCGGCGCGCGCCCGCCCTGCCAGATGCCGCCTTCGTAGACGTCGCGAGTGACCGCGAAGATGCCAACGCGGGCGAGCGTTGTGGAATTGAATCCCATGATCCAGCCGTGATAGGGCGGCTTGTCTTCGTGTCCGCACCATGCCACCAGGACGACGCCGTTACTGAGGGCGAGCGCCGCGCGCTGCTGCTCCATCTTCGGATTGAACGTGATCGCCTGGCCGCCGGGCTCGACGGTCGAATCCAGCGCCGTGCCTTGCACCGAGCCGGTAATCGTCACCGGACTGCCGGCGCGCTCGAGTCCGGTCGTGATGTCGAGTGCGTGCAGGCGCTGTAGGTACGCGCCATTTTCCTTCGTGCGCGCGACCAGATAGATCGTCTCCGCGCCGCGATCGATGACCGGCGTACTCTCGATGCCGACGTTGCCCCAGATGTTGCCGCCGCTGGCGATGTCGAGTATCGGCACCGCGGTCACTTTCTGAGCCGGGTTGGTGAAGTCAGTTGTCCACAGCGGCGCCGTCGACGCGCCGTCGGCGTCGAACGCATAGACCTTGTCGTTCATCGTCGCGACGTAGAGCACGTTGCGACGCGTGCCGTTGATGGTGACGCCGGAGACGTACAGCGGCTGCGCATAGACGGCGCCGTCGACTGGGTACGAGTACAACTTGCCGAATTTGTCGACGTTGACGTTCGCCGTCGTCAGCATCGTCTCATTGAGGTAGGCGCCCGATCGCGCGTCGTCGTAGCGGTTGGCCAGGACGTCCCCTTGCGCCAGCAGCGCAGCCGGCACGGCGGTCAACAGACCGACGGCGAGACACCAGATCAGCAGCCCTCGGATAAGTTTTTCGTGAGTGATCGCGACGCGAGCGCGCGTCTCGGCGCAGTGAGTGGCATCCATCGGAACCTCCAGCGAACCAGGTGATCGGGCACACGTCGACCGGACCGCGTGCGATCCAGGCGCGCGGTGGTCGTGAACTGTTGTGTCAGGAGACAGAGCCGTCGCCGCGTTGGGGAGACGCGGCTTGACTAGCGAGATCCGAGCGTAGCGATTCGCCAGTCGTTCGAGAAGTTACGAAAGTCCTCGTCCGTTAACTTTTCTGCCCCGGGCCGTGGCGATCGGCCTTCAGCAACCGATGCTCTACGACGAACAGCGCCAGTTCGAGCCGACTGCGCACATGGCATTTCTGATAGACGGTCGACAGCAGGTTCTTGACCGCCTGCTCGCCGAGATCGAGTTCGCGCGCGATCTCGCGATTGGTCCGTCCAGCGATGACGCCGCGAACAACATCGCGCTCGCGGGGCGTCAACACGACCGACAGTGCGCTGTGCATTGGCGACCGCCTATCTGCTTTGACGGACGGATGTACCCTGATTCCGGAAGCACTGCACACGTCCGTCGGCAGGTCAACTGGTTCACTCTTGATCCACTTGACGCTGCGCGTCTCATCTCCACTCGTATGGCAATCCGCTTCTTCCGCGCGAATCAAAACCACAAGACCGAATCCGGGGTCCCCTCTCATCACAGGAAGCGCGATTCGCGGCACAAAAGGGACACAGGTATCCCGACAAGAATTCCGTAACGCACGCTGTCTGTTTTGATCGTGGAGTCGACTAACCGTGAGACCGAGGATTGCGCGACTTGAGTTCGACGATGGCTTGGATGAGTGCCTGATCCGGCCCTTTCGGGCCGGGCTTCGTCGGGCACGACGTCGACGAGAACAGCCGGCGGTACTTGCGTGGTACCAACGCCTGATGAATCGTCAGGAGCGTCGAAGGGCGGAGGGCGATGGCGACCTTTCGGATGCGTTCTGGACTGAGGAAGAGCGACCAGAATCCGCAGAGCAGCCGGTCGCTCTGCGTCAGGTTCGGCGCGCGCCGGCGAGCACGGCGCAGGACGATCACCTGCTGCTTGAGCAGGAGATTCTCCGCCATCACCGTTCGTTCGCCACCGGGGGCCACAGCGACCCTGACTCTAATCGGCGAACACCCAATAATCGAGATCCGCGGCGCGCGAAAATCGTCGCGACGGCCGCGCGTCTGCCGTGTGGCCCAGAATGCCCGCGATGTTGCGACAACCCGCTCGAGGTGCGAGTTCAACAGTGTACTGGTCGGTCTGAGGCGCAACCGAAGTGGTTCTTTGTCCAGCCGGATGATGTCCTTGATAGCAGCGTCCAACTGTGGGTCGTTAACGGGCGACTCGGTTGGCGGCGTTGAGGTCCTCGAACTTGCCACTAAAAGAAGGTCAGCATCGCGAGGTCCCTTCGTACAGGGAAAGCGAGATTCGCCGGCCGAATAGGACACGGCTCCTCAGGCTGGAGATCCGCACTCCGGTCATCCAGATCTATTCGCGGTCGAGCGGCGACCCACTCCAGTGAGTCCCCATGAATCATTGAGACCCAGTCGCGCCACGGGACGGAACGGCGACGCTGAGCGATCATCTCGTCAAAGGTTGCGCATCCGAATACTGATGAGCTGAGCGCCTCAAACGCAGCTGCGAGTGCCCACAACTAAAACCCAGTGCGTTGTTGCAAATCTCCGCGCTCTCAGCGCGCCGGATCAGGTTCTGACCTGGGTTGGAAACGGCTTAGGTCAGCAGCCATCAAACCGTCATCGGCACTCGGGAGGTCGTTAGCGCTCCGCCGTCGGTGAATTATCCGCGCATGGCCTTGATTTCCCGGCGAGCGGAAACAGAATAGATACGTGACGTCAGCTCGGTGGGAACGGATCAAAAAGCTGTTCGAAGAGACGGTGGCGCGCTCGGCCGGTGAACGCGGCTCGTTTATCCAGGAAGCTTGCGCCGGCGATGAAGAACTGCGTGTAGAGCTGTGGCGGCTGGTGTCTCAATACGAGGCTGCCGGCGACTTTCTTGAAGACTCCCCACTGCTGCACCACTCCGTATCTAAGGAAGGAACCGACCTGCTTGCTCCTGGTACGCGGCTCGGGCCCTATGAGATTCTCGCGTTGGCGGGCCGTGGCGGAATGGGCGAGGTGTACCGCGCACGGGATACGCGGCTCGACCGCCAGGTGGCGATCAAGGTGATCGGGGCCTCGCTCTACGATGACCCCGTCACAGAGCGGCGCTTCGATGACGAGGCGCGCCTGGCCGCTAGGCTGGACCATCCGGGAATCTGCGCAGTCTATGACGTTGGGCAGCATGAAGGGATGCGCTACTTCGTCATGGAGTTTCTCGAAGGAGAATCACTCGCAACGCGGTTGAAGAGAGGGCCGCTGCCCACCGGCGAGCTTTTTGAGCGCGCGATCGAAATTGCGTCAGCGCTGGCATACGCGCACCGACACCACATCGTCCATCGCGACATCAAACCGGGAAACGTCTTACTGACCGCCTCGGGCGTCAAGGTCGTCGACTTCGGCCTTGCGAGGATGTGGCAGGTCGCTCGCGAGCGGTCGTCGCACGACAGCAGACTGACCCCACTGGCATCGCCACGCACACGGCCGGGTGTCGTGCACGGCACACCGGAGTACATGTCGCCCGAACGTCTCGAAGGCCGCGAAGCAGACCATCGCAGCGATGTTTTTGCGTTCGGCGCGGTTCTCTATGAAATGGCAACGGGTCGTCGCGCATTTGAGGGTCCGACGCCTGCGGCTGTCATCGCCGCAATCATGTCGTCAGAGCCGCCACCGTTGATCGATCACGGCATCGCGATGCCCGAACTTGAATGGGTGATCCGGCGCTGCCTGCACAAAAAGCCCGACGCTCGATGGGAGTCGATGAGCGATGTCGAAGCGGTCCTCAGGTGGCTTGCATCTGGAGGCGCGGGAACGCCGCCTCGCGGTGTTCGCGGCGTCAATCCGCCCGATCGACGCGACAACGCCGCGCGTCACGCGCGCGAAATGATCGCAACGTGGGTGCTCGCGACAGCGCTCGTGTGCGTTGCGTGTGGAGCAGCCGCGATGGCCTGGCTGTTGCCGTCGCGCACTCCGCGCGCCCCGGTCGTCCGTTTCATCATACCTGTCGAGCCGAGTCCGGGAGCCGAGTTTGGAGCAGCGTTCAGCTCACGTCTTGCGATCTCGCGGGATGGGCGGCGACTTGCGTACGTATCAAAGCGGGGCGGGAAGGGGGGCATCTATGTGCGCCAAATGGGATCTTCGTCGACTACGTTAGTCGACGGGACCAGCCGCGCGACCGGGGTGTTCTTTTCTCCAGACGGAGAACAGCTGGGATTCTTTTCCGCCGGCAAGTTGCGGAAAGTCAGTCTGAGAGGCGGCCCCATTGGAATTATCTGTGACGTGGGCGAGGGCGCCGGCGCGGCGTGGGGCGACGATAACATGATTATTTTTGCGCCATCACCGGTATCGGCGCTCATGCGTGTACCTGCCGAAGGTGGTACGCCGCAGCCTGCGACGGCGCTTCAAGACGGCGAAGTGAGCCACCGCTGGCCCGAATTCCTGCCGGGCGCGAACGCCATTCTTTACGCGGCCTCACGTGAGGTCGACAACGTCACCTCGCCGCGGATCATCGTCCAGTCGCTTAAAAACGGCGCGCGCACGGAGCTAATCGATGGAACGTACCCCAGATATGTGTCCAGTGGCCATATCGTCTTTGCGCGCGACGCGAGGCTCTTTGTGCTGCCGTTCGATGCCGTGCGCCTCCGCGTCCGCGGTGGAGTGCAGCCGATTGTGACCGACCTTCGCATGAGCAGCGCGACCGGTGCCGCGCTGTTTGCCGTCGCCGAAGATGCGCTCGTATATCGTGCGATTGGAGTGTTGTCAGAAGAGCGATTGATGGTCTGGGTGAGCGTGGACGGAACGGAAGAACTCGTCCCACTCGAGGCGCGAGCCTTTCTTCAGCCTCGGCTGTCGCATGACGGCACACGCGTTGCCATCACCGTGGGCTCACGGGCGGAGGAGCGTGACGTCTGGATATACGACTTTGGGCAGCGTGCCCTGACGCGTCTCGCGGCCGAGGCGGGAGAGGAGGAGACCCCACTCTGGAGCCCTGACGATGATCGGATCGCGTTCAGCGTCGCCCGAAACGGCCAGCCGCCGACCATTGTTGCCGCACTGAGCGGTGGCGGCGGTCCGTTGAAACGCCTTTGGTCGGGACGCTACACGATTCATGTGAGCGACTGGTCCCCGGACGGGCGCGCGCTCGCATGGACGGAGTTTAATCCGAAGTTCGGCGGCGAGATTCGCGTCGGCGCTTTAGACAGCTCCGGTGCAGTTCGCACGTTAGTGGGCGGCGCCTGGGATGCGCACGGAGCTGTCTTCTCACCGGACGGACGATGGATCGCATATACGTCGAACGAGAGCGGTCACGATGAAGTGTACGTCCAGCCCTACCCGGGTCCGGGCCCCAAGTCGCGGGTCTCGTTAGGTGGCGGTCAGGAACCCGTGTGGTCGCGAAACGGGAGTCACGTGTACTACCGCGGACGGGCCCTCATGAATTCCGTCGATGTTCGCACTTCGCCCACCTTCTCGGCGAGTATGCCCCGTACAGTCTTCATTGACACATACCTGACTGATCATCGGGCTGATCGGAATTATGACGTCTCGGCAGACGGAACCCGTTTCCTGATGGTAAAGCGAGCACGGCCCCTTCCTCCGACTGAACTGTCCGTCGTTTTGAACTGGATGACGAGCTTGAGCCAGCATGATTGACCGCCGCACACTTCTCGGCTAAAAGGGGACGATCTCTCCTGAACGTTGCCTCTGACGAACGCGCACGCGGCGGGCTATGTGATTGTCAACTGCAACGTTCCGCGGCAGGGATGCTCAAGTCGAAGGCGTCTCGACGTGCGTCAATTTTGGCATCACGGAGGGATAAGCGATGAACCAAGCGCCAGGAGAAGTGACGCAGCTGCTAACGGCTTTCAAAGCGGGAGAGGGCAACGTCGAAGGGAAGCTGTTGGATGTCGTTTACAAAGAACTTCATCGCCTTGCCGCTCGCCACATGCGACGCGAACGTGCTGACCATACGTTGCAAGCCACGGCACTTATTCACGAAGCCTATGAGCATCTAGTTGACCAGCGAGCGAAAGACTGGCAGAGTCGCGCACATTTTTTCGCCGTGGCATCTGAAATCATGCGACGGATCCTCGTCGACTACGCCCGCACACGTCGAGCCGCCAAGCGTGGCAGTGGTCAACCGAAAGTATCACTCGACGACGTTCCTTTGCTCGCGCCTGGGCGTTCGGACGAACTGGTGGCACTCGACGAAGCATTAACACGATTGGCAGCATTCGACCCTCGACAAAGCAAGGTTGTTGAATTGCGCTTTTTTGGTGGTCTTACAGAAGATGAGACAGCCGAAGTTCTCGGCATCTCGAGCAGAACGGTAAAACGGGAATGGAGCGTTGCGAAGGCATGGTTGTACGGAGAGTTAAACAAGTAACGTAAGCGCGTCCTGTGCGAAAACCCGGCCGAGGCCAATCTCGCACGCGTTGAACGGCGCTCGGCACTGAGGCAAGCTCCCGCGATGGACTCGCTGCCGCCCCCGCCCACCTTCTTCCTCCTGCTGTTCTCTGGCTGGATCAATCGACACCAGCAGGCAGTCATTGACTACCTGCTCGAGGAGAACCGCGTCCTCCGCGCGGTGAACGGTTCCCGACGACTGCGCCGAGCTGTCTTCGCGGACATTCTGCGATTTCGTGCGCGAGTTCTCGTCACTTCGGGCGGCAAAAGCATCGACGGGAAGAGCGGCGCTGCGCCTGAACAAACGGCGCTGTCCGCTACTCAGGTGACCGGGCAACGATGCTCGGCCAGGGCCATTCCCCAGACCCACGAGCCTCAAAGGTTCTCGACGCATTGTTACCCCAGTGTTACCCCGCTTGGATCAGAGGGACCGGAACTGGGAAGAATCAGATGATTTATTGAGGAAAATGGTGGCGAGGGACAGAATCGAACTGTCGACACTACGATTTTCAGTCGTATGCTCTACCAACTGAGCTACCTCGCCCCGGCAGCGCAAACCTGAATTGTAGCGTTCACTCAGAGGAGAGCGCAAGCATCGGATCGGCGGCGGCGAAGGCACGAACACGCGATTTTTTTGGGGTACAAAAAATTCTTCGTGCCTTCGTGGCTCGCTTTTCTCGGGTGAAAGTCGCCCGACCGTACTGACGCGACACGGAAACGAAAAGCGGCGCTAACGATCTTTCCAGAGGCCGCCGTTCTTCAGGCGAACGAGCTCGTCGGGGTCGGTCGTCTTGAAGCCGCGCGCGCGCGCGTGATTGACGAAGCCGGGCGTGATGCCGTGATCGCGCAGGCGCACGATCTGCGACAGCGTGAGATCCTTCAGACCCAGTTCCTTCATGTCGGCGACGTAATCGGCCGACACGCCGTGATCTTTCATGCGAACCAGATCCTCCAGCGGCACGTTCTTGATGCCCTGCGCGGAGAGATCGCGGATGTAGTTCGCGGTCACGCCGTGATCGCGCACGCGAATCAGTTCCTCCGCGGTGAGCTTGTCGTAGCCGGCCGCCCGCATCTCCTTGACGAACTCGCTGCGGACGCCGTGGTCGCGCACGCGGATGTACTGCTCGAGCGTTGACAGATTCAAGCCGAGGCCTTTCATCTCCTGGACGAACTCCGGCGTGACGCCGTGATCCTTCGCGCGCACGAGATCCTCGACGGTCGCGCTGCCGAAGCCCGCCTGCTTCATGCCCTGAATGTAGGCCTGCGTCACGCCGTGGTCGCGCGTTCGCACGAACTCGTCGAGCGTCGTGCCGGTGTAGCCCTCGGCTTTCATCGCCTTGATGTACTCCTGCGTGACGCCGTGGTCGCGGGTGCGCACGAGGTTCTCGAGCGACGCACTCCGGAACCCCTCCGCTTTGATGCCCTTGATGTAGTCGATGGTCACGCCGTGAGATTTCGCGCGTTGAATCTGATCCAGCGTGAGCTTGTCGAACCCTTCGCTCTTCAGATCGCGGATGTACTTCGGGCCGACGTCATGGAGCGCGAGCTGGAAGCGCCGCCACGGCGGCAGGTCGTCACCGTAGCCGAGGCTCCGCATCTCGCCGGTGTACGCGTCGCGCGGGACGAATGAAAACAAGCCGGCGCCGCGGCCGTCGCGGAATGAGCCCTCCATTGAAATCGTCCCCGCTTCCCGCCGCAGATCGAACTTCACACTCGACGCCGTGAAGTGCTCGTCGTTGGCGGGCAGGCCGGACAGCTCGTCGACCGGGAAGCTCTGGCCCATGTTCCAGTCGCCGTTCCAGTTGCCCGAGCGATTCCAGTCGGGAGGCGGAGTGGTGCGAACTTGAAGGAAGACCTTGCCCTGATGAATCTCAGCCGTCCACGTGCCGTGGATGTCGGTCTGGGCGGAAGCCGGCGCGGCGAGCGCCGCGAAGGCGAATAAGGCTAAAAGCTTGACAGAACGGGACTTCATGTACCGGGGCCCTCCTGCCACGGCTTAGACGCAGCAGGAGGACGGACGGTTGATCTGGCGCTCATCCTTCGACAGGCTCAGGATGAGCGGCTCATTCGAAACGGCCTTCGCTATACCGCAGCGGGTTCGGCGTCGCGGACCATGCCGAGATCCCGCCGGACGCGGTCTTCGATCGCTTTATAGATGTCCGGGTTCTCCTTCAGGAACTGCTTGGCGTTCTCGCGTCCCTGGCCGAGACGTTCGCCGCCGTACGCGAACCAGGCGCCGGACTTCTCCACGATCCGCTTGTCGACGGCGAGATCCAGGAGGTCGCCGGTGCGCGAAATGCCCTCGCCGTACATGACATCGAACTCGGCTTCGCGGAACGGGGGCGCCACCTTGTTCTTGACGACCTTCACGCGCGTTCGTCCGCCGATCACCACGTCGCCATCCTTGATGCTCGCGATGCGGCGGATGTCCATCCGCACCGACGCGTAGAACTTCAGCGCGCGGCCGCCGGTGGTGGTTTCGGGGTTGCCGAACATGACGCCGATTTTCTCGCGCAGCTGATTGATGAAGATGAGGCACGTCTTCGACTTCGCGACCGCGCCGGTGAGCTTGCGCAGCGCCTGCGACATGAGGCGCGCCTGCAGACCCATTTGCGCCTCGCCCATCTCGCCTTCGATTTCGGCTTTCGGCACCAGCGCCGCGACCGAGTCGACGACGACGACGTCGACGCCGTTGGAGCGGATGAGGACTTCGACGATTTCGAGCGCCTGCTCGCCGTTATCGGGCTGCGACACGAGGAGGTTGTCCAGATCGACGCCGAGCTTCTGCGCATAGGCCGCATCGAGCGCATGCTCCGCGTCGACGAATGCGGCCATCCCACCGAGTTTCTGCGCCTCCGCGATCACCTGCAGCGCGAGCGTCGTCTTGCCGGACGATTCCGGTCCGAAGATTTCGACCACGCGTCCGCGAGGTACGCCGCCGACGCCGAGCGCGTAGTCGATGCTGATGGCGCCGGTGGGGATGGCGTCGATCGGCTGGATGGCGCCCTTCTGACCGAGGCGCATGATCGACCCCTTGCCGAACTGCTTTTCGATCTGGCCGACGGCGAGATCGACGGCCCGGGCTCGCTCCCGGTCCTGGCGGTCATCTCTTCCTTCACGGACGTCGCGTACTTCGCGTTCGATTGCCATGTTCAACAGCCCTCCGGAGGCTGAGCCATTCTAGAAACGCATCTGGCGAAAGTCAAGCGCCAAATCGTGCAGCGGCCGTCGTGAAACTGCTGTGCATCAAACGTTTAAAGACAGTGACGACTTTCGCCTGTCTGCCCGAAAAGTTGCAGAATCTGCCATGATATCGGCCCTGATGCCTAGCCCGATTGGCCACGCGCTCGCCGGTGCTGCCGCAGCGTGGGCGGCCGATCTCGTGCCGGGCGACCGCGTGTGGCGAACTGCACCGCGATACGCCTCGTGGTACGCGAAAGCGGGTAATGGCCTGACGCTGGCCTGCGTATGTTTGGCAGTTCTGCCAGACATCGATCTCGTCATGTTGCCATTCACGCCGCAGGTGCATCGAACCGCGACGCATAGCATCGGCGCTGTCCTTCTAGTGGGCCTGGTCGCCGCCGTCGTCGCGAGGATTGGACGGCGTCCCGTCGCGCGCGTATCGCTGATGTGCGCGACGGCATACGCCACGCACCTGCTGCTGGACTGGCTCGGCGCCGATCGCTTCCCGCCATTCGGACTGCAGATGTTCTGGCCCTTCAACGACGGATGGTTCATCTCGGGCTGGGATCTCTTCCCGCAGACCGCACGGCGTCAGTTACTGTCGCCGGCGATCATCAGGTTGAATGTGATCGCGATCGCGCAGGAGACGGCGATCCTCCTTCCGATCGTCGTGGCGCTGTGGCTAGTACGTGTAAAAGCCCTGGCCGGACTTGCGGCCGAGCCGGCCGGCCGCGACCATGCGGCGCAGTAGCGGGCAGGGCCGGTACTTCGGATCCCCGAGGCCGTCGTGCAGCACCGTCATGATGGCCAGGCACACGTCGAGCCCGATGAAGTCCGCCAGCGTGAGCGGACCCATCGGATGATTCATGCCGAGCTTCATCACCGTGTCGATCGCTTCGGGCGTACCGACGCCTTCCATCACGGCATAGATCGCTTCGTTGATCATCGGCATCAGCACGCGGTTGGCGATGAAGCCGGGATAGTCCGCCGCTTCGACCGAGGTCTTTCCGAGCTGCGCGCACAACTCCGAGGCCGTTCGCATCGAGCCGTCCGACGTCGCCTGACCGCGAATGAGCTCGACGAGCGTCATCAGCGGCACCGGGTTCATGAAGTGCATGCCGAGCACCTGGTCCGGCCGCTTGGTCGCCGCGCCGAGCAGCGTGATCGAGATTGACGAGGTGTTCGAGGCGAGAATGACTTCGGGTTTGACGAACGCGTCGAGGCTGGTGAAGAGCGTGCGCTTGGCTTCGGCGTCCTCGACGATCGCTTCGACGACGTAATCGATGTCTCCGAGGCCCTCAATCGACGTGTTCGTGGTGAGCCGCGCCATCGTCTGGTCACGGATCTCCGCGGTGAGCTTGCCCTTCTCGACGAACTTCCCGAGACTCTTCTCGATCGATTTGCGCGCGCGGTCCAGCATCGGCTGCGCGACGTCGATGAGGCGAACGGTAAAGCCCGCCTGCGCGAACACCTGGGCGATGCCGTTGCCCATCGTGCCGGCACCAATGACGCCAATCGTCTTGATGGTCACATTCGCTCGACGGCGAGGGCCACGCCGTTACCACCACCCAGACACAGCGTCGCGATGCCGCGCGTCAGATCGCGGCGCTTCAGCGCGTAAAGGAGTGTCGTCAGGATGCGGCCGCCGCTCGAACCGATCGCGTGACCGAGCGCGACGGCGCCGCCGTGCACGTTGACCTTCCCGGGATCGATCCCCAGCTCGTTGAGCACGGCCACGGCCTGCACCGCGAACGCTTCGTTGAGCTCGAACAGATCGACGTCCTTCAGATCCCAGCCCGTCTTCTCGACGACGCGCTGCACCGCTTCGACTGGCGTCATCAGGACGAACTTCGGCGCCAGGCCGCTGGTCGCCTGCGCGACGATGCGTGCGAGCGGCGCGAGACCGAGCGACTTCGCGCGCTCCGCATCCATCACGACGAGCGCCGACGCGCCGTCGTTCACGCCCGGCGCGTTGCCGGCGGTGACCGAGCCATCCTTCTTGAACGCCGGCTTCAGCGCCTTCAACGACTCGGCGGTGGTGTCGGGGCGGATCGATTCGTCGCGGTCGACGACGATCGGCGGACCTTTCTTCTGCGCGATTTCGATCGGCAGCATTTCCTCTTTGAAGGCGCCCTCTTCGGTCGCGCGCGCCGCCTTCTGATGGCTGCGCGCGGCGTACTCGTCCTGCGCCTCGCGGCAAACCTTGTAGTGCTCGGCGACGACTTCGCCGGCGTTGCCCATGTGGCACTGCTCGAACGCGCACCACAAGCCGTCGTGAATCATCGAGTCGATGACTTCGCCGTTGCCCATCCGCAAACCGTCGCGAACGCGCGGCAGGAGGTAGGGGCAGTTGCTCATCGACTCCATGCCGCCCGCGACCGCGACGTCGATGTCGCCGGCGCGGATGCCCTGGTCGGCGAGCATGACCGCCTTCAACGCCGAGCCACACACCTTATTAATAGTGAGCGCGGCGACGTGGTCGGGCAGGCCGCCGTTGAGCGCCGCCTGACGCGCAGGACTTTGCCCGAGGCCCGCCGACACGACGTTGCCCATGATGCACTCGTCGACGATGTCGGGGTCGATGCCGGCGCGCCGGACCGCTTCGCGCACGACCATTGCGCCGAGCTCCGGCGCGGTGAAACCCTTGAGGACGCCGAGGAATTTGCCGGTCGGGGTTCGAACGGCACTGACGATCACCGATTCGCGCATCGATCAGGTTCTGATGGTGATGCTGGCGACGGCGTCGTCGCCGAGCAGCGATTGCAGTCGTTTGAGGATCAGGGGTGTCGAACGTTTGATCTCGTGCGCCCACTGCGCGCTCGTCGTCTCGACGATGAGGACGCCGCCTTCGAGCTTCACGGCGGTCGCGCGCGCGAGCGCAGGACCGACGGCGGCGCTCCACGCAAATTCGACTTTGCCGTCCGAGAGCGGCATGTCGTGGAGCAGGAGCCGCAATGCACCGGGCAGAGCATGAGTCAGCGGACGCATCGGACAACTGATCTTATCATTCAGCTGTGCGACTGATTCTGGCGTCGGCCTCGCCGCGGCGCGCCGAGCTGCTGCGTGCGGCGGGATTCGACTTCGACGTGATGCCGACCAACGTCGACGAATCGATGCGTGCGGGCGAATCACCCTACGCCTACGTGCGGCGCCTGGCCGCGGATAAATCCGCTGCCGGATTGGCAGCCCTGAAGGGCTGCGCTAGAGAAGTCACGACCGTCGGAACGGTTCGCGAGACACCGATCGCGCAGGCCTTCAGCCCTGCTGACGCGATCGTCCTCGGTGCCGACACGGCGGTCGTCGTCGACGGCGACATCCTTGGCAAGCCGCGCGACGACGAAGACGCGGCGGCGATGCTCCGGCGTCTGTCCGGCCGCCGGCATGACGTGATGACGGGTGTGAGCCTGCGGCACGGCGCGTACGAAGTCGGGCGCGTCGAAACAACCGGCGTGATCTTCACGGCACTGAGCGACGAGGACGTGAAATGGTACGTGGCGAGCGGGGAAGGGCGGGACAAAGCGGGCGCCTATGCCATTCAGGGTCTGGCGTCGCGCTTCATCCCGCGGATCGAGGGCTCGTACTCGAATGTCGTCGGCCTTCCGGTCGCGTGCGTGGCCGAGCTCCTCAGAGACTTTTCAACGACCCGACCAGTTATGCCGTGACGGTCCGCCGCACGCCGACGGGCGATTCGACTCGGGCGCCGACGCCCGCCTCGGTGAGACGCGCGAGCGTGAACGCGGCAATCGCCATCTCGACATCGCGCACGGCGACGTCGAAGTAGTGTCCCGTCGTCACGAGATTGATTGCGATCGCGACGAGCCAGGCGGCCGCGACGTACCCGCCAAGCTGCGTAAGGCCGCCGAGGATGACCAGCCCGACGATCATCTCGATGACGCCGACGACATGCATGAACGCCGCTGCGCTGATCGGCAGCGCGTGCGCGGCGAGCGGACTGAGATACGCCGGCCAATCGGCCAGGATGTTGAAGAATTTGTCGAGTCCCGCCAGAAACGCCGCGCCGCCCAGCCCCACTCGCAGAGCCCACCACGCGGCCGTCAAACGATCCGTGTTCATGAGAACCTCCATGCCTGGAATGGAGTCGGAGGGGCGGCGAAAGGTGACAATGGGTCAGCTTGCAACCGATCGACGGCCCAGCGACTCTAATGAACGTGGGCATTCTGCTCGAGACTGCAACCCTGCCGGACGCAGACATCGTCGCGCGCATTCGTAACGGCGAAAGCGCCCTGTTCGAAGTCCTGATGCGGCGCCACAACCAGCGCGTGTATCGCATGGCGCGCGCGGTCGTGAAGGACGAGACCGAGGCCGAAGACGTGATGCAGCAGGCGTACATCAACGCCTTCACGCATCTCCATCAATTCGAGCAACGCGCCCAGTTCTCGACGTGGCTCATACGAATCACGCTGCACGAGGCGCTGGCACGGCGCCGCCGCAGAAACGTGGAGGCGTCGGCAGCCATGACGGATAGAGACCAGGACGGAGAGCTCATGGACGAGCTGATTGCACCCGACCCGGATCCCGAAAGGCAGGCCTATGCCGCCGAGCTCGCGCAGGTGCTCGAGGACGCGGTCGATGGGCTGCCCGAGGCGTATCGAATCGTTTTTGCCCTTCGGGACGTCGAAGGGTTGAGCACGGCGGAGACGGCGGCCGGCCTCTCGATCGGCGAAGAGGCGGTCAAAACCCGGCTGCATCGGGCCCGGGCGATGTTGCGGCGTACGCTTGCCGAACAGTTCGGGGCGGCGAGTGCACGGGCGTTTCAGTTCCACGCGTCGCGATGCGACCGCGTCGTGTCAGCCGTGCTCGCCAAGATCCTCCAGGGGCCCCAGAAGTCGCAGTGAAAGAGACGAGCTTCCAGGGTGCATGAGCCTTGCATCGCACCGGCAGTCGGGCTATTCTGACGCGACCTCTTTCCCGGAAGTCCTTATGACACATCGAAATATCAAAATCGCCGCGACCGTTATTGTGCTCGTCACGGCCTTCGTCGGGTTGATGTACGCCACACTGCGCGAAGGCACCGAGTACTACAAGCATGTCGACGAAGTGATGACGACGCCGCAGCAGTGGGAAGGGAAGCGGCTGCAGCTCCACGGCTTCGTAGTGCCGGGATCGATCTACATCAAGCCCAGCACGCTGGAATACAAGTTCAAAGTCCAGAACAAGGGCTACGTCATCGACGCGTCGTACAAAGGCGTCGTGCCCGACACGTTCAAGGACGATTCCGAGGTCGTGCTGAAGGGGCAGTTGACGGGGTCCGGCTTCCACACCGACGACATCATGGCGAAGTGCCCGTCCAAATACGAAGCAGCCAAGAAAATCGGTTAGCTGGCGGAGGTCCGTTCGATGGCTTCGCTCGGGACATTTCTATTACTGGCGGCGTTCGTCGTCTGCAGTTACGCTGCCGGAGTGTCGGTTGCGGGTGCACGGCTTCGCTCGCGCCGGCTGATTGAGAGCAGCATCGGCGCGTTCTATCTCGTCGCCGCGCTGATGACCGTCGCGTCGGCCGTCATCGTCAACGCCTTCCTCACCGACGACTTCACCATCCGCTACGTCGCGCACTACTCGGACAGCGTGCAGCCGTTCTTCTACAAAATCACGTCGTACTGGGGCGGGCTCGACGGCTCGATCATGTTCTGGGTGTTCCTGCTGTCGATCTTCGGGTCGACGGCGATCTACGTGAATCGGGAGCGGCATCGCGAGCTGATTCCGTACGTCGTCGCG
>Ga0075435_100000994_pt1 | contig 17969 bp, 14 predicted proteins | sample RhiMethybrSRZTD4_FD_75302 | JGI IMG/M metagenome (GOLD analysis project Ga0075435, IMG submission 75302) | Populus rhizosphere microbial communities from Tennessee, USA - Rhizosphere MetaG P. TD hybrid SRZTD4 | ecosystem: Host-associated > Plants > Roots > Rhizosphere > Soil | place: USA...
TCGATACCCCGGTCTCGGGAAGTGTCTCGGTCGTCGAGTCGGGGACGCTAACCGTAATGGTCGGGGGAGATCAAGATGCGCTTGATCGGGCGCGTCCGGTGCTTGAGTCCTTCGCAAAGTCGATCTTCCACCTTGGCGACGTCGGAGCTGGCGCCACGATGAAGCTCGTCGTGAACTCTCTTGTGCATTCGCTCAACGTCGCCGTCAGCGAGGCGCTGGTGCTTGCCGAAAAAGCTGGACTTGATCGCGAGACGGTTTACGACATCTTTGAGGCGGGCGCCGCCGGCGCGCCTTACGTGAAGTACAAACGCGAAGCCTTCCTCAAGCCCGGTGAGGTTCCAGTCGCATTCAGCCTGGGGCTGGTCGCCAAGGATCAGGACCTCATCCACGATCTTGCCGAATTGACAGCAACGCGGATGGATCAGGCCGAGTCATCGCGGCAGTTGGTAGCAGAAGCTCTGAGCGCCGGGATGGCCGAGCGCGACATTAGCGAGGTCGCGGAGTTTCTGCGGCGTTCCTGACTGGGCACTTGCTCACCAACGGGAGTGGGTGGTCCAGAGACCACAGGGCTGGATCGACCCGACCCGAACACCTCTACACGCCGGCAACTCGTCGGGATACTCATACTCCTCACTCTCTGGGTCGTACAGCCGGTATTCGCGACGCAGGCTCCAACCGTTCATGAAGATCTCGCAATCGCACCCAGCTCCTTTAGACATCAGGCGTCTGTCGAGGGCGGTCGCTCGGGGCGCCTTGAGGTCGCGATAGCGCCTGGCCCAGCGAAGCCCGGAGCAGCCGAACTCCAGCATCCGATACACGTAGCAGTGCAGGCATTCGGCTGGCTTGGGCTGGGTGATCAAAACCGATAGATGTCTAACTCTCGTTCGATATGCAGCACGGGAGTCAGGTCGGATTCAGCACTCATACCTACATCCCTATCGCCCGGCACAGACAGACGAGAGCGTCAAATAGAGCCGCTACTTTGCAGGGAGGCGCGAATGTCCGCTGCACGTTGCAACTCGTTCGCCATGAGAACCCCGTAGGTAAAGGTGCTCTCCTCGCTCTCGCCGTCGGCCGACGAACTGATCTTGGCCAGGAACTCGGCGGAAACAACGGCATCCTGATGCTCACCGAGCAGGGTCTGTATCTCCTCTGCTTCACGTGCTACAGCTTTCATGTCGCTGTTGGCTGGTTCGACAAGCTCAGCGGCGTAGCGCGCCCGCTTCATCGCCTTTCGTGCTCGATGCAGCCGATCGATGTCCTCGTCGGCCTTTCGTAACCGTTTGTCGGCCTTCTTCTTGGCCTTATCCACGTACTTGACCGCAGTCTTGGCCTTCTTGCCCGCGGCATCGGTAACCGGTGGTGCCGCACGCCAACCGCGAAGCAGCTGGACCAAATGTTGATAACGCGGAGTGCGGATTGCCTCGTTCAGCTCTTCGACGGCCTCCTCCCGTTCCGCAGCGAGTGCCTTGGTGATCTCGGCTTCGACCGGTCCGCGAAGGTGAACTGGTGGCAATTCGGCGATCTGCTTGGTCAGTCGGCTGCTCAGAATGTCCCGGTCACGCACCTGGCCAAGCACATCGGCATACCACGACAGTTCATTGTCCAGCTCCTCAGCAGGAGCAGCGACGAGCACGTCGTCGAACATCCGCAGAGTGCTCCGAAGCCGGCGCGCTGCTACCCGTGTTTTGTGTACAGCGGGCTCTCCGGTGCGCATTCCGACGTCATTGCTGGCGAGTACCTCGCACTGCGCCGCGACGTACGCGGCTACCAGCTCTCCGACCGAGCCGGCTTCGATCGTGAATGCCTGCCGATCCGGCAATGCCGGCCCCAGCGCCTTATCGAGCTTTGTCCTGATGGTGCTGGGGGCGGCGCCAGCAGCCTGCAGCAGCTTGCGTGCCTGCTTCAGGTCCTTCTTCTTGCCGGCTGGTCCCAGCTCCACCTCGATCTCACGCCACGAGTGGAGCATCGACTCGCCGTCGGGCGGACCGGACTCCACCTGATCATCGGCAATCTCCATCAGGAGATCACCGTCGGCATTGAGCAACTGGTACGCCGTTCGAGTCGTCTTGATCGTTGCGACGGCACCCAGGTTTTCACCAGCCAATAGACCGTCGACGCCGTTTTCCAATGCAGCTGGAAGCGTCTCCGTCCATGAACCGCTTTGCAGTTCCGTGCGAGCCGTCCCGCTAGGAACCTTCAGCTGCCAGCCGGTCTCGGAGCCTCCCACGCGACGCCTCAGCGTAATCCCGAATAACCGCAGACCAGCGCCTGGCGTGTCGAAGTAGGTGCTATCGAGCGTCCGGATCTCTTGATCAAGTCGGCCGCCGTCCGGCAACAACTCGGTGAGCTGGGGCATCACCCAATCGGTATCGACCTCGAACTTGTCTTCTTGTTCTGTAATTTTTCGCACCTCTGCGGCCCTCCTTCCATGCAACTTTGCCATTGATTCAAAAGATCTTGCCAGGGTTGAGGATGTGATGCGGATCCAGGGCCGCCTTGACCGCGCGATGCATCTCCAGTACCGCAGGAGCGAGCTCACGGGAGAGTCCGCCGCGCTTGAGCAACCCGACGCCGTGTTCGCCTGTCACAGTGCCTCCAAGATCAAGTGCGGCACTGAGTATCTCTTCGAAGGCGATCTTGGCGCGATCCCTCGCGGCCGCGTCGCCCGGGTCGGCGATGAGTAATGGATGCAGGTTGCCGTCCCCGATGTGGGCGATGCTTGCGATCAAGATGTCATGCGTACTGGCGATGTGCTCGATTCGGTCCAGCATGTCCGGCACGGCTGCGATCGGTACACACACGTCTTCGGTCAGGACCGGACCTAGCCGCTCCAGCGCCGGGTACGCGAGCCGGCGGGCGGCGAAGAGCGCTTCGGCCTCCTCCTCGTCGGTCGAGCGGGCCGCCCAGGTGGCGCCTGCCTCCTCAAAGCAAGCCAGCATCTGATCGGCGCGATCATCGCCGGTTACGCCCGGATCATCGATCCTGCCTAGCAAAACCACTTCGGCCTCGAGTGAGAGACCCATGTTCTTCCACTTGTCGACGGCAGCAAGACAATGCCGATCGATCAACTCCAGAGCTGACGGAATGATCCCAGCCTGGGCGACTGCTCGGGCCCCGCTGCCGGCATCGACGATCGAGCCGAAATGCCCGACGACGGTACGGGGCGGTGCTGGTAACGGCTTGAGACGTACGGTGGCCTCCGTAATGATGCCCAACGTTCCTTCGGAACCAACCATGAGACCGACCAGGTCGTAACCGGCGACTCCTTTGGCGGTAACCCTGCCCAGCCGTACCAGTTCGCCGGTGCCTGTCACGACCTCCAGAGCGAGCACATAATCCTTCGTGACGCCGTATTTGACGCAGCACACTCCGCCGGCATTGGTCGCTATGTTGCCCCCGATAGTGGACCAAGGCGAACTGGCCGGGTCGGGTGGATACCACAGGCCGTGCTCGGCAGCGACCATGCGCAGTTCGTCGTTGATCACACCCGGCTGCACCACGGCCAACCGTTCCAGCGGATCGATCATGCGGATCTGATTGAGCCGGTCGAGGGCGATGATCACGCCGCCCTCGATGGCATTGGCGCCGCCAGACAGGCCGGTGCCGGCGCCACGTGCAGTGACCGGTACTCCGAAGCTGGCGCAGATCCGTACGGCGGCAGCAACTTGATCACTCGAAGTCGCTCGAATCAGTGCGATTGCTTCGCCGACCGGAGCCCACTCGGCCTCGTCATGGCTGAGACTCCGGGTGACATCAGGATCGAGAATCAGGGCGTCCGGTGGCAACGCCGAGGCCAACTGAGTCAGAACGTCGCCAGTGCCCATGATCTACACCTCCGGTCGAGAAAGCTTATGATCAAGCGGTACTAGGACTGATTGGCGGGGTTGTGACGGTCCCGACTGGCTTGCCCCTCCTAGGGTGGGTCTGGGGCTCGGCTGAGGTAGTGGTGGCCGGTGGGTGTGGTGATGATCATGGTGTGGGCTTTGTCGAGGTGTTCGGCGTCGATGAGGGTGATCTGCCATCCCGGCATTTCCCCGGCATGGTTGCAGCGTTCACAAGCAGCGCGGCCATTCATATAGCTGGTGCTTCCGCCGTCGGCGTGGCGGGTGATGTGGTCGATGTGGCGGATGGGTGCGCCGCAGAACGGATTCCGGCAGGTCTGGTCGCGGAGTTTGATCAGGTCGGCGAGCCAGCCGTCGAAGCAGCGGCGGCTGGAATCCCCACCAACAATTGGGCCCGAGCGGCCTTTGGATGGTGATGGCGCGGTGAACAGTCGGCGCCACCATTTCCGGCCCTGGGAGGTGATCGGATGTCGCGGGCCAGATCGGCTGGCAGTGGCCCATACCCGGGAATCATGGCTGGTTTGTCGCTGTGCGGATCCAGCAGCGCCTCCAGCGGCATCATGATCTGCAGCTCCACCTTGACATCAGCGGCTGCGGTTTGGCCGGTGACCCGTTGCACCATGGTGTCGGCCATGATCTGGTCCCTGGTCCGGCTGTCGCCGCCGGCTTTGGCGGTGTCGGCATGTTGCCGTAACGCGGTGTAGCAGGCAACGCCTTGTTCCACCGGCAGGTAGCCGCTCACTATCGCCATGGTGTCGGGTGCCGGCCGGATCAAACCTCACTATCTGCTCGAGGCAGTGAATGGAAGAGATCATGAACGCTACTGAAGTCATTCAGGAACATGAGCAGGCCGGTCGGCACTTCACCGCCAAGGCGATTGGCAGTTTTGTCCTTGATCAAGGGACTGGTGAGGCGGTGGTGTGCATGCATGGAGTGCCAACTTCGTCGTTCCTCTACCGCAAAGTGATCGAGGAGCTCGCAGACCGAGGTCTTAGAGGAATTGCGTTTGACCTGCCCGGGCTCGGTCTCGCTGATAGGCCGTCCGACTTCGACTACACCTGGACCGGACTTGGCCGATTCTCGGTTGCCGCCGTCGACGCCCTGGGCCTCGATCGGTTTCACCTCGTGGTTCACGACATCGGTGGCCCGATCGGCTTCGAAGTGGCTGCCGCAATGCCCGGCCGCATCGCGTCCTTGACGGTACTGAACTCCGTCGTCGAGGTGGACAGATTCCGAAGGCCTTGGGTCATGGAACCACTCGCTCATCGCCAAATCGGTGACCTTTACCTGCGCATCCTCAACAAGCCAATCTTTCGCCTGCTGACGCGTTGGCAGGGCATCGCAGACCAGACCAAGATCACGAACGGGGAGCTCGACGCCTATCTTGATTTGCTCCGGCGTGTGGACGGTGGTCGAGCATTCCTCAAGATCATGCGTGGCTTCGAGCGGACGCCAGCGAAGCGACAGAAGTATGTCTCAGTACTGCGAAGCGGCCGGTTTCCGGTCCAGATGGTGTGGGGCGAAGCCGATCCCACACTCAAGATCAGCGTGGATGGCGAACGGGCTCGCATTGCGGCCGGTCTTGATCACATCCACCGGCTGCCGGCGAAGCACTTCCTGCAAGAGGACCAGGCACCTGGCTTAGCCGAGTTGATCGCCGAATTCATCCGAAGCTGATATTGCCCTCAATTTCTGGCCACATAGGCCGGCTCGTATGCCTCGCCGTCGGTGCTCGCGACGACGACCGTGTAGCCGTCAGGGTCTTTGATCCAGATCTCACGATGGCCCGGACCATTGCCTTCGCCTTCGGGCGGATTCCGGTGAGGCGCTCGTACGATCGGCGCCTTGAGCTGCTCGGCGCGCCCTAAGACCTCATCAAAATCGGCCACTTCGCCGAACCACAGCAGCACGCCGTTACCAACCTCGACATCCTGGCTCACAAACACGCCGTGGTGGTGTTCAACGTCACGATGATGCAGCTGCAGGACGAGCGTGTCGCCCGCGAGCAGCCGTTCGTAGTCCGGACCGCCATGATCACTACGCAAGTCGAGGAGCTGCTGATACCAGCGGCTCGAGGCCTCCACATCGCGTACGGCGATCATGGTCTGTGACTGAGCCGCACCTACCTGGACCACAATGCCGATCCGGTTGCCGGCCGGATCATCGATCTCGGCAAGCCACCGCTCACCGCCATCGAGCTGCGGGCGGCCGCACACCTTGCCGCCATTGGCCTCGACATCCCGCAGGACGCGGTAGAGGCTGTCGGCAGCGACCCAGAGCATGGGACCGCCGGTGGCAGGCGCGACATCGGTGGTCAACTGACCGATCAACCCTGGAGCCTCAAAGCTTCCGCTGCCCGAGTCAACAGACCAACCGAAGACTTTGGTGTAAAAGGCGGCCGAACGCTCGATGTCGAGCGCTGGAAGCTGAAGGTACTCAATCTGCCCATGCGGCCGGGCGTATTGTTCGCTCACGCCTGCAGTATTGACTATGGCCATTCCCTAGTCAATGTTGCGGGCTCACCGAAGCGGACCCTGGACTGGTTCCAGAATTGCTACTGGAATGGTTCGACCTGCTCGCTGTGCGTACTTCGCCACCTCGGGTGCCTGCGCCAGGACGATGTCGTTCCACGCTTTGTCGCGCTGCACACCGATCCGCTCATGCGGCCGGACGCGCAACGTCTTCGGTCCCAACTGAACATCAGCAGTCTGCGCCTTGCGCAAGTTGCGGAACCAGTCGGGGTCGCGAGGTGCGCCGGAGGCGGTTCCCCAGACAAGGAGGCCCTCCGGTGTGTCGAGATAGCGCACGCAGGTGGAGTGCAGTACCCCGGTGCGGCGGCCCGGCGTTGTGATCATCAGGACCTTGGCGTTCTTGTTGTAGCTGGCGAATCGGCCATCGAATGCGCGATACATCCACACACCGATCTTGTTTCCGATGCGCACCAGGCTGCGCTTGAAAGTAATGATCATGAGCTACTGCAGTGCCGACACCAAACGCATCACATTGTCGATATAGCGCTGGCTCTTCGGTCGCGCTATCCACTCAGCCAGCGTCAGCTCGTGGCAAACCGCCCGATATCCCTCCGCCACCGCTTGCAGGTCGGCAACGAATTCACTGCCCGTGGACATGAGTGTGATTTCATAGTCCAGTCCAAACGAGCGATAGTCCATGTTGCTGGATCCGATGATTCCGACCATGTCGTCGACGGTGAAGTGCTTGGCGTGAAGGACAGTGGGCTTCGGATACTGATAGATCTTGACCCCTGCCTCTAGCAGGACCTGGTAGTACGAGGCCTGCGCGTGCTGGACCACGAACTGATCGGCCTCCTCGGAGACGAACAGCTCGACTGCGACGCCGCGATACGCAGCTGTGGTGATCGCCTCCAGCAAAGAATCATCGGGTACGAAGTATGGGCTGGTCAGAGACAGTTTCTGTTGGGCGCGATGCGCCAATCCGGTAAATAGCCTCAAGTTCGGCATCGTCAGATATCCGGGCCCGGATGGCAGCAGTTGCATTGGCACGGCACCGGGCGTATAGACGTCTTCGAGTTCAATATCGCCGCCCAGCTTCTCGCCGGTCTCGGTGTACCAATCCATGGCGAAGACCGCCTCCAGCTCCAGGACGATCTCGCCAGTGATCTTGACGTTGAGATCTTTCCAGTGCCGTCCAACCTTCAGGTTGGCCTTCATAAGGTAGCTGGAGTCGATCATGTTCTGGGAGCCCATGAACGCCACCTTGCTATCCACCACGAGCAACTTGCGGTGGTTACGAAGATCGGGACGGCGCCACTTACCCTTGAACGGCTTGATCGGCATCATCTCGTGCCACTCGATGCCGACCTCGGTGAGCCGGGAATTCATTTCCTTGAAGCCCGGATAGCGACGGGATGCGATGTCGTCGTAAAGCAACCTGACCTTGACGCCGCGCTTGACCGCAGCCGCCAACTCTGTAAAGAAAACGTCGGTGGTGTCGTCCCATGAGGTGATGAAGAACTCGACGTGAACCTGTCGTTGAGCTTCCTTGACCGCATCGGCCATCGCTTGGATGGAGGCGTTGTATTCCCCAAACAGTCCGTGGCTGACGCCAGTGACGCATGGGAGATAACTCAAGCGCCGGTTCAGCCGAAGGAGACTGTCCAGGCCCACCGGAAGATCGGCTCCCGGCGGCACGTCAGGCATCGAAGCGGTACGTTCGGTAATCACCTGGTTGGCCTCAGCCTGGATCTTGGCTCGCCGGCCGCGCACGAATGGACTGCCGATCAAGAGAAATAACACAACGCCGAGAAGCGGAGTTACCACGATCAGCAGCAACCAGGCAATGGAGGAAGAGGGGCGACGATTGCTGGGCACGGTACCGAGCGCCACGATTTTAATGGCCAATTCGACGAGGTAAACGATCAAGGGAATCCAAGCGACCGTGTTCACTGCTACCACCTCTCGAAATCTTGCTGTCGGGTTGAGCGCTTCAGCGATGTGTCGAAGCATCTTGTGCCCAGTAGGCCGAAGCGTGCCATGCATCAAGCCGGCTGAGCATCACCCGATACAGGTGATACCTGGAAATACCGAATGGCCCGTGCGACGCAGACAAAGTAGGTAATGTCCCGAGCGGCAGACTTTGTCGCCGGCCTTGTGGTTTCAGGACGGCCAAGGACGTCATCCACAAAGGTGAGGACGGCATGCGGAGATTCGGGGCCTCTGTGTTGGTTGCGGCTGCTGCGATGGCGGTGCTGACGCCGGAGAGGGTGGCGACCGCCGCCGAGGCCACCTGCCAGACCGATATTCCGGTCATCGGTGATGTGGACGGCGATGGCAAGTCCGACCTGATTGTCGGTGTGCCCGGGCGCAACAGCAACACCGGTGAGGTCGATCTGCGGCTCACCACAGCTCCGGGCGACATCTTGGGGCAGCAGGGTGCAGGCCTTGGCCAGGGCACAGCGGGCGATGAGTTTGGGGCAGCCATCGTTCTAGCAGACCTGAACAACGATGGTTGCGACGACATCATCGTCGGGGCGCCTGGAGCAAGCAACCGCGCCGGGCGCGTCCATGTAGTGCTCGGATCTGAGGTTGGGTATCAGACCACGGGCGGCCAAACCTTGAATGGGGGCGCGGCTGCTGGCGACCGCTTCGGCTCTTCACTTGCCATTGCACGAAATCATGCGGGCACGGGCTTCGACCTCTGGATTGGCGCCCCTCTCGATGATGTTGGCGCGGTGAGCGATGCCGGTTCGGTGGCGCATTATTCGATTACCAGCTCCGGTGGCAATCTGGCTTCCAATCTGGTGGAAACGATCACTCAGAATTCACCCGGAGTGCCAGGCGGCGCGGAAACCAACGACCAGTTTGGAGCTGCGCTGTCGGCGACTTCACGGGGCGTTCTCATCGGCAATCAGCTCGAGGACGTCGGCAAGGCAAGCAATGCGGGCTCGATCACGCTCCTCACCAGCGCCGATGATGATGCCGGATTCGATCAAGCATTTAGCTGGTCGCAGGCGTCCTCTGGCGTACCGGGCAGTGCCGAATCAGGTGATCATTTTGGTGCTGCAGTCGGCTTCTTTGGTGAACACCTCGCTGCTGGCGTGCCGGACGAGGACGTCGGCACAAGCAGCAATGCAGGCATGGTGCAACTCTTCGACTGGTCGTCCACCACGCCCGTACCAACTGGTGAGGTAAAGCAGTACACACCCGGGGTCCCAGGAAAGGTCGAGACCGGGGATCGGTTTGGCGCAGCGGTAGTAATTGGCCGCAACATCGGATGCTTCGACAACTCGATCCAGATTGTTGCTGGCGTACCTGGCGAGGACACGACGGTCAGCGGCTCGGCCAGAAAGGATGCAGGCACCGTCGCGATCTTTACGCCGCCCCCGTACGAGCCCTGTGCCAGATCGGTGGATCAGGCAAATCTGCTGTCAAGCGCGCCGGAATCGGGTGATCGTCTTGGCAGCACGCTGGCACTCGGGCGGCACAGCGATGACGATGCTGACGCGAGCGATCGAGCATTCATCGGTGTTCCGGGAGAAAACGGCGATGCTGGCATCGTGCAATCCACACCGATCGGCAGCGGTGCCAATTCGACCGACATCATCGTCGCTGAAGGCTTCAAGGCCTCGGTTGGTTACGCCCGCGGCGACGTAGCCGGCACAAAGTACGGGGCGGTGATCGCTTCGCCAGCAGGCGAGTGATCAGATTCAACCCAGGTCCACGCCTCGGTCAGGAAGCAACCTCCGGGTCGCGGAGCTTCACTGCCTCGAGCATCGCAGCCGGACCGCCTCCGTATGAGGTGAGCCAGCGCCGCGCCGGTCTGGGGAGTCGAGGAAGAAGCCGGATGGCCTGAGCCGTGGCCCATAGCTGCATGCCCGAGCGTGGAATGAGCGTATTCAAGACGAACGGGCCTATCCGCTGGCTCTGTTGAACGGCCGGCCGCAGGATCTGCTCGTACGCCGCCAGCCCGCGACCATGATCACCGTTCGCCGCCGCCAGTTCGGAAGCGAGGACGTAGGCACCGACAACGGCGAGACTGGTTCCGCCGCCAACCGCTGGACCGGGGGAGTAACCCGCGTCTCCGACTAGACTCACGCGGCCGCGACTCCACGAGTCCATGACGATCGTGCTGATCGAGTCGAGATAGAGATCCTCAGCGTTGTCCAACTCAACGAGCAAGCGAGGCACTTCCCAACCCATGTCGCCGTACAAGTGGTGGATCAGTCGTCGCTGCGCCGCCAGATCGTGGCGATCGTAGCCATGCTGGGTTCGGGTTCGCCAAAGGAAGAGCACTCGGGCCTCGCCAGTATCGCGTACCGGATAGATCGCGGCGGTGCGGCCCACGTCGGCACATCCCAGCATCTGCTGGTGCAGGCCGAGATAGTTGGGTGCCGTGAACACGGCCAGGTAACCGCCGAGAAAGTGCAGAAACCGGTGCTCCTCGCCGAACGCCAATCGGCGAGTGATCGAATGCAACCCGTCCGCTCCAATGACAAGATCAAATGTCTGGGGCGATCCATGCCGGAACGAGACGTCGACTCCGTGGTCGGTCTCTTCCAGGGAGGTCATTGAGTTGCCGAACATGTAATCGATGTCAGCGCGACCCGAGTCGTAGATGATCTTGGCCAGCTCCCCGCGCATAATCTCGACGTGTTGCGCCGAAACGCCCTCCGACACCAGTTCCGCCGCCACGTTGACTGGCTGGTGTCCCTCTCGAATGAAGGAAATGATCTCGGTATGCGTGCCGGCGTCCTGGACCTGTGAGAGCAAGCCCATCCACTCCATGATCTGAAGAGCTGGGCCGAAGAGATCGACGGCATGGCCACCGCTGCCGAAACGAAGTTCCTCAGTCCGCTCCACCACGGTGGGGTGAAATCCAAACCGGCTGAGCCAATAGGCGAGCACCGGGCCGGCGACGCTGGCGCCCGATACCAGCACTCGACCGGCACTTGTCGCCATGTCAATTCAGCGCCCATACCTGCGGCTGAGCCACAGGCACCAGACCGGGTAAAGGAGGTAGGTTCCCATCCAGTTGGCCAATCCGGCATTGACGTACCAGGGAGCCAACTGTGAATCGTCGATGCGAGCAATTACTCCGGCAATGGCCAGCCATCCGATGATCATGAAGATCGCCGCTGTGATACCCAGCATGATCAGTCCGCGTGGCAGCTCCGGCGCGCGCCGATGGAGACGGTTCGCGATCAGCAGCCAGATGCCGATAAAGGAGCTGCCAACGGTTGAGACTAGGCCGGCCAGATACCAGCCGGTGATGTTGAAGATGACCAAGAAAGAGCCGAGAATCATGACAATCGCCCCCAGGGCGGCGGCGGCAATGGCGAGCGTGCTCAATCCACTTCTGCGATTGCGCACCCAAAGCCACGCCAGCGCGAGGCTTAACAGGCCGATAAGGCCATTGGCCACATCATTGATAAGCCCAAACGGGCCGCCGAGGGCGAAAAAGATGATCAAACTCAGGACGCCCAGCAAGGTAACGACTGCGGTGGCCAAGGCTAGCCGGCTGACTGTGCGGCGCTGATTAAGGCCGGTGCTTATGACCACATGGGGAGCGTAACTCCACTTCATGCAGTAGGAGTTCCAGCTACGTCAGCCGAGTCCACTTAGCGGTCGAGACAGCGCCGTTGGAGTTGATCGCAAACAGCCGGTAGTAGCCACGAGGGGCGAGGGTGGTCGTTGCGTTGATCGTGATCTTGCCGTCGGCGTACTTCAGTGGGATCTCACGCTGGTTGGCGTCGAAGCCGTGCGTCGGTGATGGCGCGCTCATCATGATCACCTTGGTGACGTTGCTGTCGACGTCGATCGAGTACGTCTTCCCGTAGTTGATCTGATCCGGGACACCGCTCAAGCTCGGCCGGTCGCCTTTGAACATGTACGGCGGCTCAAAGCGCTGCACGGTATTGCTCCGGGCTTGACCCTTCGGGTTCGATGCCATGCTGATGACGCTGCCGTCGTCGGCCAGGAACGCCATCGAATGGTAGAGCCGATGCTCGCCCTCCGGCAACGGGTTCATCGCGGTCCAGGACTTGGAGGTTGCGGACTTCAGCAGGCCGACCTCCTGGCTGGCGTTCTCGATCTTGTTCGCAGAACCGCCGCCTACCTCCAGCACGCTGCCGTCGGGCAACTGCACACAGTTGACATACGCCTTGGCGGATCGCAGTGACGGGCCTGACGTGTACTTCGGCGACGAGCTATCAAGATCGATCACATTCGTCGTCGAAGTGGCGGGCCAGCCACCGCCCATGACCATGAGCTTCTGCCGGCGGATGCTGCCCAGCCAGCAGGCGCTTCCAAATCCACGTTGGGTCGGCTTTGTCAGCGAATTGACCTTGGTGAACTTATTACCCTTGAACGGCTGCCAGAACCCCGGTGTGAAGTGATCTTGTGAGCCTTCGGCGTCCTCGGCCGGCTGGATCCACCCCTCCCCAGTAAAGAAGTATTTGGCATCAGCGGTGAGGAAGATGTGCGGATAGAGCGGGAACTCCCGATTTCCCGGCTGAGGGTCGTACTTGTTGTCATAGGGGTTCCAGACCTCAGACGACTCCGAGTTCTTGCCGCTCGCGTCGAATCCGCCAACGATCAGGGCGTAGCCGCCACGAGTGTTGACCACGCTTGGATACCAGCGGCCGTCGGACATGTTCTCTTGCTTGACGAACTCCTCGGAACCGAAGTCGAAGGTGTAGAGAGCTTTCGAGCCTTTCCACGGTGACTTGCTGGTTTTGTAGGCGGTGGTACCGCCGGCTGCGATCGCATCACCGTTGCTCATCAACATGTGGCCTGAACAGAACATGTCTGTCGGAACTTTGAGCGGGTCACTAAGTTTGCCCGTCATGGGCTCCCAGACGTAGGCGTCGAAGGTGCCAGCCTCAAAAACCTCGGAGCTGTTACCGGATCCCACCAATAGCAGGATCTTCCCTTCTGGGCCCATGATCAGGTGGTACGCGTTGTATCCGGATGGCAGTGATGGCAGCGGCGACCAGCGGCCGCCGTCAGTGGTCGAAAGAGCTTTCAGGTCGGACGCGGTATCGGGGTCTGCGGCCGTGGTTTGGACAGGCGAGTCAACATCGATGTTCTTGCTGATCGTCTTCTTGGTCTTCGCCTCGGTTCCGATCGGCGCCTGGGGATCGAGCAACTGCTCCTGCTGGTTGCTAATCCGCGCATTGCTGTCTTTCGCATCTGCCGCCCCCGCACCACCGAGGAAGATGGCGCCAGCGGCCAACGCCGATATCAGAGCGCCAAACAAGGGCGCGCGCAAGCGCACACTCGACATGTTGGTTTCCCCCCGAGAATCAAGCCCGGCCCCCACCGGACGACAGCACATGCTGCGTGTTCAGGCATTCAACCAAAGAACGCCCATCTTCGAAGGCGACATGCCACAAATCCCGGGCAACTTTCGCAGCCGTGGTCCTGCGGTCGATGAGAAACCCGCGTGGTTACCAGTCAGGCGCCGGTGAGGCTGCGACTGCGTTGATTGATTCCCATCTCGCCGTACGGATAGTCGGTGGCATGCAGATCGCTAGCCTGGTCCAAGGCCGCAGCCTCCTCGGCAGTCAGATGCAGGTCAGCCGCACGCAAATTGGTCTCGAGTTGGTCCGTCGTCCGGGCGCCCAGAATCGTCGACGTCACGGCCGGCCGATCCATCACCCAGGCAAGAGCCACTTCCGCCATCGAGACATCGCGATCTTCGGCGATCTTCTGTACCGCGTCAATGATGTTCCAGGTGCGCTCGGTGCCTCGGCGGTCCCACGCCTCCATGCCACGCTCGGGATCTTCGCCGAGCCGGGTGGCGCCGCTGGGCCGCTCGTCACGCTTGTATTTGCCGGACAGCCAGCCGCCACCCAGGGGACTCCAAGGCAGCATCCCCATGCCGGCGTCCTGGACCGCAGGTACGATCTCCCATTCGATCTCGCGCACGATCAGGCTGTACTGCGGTTGCAGTGTCACCGGCGCGGCAACGCCGAGAGCGTTCGCAAGCTGCACCAGCTTCGTCAGTTGCCAACCAGTGAAGTTGGACAGGCCGTAGTAGCTGATCTTGCCCGCGCGGATGAAGCCGTCAAGGGTACGTAGCGTCTCGTCCAGCGGTGTCCATGGGTCGAAAGCATGTACCTGGTAAAGATCAACATGGTCCAGCCCCAGCCGCGAAAGGGATGCGTCGAGGGCTCGCGTCAGGTGCCGAGTTGACAGCCCGAGCGAATTTGGATCATTCCCCATGGCAAACCGGCCCTTGGTCGCCAGCACAACACGCTCGGCGACATCGGCCGGTCGACTGGCGAACCAGCGGCCAATGATCTCCTCCGACTGGCCCTTGCCATACACGTCAGCGGTATCCACCAGCGTTCCGCCAGCCTCGATGAAGCGATCGAGCTGCTCGTGCGAGCCGGCTTCGTCTGTTTCGACGCCGAAGGTCATAGTTCCCAAGCAGAGCGAAGAAACGGCGCAACCGCTGCGCCCGAGAGTGCGATAGTCCATATTCGGTTTCTATCACTCAACTTCTTCAAGATCAGATTCGGGCTGGATCGAGATCCAATCTGCGCAACAACTGGGCATTCAAGGCCACAACAATCGTCGACGCGGACATCAAGATCGCGCCCACCGCAGGCGAGAGTACGAAACCGATCGAGGCCAAGACACCAGCTGCCAACGGGATGGCCACTACGTTGTAGCCGGTAGCCCATCCAAGGTTCTGCCACATCTTGCGATACGACGCGCGTGACAGCTCGATGATGGAACAGACGGCACGCGGATCATCGCCGGCCAGTACGACGCCTGCCGACTCGACCGCAACGTCGGTTCCTGCTCCAATGGCGATGCCGACCTCTGCCCGCGCCAGTGCGGGCGCATCGTTGACGCCGTCTCCAACCATTGCTACTTGATGTCCGCGATCTTGGAGTTCGCGGACCTTGGCGTCCTTCTCTGACGGCAGTACCTCGGCGAAGACCTCATCGATGCCAAGGGTTCGCGCCACCGCGTCGGCCACCGGACGCGCGTCGCCGGTGATCATGGCCACTCGGATGCCTCGCCGGTGCAGATCGTCTACCGCCTCCCGCGACTCATGGCGGATCTCGTCCTCAACCACGATCGCGCCTTGAACCTGACGATCCAATGTCACATAGAGCACCGTCGAACCCGCCTGACGCCTGGCTTCCAGTCGGCGGTCAAGATCGGCAGGAATCTCCGCGCCCAGCTCGGCTAGCAGACCCGGGCTACCCACAGAGATCTTGCTGCCATTCAGGCTGGCCCGTACGCCGCGACCGGTAAGCGACTCCACGCCGCGGACCTGCGGATGATCATTGATTCCCCCATCGATGCCTGGGGCGGCTCGGACGATCGCTCGTGCGATCGGATGCTCGCTTTCGGACTCGACGGCAGCGGCTAGCGCAAGCAGGGCGTTACGATCAACACCGTCGGTTGTCTCAACATCAACAACCGCAGGCTCGCCCTTGGTCAGCGTGCCGGTCTTGTCGAACAGCACGACATCGACGGTCCGCATCCGCTCCAGAGCCAGCCGATCCTTGATCAAAATGCCCGCTCGCGCAGCCCGCTCAGTGGAGATGGCTATCACTAGAGGGATCGCCAAACCGAGCGCGTGCGGGCAGGCGATGACCAGCACCGTGACCGTACGGGTGACAGCCTGATCCATCTGGCCAAGCAACGCCCATACCAGGAACGTGATCAGCCCGGCACCAGCGGCGAAGTAGAAGAGGAAAGCCGCTGCCCGGTCTGCAAGCGCTTGCGCGCGTGAGGATGATGCCTGGGCGTCAGCCACCAGCCGCTGGATCCCGGCTAGAGCGGTCTCCTCGCCGACCGCGGTGATGTTGACGCGGACGGCGTTGTCGGTGGCCACCGTTCCGGCGACCACCCGGTCCCCAGGCTCGCGGCGTACGGCACGAGACTCCCCAGTGATCATGGACTCGTCGACGGCCGCAGTCCCGGACAGAATCGTCCCATCGGCGGGTATTCGGGCCCCGGAGCGTACGAGGACGACATCACCGACCGCCAGCTCATCCACATCCACCAGCTCGGTCTCATCGCCCCTCACACGCTCGGCTGAGTCGGGCAGCAGGGCTGCTAGCGCATCCAGAGCACTCGAGGCCGCGCCAAGAGCGCGCATCTCCAACCAGTGGCCCAAGAGCATGATCACGATCAGCAGTGCCAGCTCCCACCAGAAATCCAGATTGAAGCCGCCGATCTTCAGAGTGGTCGCCCAGGAAGCCACAAAAGCCACGGTGATCGCAAGCGAGATCAACAGCATCATTCCCGGCTGCCGCCGCTTGAGCTCGCTCCGCGCTCCAGTCAGGAATGGGGCACCGCCGTAAAAGAAGATCACTGTGCCGAGCACCGGCGAGACCCATGTCACCCATGACCCGCTCGGCAGGGGATAGCCCAGCAGGTCGGAAAACATCATGCTGAAGGCGATAACCGGAACGGCCAGCAGGCTGCTGATCAGGAACCGACGACGGAAGTCCGCGGCATGATCACCGTGACCTCCACCATGATGCTCATCGTGTAGTGCTCCATGGCCGGTGTGGTTCATCGATGCGTGCTCTGCGTGTTCGCTCCCCGCATCTCCAATGTGGTCGGCATGTCCAATGTGCTCGGCATGTCCGTGCGACTGTGCAGACTCCATCACCTCTCCTTTATACCCGGTGGGGGTATGCAGCACTAATTCGCGGTAACTGTGGGATCATGTGGCGTATTCCCCTAGTGGGAATCGGTTACAATCGAATGCACGTTCGACCTCGGGGAACCTAGAGCTGCGCCCGCTGGAGGTGGCCTTGTTCGAGGGATTTACCGACGAGATGGTCGATCTCGGCGATGTGCAGCTTCGGGTGCGTTTCCGTGGCGACGGTCCGCCACTCCTCCTTATCCATGGTCATCCCAGGACGGGGGCGACCTGGCACCGAGTTGCGCCGCGTATGGCTGCCGCGGGATTTTGCGTGGTCTGCCCCGATATGCGCGGCTACGGGCGATCAAGCAAGCCTCGACTCCGGGATGATCATCGCCAGCAGGCCAAGCGGGCTGTAGCGGATGATCTCGCGGAACTCATGACGCGCCTGGAGCATGATCAATTTGCGGTCGTTGGACATGATCGGGGAAGCAATGTGGCCTTCCGGCTGGCCATGGATCATCCGAGTCAGGTTCGCCGGCTTGTGATCATTAACGCGGTGCCGATCATCGAGGCCTTGGAGCGGTGCGACGCCCGTGTTGCAGAGCGCTGGTTCGACTGGTTTCTCTATGCCCAGCCGGAGGTGCCCGAACGGATGATCTCTGCCGACCCGGTGGGCTGGTATCAACCCGATGCCTACCAGATGGGTGCAGAGAACTATGCGGAACTCGTTGAGGCGATCAACGATCCTGAGACCGTACGCGCCATGCTCGAGGACTATCGCGCCGGCTTGCGAGTTGACCGGGAGGCTGACCGTGCTGCCCGACTTGCCAGCCGTACCATCGGTTGCCCCACGCTGTTCTTGTGGTCGAGCCGTGGCGACATCGCGGCACTCTTCGGCGAGCCGTTGGCCATCTGGAAGCCATGGGCCGAGGACCTCTGTGGTTTTGCGATCGACTCCGGCGCACAAATGGCTGAGGACAATCCAGGTGACTTGGTGAAAGCGCTCACCGATTTCCTCGCGGA
>Ga0075435_100000996_pt1 | contig 17936 bp, 16 predicted proteins | sample RhiMethybrSRZTD4_FD_75302 | JGI IMG/M metagenome (GOLD analysis project Ga0075435, IMG submission 75302) | Populus rhizosphere microbial communities from Tennessee, USA - Rhizosphere MetaG P. TD hybrid SRZTD4 | ecosystem: Host-associated > Plants > Roots > Rhizosphere > Soil | place: USA...
GGCGCACCGTGTCCGGCTGATTGCCCGCCGGGGAAACCAACGCGCCTCGCGCTGCCGGGAGCGGACATGCATAACGCCGCTATTGCGGCGGTGGTTCTCCGCGGGCGCGACGGACGGGATACCGAACCCACCAGCGCCAACCGTACATCAAGCGCACGGCATCGCTCAGCCGCCGGACGTGCTCCTGCAGCGTGCCGATCGTCTGCTCATGCTCGACTACCGCCTTCTGGAGTCTCTCGACTTCCGGTCGGAGAGTATCCGCTTGTTCACGTGCGGTTTCGAATGCGGCGCGTTGTTCTGCGACGGCGGTCTCCAGCTCGCGGGCGCGAAGCGCTTGGCGTTCGACGCCGCGCTCGCGTTCGAGAACGAGTTGCTCGAGATGCAGCACATGTTGGGCATGTCGATCACGGGCCGCGGTGAGCTCGTCGACGAGCCTGTAGTGTTGAATGAGTTGTCCGACGGCGGTTTCGTAACGCCTGGCCACCGACTCCTCGCGATCGGTAAGAATCGAGCCGCGGGGTATCGGCGCTGTAAGAGGAGCCGCGGATCGAGCCGCGGCGACAATGTAGTACATCGCCTGGGGCGAACCGTACTGGGGGATCGATTGATCATCGATCGATAACGCCTCGATGGGTGCGAATGGGGGACTGTCGCTCCAGATGCCGGACCAGCACTGGATGCGTTGGCTGAACCAGCGTGTGGCTTCGAAATGACGCGCGAGCAACCTGGCAAGCTCGTCGCGGTAGAGTTCCCGCACGTGGAACTCGTTGCGGGCCTTGCGGGCGTCCGAATATTCGGCTTTGTTGGGCGACGACAGGATCAGAATGCCATCGGGTTTGAGCAATCGGTCGAATTCTTCGAGCATTCGAACCTGGCATTCGCCGTCGATGTGCTCGATAGTCTCGAACGACACGATTACGTCGAATAATCGGTCGGGAAACGGCAGCGCCGTGCAGGACGCTTGAACGAAGCGGAGGTTGGCGCAGGCGGCGTACTTGCGTGACGCCCGGCGAACGGTGTCATGGTCGATGTCGACACCGTGAACATGGATGGCGACTGTGGAGAGCAACGCCGCGCCATAGCCTTCGCCGCTGGCGACATCGAGGATTGCCTTACCGGCCACGAAGGCCCGGGCGAACGCATATCTGTGCCAGTGCTCGTACGCGATCTCGCCCGGACATTCGGGCAAGAATCGTTCGCCGGTGAACGATGCTTCGTCTCCGCCAGCGGGGGCGACCTGCGTATCGCGGGACATGAGGAGCGGAACGCCGACTGGCCGGCGCGTAGTAAAGACAAATTATGCCACGCGCTCTCGGCGTGCACCGCGCGGAGTGCAGCGCGAGCTCGTCCGGTCCGAGAGGTCAGGCGAGCGCCGGCAGGATCGCGACGTTGAAGGCGCGCTCGACGAGCCAGACGCCTGCGATCGCCGCAATGAGCGCCGACCCGCCGGCCAGCACGACGCGGCGATACGTCCATGTCCCGCGAAGCCAGAACGCGGCAGGCAGGAAGACGCCGACGATCGCGAGCTGTCCCAACTCGACGCCGACGTTGAATCCGAACAGCGACAGCGCGAGCGATCCGGTCGGCAGGCCGAGATCACGCAACGCGCCGGCGAAACCGAAACCGTGGATCAGCCCGAAGCCGAAGGCCGCAAGCCAGCGCCCGTGGCTGACCACCGGAAAGACGTTGTTGATCGCCGCCAGGACGACCGACAGCGCGATGGCCGACTCCACCCACCGCGATGGCAACGAGACAACGTCCAGCGCAGCGAGCGTTAACGTGATCGAATGCGCGACCGTGAACGCGGTCACGATCCTCGCTACGTCCCAGAACGCGGCGCGGAAGCTCTCCGCGGGCTGCCAGGCGCCACCGTGGCGCAAGAGCACCGCGGGCAGCAGCAGCGAGAGCAGAAAGAGAATGTGATCGAAGCCGAGCCAGATGTGCCAGACGCCCTCGTGCACGTAGGCAGCGAGCTGTTGCCAGGCGGTCCCTGCGCCCAGCGTCTGAGCGCGGGATTCGGCGCTGAAGATCGCGCTGTGCGTCCGCCCATCCTCGACGTACTGCAACAATCCCCGATGCGTCGGGTCGATATCGAACAGGAGGCGATATTCGACTGAGAGCGCCGGACCCGGTTGCGGGCACGTGGCTGACAGCCGCAATACGGCGTACGCGCCATCGCTGTGCTGGTCGATCAACGCGTCGGCAGCCTCGAGCGGGCAAGCTGTACCGCCCGAGACCATGTCGATCCGAGATAGTGCGTAAGCGACGATCTCCGCGCGTTTCGCCCGCACCTCGCCCCAGGTGATCTCGCCGTCGCCATTGGCGTCGAGCGTGATCGCTGCGTCGAGGTCGCGCAGCGCGATGTCCCACTGACCTTGCACCGCCGCGCCGTGGCGCTCGAGCGTCAGGTAGCTGTCGCTCGGCTTGTGCGCAAAGGCGCCGGAGGCGATGAGGCAGAACAACAATGCGAGCAGGCTTTTCATCGCATTTGCAGCAGGGCCGTGATCGCGGCGTCTTCGAGCCGGTGCGCCCGCACCCAGTCGCCCGCTTCCCGCAGTGCGGCGGTGTCGCCTGCGGCCTTTGCCGCCGAGAGGAGGATCCGCAGATCGGCACTTTCGCGCTGGACTTTCCAGTTCTCGCGCGCGAGCGCAAGCGCGCGCGCGCTGTTGCCGGCAATCTCGAGCGCGTAGCGTGCTTCCTCGCGTCGATGCAGCGCGTCGCCACGACGCCGGGCTGCGTCGAACCGGTCCTCGAGATCGGAGCGATGCGCGTCGAATGAAGAGCGCATCTCGAGCAGGCGTGCCTCGGCCAACGTCAGCCGGAGCAGCAGATTGTCGTTGCGGGTGTAGTCCTTGAGCAGCGGGACGACTTCCGCCGGACGGTTGCGGTCGAGCAGAAAGTCTGCGTATGCGGCGAGCAGGTACGGATCGCGCGAATCGAGCGCGAGCGCGGCGCGGAAGTGCGCTTCAGCCGCGGCGGCGTCGCCGCGGCGTTGCGCGATCTCGCCGGCGAGCGTGTGTGCCCATTCGGCGAGGCCCGCGTCGGTGCCAGGAGCGGCAAGCGCACCCGACAGTGCCTGATATGCGGACGCGGCCTCGCCGGATACGCTGGCGGGCGCGGCGTCGCAGGCGATCGCCACGAGCGGCACGGTCAGTCGCGCGATGCGTGCGCAGTCGGCCCGCGCTTCCGCATAGCGCCCCTGCACGGTGAGCACGGTGGCGCGCGTGAGCAGCGCCTGGCCGTCGCGCGGATTGGCCGCGATGAGGCGGTCGAGGTCGGCGAGCGCGCCCGTGAAGTCGTGCGTGCTCTGCTTGAGCGTCGCGCGCAACAGCAGCGCCTGTGCCGGCGGATCCGGCTGCTTCCACCATGGCGCGAGGGCGGCCTGCGCCTGGCCGAAAAAACGTGGATCGCCGGTTTCACGAGCCGCTTCGATCGCGCGCCGAGCCAGTCGCGCTGCGAGCGCGAGATCGCCGGGATTCCGGTCCAGCGCTGCACGCAGGCGCTTGACGTCGCGCAGCGACGGGTCGGTCCTCTCCGGCAGCCGCTCGAGCACGGCGTCGTCGTCGATCGGCAGGTAGGGCTTGGCGAAAACGGGCGCGCCCAGTGCGAGCGCCAGCAGCATCCATGCGCACCGGCGAAGGGCACTCACGTCGTGTTCTCCTGAGGTGACCGATCGAGAGGGCCCGGGCATTGCGCCCGGGCCGCTGGATCACTCACCTTGCCGCACGTGGGATCGCATTGTCCGGGTTCGGCGAGCCTGGCAGCGGAGGCTGCAGGTATGGAAACGCCGGCGCGAAGTAGCCTGCGTAGATGAACGCGCCGTCCGTGTAATGCAGCGAGCCCGCGGGCGCGTCGGACGGCTTACAGCCGCCGATATTCAGCGTGCACAGTACGCCCATGGCGACGCGCAGCTCGATGTCGACAACGTCGTCGCCCGGTCGGCGGCCGTTCGGGAAGCCAGCGTTGTCGCCGCCGAGCACGCCGAGGCGGTTCTGAGATGCAGCCGGCACAGGCGCGATGGCGGTGTTGAGGCGCAACATTTCGGAAGGCACGACATTCGCAGGCTGGTTGAGACCCTGCACACCGGTGAGAAACGCGGCGACGAGGTCGGTCCGCGGGAAATTCGTCGGCGCCTTGACCCCCGCGCCGCCGAACAGGATTTCCAGCAGCGCCGGCAACGTCGGATTGGTCACGTAGTCGGCGAACTGCGCATCGTCCTTCGGCTCGCTGTTGTTGAACTTGTTCTTGTCCTTCAAACCGATGACGACCTCGTTGACCAGCGGCATGCCCAGCCGCGAGACCTGCACGTAACCGCCCGACACCTGCTGTGCGCCGTCGAGGCCGGGCGTCACGCTGCCGAGAGCGCGCGTCGCCGGCAGGCTTGCCGTCGTCCAGCCGCCGATGATGGTGCCCTTGCCTTGCGTCAGGCAGTCGGTCGGGACTTCCAGCTCGATGGCGGTAACGTTGGCATCGACGATCGAGTCGACGGTCGCGAATTCAGCGGCCGGGTTGAGCTCGGTGGCGGGGTATTTGATGTTGACCAGGTCGAAGGTCTCGCCGAGGTTCACAACGAACGGATCGCGACGCTGGCCGACGAACACCCGGCCAATGCCGCTGCAGCCCGGGATCTGAATATCCCAACCGTGGTGGTTCGAATACGTCAGATAGTCCGAGATCGTCTTCTTGCCGATGTTATCGACCGGTTTGTCGAACTTTGTGATGCCCCCCTTGCTGGTGTTGAGCACCGGCTGCGGCATGCCCGTGGCGCGCGGCCCGTAGATCACGTTGATCGTGTAGGTCTCGTGCACGTTGAGCGCCGGCGAATTGGGGACCGCAACGTCGGCCGAGCCGTTCTGCACCAGCGGGATCGACACTTTCTTGCCGCCGACGGTCAGTTGATTGTCGTCGAGGGTGTTCTGGAACTTGAATTGGAAGGTGATGTTCTCGACCGCACCGCCGTCGTTGACGATGTGGATCTCGTAGACGGCGTTCGGGTCGAGGTGGAAGTAGTTCGGGCCGCCGTACGCATCCTGCAGCGGCAGATAGTTGGCAACAAGCGTCACGTAACCGGTGCGACCTGGCTCGTAACTGTTGAACATGTAGAAATCCGTACCGTCGACCTGGGGCAGGGAAGCGATGAACGGAGCCTCGCGGTGGCTCGACGCTTGCGCCGGACCGGTCCACGGCGCGACCAGGGCTGCGGCAAACAGCGCCGCGGCGACCGCCTTCGGGACAGGGCGTTTCAGGGTTTCAGCAGACATGGAATGGCTCCTCGAACATCGGTCGATGGAAGGCTGACGGGCTGGCGTCACCCGTCCGCCGGCAGCCGGCTACCCGTCGCGACGCCGTCACGATCCGGCTCTGTCGCAGTGCGGGCCGTAGGCCGATATACGGGGCGTTCCGGAGAATGGATGCGGCGACTACGCCGCAATGCCGGCGCTAGCGCGAAGGCGCTGGCGGAAGAAGCGCGATGTGGCGAATACGCACAGGGTCGACGAGGGCGCGAAAGCGGAGCGACACGCGAACCTGGTCGGCGACGGCGAGGGTTGCCGGCCATGCCAGCGGAACCGAAACCCCTGCGCTCGTCACCGCGAGGTCGGAGCTCGCACGGCGTGGTGCGAGGGGAATCCACGCGCCGGCGGGAGTGCGCGCCTCGACCTCGACCGCTTCCACTAGCGCCGTGTCCAATCCGAGAATCAAGAGATCGGTCTCGCCGCGCGCGAGCGCGAGCGGCGCGGGGGAAACGAGCACGACTTCGCCATTCCGCGGCGTGGCGTCGATATAGCCGGCCCCGGCCGTCACCGTGGCGCCGGCAAGCGCGGTCCAGCCATCGGGGTCGGCGTAGCGCGACGAACCAAACGTCCAAAGGCGTGCGCCGATCGGCACATAAGCATGAGCGACGGCGAAGTCGCGCAGCGCGTCCTCGAGGGGCGTGTTGCGCCAGGCGGTGAACGACACGTAACCTGGCTGGCCGGCGTTGCTGCCGTTGGATCCGTTCCAGGCCATCGGCGAGGCAAAACGTGCGCCGTAGTTGAACATCTCGCGCAGCGCGCGGTAGCCCATCGCATAGGTCGGCAACTCGTTCGCAGTACGGAAATCGGCCGTATTGAACTCTCCGACTGCCCAGCCGGAATCCATCTGGTGGAACGTCGCGAAGAGATTCGCATCGCCCTCGACGCGAATATTATTGAGGGCGCTCTGTCCGTAGACGATTGCGCCGAGGTGGCCGTTGCGCGGAATCGCTCCCTCGACCGACATGCCGCCGGTGTCGTAGTTCTTCGACGGGCTCTCGATGCGCAATGCGAACGGAAACGACGTCGCGACGGGGGCGATGAATCCTTGCGAGGAATAGATTCGCGACTTGGGAACTCCTATTTCACCCAGCCACTGTGCCAGATCATCGTAATGCATGTGGACAAGGTGGCGGCGGAACACCTCCCATTCGTGCGTCCACGCGTCTTCCCAGAACGGCTTGCCCTCGCGCGGAAAGCTCCGCGGCGGGTCGACTTCCTCCCAGGTGCGCCACGGCTTGCCGGCGAGCTTGCGCACCTGGGCGAGCGTTAGCGGCTGCTTGCGTCGGTAGCGCGACAGATCGGGTACGCCCGGAGGCGGCTTGCCCGCGTACGGGCCGCTGCCCCTGAGCCAGTCGCGGAACTGCCTGAGCGTTCCCGGGTTGTAGTCGTACCACTGCTTTTCGTCGAAGAATGGATTGAGGTACGTGTCCGCATCGAGGGCGATGCCGATGAACAGCTCGGGATGGTCGCGCGCGAATGCCATGACCATGCGCGCCGCGGCCTGGAGGTTACGCCGCTTGTAATGGCGATTCTGTGCTGCATAGGCATTGAATGTGAGCGAGCGGCCAAGCTCCGGAGCGTCGGTCGAACCGGGCAGGTGCTTGAAAAAATCGTCCGGCATGACCTCGTTTTTTTCATTCCACTGGCAATTCGCGATGTCCTGCTCGAGGTGGTCGTTGACGTCCCAGTCCGGAACGTCGCAGCCGGCGTCGGCCCAGACGCCGCCATTCAATGTAAACAGAACGGGGAGCTTATGGGCGATGGCGTGAGACATTGTCATGGAGAGCGAGTCCTCGGCGATTCTGCGCTCGCCACACCGCTTCTCTATGTCCCAATCCGGATCGAAGATCCAGTCGTGCCCAGCTCCCAGGGTCGTGCGCAGATACAGGATGGGCACGCGCATTCCCACTCGGAACGTCGGTGAAAGGTATTCGGTATAGGCAGTGTCGAGCTCGTCCGCGCCTCCAAGCCCGATCCCCGACAGGGCGGGAATGATATAAAACGGTGTGTCTTGCTCGCCGTATCGCTGCGCGTACAGCGGTCGCCACTGCTCCAACGCAACCGCCGGGACGAGCCCCTTGCGTGCCAGCACGGTTTCGGTGGCGGCGCGGTTGACGGCGACGACGGTGAGCTCGTGCCGCTGCGGTGTCAGCGGTGCGAAGTCGCCATCGAAAGCGAAGCCCGCAGCGGCCGAATCCGAATAGCCGGTCTTGAGTTGCGCGACATCGGGCCGCGGAATGCCGTATCGGGCGGCGTAGGGGTGACCATCGACGCGGATTTCCACACCGCGGATGCCTTTCGGATCGAGCGCCCAGCCTGAGATGTGTACGGCAGTGCCGACGATTGCCTCGGAAGTAGGTGCATCGACAGCCCCGATCGTCGCGGACGCGACCGCCGATGCTGGCGTCGGCCCGGGCGCCGGCGCGCGAGCGTGGTGCTCCTGCCAGGCGAATTGTCCGGCAATCGCCAGCGCCGCGACGACGAGAACCACCGCGGCGATGCGCTCGGCTGGCCGCGTTCGCGTGATCCGCCGCCGGCTCGGGGGCGGGCCGGTGTCGCCGTTACTCTCAACGGCCATGACGCCAATTACCGGAATTTTCGAAGGCGCCATTGTAATGTGCGCTTCGGTGGTTTGCGCATGGACGGGAACCGGGCATCGATTGTCGCGCGCGTTCGCATGACCTATGATCGCGCCGATGTCCGACGGCGGCATTCTTCAGGACCAGATCGACTACTACCGGGCGCGCGCCGGAGAGTACGACGAGTGGTGGTTCCGCACCGGCCGCTATGACCGCGGCCCGGAGTTCAACGCGCGCTGGCGCGCAGAGGTCACGACGGTCGAGGCCGCGCTCGACACTTGGCTGACGGCGCGACGGCCGCAGACGCTCCTCGAGCTCGCATGCGGCACAGGATTGTTCACGCGGCGGCTCGCGCCGCGCGTTCCGCAGATCACCGCAGTCGACGCGTCACCCGAGGTGCTCGCGATCAATCGCGGCCGTGTCGCGGCGGCGAACGTCGACTACGTCGAAGCCGATCTGTTTTCCTGGCGGCCCGCCGCGCGCTACGACGCGGTGTTCTTCAGTTTCTGGCTGTCGCATGTTCCTGAAGACCGGTTCGCCGTTTTCTGGAACAACGTGGCGAATGCGCTCACTCCCGGCGGTGCCGCGTATCTGATCGATTCGGCATTCGATCCGACGTCGACGGCGAAGGATCACGTGCTGCCCGAGCGGGACGCGGGCATAGTGACCCGGCGGCTCAACGATGGGCGCGAATTCCGCATCGTCAAGTTGTTCTTGGAGCCGCGGGCGCTCGCCGCGCGGCTCGGCGCATTCGGCTGGTCGGCGGCGATCGCGCAGACTCCGAGGTACTTCATCCACGGTTGTGCACGCCCCTTGTAGGTGCGAATTACATTCGCACGCGGCATTTCATGGTCGCGTTGCGGCCGAATGAATTCGGCCCTACGAACCGCTCGCCTGGGGAACGGTTTTCGTAGGTGCGAATTTCATTCGCACGCGGCGTTTCATGGTCACAATGAATTTGGACCTACTCGGAAGAATACACGTATGGCGTCTGGGGCACGCGGCCCTCGTCCATCGCGTGCTCTTCGGAGAGCTCACGCGGCGTCTTGTCCCACCAGATCGCGCGTGCCTCCCGCTGCTTTTCCGCCCATTCGGGATGCTTTTGCATCAGCTCGCGCATGAACTTGGTGTGCTCGGATTCGTAATGGCGGCTGGGCAGCATCATGGAATTAACCGGGGGCTTAGGAACGTCGAAGCGTTCATTTTATCACCGCGTGCGCGCGACGTGCCGAGCCGGCGACAAGCCGATACTCGTACAGGCGGCATTCCAGCGCGCCGTTGAACAGCGGCGTGCGGCGGCTGGGTTTGAGGCCGATTAGCTTGGGCAGCCGCGGATCGCCGCTGAATAGATACGCAGTCCACCCGGAGAAGCGCTGCTTGAGCGCATCGCCCAGTCGCGGATAGAACGCTGCCAGCGCAGCCGCATCGGCCTGGCGCACGCCATACGGCGGATTGGTTACGATGACTCCTGCGGGCGCCGGCGCGGCACGCGCAAGCGCATCGACGCGTTCGACTACGACCGCTCCGATGGCGCCTGCGGCGGCGAGATTCACGCCGCAGCGCTGAACGGCCGATGGGTCGCGGTCGCTGGCGTATATGCCTGCGGGCGCCGGCTGCTTCATGCGACGTTGCGCCGCCTGCTTGATCCGCTGCCAGGTCGGACCGTCGTACCAGTCGAGCTTCTGGAAACCGAACGTACGCTTGAGGCCAGGCGCGATTTCAAGCGCCATCAGCGCCGCTTCGACCGCGATGGTGCCGCTGCCGCACATGGGATCGAGGAGCGGCGTTCCCGGTTGCCAGCCCGCGAGGCGCAGCAGTCCGGCGGCGAGATTTTCGCGCAACGGCGCTTCGGCAGCCTCGCGGCGGTATCCGCGCTTGAACAACGGCTCACCTGAAGTATCGAGATAGAACGTCGCGTGATCCGCGGTGAGGTAAGCGTGAACGCGCACGTCCGGGCGGTCCTTGCTCACGTTGGGTCGCTTGCCCGCGACGGCGCGATGACGATCGCACACGGCATCCTTGATCCTGAGCGTCGCGAACTCCAGGCTCTTCAACGGCGAGCGCGTCGCCGCAACATCGACGCGCAGCGTGCGATCGGCGCGGAACCACTGCGGCCAATCGAGGCTGTATGCCAACGCATGGACGTCGCGTTCGTCGCGGTATGCGCCATCGCCCACACGCCAGAGCACGCGGCTCGCGAGCCGGCTCTCGAGATTGGCACGATACGCGAGCTCCAGCGCGCCCGCAAAGGCGACCCCGCCGTCGGCCGGCGCGATGTCGCCGGCGCCGAGCCGCTCGAGCTCGTCGGCGAGCGCGGTCTCCAGCCCGCGCGGGCACGGCGCGAAATAGCGTTCCACGAACGATCCGTCAGAACGGCTTGAATACGACCAGCAGCACGATGGCGACCAATACCGGCAGGGCAGGAATCTCGTTGATCCAGCGGTAGAACACGTCGCGGTGCCGGTTACGGTCCTCCCGGAAGTCGCGCATCAGCTTGCCGAGCCAGAGGTGGTGCGCGACGAGGATCGCGACAAGCGCGAGTTTGGCATACAGCCAGCCGCCGGTGACGCCGTAGCCGAGCCAGAGCCACATGCCCGAGACGATCGTCAACACTGCGCTGGGCGCCATGATGCCGTAATAGAGTTTTCGCTCCATCACCTTGAAGCGCTCGATGCCGATCGCGTCGGTCGCCATGGCGTGGTAGACGAACAGGCGCGGAAGGTAGAACAGCCCTGCAAACCAGCTGACCAGGAATACAATGTGCAGCGACTTGAGCCAGAGCATTGTTACGACTCTTTTTTCTTACCGTCATTCCCGCGGTCGCGGGAATCCAGTGTCTTCCAACGCCGCTGGATCCCCGCGTGCGCGGGGATGACGCAGCTGTCACCGATCGCTGCGAGGCTTCGCCTCTGGCTCTCGGACAGCTGCGTCACTTGAGCAGGCGCCGCCGCGTCAACACCAACGCGATGTAATAGCCAAACGAGGCGTAGGCGAGAAGCACCGCCAGGTGCAGCGTGATGTCGTCGGGCACTTTGCCCGCGAGCAGCGGCCGCGCGATGTCGATCGCGTGGGAAAGCGGCAGAACGACAGCGACTGCGCGCAACGCCGCCGGCATCTGATCGACGGGAAAGAACACCCCCGAGAGCAGCAGCATCGGTGTCAGTACGAGCGTGAAAAAGTATGTAAAGAAGTCGTATCCGGGCGCGAGCGAATTCATGACCAGGCCGAATGCGCCGAACGTGAGCCCGACGATGAAGCCGAGCGGCAGAACCCAAATGGCGAGCCACGAATGTCCGAACCCCAATCCTAGGATGACCATGAGGATCGCCAGCACTGACATCACGCTCTTCGACGCAGCCCAGATCCATTCGGCGAACATGACGTCGTCGAGCGAAACGGGCGCGTTGATGATGGCTTCCCACGTCCGCTGCACGTGCATGCGCGAGAACGCGGAGTACATCGCCTCGAAGGACGATGTGAACATCGCGCTCTGACAAACCATACCCGTGCCGATGAAGGCGATGTATTTCATTCCGCCGACCTCGGGCACGAACGCGCCGATGCCGTAACCGAGCGCCAGCATGTACAGCAGCGGGTCGGCGATGTTGCCGAGCACCGACGCCAGCGCCAGCTTGCGCCAGACGAGGAGGTTACGGCGCCAGACCGGAATCCAGCGCAGCGACAGTTCCGGGGTGCGAAGCAGCGAAGCGGAATACATGCAGCGGCGTACGAATTATCTCGCAAGTATAACCCGAACACCCGATACGGACCGGCGTGCACGCCGACTCGGAAAGGAGTATCGTTTGCGGCCAGCTCCGCCAGGGAAGAATTTTTTCCTGCGCGCCCGAGACCGACCCAAGGAGCCTGCCGTCATGTCCGAAGCCGCCGTCTCCAACGACGAGTTCACCGCTTTCTGGAACAACGTCCTGGTCGACAAGTTCGAGCGCTTCCGCAACATCCTCCTCGACGGCCTGAGCTACCACAGCGAAGCCCCGCTGCGAACTCTAGAGATCGCGCAGGGCGCCAGCGCGCTCGATGTCGGCTGCGGCTGGGGGGACACCGCGATAGCGCTCGCCAGGAAGGTGGGGCCGTCGGGATCGGTCCTGGGACTGGATTGCTGCGATGCCTTCCTGGAGAAGGGAAGGCAGGACGCCCGCGCGGCCGGCCTTGCAAACCTGCGCTTCGTTGCCGCGGATGTGCAGACGCATCACTTTCAGCCCGAATTCGATTTCTGCTTTTCTCGCTTCGGCATGATGTTCTTCAGCAATCCCGTCGCAGCGATGCGCAATATCAGGAGCGCGCTCAAACCCGGCGGAAGATTGATGTTCATCACCTGGCGCGCTCTCGCGGACAATCCCTTTATGGCTATCCCGAAGCAGATCGTGCTGCAGTATCTTCCGCCGCCGGGGGAGAACGCGCAGACCTGCGGACCGGGGCCGTTCTCCATGGCCAATCCGGAGGTCGTCACCGCGCAACTCAGGGCGGCGGGATTCGAGGATGCGCGATTCGAGCGGATCGAGGGGCCGGTGATGATCGGCGCAACCGTCGAGCAGGCGATGGATTTCCAGCTCGCGCTGGGACCGGCCGGCGAGATTTTTCGCGAAGCGGGCGTGCAGGCGGAGCAGCGCCGGCAGGAAATCGAGGATGCGCTGCGTACCGAGCTGTCGCGCCATCTGCAGAACGGCAAGGTATACATGCAGTCCAGTTCGTGGGCCGTCACCGCCCGCAAGCCTGCCGCATGACCGAAGCAGGCGGCGGTTTGCTGCGTTGCCCCCGCTGACCGCCCGGGGCCTAGATGCTCGAGCTTCTGCTGGATCCGCAGGCATGGATCGCCTTGATCACGCTGATCGCGCTGGAGCTGGTGCTGGGCATCGACAACATCATCTTCATTTCGATCCTGGTCGACCGGTTACCGCAGAAACGGCGCGAGTTCGCCCGCAGGACGGGACTGTTCCTGGCGATGTTCATGCGCATCGCGCTGCTGTTCCTGCTGTCGTGGATCGTCGGGCTCGTTGCGCCCTTGTTTACGCTTTTGGGTCAGGAGATTTCCGGTCGCGACTTGATCCTGATCGCGGGTGGCGTTTTCATCATCTGGAAGAGCACCAAGGAGATCCATCAGCTGCTTGTCGGTGGCGAAGACGAAGCGTCGAGTGCGCGCGGCGCGACGTTTTCAGCGGTGATCATCCAGATCGCCATCATCGATCTCGTCTTTTCCCTCGATTCGATCATAACGGCGGTCGGCATGGTCGACCGGCTCGAAGTCATGATCGCCGCCGTCGTGGGCTCAGTACTGCTCATGATGGCGTTCGCCGGCGCAATCGGCGGCTTCGTCTCCGGCCATCCGACCATCAAGATGTTGGCGCTGGCATTTCTCCTCGTAATCGGCGTTGTGCTTATCGCCGATGGCTTCGATCATCACGTGCCCAAGGGCTACGTGTACTTCGCGATGGCCTTTGCCGTGGGCGTGGAGATGCTCAATCTACGTCTGCGCAAGCGCGTGACGCAGGCGCCGGCGCTACGCAAGCGCCACGGTCGCGACCATCGATAGCCGCGCCCGCGAGATTCGGCTCATGATCATGCACGGAGGGACGACAATCCGGTGCCGGCTTGTCGTCATCTGCGCTGCCATCGCGCTGGCACCGCTCGGCATCGGCTCCGCGTTCGCGCAATCGGGCTATCCCAACCGCCCGATCAAGCTCGTCGTGCCCTACCCGCCGGGTGCGCTGACCGATCTTCTCGCGCGCTCGATCGGCGACCGGCTCGCGGTGGGCCTCAGGCAGCCGGTCGTCGTTGACAACAAGCCGGGCGCGGGCACGCTGGTCGGCGCGGAATTCGTTGCCAGGCAACCCCCCGACGGATACACACTGCTGATGGCGACCAGCACCACCCTCGGTATCAGCCCGGCGCTGTATCGGCCGTCGCCGATCAATCCGCTGCGCGACTTTGCGCCGATCTCGCAAGTCGGCTCGGTGAACTTCTTCCTCATCGCCAACATCGCGTTCCCCGCGAAGAACGTGCGCGAGATGATCGAGGCGATCCGCAAGAATCCCGGCAAGTACAACTATGCGTCGGTCGGGAGCGGCAGCCCGCATCACCTGTTCATGGAAGCGCTGAAGGCGGAGCTCTCGCTCGACATCCAGCACGTCCCGTACAAGGGCACTCCGGCCGCGCTGACCGACCTGCTCACGGGAACGATCCAGGTCATGTTCGCCGATGCGACGATTGCCCTACCGAATATACTGGCCGGCAAGGTGACGGCGCTGGGGACGTCGGCAGCGAAGCCGACGACGCTTTTGCTCGGGTTGGCGCCGATCGCCAACACCGTCGCAGGCTTCGATTGGGAGGCGTGGCAGGGCATCGTCGCGCCGGCGGGAACGCCGAAGGAGATCGTGATGCGGCTCTCGTCCGAGCTGCAGAAGATCCAAGCCGCATCCGAATTCCAGGCGCAACTGCTCAGGTTCGGCATGGAACCGTCCGCCCCGCACACTCCGGAACAATTCGCGGCGACCATCGAAGCCGAGCAGCCGCGATGGGCCAAGGCGATCCGCGATTCGGGCGCCAAAGTCGATTGATGCAAAGCAGCTGCGCGAACCCACTGCCCTCATGAGCACGGTTATCGACGTTCACACGCATTGCCTGACCGACGCGTGGTTCGAGCTGCTGCAGGCTCACGGCGGCCCGCGTTACACGGTGCGGCAGGTGAGCGGCGGCATGCGCGCCATTCATCTCGACGGTGCGCCGTTCATGACGCCGGTACCGGCGATGTTCGACTATGACCTGCGCCTGCGCACCATGGACGAGGTCGGGGTCGACGTCGGCATCGTCTCGCTGACCTGCCCGAATTGTTACTGGGGCGGTGCGGACGTGAGCCTGCAGGCGGCGCGCCTCATGAACGACGACATGGCCGTCGCGCGCACCGCTCATCCCGGCCGGATTCGCTGGCTCGCGTCGCTGCCGTGGCAATACCCCGAGCGTGCGCTGGCTGAGCTCGAGCGCGCGATCGCTGCCGGCGCGTCGGGCGTGATGGTGCTGGCGAATGTCGACGGGAAGTCGCTCACGAATCCGGCATTCGAGCCGATCTGGCAAGCGATCGACGCCAGGTCATTGCCGGTGCTCGTGCATCCGACGGCGCCGCCCGGCGTCGCTGAGATGGACATGGTTCGCTTCCAGCTGACCGCGTCGCTCGGCTTCACATTCGACACCTCGCTCGCCATCGCGCGCATGATCTACGACGGTTTCTTCGACCGCTATCGCGGGCTCCGAATCATCGCGGCGCACGGTGGCGGCGCGCTGCCGTACCTTGTCTCGCGCATGGATCAGTGCTATGACAACATCCCTGCATGCCGCGAGAAAATCTCCGTCCGCCCTTCGGAGTACCTGCCGCGGATCTACGCCGACGCGGTCGTGTTCTCCTCCGAAGTCCTCGAGCTTTGCGTGAAGACGTTCGGCGCGGACAACGTCCTGTACGGCTCGGATTATCCGCACACCATCGGCGACATGCCCGGTTGCCTCAAGCGCGTCAACGCGCTATCGGGCGTGGCACGCGACAACGTGCGCGGCGGCAATGCGTTGCGGATCTTCGGATTGTAGGGCCGAATTCATTCGGCCGCGGCGCCACATGAACGGCGGTGTGCGAATGAATTCGCACCTACAAAATCAGTCGCGCAACTCACGCCCCGTCAACTTGATAAATAGATCTTCGAGATTCGCCGGCCGATGCAAATAGCGCACGCCAGGGGCGTGCCCGAGGTCGGCGAGCAGCGGTGCCGCATCGCGTGCGTAGCAGAACGCGGTTTCGCCGGCGAGCTCCAGGCGGTCGGCGAGCTGTCGGCCGCGTGTCGTCGCCCAGGTTCGCGCTTCGTCGCCGTACACCTCGATGACCTCGGGCTCGACATGCGTGGCGATCAACGCTCGCGGCGAATCGCTCGCGATCATCCGGCCGTGGTCGATGACCGCGAGCCGCGTGCATAGCCGCTCGGCCTCGTCCATGAAGTGTGTCGTCAGGAGAATCGTCTTGCCCTGCGTTAGAAGCTGCCTCAGCCCGCTCCAGATCAGGTGCCGCGCCTGCGGGTCGAGGCCGGTCGTCGGCTCGTCGAGGATCAGGAGCTCCGGATCGTTCACCAGCGCACGCGCAAGCGTCAGACGGCGCTTCATGCCGCCGGACAGGGTCCGGATGTTGGCATCGCCCTTGGTGGCGAGGCCAGCGAACTCGAGCAGCCGGGGGATGCGCTCGTTGATCAGTGCATCGGGCATGCGGAAATAGCGACCGTAGATGATCAGGTTCTCGGCCACGGTGAAGTCCGGGTCGATGTTGTCCATCTGCGGCACGACGCCGACACGAACACGCGCTTCGCGGGCCGCCTTGGGCACCGGCTCACCGACCAGCGTGATCGTGCCGGCGTTGGGGTCGATCAGGCCGAGGCAGCAGCGAAGCGTCGTCGTCTTGCCTGCGCCGTTCGGCCCAAGCAGTCCGAAGCACTCACCGCGGCGGATCGCGAAGTCGAGCCCACGCACGACCTCGTGGTTGCCGTAGGACTTGCGCAGGCCCGATACCGAAAGCACCGGCACGTCACTCACGTTCATCGCTGCCACATTCCGGTGATGACGCGCTGCAGCTGTGGCAGCCGGCCATGGAAGAAGTGGCCGCAATCGGGAAACACGACGATCGGCAGTTGTTGCGGACGTGCCCACGCGAGAACGTCGGCGAGCGCGACGACGTCGTCGTTCTCGCCATGGATCACGATCGTGTCGGTGGGAACGGCGTCTACGGCGAAACGCTTCACCGCCGGCCCGACCAGCACCATCCGCTGGGGTGTTACGATGCGGGCGACTCGGGCTTGCACAAAGCACCCGAAAGAAAAGCCGGCGAGCACGGGGGGTGTCGCCGCCAACGCGGGAAACTCGCTTCGCGCAAACGCCAGCGCCGCCAGCGCATCGTCGGTTTCACCGACGCCGTCGTCGAACACCCCTTCGCTCTTGCCCGCGCCGCGGAAGTTGAACCTCACGCCGACGTAGCCGAGCGCCACGAACGTCTTCGCGAGTGTCTGCGCCACCTTGTTGTCGAGCGTCCCGCCCTGAAGCGGGTGGGGGTGCGCCACCAGCGCGATGCCGCGCAGTGGCTCATCCGGAGGGGGCGCAGGCGCGTTAAGCGCTACTTCGAGCGCGCCGGCGGGACCGGAGATCGTCGTGCGATTCTCACCTCGCGTCAAATCCTAAGCCTCTCGACGATTCGGCCGTGTACGACGTGCGAATCGATGATTTCTTCGACGTCATGCTTGTCGACGTAGGTGTAGCAGACTGCATCGGGGTAGACGACGAGTAGGCCTGTATTTCGAGTGCACCGCGATTGTTGCAGCACGCCTCCGGCGGCTCGCGCCGGTTGCAGCAGAAAAAGACGTGGCGCTTGTAATAGCTCATCACGGGTTGCGCTTTGACGAGATGCCGCGTTAACCGGCGCGATAGCGCCGAGTTCAACGCGGCAATGCGAAATTATACGCGATCGCCTGCGTCGCTCTGGCCCGCGCGCTGTCCCCAGCCCGGTTGTCCCGCGAGCCACAGCAGATACGCGCTCACTAGCACGGGCCAAATCACGAGTACTGCGTGCGTCAGGCCGTTGAAGTTGAGCAGCTGGCCGTACGGCCAGTCGAAAAGCGCGAGCGGCGCTCGCGCCTGCCACATGTCCGGCGCGAGCAACGGAGCGACGAGCGAGGATAAGAGCGCTATCGCGCACAGGGTCGTACGCACGGGTCGGGGCAGCCAGATCGCGAGCATGAGCACCAGTGCGCCTCCGGCAACGCCGACCGATACACCCGGCTTAAGCCATGATTCCCAGGCCGCAGACTTGAGCAGCACTGCGGCGGCGATTCCCTTCAGCGCGAGCGCGATGCCGATCAGCAGGAGCACCGCGACGCCGAGATCGCGGCGCTGCCGCAGAAGCAGCGCGAGAAACAGGCCGACGCCGATGACGTTGAACGCGCTTTGCGCCGCCTGCAGCAGCGTTCCCGCCAGATCGGGCGTCAATTCGAGAGAAGGATCGAAGGTCGCCGCGAACAGCGGGATGCCG
>Ga0075435_100001001_pt1 | contig 17907 bp, 15 predicted proteins | sample RhiMethybrSRZTD4_FD_75302 | JGI IMG/M metagenome (GOLD analysis project Ga0075435, IMG submission 75302) | Populus rhizosphere microbial communities from Tennessee, USA - Rhizosphere MetaG P. TD hybrid SRZTD4 | ecosystem: Host-associated > Plants > Roots > Rhizosphere > Soil | place: USA...
GGGGCTGGTACGTTGGTAAATTGGTGAATTCAATCAGGTGACTTCGAAGCCGGATGTGAAGGCGGACAGCAAAGCGGCCGACTTCGCCGCTCCCGCGCCGCTCGCCCCGGAGGGGGCCGCGCGGCTGACCGACTTCGCGCGCGCGTGCAAGGCGGCGGCGCGCGCGGTCGTGCTGTATCCCCATGGACATCCGGCGATCATCGCCACGCTCGGCCGCATCGTGCACATCACCTCGGCGGCGAGTCTCTCGCGGCCGCTCGTCCTGACTGTTCGGCCCGACGGCCTCTTGCTCTACGACCAGGCGCCAGCCCGCGTCGATGCGGCGGTCGTCGAGCTCGCGATCCTGCTGCACAGCCACTTGATCGGGCAGCTCACCGTTCATCCAGGCGGCGACCAGGATGCCTGGCGCGCCTTCCTGCTGCTGCTCGCGCGGACACCCGAATCGGTTCGCAGCGAAGGCGGCATCTCCCGCGTGTGGGCGATGATGGCGGGGCGGCACGTGCAGATGCGCGAGATCGACTACGCGGAAGTCCTGCGCGAGCGCGCCGAGGGCGAAAAGGCGGTCTGGGACCAGGTGATCGCCAACTGCCTGCAGGGCACGTCGTTCGAGCTCGACGAGGAGGCGGTGCGCGAGCTGCTCGGCATCGCCGCCGACCCGGAGAAGCTGTCGGCGCTGGTCGCGGCGCTCGAATCGAAGGCCGGCGGCGACGGCGGCGTCGCCGCGAAATCCGCGGCCGTGCTGCGTATGCTGCGCGGCATCGTCGAGGCGGTGACGAAAAGCGATCCGGGACGGCTGGAGCCGGTCCTCTACAGCATGGCCAATGCCGTCGGTCAGCTGTCGCCGGAGATGGTGATTGGGCTGCTGTCGGATCGCCGGACCGAAGATGGGCCGCGGGTCATGAATGCGGTCATCAGCCGCATGTCCGAGGAGACGATTGCGAGGTTCGTCGCCCGCAACGTCGTCTCCGCGAGCTCGCCGACCGATCGCCTCGCGCAGGCGTTTCAGACGCTCGTGCGCGAAGAAGAGGGGCGCGAACGCCTGTTGACGCTGGCGCGCGAAGACGTCGCCGCCTCGCCGCTCGGCACCACCGACGGCTTCGAGGCGATGTGGGATCAGGTCGCGCAGAAGCTCCTGACGTCGTACTCCGACAAGCCGTTCGTGTCGGATGAATACGGCCGCGAGCTCTCGAGTGCGCGGACGCAGGCGGTCGCGGTCGAGGAGATCAGCGACGATCCACCCGATCGTGTCAGCGCGTGGCTCTCGACGGTCGCAACCACGGCGCTGCGCGCCCTCGACCTCACGCTCCTCATCGATCTGCTGCACATCGAACCGGACGACGATCGATGGGGCGAGCTGATGATACCGGTCGTGCGCCTGCTCGAGGATCTGCTGCTCGTCGGCGACTTCGAGGCTGCCCTCCAACTGATCGACGTCCCGGCGGCGCAGGTCTCGAGCGCCGCGTCCACCGCGCGGCGGCAGCACGCCACCACCGCCATCGACATGCTCATCGCCGGACCGATGATGCGCCACATCACGACCCATCTGGCGACGATCGACGAGCAGCAGTTCGAGCGCGTCAAGGCGATGTGCGTGTCGCTCGGCGAAGTGCTCGTGAAGCCGCTCGCCGAGACGCTCGCCATCGAGGAACGTCCGCGGACGCGCGAACGGCTGATCTCGATCCTGCTCGGGTTCGGCGCGGTGGCGCGCCGCACCGTGGAGCGGCTGAAGGGATCGCCGAACGCGGCGGTCCGGCGGACGGCCATCAGCCTGCTGCGGCAGTTCGGCGGCAGCGAAGCGCTGCCCGATCTGACCGAGCTGCTCGACGACAACGAGCCGCAGGTGCAGCGCGAAGCGGTGCGCGCGATCATCAATATCGGGAGCGATTCCGCCTACCGGATCCTTCAAGAGGCGCTGAACAGCGGCACCAGCCGATCGCGCGAGGCGATCATGCAGTCGCTGAGCGTCATGCGCGACGAGCGCGCGACGCCGCTCTTCGCCTACATCCTCCGGCATCTCGATCACCGCGGTCCGACCGCACTGGTCTATCTGCGATCGATTGAATCGCTCGGTGCGCAGCGGGACCCGGAAGGCATCGAGCCGCTGAAGGAAGTCCTCTACAACAAGGGCGAGTGGTGGGCGCCGCGGCGCACAGCGCAGCTGCGCTCGGCGGCGGCCGCCGCACTGGGACGCATCGGCACGCCGGAGGCGTTGGCGGTGCTCGAAGAGGCGAGCAGCACAGCCCGCCGCGGCGTGCGCCACGCGGCGCGCGCGCAGATCGACAGCGTCCGCGCGCGACGGCCCGCGCCGCGCGGCGAAGAGGCATGACCACCGCGCCGCGGTTCCAGCTGTCCGACGAGCTGCTCCGCCGCTTCGCGGCCTCGCTCCGCTCGGCCCAGTTGTATTCGAAGGGCCATCCCATCATCGGCCGCAACCTCGAGTCGCTCGCCAACGCGATTCAACTGCTGCACGGCTTCGAGCCATCGGTCGTCATCGGCCTGGTCGGCGACGAAGTGATCGTTGACGACATGCCGATGGCGAAAGCCGACACACTCGGCCCGCTCGTGCGCCGCCTGCAGCAGATCGGCCTCGAGCGCATCACCTTCGATCGCGGCGTGACGCACGACGAGCTCGGCGCCTTCATCGAAGCGGTCACCGACGTCGAGCGCCAGACTCCCGAGGAAGCGGCCGCGACATTTCCGTCGTTCCCGCACATTCGTGTCGGCCGCGTCACCGTCGAGCAGCGCGTCGAAGGCAGCCTCGCCGACATGGCGACCATCAAGCGTCTCTACAACGACGCCGTGTCGGTCGCCGGATCGCTGTGGGAGAGCGCCGAAACCGAAGGGAAGCCGGACGCGGCGATGGCGCGCACGATGATCGACGGCCTGGCGCAGGCGGTCGCGCAGAACCGCACCGCCCTCCTCGCGCTGACGACGCTGAAGGAGTACGACAACTACACGTTCACGCACATGGTCAACGTGTCGATCCTCACCATGGGTCAGGCGCGAGGGCTCGGCATCGACGGTCCGCTGCTGCGCGAGTTCGGACTGGCGGCGCTGATGCACGACATCGGCAAGGTCAAAACGCCGCTCGAAGTCCTGAACAAGCCGGGCAAGCTCACCGATGACGAGTTCACGATCATGAAGCGCCACGTCGTCGACGGCGCGGAGATTCTGCGCAAGACACCCGACATTCCGGCGCTGGCCCCAGTGGTCGCGTTCGAGCACCATCTGCGGATGGATGGCAGCGGCTACCCGCACGGCGTCAAACGAGCGTCGCTGAACGTCGGGACGATGCTCTGCAGCATCGCCGACGTCTACGACGCGATGCGATCGCAGCGCGGGTATCAGCAGGCCTTTCCGAGCGAACGGATTCTCGAGGTGTTGAAGCGGAACGACGGCCAGCAGTTCGATCAGAACCTGGTGCGCCGCTTCGTTCAACTCATCGGCATCTATCCGGCGGGGAACCTGGTTCGCTTGAACACTGGCGAAGTCGCGGTCGTGGTGAAGATTCACGCCCCCGATCCGTACCGGCCGCACGTCCGCGTCCTGATCGATCGCGAGGGAAAACGCCTCGACATTCCCTACGAGCTGGCGCTGTGGGAGGCGCAGACCGAACCGGCCGACCCGCAACGGCCGTCGTCAGTGGTGGCGCCTCTCGACCCGAAGCACTACGAGTTCGACCCGCTGATGCTGATGTAGTGGCTGTCGGTTCGAAATCTCGAGCGCTCTGTCGATACGCTCCGGTAGAATTCCGCGATGCGGCGACTCGCGCTCCTGCTCGTCCTGCTGCCCGGGGCCTTCGCGACGCTCCACAGTCAACCCTCAATCGCTCCGCCGAAGCTCGCCGTCATCATCGTCGTCGATCAGATGCGCGCCGATTACATCGAGCGGTATCAGCGCGACTGGTCTCGCGGCCTGAAGCGGATCGTGAAAGACGGGGCATGGTTCCGCAAAGCCGCCTATCCGTACCTCCAGACGATCACCTGTGCCGGGCACGCCACCATCGCCACTGGCGCGCTGCCGCACGTGCACGGCATTCCGTCCAATCAGTGGTGGGACCGCGAGGCCGGACGTCAGATGGCGTGCACCGAGGATCCGAGCGTGACCAACCTCGGATACGACGGTCCGGGCAAGGAGCACAACAGCGGTCATCGGCTGAAGGTTCCGACGCTCGCCGACGTCCTGCGGACCGAGCGCGGCGCGCAGGTCGTGACGATTTCGGCGAAGACGCGCAGCGCGATCATGCTCGCCGGCCACGGCGGCGACGCGGTCACGTGGATGAGCGAGGGCGCGGACACCTGGCTGACATCGTCGGCCTTCACGACCGCGCTGGTTCCGGCCGTCAAACAGTTCATCGACGCCAATCCTGTCGATGCGGACTTCGGCAAGACGTGGACCCGACTGCTTGCGGCGTCGAAGTATCACCAGTTGGACGACGACAAGTCCGAGCGGCCGCCGGGCGGCTGGACGCCGGCCTTTCCGCACATCCTGAACGGCACGGTCGGCAAACCTGACGCGACGTTCCGGGCGCAGTGGGACATCAGTCCGTTCGCCGACGCCTATACCGGACGGATGGCGGCGGCGCTCGTCGCATCGATGCAGCTCGGGAAACACGACACCACGGACTTCCTCGGCATCAGTTTTTCGGCGACCGATCGCATCGGTCACAAGTTCGGTCCCGACAGCCAGGAGGTGCAGGACCAGCTCGCCCGTCTCGATCGCACCATTGGCGATCTGCTCGATCATCTCGACAGCGAAGTCGGCCGGGAGCGCTACGTCGTCGCGCTGAGCGCGGATCATGGCGTCACCCCCGTTCCCGAGCAGTTGGCTCGCGCGCATCGCGAGGGCGGACGCGTGAACGCGCCCGAGATCGTCAATCGAATCGAGGCGACGATCGCACCGGTCCTCGGCGACGGCAAACACGTCGCGATCCTCGACGGCCGCGACATGAACGTGTATTTCCTGCCCGATGTTTACGCGAAGCTCGTCGCGTCGCCGGGTCTCGTCGACGACATCGTCGAGGCGATCGAATCGGCGCCCGGCGTGCGGCGCGCCTATCGCGCGGAGCAATTGCGCCAGCCGCAGGCACTGGCCTCGGAGGACGACTGGCTGCAAGCCGCGGCGCTCAGCTACGTCGACGGACGCAGCGGCGACATCATCATCGCATTGCGGCCCGGCTGGATTGCATCGTCTGAAGCCGCCACGCACGGGATCGCCAGCGATGACGACCAACGAGTCCCCATCCTGTTCGCGGGCGCGGGCATCAAGCCGGGCCGATACGATCAGCCGGTGACGCCTGCCGACATCGCGCCGACGCTCGCAAAGCTCTGCGGCATTTCACTGCCGCACGCCGAGGGCCGGGCACTGACCGCAGCGCTACGCTAGACTGGCTTGTTGGCGCCGCAACGGAGAGCGTATGCGTGTGTTGCGACTGTTGTTTGCTTCGGCCGTTCTTACGTCGATCGTCCTCTTCGGTCCAGTCGGTCAACGGCTTCGCGCGCAGTCCTCGCGCGCGAGAACAGTTTCGGCGACCTCCTTTTCCGACTTGCGCACCTGGGATGCCGCCATCGATCGCATGAAGCGCGACGATCTGCTGCGCGTCCGCCGGACCGTCGACGACACGATGATGCCGGGACGCGTGCACGAGCGGCTCGAGCAGTTCTATCGAGGTGTTCGCGTCTACGGCGGCGACGTCGCGCGCCAGACCGATCGCGGCCTCACGGTCTCGATCTTCGGGACGCTGTACGAGGGGATCGATCTCGACGTGCGCCCGACGCTGTCGATCGACGAAATCAAGACCGTGGTCGAGCGGCAGAGCGGCATCGAGCTGGGTCCCGATCGCGTTCCCGGGCTGGTGATTCTTCCCGACGACACGGGCGGCTACCGGCTGACCTACCGCGCGACGGTCTTCACGCTTCAAGGCGATCATCAATATTTCGTGGACGCGACGTCGGGCGCGATCGTCCGGACCATCGCCGGCGCCCGTCGTCAGACGGCGACTTCCGCGATCGGCCACGGGCTCGGCGTGTTGGGTGACGACAAGAAAGTGAGCGTCAGCAGTCAATCGGGCACGTTCGTCGCGTCCGACATGCTGCGGCCGCCGTCGTTGAAGACCTACGACGCCCGCGGCGACCTCAACAAAGTCCTCCGTTTCCTGAACGGGCAGGCGACTCTGGTCACATCCGACCTCGCCAGCAACACCAGCACGACGTGGAGCGATCCGGTTCCGGTCGATGCGCACGCCTACGTCGGCTACGTGTACGACTACTACTTCAAGCGGCACGGCCGCCGCGGTCTGGACAACAACAACATTCCGATTGCGAGCATCGTCCACCCGGTTCGGCGCAGCGATCTGTTCACCGCCTCGAACCAGATCATCGGGCTGTTCTATGTGAACGCGTTCTACTGCTGCGACGGCGTCATGGTCTTCGGCGAGGGGCTCCCGCCGAACATCGTGTTGCTGCCGGAACGTCAGAGCTGGAATTTCCTCGCTGGAGGCCTGGACGTGATCGGCCACGAGCTGACGCACGGGGTCACCGATTTTTCGTCGGGTCTGATTTCCGAGAACGAGCCCGGCGCGCTGAACGAAGCCTTCTCGGACATCATGGGCACGTCCGTCGAGTTCTTCTATCAACCGGCCGGGACGGGCCCGTTGCAGGCGGACTACGTGATCGGTGAAGACGTGGTCACGCCGGGCGGCATTCGAAACATGGCGAATCCCGGCGCGCTCGGCGATCCGGATCATTACTCGAAGCGATTCACGGGCAGAGAGGACGATGGCGGCGTCCACATCAACTCCACGATCGTGTCGCACGCGTTCTACCTCGCGATCGAAGGCGGCACGAACCGGACGTCCGGGTTGAGCGTGCAGGGCGTGGGCGCGGCCAACCGCGAGCAGATGGAGAAGGTGTACTATCGCGCGTTCACGCAGCTGATGCCGGCGAACGCGACATTCGCCGTCGCCCGCACCGTGACCATCCAGGCCGCGCGCGATCTTTTCGGCGCAGGCAGCGCGCCGGAACGCGCCGTCACCCAGGCGTGGACGGCGGTGGGGGTGAATTGATGAAACGAGAAATCTGGAATGTGGAATGTGCAATCAGGAATTCGCCATGCCAAATCCCACATTCCACATTCCTGATTCTGACCCTGGCGCTCGCGACGCCGACGCTCGCCTCGGCGCAGACTGCCGCGCCGCGCGTCTATGTGAGCGTGAACGGCGGCATCCAGCGCAGCGACAACACGGTGTCGCAGTCCTTCAGCGTGCCGAAGAATCTCGAGGACGCGCCCATCAAGGCGAACGCCGACGAAAAGCGCGGCGTCCTCGTCGACGGCGGTCTCATGCTGCGTCTGGCCGGCCACTTCGGCGTCGGATTCGCGTTGTCGTTCCTCACCGACGACAGCGACGCCACCGTGACGGCGAGCATCCCGCATCCGTTTTTCTTCAGCCGGCTGCGCAGCATCGAGGGGACCACGGCGATGACGCGACGCGAGACCGCCGGCCACATTCAAGCGGTCTACATCGTTCCGGGGCCGCGGCTCGACGTGATCCTGTCTGGCGGCCCGTCACTCTTCACCCTCCGGCAGACACTCGTCACCGACGTGACCTACTCGGAATCGTTTCCGTTCGACACGGCCACCTTTACCGGCACGCACAGCGCGGAGTCGACGAGCAAGACGGCGACCGGCTTCAACATCGGCGGGGACGTCACGTGGAAGTTGTCGAGAACCGTCGGCGTCGGAGGCATGGTGCGGTTCGCGCGCGCGCAGGCGACCCTCAACGCGACCAACAATCCGGCACTGGACGTCGACGTCGGCGGCATCCAGGTCGGCGGCGGCATCCGGTTCGCGTTCTGATCCGATGCGACCGAATAACGAGAAAACCGCTCGTGGTGAGCTTGTCGAACCACGAGCGATGACTGTCCCGGTGCGGCGACCGAAGACACGCAAGAGAAACACGACTGCTTCGGACTTCACGTCGCGCGTGCTGGCGACGGTCCGGCGAATTCCGCCCGGCCGCGTCGCCACGTACGGCGACGTCGCGAAGCTGGCCGGCAAGCCGCGCGCGGCGCGCGCCGTCGGCAACATCATGCGCGACTGCCGGCGTGCCGACGTGCCATGTCACCGCGTGATCGCGTCGGGCGGACACCTTGGCGGCTACGGCGGCAGCGAGTTCCTCAAGCGATCGCTGCTCGTTGCCGAGGGCGTGCCGATGTCCGGCGCACGCGTACGCGAGCTGGACCGCATCCGATGGAAGGGCCGGGCCTGAACATCGGGCCCGTCAGGTTCCGTATCTGCTTCTGTGACCGCGCCCAAGCAACGCCCCGTCCTCCCCTTCCCGTCTAAAGACACGGCGGTTGAGCCCGCCTCGGAGGGGATGGATCTTGTCGCGCGCAGCCAGGCCGGCGATGTCCAGGCGTTCGAAGCCATTTACCGGCAGCACGCCGGGCGGCTTTACACCTTGGCATGCCGGATGGCGGGGTCGCCCGAAGACGGCGAGGATCTGCTGCAGGAGATCTTCCTCCAGGCCTATCGCAAGCTCGGGAGTTTCAAAGGGGATTCGACGCTTGGCACCTGGCTGTATCGGCTTGCGCTCAACCATTGCCTCGACTACGTTCGCAGCAGACACGCAAAAATGAGCAAGCTCACCGACACGCTCGACACCGAGGTGTCGCACCAGCCGACGGCGCGGCGCGACACGCCGATCGCCCGGCTGGATCTCGAGCGGGCGCTCGAGCGGCTGCCCGATGGATGTCGCGAGGCGTTCGTGCTGCACGACGTCGAAGGGTTCGATCACAAAGAGGTCGGCCAGTTGCTCGGTATCGCGGAAGGGACGTCGAAGTCACAGGTTTTCAAGGCGCGCGCGAAGCTGCGCGCCCTGCTGCGCTGAACCATGCATCCGGACGATCTCGTCATCAACGACTACGCCGACGATAGGTTGGCGCCGGCCGAACGGGCCGACGTCGAGCGTCATCTCGCGGGCTGCGCGGCATGCCGCGCGCTGGTCGACGATGTGCGCGAGATTCGTCGCGTCGCCGGTTCGCTCGACGGACGCGAGCCGCCGGTCCGTGTGTGGACGCGCATCGAGCGCGCGATTCAGCTGGAAGCGGCCGCTCGCGCGGCCGACGGTGGCGCGCGCGGCGTTCAGCTGAAGCTCGCCGCCGCTCGCCTCACATCGTCGCGCTCGATCTGGATCGGATTGGCGGCTGCGGCCGTCCTCGTGCTCGCGACCGCCGTCGGTCTGAGGCTCCTCCCGCGCGCGGCTCGACCTGGTGGAACCACCAGCCCGCCCGCCGCCGCGATGAGCAGCGACGCCGCGCAGATCGAAGCCGAGCTGCGGCAGGCCGAAGCGCATTACGAGAAAGCGATTCAGGGTCTCGAACAGATCGCCAACGCCGAGAAAGGCGCGCTCGATCCGCAGACGGCGGCGACGTTGCAGAAGAATCTGTCGGTCATCGATCAGGCGATCAGCGAAAGCCGCGCGGCGCTCCGCGCCGAGCCGACGAGCGAACCGGCGCAGCAGAGTCTCATCGACAGCTTCAAGACCAAGATGGGGCTGCTGCAGGACACGGTCGCGCTCATCAACGACATGCGCCGAGGCAACGAGGCGGGCGCCGCGCGCATCGTCTCGGGTCTCAAGCCAAAGGGTTAAACGGATCATGCGACTCAGACTGCCCGTTCTCCTGGTGACACTCGCGTCGATCGCCGCTGCCGCGGAGGCGCAGGCGCAAAACCCTGCTGACCCGGACGTCAGGATCGTCGTCCGCGACGTGGTCCGCGACGTGGTCACGACGCACATCGAGCGCGCAGGACTCACGCGAGCGTATCAGGGCCGCGACCGGGGAGCCGAGCAGACCGAGCGCTTTTCACGCAAGGTGAAGGTCGGCCGCGACGGCCGCGTATCGGTCGAGAACATCGCCGGCGAGATCACGGTCACCGGCGGGTCGGGCGACGAGGTCTCGATCGAAGCGGTGAAGCGCACCCGCCGCGACCGGGGCGAGCTCGCCAACGTCCGCATCATCGTCGACGATCGCGCGGGGCGCGTCGACGTGCGCACCGAGTACGACCGCTTCGGTCGAAACAACAACGACGGCGTGTCGGTGGACTACACGATCGCCGTGCCGAGCGGCGTGGCCGTCGACGTGAAATCGATCTCCGGCAACGTGAAGGTGTCGAGCGTGCAGGGCGCGGTGCGCGCGGAAAGCGTCAGCGGCAATGTCACCACTGCGGCGACACCCCGGCTCGAGCTGTCAAAGTCGGTATCCGGCGACGTCGTGCTCACGGACGCGGGCACCGACGCCGATCTGACCGCGACCAGCGTGAGCGGAAACGTCCGAGCGAACGGCCTCAAGGTGCGGGCGATCGATGCGGGCTCGGTCAGCGGAGACGTCGTGCTGCTCAACGTCACCTGCGAACGGCTCGGCATCAAGTCGGTGAGCGGCAACCTCGAGTACTCCGGTACGCTGGCGCGAAACGGACGCTACGATCTCAACACGCACTCGGGCAGCGCGCGGCTGACGCTGTCGGGATCGACCGGCTTCGAGCTGACCGCCAACACGTTCAGCGGATCGATTCGATCGGAGCTGCCACTCACGATCGGCGGCGATCGCGATCGGGATACCGGTCGCCGCCGCGGTGTGAACAACCGACAGATTCGCGCGACCTTCGGCGACGGCAGCGCCGCGCTCACCATCCGCACCTTCAGCGGCGACATCGTCATCGCGAAGCGTTGACGATGTCGTTATAACCACCGCCGAAGCTCGACCACGGCGCGGGACGGGCTGGCTCAGGGCTTGTATAATTGGACCCGTCGATCTCATCGACAAAGTTCTGGAGGCCAGCATGAAGCGATTGGTTCTCGTGGGAACCTTAGTGAGCGCGATCGGCGGGGCAGGCCTGCTTGCGCAGGGCACCCAGCCGGATACGAAGGCCAAACCGGCAACGCGCGGCGCGCGCGGGAACGACCAGGCCGGCCACACCGCACCCAAAGCACAACCGGAGACGGCGCCGCCGCCGAGCGTACCGGCTGGCGAGATGCAGCTCGGATCGATCCGCCTGCCGAAGGGCGTGAAAGTCGATGGGAAGGCGCTGGCCGCCGGGACCTATACGGTGCGGCTGACCGCGCAGACCGCGACACCGGCGGCGGCGGGCCAGACGCCGAACGCCGAACGGTGGGTGGAGTTGATGCAGGGAAAACAGGTCAAGGGCCGCGAGGTCGTCACGATCGTTCCGCAGTCCGAGATCGACAAGGTTCAAAAGGACAAGCCGCCGGCGCCGAACGCCGCGAAAGTGGAGACGCTGAAAGGCGGCGACTACGTCCGCGTCTGGATCAACCGCGGCGGCAATCACTACCTGCTGCATCTGCCGACGGCGTAGTTCAGACCGCCATTACGTCGAACTGTTCGTGATGGAGTTGGACGTCAGCCTTGACGGTGACGTCCTTCCCCAACGACTGCCTCAAATCCCGCAGCACCGCCTGCTCTTCTTCTTTCAGCGCACGCGCGATATCGGGATTCACGCGCAGCAACAGCCGGTGTCCGTTCAGATCCGGACCGATCTTCTTCACCTCGCTGAGAATCTCGTAGCAGATCGTCGAGCTCGACTTGATCACGCCGCTGCCCGAGCAGTACGGACACGGCTCGGTGAGCACCCGTTCAAGGCTTTGCTTGACGCGTTTGCGCGTGATGATGATCAGGCCGAAGTCCGACACCTGCAGCGCCTTTGACGGCGACCGATCCTTCTTGAGCTCCAGCTCGACGGCCTGAAGAACCTTCTGGCGGTTCTTCTTCTCCTCCATGTCGATGAGATCGAGCACGATGATGCCGCCGAGATCGCGGAGGCGGACCTGGCGGACGATTTCCTTGACCGCTTCGAGGTTGGTTTTGAGAATCGTGTCCTCGAGGCGGCCCGCCGACTTCTTGCCGACGTAGCGGCCGGTGTTGACGTCGATGGCGACGAGCGCTTCGGTCTGGTTGATGACGATCGATCCGCCGGACTTGAGCCACACCTTGCTCTTCAGCGCCTTGTCGATCTCCGCCTGCACGCCGTATTCGTCGAAGATCGGAAACGGCTTCGAGTAGAGCTTCACCTTCGGTGCGAGCGACGGCATGATGCGCTCGACCAGCTCGATCACGCGCTGGTGCTCCTGCGGGTTGTCGATGCGGATCGCCTGGTAGTCCTCGGTCAGCAGATCGCGCAGCAGCCGGCTGACGATGCTCTGTTCGCGGAAGAGCACGGCTGGCGCGCGCGACGAGTCCATGCGCTGACGGATCTCCATCCAGATCTTGTGAAACGCTTCGAGGTCGCTGAGGATGTCTTCCTTCGGGCGACCGCTCGCGGCGGTGCGGATGATGACGCCGCCGGTGAAGCCGTGCGACTCGCGAAAGTCGCGGACGATGCCGCGCAGCCGGCTTCGCTCTTCGCGCGACTCGATCTTGCGCGACACGCCGATGTGATCCACCGTCGGCATGAAGACCAGGAAGCGCCCCGGCATCGTCACGTGCGAGGTGAGGCGCGCGCCCTTGGTGCCGAGCGGCTCCTTCACGACCTGGACGATGATCTCCTGCGCTTCGCGGAGCAGGTCTTCGATCTTCTGCTTCGGCCGATCCCGGTCGCCCCTCGACTCGCGGCCGCTGTCCTCGTCCTCGTCACTCGCCAGCTTGTCGAACTCGTCCATCGTGTCGATGACATCGTCGACGTAGAGGAAGCCGTCGCGCTCGAGGCCGACGTCGATGAACGAGGATTGCATGCCGGGAAGGACCTTGGAGACGCGGCCCTTGTAGACGTTGCCGACGACGCCGCGCTGCCGTTCGCGTTCGACGAAGACTTCGGCGACGAGATCGTCTTCGAGGATGGCCACCATCGTCTCGTGGCCGTTGGAGGAGACGATCATCTCCTTCTGCATTCACGAACTCCCTGCGCCAGCCTGACGGCGGCGCTAGTTCGTGAATCTGCGCATTCGTACGTTCAGAATCAGCCCGAAGCCGGCGAGCGTCGCGATCATCGACGACCCCCCGTAGCTCATGAGCGGAAGCGTGAGTCCTTTGACGGGCGCCAGTCCTGCCGACATCGTGACGTTATAGACGACCTGGAAGGTGAAGCTGGCGAGTACGCCAAGTACGAGGTACGACCCGAGGCGATCTTTGGCCAGGCGGGCCGCCTCGAGCGCGCGCAGAATCACGAACAAGTAAAGGCCGAGCGCCACCAGGACGCCGGCAAACCCGTGCTCCTCGGCCAGCACCGAGAAAATGAAGTCGTTGTCGACTTCCGGCAGGAATCGCAACTGGCCCTGCGTGCCCTGCCTGAAGCCCTTTCCCGTCAAACCACCCGACCCGACGGTGATGCGCGCCTGGATCTGCTGGTATCCGGCGCCCTTCGCATCCAGCGACGGGTCGATGAAGGTCGAAATCCTGGATTTCTGATAGTCCTTGAGCGCGAACTTCCACGCGATCGGCGCGGCCAGCACGCTGGCCAGCAGCAGGATGCCGAGGATGCGCATCTGCATGCCGGCGAGGTAGGCAATCGCCAGGAAGATCGGGAGCAGAGTCACGGCGGTGCCGAGGTCTGGCTCCTTGGCAATCAACCCGAGTGGAATCAGCGTCAGCACGCCGCCGATCGCGAGATCGGTCCATTGCGGTGCGCCGCGGTTTTCACCGAAGAACTTCGCGAGCACGAGCGCGACGGCAATCTTCGCGAACTCCGACGGCTGCAGGTTGAAGCCGCCGAGCGGGATCCACCGGCGCGCGCCCTTCCCCTCGTGGCCGAACAGCAGCACGTAGATCAGCACCGCGAGGATCGCCACGTAGATCAGATGCGACTTGTCGGTGAAGGTGCGGTAGTCGAGCGTCAGCATGACCATCATCGCGATCACGCCGAGACCGACGGCATACATTTGCACGACGTAGCGGTGCGAGGCGCCGTGCGTCGGATCGAACGTGGCGCTGTAGATGGTCGCGACGCCGAAGGCGCACAGCGCGAAGATCGCAAACAGCAGCGCCCAATCGATGTGATAGTAGAGCCGTCGTTCGAACATTTCCTGAGCAGCCACTCCGTACTTCTTGCTTTCCTGCTTCGTTCTTTACGGAACCAGATTGGCCTTGAACTCCGGCCTGGGCGGCATCGGACGCGCTTCCTTCTTCGCGAAGAAGGTGTCGAGCACGTGATGCGCGACCAGCGCGGCGTTCGATCCGTGGACGCCGTGTTCGAGGAACACGACGCCGGCGATCTGCGGGTTGTCGCGCGGCGCGAAGAACACGAACCAGCCGTTGTCGCGCAGATCCTTGTCGGTCTTGCCGGCGCGCTCCTTGCCTTGATTGGAGATGACCTGCGCCGTGCCGGTCTTGCCCGAGACGTCGTAGCCTTTCAGGATCGCGTTGTGCCCGGTGCCCGCCTGGTTGACGACCATCCACAGCCCGTCGCGAATCGCCTGCAGCTTCACCGGATCCAGCGGCGCCTTCGAGCGCGGCGGCGGCGGCGGCACCGGCTTCCACCCGCTGCCATCGTCGACCGCTTTGAGCAGGTGCGGCGTGACGCGCGTGCCGCCGTTGGCGAGCGTCGCGGCGTAGACCGCCATCGACACCGGCGTGACGGACACCGATCCCTGGCCGATCGAGACCGACACGGTCTCGCCCGCGTACCATTTCTCTTTCCGGTACTGCTGCTTCCACTCGGGCGACGGCACCAGTCCCTGGACTTCGTTCGGGAGATCGATGCCGCTCTTCTCGCCGAGGCCGAGCAGCGTCGCCCACTTGTGGATCTTGTCGATGCCGGTCATGTTGCCGATCGTGTAGAAGTACACGTTGCACGACTGCTCGATGGCGTGGCGCAGATCCACCGTGCCGTGTCCGCCCTTCTTCCAGCACTTGAACGGACGTCCGTAGAACGTCGCGCCGCCGGTGCAGTGCACCTTGAAATCGGGCGTGATGACGCCTTCCTGCAGCGCCGCGGTGGCAACCGCCATCTTGAAGGTCGATCCCGGCGAGTAGCGGCCCTGAATCGCGCGATCGTTCAGCGGACGATCTTCGTCGCTCGTCAGCGACGCCCACGTCACGCGATCGATGCCGGCCGCGAACGCGTTCGGATCGTAGGCCGGCCGGCTCGTGAAGCCGAGCACGTCGCCGCTCATCGGATCGAGCACGACCGCCGCGCCGTTGAAGCCGAGCACGTCGAACGAATCCTCGATCGCCCCCTGGACGTCGATGTCGATCGTCAGCTGCAGCCGATGCCCCTCGGTCGGCTGATCTTCTTCGAGCGTCCGGATTTCGCGCCCGACGCTGTTGACGACGACTCGGCGGGCGCCGTCCTCGCCCATCAGCATCGCGTTGTAGATCTTCTCGATGCCCGACTGGCCGACGATGTCGCCGCTCTTCAAGCCGGCGTCGCCGGCCGCCACCTGCGCGTCGCTCACCTCGCCGACGTAGCCGAACAGATGCGCGCCCTTCGTTTCGGGATACTGCCGCGTCGGCACCTGTTCGACGACGACGTCGGGCAGCTCGGTATCGAGGCGGCGCGCCCGCACGGCGGCCACCTGCGCCAGCGTCGCGTCCTGCACGATCGTGATCGGACGGTAGGTCGGCTCGCGGCGATGGCGATCGACGATCGTGCGCACGCCCGCCTCGTCGATCCCGAGGACGGCCGCGAGCAGGCGAATCGTGCGATTGAGATCCTTGGAACGCTCGCGATCGATCGAGATGCTGTACGACTGCCGGTTCTCGACGAGGACCTTGCCGTCGCGATCGAGCACCAGGCCGCGCGGGGCGCGCAGCGGCAGGGTCCGCTGATGGTTGTTCTCGGCCATCTCCTCGAACTTCGCGTGCTGCACGACCTGCAGCACCCAGAAGCTGACGGCGAGCACCGAGAACACCACCGTGATCAGGTACTGCAAGAACGTCAGGCGCGTCGTGACCCGACGACGATCTTCAACTATCGCCATAACTCACCGACGCAGGCGCGAGCTGCGCGCGCGCCGCCGCTCGACCGCACCCGGCAACAGCTCGACCAATTGAAACGCGACCACCCCGACGACGGCGTTACCGACCGCCTGACCGAGTGCCGCAGCATATGGTGTATCGAATTGCCGCATATCGAGCAGTATGTATAGTCCCATGAATATGACCGCGTGCAAGAGCGTGGCGCTAAAAAACACGACGAATCGGGGCAGCGGCTGAGCCACGATGAACTGCGTCCCGATGACGCCGGCGAGGAACCCGACGATGGTCTTCGCCAGCCCGCCGATGCCGATGACGCCGCTCGACAGCGCGTCCTGAATCAGTCCGGCGAACGTGCCGGTCAACATGCCGGTGACCGGTCCCGAGCTCAGCGCCACGTACACGACCGCGACCAGAACCAGGTCGACTGCAACCGATCCGCGCACCAGGAACCGGGCCAGCGTCGTCTGGAGCGCAAGCGCGACGGCCACCGCCAGGATTGCCCCGGCGGCCTTCACTCCGACGCCCCCTGCCCCGCCTCGTGCGCTGGCGTCGGCGTCGTGACGACCAGCACTTCTTCGAGCGCCGAGAAATCGACCGCCGGCTTGACGGTAATCCGCTTGTACGCTGGTCCGCTCTTTTCAACACCCTCGATCGTGCCGATCACGAAGCCCTTGGGATAAATGCCTTCGATCCCCGACGACACGACCAAATCGCCGGCGACGAGGTCCGCCGTCTCCGGCACGTTCTCGAGCCGCAACCGGTCCTCGCCGATGCCGACGACCACGCCTTGCGCGCGCGACCGCTCGACGATCGCGCCGGCGGCCGCGTTGCGGTCGATGAGCAGCTGGACCTTGGCCGATCGCGCACTCGGGACGACGACGCGACCAACGATGCCGGCCGGCGAGATGATCGCCATGTCCTGGCGCAGGCCGTCGCTCGTGCCCTTGTTGATCGTCACCGTGCGGAATTCCTGCGATGGGGACGACCCGATGATCTCGGCCGCCGTCGTCTGCAGCGTGACGCGATCGCGCAGCTCGAGCAGCTTTTCCAGGCCGCGCGCCCGATCGGCGAGGGCACGCTGCGCCTGGAGCGCCACCTGGGACTCGGCGAGCTGCCGTTTGAGGTCGTCGTTTTCCTGCTTGACGTGGCGAAGGCCGATATAGCCGCTCCAGACGTTCCGGACGCTGGTGAACGAGGTCGACATGCCGCGCTGGACCTCGGAAAAAATGCCGAAGGTGACCTGCTCGAGCATGGGGACGCCGCTGCGCGAGTTGACCTGAGCGGAGATGAGGATGATGTGCCCCAGGATGACCGCGAGGAACAGGTAGCCGGAGCGTTGTCGGATATCGAGTATTGCCACCAGGTCAAACCATTGCTAGTCGATTGAAATCTTCCGGAGCAGATTGAAATCCGACAGCATCTTTCCGGCGCCGAGCACGACCGACGACAACGGATCCTCGGCCATCGCCAGCGGCAGACCCGTTTCCTCACGAAGCCGCTTGTCGAGGTTCTTCAGCATCGATCCGCCGCCGGTCAGGACGATGCCGCGATCGACGATGTCGGCCGACAGTTCCGGCGGCGTGCGCTCCAGCGCGACGCGCACGGCGTCGACGATGACGTTCACCGTTTCGGCGAGCGCTTCGCGGATCTCTTCGTCTGTGATGGTGATCGTCTTCGGCACGCCTTCGATCAAGTGCCGTCCCTTGATCTCCATCGTCATCTGCTCTTCGAGCGGGAAGGCGGATCCGATTTCGATCTTGATCTGCTCGGCCGTGCGCTCGCCGATCAGCAGGTTGTACTGCTTCTTGATGTACTGGATGATCGCTTCGTCCATCTCGTTGCCCGCGACGCGCACCGCCTTGCTGTAGACGATGCCGGCAAGCGAGATGACGGCGATGTCGGTCGTGCCGCCGCCGATGTCGACGATCATGTTGCCGGACGGCTCGGTGATCGGCATGCCGGCGCCGATCGCGGCCGCCAT
>Ga0075435_100001004_pt1 | contig 17890 bp, 10 predicted proteins | sample RhiMethybrSRZTD4_FD_75302 | JGI IMG/M metagenome (GOLD analysis project Ga0075435, IMG submission 75302) | Populus rhizosphere microbial communities from Tennessee, USA - Rhizosphere MetaG P. TD hybrid SRZTD4 | ecosystem: Host-associated > Plants > Roots > Rhizosphere > Soil | place: USA...
GTTCTTACGAAGTCCTCCACAATTCTGCACTGTACAGTTGTCCTGGCTTCTGAGTGCGCCAGAGGGGCTGGAGTGAATGCCAGATCGTTTGCTTGGGTTGCGCGACCCCTCGCTTAGGTTTGACAAAGGCAGTTAGGTCTTCGGAGGCTGCGCTTCGCGGGTAGCTCCGTCGTACATAGCCTTGAAGTCAGAACGCTGCAGGATCTTGTCGCCGCCCGGCTCGTTGCGCATCGCATCCAGTAATTGGAGGGTATTGCTGTAATGCTGCTGGGCTTCAGCTTTTTTGCCGGAAGCTCGCAGTGCGGTTCCCAGCAGGAAATGCGCCTTGGCACTTAGCGGTCTCAAGCCGGTCTTATCTGCGCGCAATAAAGCGCGACCCAGTTCTTGCTGCGCATGCGCGTAATCGTGGCTGCGGATCATGGCATCCGCCATATAAATTGCGCACTCCACAGACACATTCGGCGCTCCCTGCTCATCCGCCTGCTGTGCAAGTTGGCGCCAACTGGAAATGGCCTGCTGCGCCTGTCCTTCCTGCAGGGCAAGTTCCGCGAGGTCGACCTTGGCGGTTAGGATTCTGTCGGGTTCTTTGCTGCGGGTGGCGGCACCCAAGGCTTGCTCATAAAGCGGGCGGGCAGATTTCAAGTCACCCCGACGGTAGTCGGCGTCGCCCTGGAAACCAAGAGTTTGCGCAACCAGGCCATCATTCGTCAGTTCGCGTGCCAGAGACAGCGCGTCGCCCAGGTAGGTCTTGGCCTCATCGCCACGGCCGGCGAGCACCAACGCATGTCCGTAGCCTCCAGAAATCTCGGCCATCCAGTAGGTTCTATCCTTCAGGTTTTGGAAGGTCTTGAAAGCCTCTTGCCTGGCGTTGAGGGCTGCGCCGAAACGTCCTTGGTATTCGAACACTTTACCCAGGGTGTAAGACTCGATCGCGGCGCCGCGAATGTCGTCCATCTTTCGGCTCAAGTCCAATGCACGCATGTATTGCGTAATGGCCTGGTCATACTGGCCCATTCTCACCGCGGTCTCAGCGAGGTTGTGGACGCTATCCACGATGCCTCCCGGGACGTTCGATTTTTCGCGCAGCTGCAGTGCCTGCTCGTAATAGGCATGAGCATCTTCGTACTGTGCCTTTTCAAAATAAACAGATCCGATGTTGTTCAAGCAGGCTGCCTGCAAACTTTCATTTCCTACTTCGCGCTGGACTTGTAGCGCTTCTTTGTACATTTTCAGGGCCTGGTCGTGGTCACCGCGATCATCGTAGAAGTTGGCGAGGTCGATGAGGGTGTCACCCAATCCGGCCTGGTCCCCAATGTCGCGGCGCAGTTGTAAGGATTCCTGAAAATTGGCGAGCGCGTCTTTGTTCTTTCCGAGCGAAGCCTGGGTCTTCGCCAGGCCATTCAAGCTGGCGGCGATGCCCCGGTTCTGGCCGATCTGACGGCGGACTTCGAGCGCCTGCTGATAGCTGCGCAGGGCATCCTCGGGCTTATTTAATCTTTCGTAGGCCAGACCCGTCAGGTGCAGTGCGCTCCCCTTTTGTTCCTGGTTGTCCATCTGGACAGCCAGGCTGAGCGCCTGATTCAGGAACTCAAGGCTGCCCTTCGGGTCTCCGCTGTTGATGCTCACCCGCGCCAGCTGAAGATGAGCAGCGGGATCCTTGGGATTTGCCGTCAGGAGCTTCTGGTAGTATTCGCGGGCCTTGGCGAGATCGCCGGATTCCAGATAGAGACCGCCGAGTGCGGATTGAACGTCAGCATTGTCGGGGGTGGCTTTCGCCAGATTTTCGTAAGCTTTGATGGCCTCCGGATAATTTTTCGTCACCTGAGCCCGAATCGCCGCGATCATGTACTTTTCTGTCTCCGGCAGATTTTGACTCAGCGTGACGGCTTTCTGTGCGGCCTGTTCGGCTTGAGCGTCATAGCCCAGGCTGGCGTATGTCTGAGCCAGCTTGGCAAAAGCGAGTGCAAAGGCAGGATCGTCCTTGGAGGCGGCTTCGAATTCTTTCTCTGCCTCAACATTTTTGCCGTCGCGCTGGAAGCCGAGGCCCTCGTTGTAATCGCGCAGAGCAGCCACGGATTGACTTGTGGGCTTGAAGGAACTCGCCTTCAGCTGTTTAAGAACGTCCTCAGACAGCGCGAGTTTCTGGCGGATAGACTCAGCAAGGCGGTCAATCGCGGCAGGAATCTCCTTCTCGCTCGCAGCCTCGATCTTCAGCGGAACCGTTCGATCAGTTTTCAGATCCTGCAGGGTCGCGTCGATTCGAATCTGCTCGCCAAACCTAGCGTACTGACCCCAGATCACGCGATCCGCATTGCTGAATTCCGCAACCCGGCGAATCGTGGGCGGATCAAGCACAGTAGCGGGAGAGATGCGCAGGTCAGTAAACAACTGATGCAGCCGGTTGGGGCTGACGGTGCGTAGCTGCGACGACTCGCCAACGTCTGTGCTTAGCATGTCAGCGACTGTGGATCCCAACCAGTCGAAATTGGGATCACCGGAAGCATTGTGAAAAGGCAAAATGGCCAGCGAGACAACCGGACCTGCAGGCGCTTTAGGCTCGCTTGGGGAAAGGAGCTTATCGCGGAAGATAAAACCCACGACGGCAAGCACCACCACTGCCACGGCTCCGCCGATCTTCGGCCAGGGGATGGTCTGGCCCCAGGGTCGTGCGCCAGTCGGGAACCTGAGGGTCGCAGCCGCCCGGCCGCTGGCCCAGGCTTCGAGGTCGGCCAGAATTTCGCCGGCGTTCTGGTAGCGCAGGTTGGCGTCGGGCTCCATCGACTTGCTTACAATGTTGCTTAATGCCTTGGGTATTGCTGAATCGTGGCTGGAAACCGGGGCGGCCCGTTCTTGCGTGCGCTTCAGAAGACTGGCGACCACGCTGTCGGCCTTGTACGGCATCTTGCCGGTGAGCAGTTCATAGAAGATCAGGCCGAGAGTGAAGAGATCTGACCGCTGGTCCAGATCCTTGCCCAGCGCCTGCTCCGGGGACATGTAATCCATGGTGCCGATCAGGGCGCCGGTCTGGGTCATGCCGTCACCTTGCAGCGTGCGAGCCAGCCCGAAGTCCATCACCAGGATGCGCCCGCTCTTGTCGCGCATGATGTTCTGCGGCTTCAGGTCGCGATGGATGATCCCGACGCTATGTGCGGCTTCCAGAGCTCGGCACACCTGCTGCATGATCTCGACGGCTTCCTGGGACGCGAGTTTCGTTTTCTCCTGAATGAGGGTGCGTAGGTCTTCACCCTCGATGTACTCCATGGTGATGAACTTCAGCCCCTCGGATTCGCCCAGGTCGTAAATTCGAATGACGTTCTTGTGCGTGACCTTGTGCGCGAGCAGGAGTTCCTGCTTGAAACGATCGATGATGGACTTGTTTCCCGCGAGATCGGGACGGATGACTTTCAAGGCCACCGGGCGATTCAGTTCGCGATCTTCGGCTTTGTAAACCGCCCCCATGCCGCCTTCGCCGAGGATCTGCAAGATTTCGTAGCGCTGGGCGAGCACCGTACCAGGGGACAGAATTGGCTGTTGAACGGTTAAGAAACTTTGCGAGCGAGGCGCAGTTGGTCTGGATCCCGGCGTGGGGGCGACACCCGATCCCAGGTCGATCATAGTCGGCGCGTCTGCGGAATTTCCGCCACCGAAGTCAACAATGGTGGGTGCATCGGAGGGGCGGATGTCGGAGTCGTGCGGAACGTCGATGAGTGTGGGGGAATCCGCAGGTGGAATTGTGCCCGAAGATGAGCTGTCGCCGGGGGAAGGCGTACGCACGCCGGCGCCACCCTTCGCAGGGTCGCCGGATTTGTTCGGTGGACGCCCTCGGCTAGATTCTTCCATCAGTTACCCCGACCCCGTGCCGGGCAATGCGACGGAAGGTCCTGAGTAATCCCTGGCCTGTGCACGAGCCCAACGCGCGGACCCCGCGTAACCACTGAGTTAACGAAGTATATAACGTCCGATGCCGCCTGTCAGGCATGATTGCCACAAATTCTTGTCTCGGATGTAACATGCGACCAACTCTCAAGTTTGCCGTCCCTGATCCACGGGAGTGGCAGGTGATTGCTGCCTTTTTCCGCATCCGGCAACAAATTCCTGCCAGCTACTCTCCTGCGGCAGAAAGCGCATGTGACACCCCTACCTATGAATGCGGGAAACGGGCGAAATATGTCACCTCATCGCAAATCAAAATGTGCCATAAAGACCAGATTAGCGCTCTTGGCGGGCCAGCACGCGTGCAACTTCGGGTGCCGCTTGTCAGCGCGCCAAGTGTCAAACCAGCCTACAGTAGGAGGGAAGGGAGATCCGGCTTCCAAACCGACACCCTAGCGCGCGGATTGCGGTCACATATTTGGATGGCAAGTCAGCCGGGAGCATCATCGATTGCGGTGGGGTGTTAATCATGGCATTAAGGTCGCCGTAGCTTGCAAGTTGACGCGCAGCCAGCGAGTGCGCCGTATCCGTAAACCCCATAGGCTACGACATCGGAGAACATGGCGGCACGCATTCAGGGCCATGCAGTACCTGGGTGGCCAGCCATTCCAGGAGTGCAGAAACCGATGAAGATCGCGACTCTTCTAGAATCAGGAATTCAGATCTCCGATCCCCTAGATTCGGAGCAAGCCACTACTAAAAATCGTAAGAAGAAATCCCAATATTGGAATTCACTTCTTCCGCCCCGTGGTTGCAGCCTTTATTTGCAAGGCGTTCCTTGGTTAGGAAATTGCAGGATCTCTAGACAGCAGGTTCCTACTCGCTAGAGCTACGTTTAACGGTTAACTGAGTTTAAAAAAGGAGCTTGGTATGCGCTATACCGTAGCGGTATTCGCGTCAGTTCTGATGCTCTCGCTCACGTCCGAACTTTGGGCGCAGTCTTCGACGACGTCTTTGCGTGGAGCGGTCGCCGACAAAAGTGGCGCTGCACTGGTTGGCGCGGAGGTTGTTCTAAACAATGCACAGAAAGCTATCACCCGTAAGACTACGACTGGGCAGGCGGGCGAATATGAGTTTCTCCAAATCCCCCCTGGTATGTATGAGCTTTCAGTGCAAATGAAGGGATTCCGCAGGTATGCGCAGAAGGACTTGCAGCTGCTCGTCAGTAGCCCGGCTACAGCCAATGTGACGATGGAAATCGGAACGGCAAGCGAAATTGTGGAGGTGACGGGTGAGGCAGCGTTAGTAAACACGACGGATGCCTCGCTTGGTGTTGCCTTCAATGAGAGACAGATCCGCTCCTTGCCACTCGAGGGAAGAAATGTGCCTGACCTGCTAACGTTACAGTCAGGTGTCACATATACGGGCAACCGTACTGACGTTAATCGGGACGTAGATACGCGTAGTGGCGCTGTCAATGGTGCTCGCAGCGACCAGAGCAACATTACCTTGGATGGGGTTGATGTCAACGATCAAGTGAAAGGCAGCGCTTTCACATCCGTCTTGCCCGTCACCTTAGATTCAGTGCAGGAATTCCGGGTGACCACAACTAACGCAAACGCTGAGCAAGGGCGATCCTCGGGCGCGCAAGTATCACTTGTGACTAAGAGCGGTACGAACAGTTTTCATGGTTCGGTGTACGAATATCACCGGAACACTCTCACCAGTGCTAACGATTATTTTGTAAAAACAGCGGAGCTACAAAGTAAGCAACCAAATGTACCCCCAAAGCTTATTCGCAATATTTTTGGGGCCTCAGCAGGTGGCCCAATACTGAAGAATCGCTTGTTTTTTTTCCTGAATTACGAGGGCTCTCGACAGCGCGAGGAAGCTAGCGTCATTCGTATAGTACCAAGCGCTACCTTACGCCAGGGGCTGATCAAATATGTATGCGATCCAAGCGACCCAGATTGCAGCACAAGCAATCCCAATGTGAACGTCGTCAATGATCCGAGTCTTGGACCTGTTGCCACTTTAACTCCGTCGCAGATTCAAAGCATAGATCCTCTCGGAGTTGGTAATAACCCTGTGATGCTGGACTATTTCAACTCATTTCCTGAACCAAACGATCTGACGCAAGGTGATCAGTTGAATTTTGTGGGATATCGCTTCCGAGGACCAGTTCCTACTAACAACAACTGGTACATTGCCAGGGCCGACTACAAGATAACCCAAAATGGAAGTCATAGCGTATTTTGGCGCGGAGCTCTTCGCAATGACGCCCATTCCACCGATCCCTATCTCCCGGGTACTGCTCCACTACACACATTCACGAACTTTAGCAAGGGTTTCAGCGTTGGGTATATGGCTGTATTTAGCCCAGTACTGGTCAACAATTTCCGCTGGGGCTTTACGCGACAGAGCCTTGGAGACGTAGGAAATAACGACACAGATCCATTCATCTTTTTTCGTGGATTAAACGATGATGAGGGTGCAAACAATTCAGAACTTGCTATCACGCGAAGCCGCGTTTTCCAAACACCCGTACATAACTTCGTAGATGACGTTTCTTGGACGAAGGGAAAACATAGTTTTCAGTTTGGCACAAACATTCGTTTTCTTCGCAATCCGCGTTCTAACTTCTTGAACTCGTTCTCCTCTGGTACCACCAATTCGTCTGGCCTAGACACCGCCGGAATAGTAGGTACAAGCAGCCCACTCAATCCGGGAAACCACGCGGGCTTCCCAAGTGTGGATTCAGCTTTCAGGCTTGGGTACAACTGGCCGCTTATGGCGATGATGGGTATTGTCAGTGAAGTAGATGCTACCTTCAACTTCGACAGGACCGGACAAGCACTGCCGCAAGGGACACCCCTGAAACGCAGATTTGGTGCCGACGAATATGAGTTTTACGTCCAAGATTCCTTCCGAATGAAACCGAATCTCACTATTAACTACGGTTTGCGGTACTCCATGTTTTCACCGCCCTGGGAGACCAACGGCTTGCAGGTGGCTCCAACCATAAGTCTCGGGGATTTGTTTCGTCAGCGAGCTACAAAGATGCTAAATGGTGGTTCCTCGGTAACAGACCCGCTCATTACCTATGATTTGGCTGGTCCGGCCAACGGCAAAGCTGGATACTGGGATTGGGATTACAACAACTTTGGACCGCGGGTTGGTTTCGCCTACTCTCCTCAGGGCGGAAAAACTGTGATCCGGGGCGGTTTTGGCGTCGTCTTTGACCGCATCGGTTCAGGTATGCTGAATACCTTTGACAGTCGGGGTTCTTTTGGCCTTTCCACCCAAATCACGGCCCCAATTCCGAGCGCAGCAACGGCACCGCGCCTGACTGGTCTTAATACGGTGCCTCAAGTGGACGCGACTGGTGCCCCATTCTTTCCACCTACCCCGACAGGAGGATTCCCATTTACATATCCTCCAGCGGGAACCGGTTTGGCAATCCAGTGGGGCTTGGATGACAAGATCAGAACCCCATACGCATATACGTTGGACTTCTCCGTAGGACATGAAATGCCCGGAAATATGACCCTGGAGATCTCGTACGTGGGTCGGCTCTCGCACCGCCTGCTTACACAGGAGGACTTGTTGATGCCGCTCAATATTCGCGATCAGAAGTCCGGCATCGATTACTTTACAGCTGCCAGACGGCTGAGTGAGCTTGGCTTCAAGGGAACTCCGACTTCTGATATCAACCCGAGCGTCGTGGGGCCAACGGCAGCTTACTGGCAAAATATTGTTCAGCCTCTTCAGCCGGGCGATGCTTACTCTCTCGCATGTAGCGGTGGATTCACAACCGACGTAACGCAGGCCATGTACGATCTGTTCAGTTGCGGAGGAGGGCCTGTCGGCGATCCGAATCTGTTCCAGGGCTTTGGCGATGAGACTACGCCTCTTGCTAATTTGGATTATTGGGGGTCCGATTTCAGCGGAAACGCGGGCATCCTGGGTGAGTCCGGGAAATACTACCCTTCAGTTTTCGGACCAAATGCATTCTTTAATAGCCAGTTCCATTCTCTCTACGCGTGGCGTTCGATTGGCAATGCAAATTATCATGGGATGCAGGTGAACTTAAGAAAACGAATGTCCCAGGGTGTGCAATTCGACTTTAATTACACGTTCTCCAAGTCAATCGACCTTTCTTCAGATGCGGAGCGAGTTGATGCGTGGAGCGGTCTGGGCGGTCAGATAATTAATTCGTGGGCCCCCAATCAGTTGCGCGGTGTTTCTGATTTCGACACTGCGCACCAGATTAATGCTAATTGGGTTGTCGAGTTGCCATTTGGAAGGGGCAAGCATTTGGCAGGAAATGCTGGCGGTGTTGCGGACGCATTTATTGGTGGATGGCAACTTTCCGGTTTAGCTCGGTGGACCAGCGGATTTCCAGTTTCAATCAGCAACGGAGCCACTTGGCCTACAAATTGGCAACTAGGCGGTGCAGCTACTCAGATAGGCACACCTCATCCCAAGACAACGATACGCCCCGATGGTTCGGTTAACCTTTTCCCGCAAGACCTCCCGCAACTGCCGCTCGGGCTTGGTGTGGGTCCTTTTCGTCATGATTTGCCTGGTGAGAGTGGGAACCGCAATACAGTTCGGGGTCCTGGTTTTGCCGGCCTTGATATGGGGCTCAGCAAGCGGTGGAAAATGCCCCATGCAGAATCTCAGAGCTTGCTTTTTCGCTGGGAAGTGTTCAACGTGCCAAACTTGAAGCGGTTTGACGTGCAGACAATTACTACTGACATCTCTTCGAGTTCATTCGGTACGTATAGCGGTCTGCTTACGAATCCTCGGGTGATGCAGTTTGCGCTCCGCTACGAATTTTGATTTGGGCCAAAGTGCTGCAAATTTACGTTGGTCAACGAAAGACTATCCAAGAGGCAGCACGTCGTTGCGAACTAGTGCCTCCGCTTGATGTACGGCACCGAAGTCTACGACGGTGGGCGCATCGGCAGTGTGGGTCTCGGAATCGCGCGGGAGATCGATGAGTGTGGGAGAATCTGCAGGTGGAATCGTGCCAGAGGAAGAGCTTTCTCCCGGAGAAGGAGTGCGCACTCCCGCGCCCCCCTTCGCAGGGTCGCCGGACTTGTTCGGTGGCCGCCCTCGGCTAGATTCTTCCATCGTTTACCCCGACCCGTGCCGGGCAAGGCAGACGGAAGCTGCTGAGTGACCCTGGCCTGTGCACGAGCCCAACGCGCGGACCCCGCGTGACGCGTAAGTTAACCGAGTATACAACTTCGGATTCCGCTTGTCAGCGCGCTAGGTGCCAAAAGAGACACAGAACAGTATGCTGGATCTCGCTCTCCGTTCAGAACCGGTGGCGCCCCGAGCGCTGAAAAAGTTGCCGGGACGGATTGGCATCCCGACCCCAATCTCATTGCGAGTGTGACAGCCGCTTTGAAATTACTGCCTCGGAAAACAAACGCTTACTGTCGAGGACAGATCAAGCACTTCCTTCTCAAAGCTAAAGTAGTCAAAAATGAACTCACCCGTGGCCAAATCGAGAATGCGTGCAGCAGATTACGGTCGTAAGCAGTTGAGCAATCCTGAGCCGCGCTAAATTGCCTCAAACACACGTTTGTACATTCCAGTTTGGCATTGTTCTCTAATTGCACTTCATCGCTATGTTGTCCATGCACTTAGGTGCTGCAGATCTAGGCCCAGCTCAGTTGCCGATTGATAGCGATGCGCCGGTTCTTTCTCTAGGCATTTCAGAACAACAGTCTCGAATGGGTGGGACATCGTCTCCGTCACCGCACTAGGCGAATGCGGCATTTTGTGCAGAATCGAATCGATCAACTGTGGCCCATGTGTCTCAGGAAACGCGCGGCGCCCTGTCGCTAGCTCATAGAGCACTGCACCCGCCGAATAAATGTCGCTGCGAAAGTCGGCGGGCTCTCCACGCAACTGCTCGGGCGGCATGTATGGCAACGTCCCCGTTACTCCAAGGTCGCGGGTGACGTTTATGGTTGCCGCTGGATCGATTATTGGAAAAGAGAGCTTTGCCAGTCCAAAGTCAGCAACCTTGACTTGTCCTTTAGGGGTAAGCATCACGTTTTGCGGCTTCAGATCGCAATGAACAATGCCATGTTCATGTGCTTCTTGTACCGCAGATGCCATTTGTTTGCCGATGTGGAGTACTTCCTGCTCTGTGAACGGCCCACCTTCAAGCTTTGCCGCGAGTGTCTGGCCCGACACGTATTCCATGATCAAAAAGTGGATACCATCCTGAGCGTCGAAATCGTAAATGGCGATGATATTGGGATGATTGAGTTTCGAAAGAATCACTGCCTCATTGTGAAAACGCCTGCAGGCACCAGGGTCATGAAGATAGCCCGGTGATAGTACTTTCAGCGCAACTTCTCTATCCAAGTGTTCATCGTGTGCACGATAAACTATGCCCATACCACCCTTCGAAAGGTGCGCCACTAGTCGATAATGACCAAACGTCTCTCCCACAGTCGGCGCCGGGGAAGGAACATTGGGTGCCGAATTAGCGCATGATTCCCAGGTGGGCATAAACTTCGGCTCGCGGCACCTCGTTATTACCGCCTGACCAGCCCTCCCCAATTTGGCTTGTATGTCTTTCACCTGCGATCAACCCCGCGTTCTGGTCACTTAATATAAAGAGAGCATCTACTCCCATATGGCAGGGCTGAGGGAAGTATTTCGTTGGCGACGAAGGGATGCGTTCAAAGAAGAAACGGATTTCGTTAATGGGCCGCCCTTCCAAGTGGTATAAAGATACCTGTCGAGCATCATTCAGACTGCGCTGGATCACGGCGAGCCCGTGCCTTGCCGCCGCATATAGCCCCGACACCGCACTTGGGCTGATTCATCTTTGAAATACTTCTCTTTATCGCGTCATTACTAATTGAAGCATTGTCGGGTACCCGAAATGCGGTTCGGAAATTGCTCCAAAATTTCGCAGTCAAGTCCTTCGCACTCTTTTAAATCTTCTTCGCGAGGAGCAAATATGACAGAACCGGATGTTAAGTGGACCATCATGGCGTACATCAACGCCGACAATATTCTGGCCAACTTCGCTGTTGAGACTCTAAAACAGCTGCGCAACGCAGCCAGCGACAACGTCGTGGTGATCGCTGAATTCGATGACAATCAACAGCCTGATGCGCGTGTGTACCTATTCAACGGTGATCAGAAAACCCGAAACGCGCCGATTGAGGAAAGTCGCATTCCGAAAGATAAGCTCACGAACTTAGAACACATTCACGATGTAGACATGACTCGTCCGGAAACCCTGACAGAATTCATCGACTTCGCGACCGGGATCTCCCCGACTCAGCGTTATTGCCTGATCTTGTGGGGACACGGCATTGAGCTGCTTTTCGATGGAGATCGGCGGTTTGGAGACTACAGCGAACCTGTCTCAAGATATTTAACGCCCGCTGGTTTAGCGAGAGCCCTGGAGTATGCGAAGCTCGCCGATGGAAAATTTGGAGATGATGATGAACCTGTCAGAAGATACTTGACCTCGGTCGAGCTCGGCCAAGCTCTTGCGGCTACAAAGCTTGCCAAAGGAAATTTAGGACCGAACCACGCTAAAACGCTCGCCGACGCCCTGAAATCGAAGGAAGAGCGCACGCGCACTCTGGACATCATAGGCTTGGACGCTTGCTCCATGAGCATGATTGAGGTTGCAAGTGCGGTTCAGGAGCACGCGGATTACATGATTGCGTCGCAGGAAGATGTTCCCGACGCGAGTTTCCCATACGAAAAAATCTTGCAAGATCTACGGGATGAAAATGTCCGAGGCGATGTCAAGAGAGTATGCGAACTTATTCCGCATCTCTATAAACTGACATTCAGGGATTACATCACGACTCCAAACACCGGCGTGAAGGGGATCACACTTTCTAGCTTGAATTTGAGAGATACCAACAGTGTCACAGAGCCGTTAGGCAGGCTCAGCAGAGCGCTAACCAAAGCCAGTTATGATCCCCTGCAGCGCGGACTGATTCTCTCGGCGCGGCAAAAGGCTAAAGATTTTGTTTTCGGTATGCTGGTGGACTTGGGCGATTTTTGTGAACGCTTACAGGAAGCGTTCGCGTTTATACCAAACACCGACACCGATCTTTTGCCCGCATGCTCGGAAATTCGAAAAGCGCTCCAACGTGGGAATGACGGTTTTGTGCTGGCGAATGAAACCAGCAGGCATGACAAGCGGTGTCACGGAGTTTCTATCTACCTCCCATACCGTGACGAAGGAGACGAAACAGATAACGCTGAGGAACAGTTCTTTAAAGGATCAAGTGCACACCCCGCGAAAGGATCAAGCGCGCACCCCGCGAAGGAACGAATTGCACGAATTCAGGAATTGGAGACAGATTTCGCAACGCTCGAGCAATTTTGGCCAACGGGATGGATGAATTTCATTAGGAGCGGGTGGTCTTTGATTCTGGCGACCGAGGTGAAATTCAACATCGATTACTACTATTCCGCCGAACAATGCGCCGCGAACCTTGCTTCTCTACACGCGCACGCACTGAAGAAAGCGGCCTAACCAGTGACTTCGGAAAGGAATATTGCCTAACCAAGAGCGGACCAGTCGGTATGAAGTACAAACTAATTCCGGTGCTACTGGCAACCGCTCTTTGTTTTCACTCCGTGTCCCTGCGCGGGCAGGTTCAAACGTCTCCCGTTGGCCAGAAGAAACTTGATTCCCGGATCCCAGAAACGGCCGTTAACACCGATGGGGCCCGCGATGCTCTCCTACGCCGTGCGCAAATCGCGTTTGACAAGGCAGCAGCTCTAAGCGAGAACCAGACCGCAGCGGACCTGGCGGCGGCTGTAAGAGCATTCCGAAATAGTGCACGTTTGTTTGAATCCGCACATGTGAACGAAACCGCAGCAGAGGCACACTTTCGTGCAGGCGAAATCTATTTCACCTTAAGCGAATACGACGGTGCCCGGCGCTCTTTCCGAAAGTCTTTGCAACTGGCACGCGATCGAGAAGTGCGCTGCAAATCTGTGAGCCGGATCGCCAGAACGTACGCAACGACCGGGCCGTTCTCACTTGCCGATCAGTATTCCAACCAGGCAATGAGTCTATGCGAACACCTCACTGAAGGGGCGCAGGCCGAAGGTTTGCAGGCCCGCGGGGAGGCCCTCGATTTCGCGGGCGAGCGAGCAAAAAGCGACGATTACCTCCTGCGCGCTCGGGACCTTTTCGTGAGAGCTAAGAATGTAAATGGACAAGCCCAAGTGCTGTGGCTTCTGGCCCACCATGCCCTCTTTTCCGGCGAACAAAAAAAGGGATTAAAAGCAGCCGCCCAGGCATTGCAGCTTTGGTCCTCAACCGGGAATCATTACGGGGTTGCCCGAATGCGGTCAATTCTGGGAACGTTCGCGATCCATAGCGGAGAGTTCGAGACCGCACGGTGTAACTATACGGCTGCCAGGCCGGTATTTCAGGAGATCGGCAACAAAGACGACGATGGCAGCGTATTGAATGGGCTTGGATTTGTCAGCCGAGAAATGGGGGACTGGCAGAATTCGCTCCATTACTATGAAAACGCAAGAGGCGCTTTCGCCAGTGTTCACGACCAGCTTGGACAAATTGAGGCGATCCGTGGTATTGGCAAAGCTTTGATCGTCATAAACGCCCAAGTGTCTCTCCTGTCGTTATACGAGTCGGAGCTAAGGATCGCGAGAGAGGCCGGAGATCCGGTCGCGGTTGGGCAGGCACTGGAGGATACGGCCAGTGCCTACGAAGCTGAAAAAAAATATGCGCAGGCCGAGGCACTCTATCAACGGTCTCTCGAAGGCTCCCGTAATGCGAACCATCTGAATATGGAAGGCGACACACTGATGCGGCTCGGACGTCTGCAAGCTGCCCAAAAGAAATACGCGGAAGCCGTTGCATCGCTCGAGCTTGCAAACAGGTTGAAGAGCCAGACGGGGGAGATTGAAAAAATTGCCAAAATTCAGTACGAGCTCGCCTCTGTTTACCTGCGGATGAATCGCCTGCAGGATGCGCTGGCCGCCATTGAAAAGACGATTGACATTATTGAGAAGCAGCGAGTATCGATCTCACACTTCGATTCGCGCGCCTCGTATTTCGCCTCCGTCCATCAGTATTACGCACTGTACGTCCAGATTCTGATGCTACTGCATCAGCAACAACCGAACGAAGGCTTCGCGGAGAAGGCATTTGACGCCTCCGAAAGAAGCAAAGTGCGTTCTTTGCTTGATTTGATTACCACCTCCAGCCAGGACGTGCCTTGTGACGAGCTGCTGGCAAAGCAATTAAATCCGGAAGAAAACACTGACGATGCCATTAAGCGCGTCAACCTGGTTACGACATCATCGGCCGGATCGACGCTCACCATGGCCGAAGTGCAGGAACAGCTCGAAGACGATGACACAATTCTTGCGGAATACGCCTTAGGTGGCGAGAAGAGCTATCTGTGGATCATCGGAAAACACTCCATTTCGTCTCATGAATTACCGCCTGCTCAACAAATCAGGAAGGTGGTTGAGGCCTACCGTCGCAGCCTTCTGCGTCCCGCGTGGAAGGCCGACGAAAGCGCTGCGGAATATCAGGCGAGAGCCAAAGTCATCGACAATCAACTTCAGGCTTCTGCACGGCAACTCTCACGGCTGTTGCTGGGAACTCTCACCCAAGTCAAGGCGAAGCGAATCCTAATTGTCCCGGATGGAGCGCTGCAGTACCTGCCGTTTGCCGCACTTCCATTTCCCAGCGCAACTGGACGCGAAAAACCACTGTTGAGCGTTCAGGAAATCGTCACCTTGCCGTCTGCGTCTGTGTTAGCGGGCCTGCGAAGGGCAGCTGCGAATAAGTCTCCCCCGACGGCAACCGCCGCTATCTTCGCCGACCCCGTCTTTGAACCGGATGACCCGCGCGTTTCCGGCGTTCGAGTCCCCGCAAGGAGCACCAGCCTGGACAGGCCAGCCGCTTTGACCCGAGCGATCCAGGACCTGGGCAAGGGCAGTTATATTCCCAGGCTTCCTGCTTCGCGTAACGAAGCCAATGCGATTGCAACGGTTCTTCGCCCCCAAGAGCCGAAAGGTGTGCACATTGCACTGGATTTCGACGCCAGCCGGGATTATGTACTCACGCAAGGACTTACCCAATTCCGGTTGGTCCATTTTGCTACTCACGGGCTGGTAGACACGCGCTATCCAGAAAGGTCTGGGCTGATTTTGTCATTAATAGATAGGCGGGGCAGGAAGGGAGACGGCTATCTGCGATTAGCGGATATTTACCGTTTGAAACTCTCGGCTGACCTGGTCGTTCTTAGCGCCTGTGAGTCGGCATTGGGGCAAGACCTGGCCTCAGAGGGAATTATCGGCCTGCCCCGCGCGTTCCTGCATGCCGGTGCAAAAAGCGTGATTGCCAGCCTTTGGAAAGTAAATGACGAAGCGACTGCCAAGCTGATGGCGAATCTGTACGCACGAATCCAGCGCGGCGAAACCCCGAGCTCAGCCTTGCGAAACGCTCAGCTCGACATGCTAAAGGACGAGCAGTGGTCAAAACCTTATTATTGGGCGGCTTTCGTCCTGCAGGGGGATTACAGGTAGGGGAATCGACTTCCGGCGAAAGGCAGGTCTATAGTGTGTCGCCTATGGTGGCACGCGGAGCCAAAAAGGCCCTCACTCCCGACGCCTTTGGCAAGTTTCTTCGGTGGCTTTCTCAAAACGATGAGGAGGCGGTACGGGAGTATCAGTCGATCAGAATGAGGTTGGTACGGTATTTCGTACATAAGGGCTGTCCAGATCCGGATGATCTCTTTGATAGGACCATCGACGTTGTAGTCGGCAAGATCGATGAATGTGGCGACTGTCCGAGCCTTCCGGCTTATTGCTTCGGAGTTGCAAAGAACATCTGGCGGCAGGACCTGCGGGAACGCAATCTGGCCCAATCGGTGGACCCGGAGGAGAACATGGCTTTACCAGCGCATCCAGAACCTTCCTTCAGTGAGCAGGAGTTGAAATGCCTGGAGCACTGCGTGGAGCAGCTGTCGCCCAGCGATCGCGAAATCGTAAGCCAATACCATCAGAGTCAGGGGCATGACAAGATTGAGACTCGGAAAAGGTTAGCGGATGGGGTAGGAGGACTGAACGCGTTGAGGATCAAGATGTGCAGGATTCGCAAGATCTTCGGGTTTGCGTCACTGCCTGTATGAATCAATGGGCGAATTAATACCATGAGGCAGAAAGTCATGAATGAGATCACCGACCGCGGACTGATCCGCCAGTATTTACTCGGCAAGATTGATGCACAAACGGAACTTGAGGAGAAGTTAAGCGAGTGCATTTTCACAAACGAGAAAGTGACCGATATTGTCGACTCGGTCGAAGATGAAATACTCGAAAACTATCTGGAGGGATCACTCGACCCTACGGAGAAAGACGCAGTAGAAAAGTATTTTCTGCAGGCTCCTGAGCGAAAAGAAAAGCTGCGTTTCGCGAAGCTACTTGCATTTCACCTTAAGAAGAAGGCATTTGATGTATTGCCGCATGTGAGCTTTACACAAGCTGGCTCCTGGTATTCGCATTTCAGGACTTATGGAATGCTCGCTGCCTTGGCGCTAGTTCTTGTCGCAAGTCTCGTGTACATAGGTGGCCTCCAACAAAAGCATGCACAACTTGAGACCCAGCTTGCTCAGGAGAAAGAACAGTCCTCGGCTTTAGCGAAGCAAGCTGAGCTGCTGCAGCCGACGATCGTTCCGTTAACCCTGGTTGCGGATCGCGCGCGGGGTACTGAGAGCTCCATGCCGCAAGTGGAAGTGAAATCTTCCACTCGTCGCATTATGGTGGAAATCGCATTGCCCGGTGCAAGTTCGGGCGCTTTCGATGTGCGACTTGAAAATAAAAATGGAGGCGCGCAACTGTGGTCTGCACGGGTTTCACCATTGATTTCGCGCGATGGCGATGCTCGACTAGTTTTTGATGTTCCAGCCGATGCGATTCAATCGGATGTGTACTCGTTTCTTGTAACTTCCGCCTCTTCGGCCAATCAGAGCGCGAGGCATTACGACTTTCAGGCGAAGCTCGCAAACTGAGGACGGTTTTCCTTAGACGCATGGTGCGCTGCTGTGACCACTTTTACGGAATTCGCGGACACAAAAGATGGCGGCTTTCGTGTGCGAACTGGCCAGCGGAGACAGAGTCGAAGCCGCTGCCGCCCTACAAGTCCTTGGCAACGAAACTGGGCCACCGTACTCTTTCTCGCGCAAGCAGTTGCTGAGTAAGCAGGCAGATCTAGGGCCCAGCCGCTTTTCGGCTCTCTATCATCAGCAGGAGAATCTGCGGGTGGAATTGTGCCTGAACTGTCGCCGGGGGAAGGCGTATGCACTCCTGCGCCGCCCTTAGCAGGGTCGCCGGATCTGTTTGGTGGCCGCCCTCGGCTAGACTCTTCCATCGCTTACCCCGACCCGTGCCGGACAAGGCAGACGGAAGCTGCTGAGTAACCTAACCCCTGGCCTGTGCACGAGCCCAACGCGCGGACCCCGCGCGACAACTGAGTTAACGAAGTATACGACGTCGAATGCCCCCTGTCAGCGCATGATTGCCACAATTCTTGTCTCGGATGTAACAATGGCGAGCAACTCTCTTTTGCCGTACTGATCCACGGGAGTAGCAGGTAGTTTGATTGCTGCCTGTTTCCGCATCCGATCCGGCAACAAATTCCTGCCAGCAGCGCTGCGGCAACAAGCGCATGTGACACTCCTGCGAGCGAAGGTACCGAGCGACTACCCGTCAGGAGGATGCTGCTGCCGCTCTTGGAGGTCATGATTGAGAGCTAGTAGCGCGTGGTCGAAGCAGCGGCCGCTGCACTGCCGACGTTCTGTACGGTGTCGGTGACAGAGAATGTGCCACCCGGAGTTACGGCGGTGGGTGGATCACTTACGGACCGCTCACGGTGACTTGTGCGGCCGACGCCTTGCAGTTTTTCTCGTTTATTTCCGGGACCACAAGAGTGTCGTCGGCGCAGGCCAGCAAGAAATAGGTT
>Ga0075435_100001005_pt1 | contig 17887 bp, 10 predicted proteins | sample RhiMethybrSRZTD4_FD_75302 | JGI IMG/M metagenome (GOLD analysis project Ga0075435, IMG submission 75302) | Populus rhizosphere microbial communities from Tennessee, USA - Rhizosphere MetaG P. TD hybrid SRZTD4 | ecosystem: Host-associated > Plants > Roots > Rhizosphere > Soil | place: USA...
CGTGCCGCGTGGATGCCGGCGAGTTCGAGCGGATCGATCTTCGAAACCGCCTTCGCAATCATCCACACCCCGCCGATCTGCACGGCGATGTGCAGCACGCCGAGCCGCCCGGCACGATAGAGGTCGCCGCCGATTGGCTGCCATACGGCGCAGACAACGATCAGGAGCACGCTCGCGACGTAGACGTAGAGGGACCGGCGGAGGTCCTGCGGCACGCCGTTCAGCCAGCGCTTCGCGGCGTCGCGCGCGAACAGGCTGTGGTGCAGCGCGAACACGGCGAACAGCACCGTGTCGACGGCGATCGCGGCCCCACCTGTATACGGCCGTGATTCGCCGGCCGTGAACACATACCACCACGCGCACCACGCCAGCGCGACGACGAAGAGCGCGCCGCCAAGCCAGACGATCACACGGTCCGCCACTCGGCGCTACTATAGCGTCATGCGTCACTCGGGCGGCCCGCGCATCGTCATCTCCGGCATCGGTGCCGTGTCGCCGTTCGGCGTCGGACGCGAAGCCTTCTGGCGCGCGGTCAGCAGCGGCTGCAGCGGCACGCGCGCGATCACCGAGTTCGACGCGTCCGAGTTCGCCTGCCGCGTTGCCGCGCCGGTTGCCGGCGTCAGCATCGACGATGTGCCGACCCTCGACGGCGACGACATGTGGGATCCCGACTACCGTGCCGATCCGAAACGCTATTCGCGCGCGGCGCTGATCGGCGTCATCGCGGCGCGCGAAGCGTGGGCCGACGCCGGATTGCGCGTCGGCGAGCGTGACGCGGGCGTGGTGATCGGCAGCGGCGGCGGCGGCATCGACGTCGGCGAGCGCCAGTACTACGACTTCTTCGTCGAGCGCGGGAAGAAGGTGACTCCCTACGCGATTCCGGTGTCGATTGTCGGGATGGTCTCGAGCGAGATTTCGATCTCGCTGCGGCTGCACGGCATCAGCCATGTGCTGTCGTGCGGCTGCACCAGCTCCACCGACGCGATCGGCTACGCGGCGGCGCTGCTGCGCAGCGGCGAAGCCGAGGTGATCCTGTCGGGCGGCACCGACGCGTGCGTCACGCCGGGGATGATCTTCGGCTTCTCGCGGATGAAAGCGGTGTCGATGGCGCACAATCATCAGCCGGCGCAGGCCTCGCGCCCGTTCGATCGCAAGCGCGACGGCTTCGTGCTCGGCGAAGGCGCCTGGATGCTGGTCCTCGAGCGCGAGGAGCGGGCGCGGGCGCGCGGCGCGACGATCTACGGATCGATCGACGGCTACGCGTCCACCTGCGACGCCTACCACCGCGTCCAGATGGCGCCGAACGGCGGCGAGATCGTCCGCGCGATGACGCTCGCGATCGAACGGTCGGGCCGCGCGCGCGAGGAGATCGGCTACGTCAACTACCACGGCACGTCGACGCAGCTGAACGACGCGGTCGAGTCGCGCTGCGTGCGTCAGGTGTTTGCCGCGCACACCGATCGCCTCGCCGGATCCTCGGTGAAGTCGATGATCGGTCATCCGCAGGGCGCGTCGGGCGCGGCGGGCGTGGTGACGACCGCGCTCGCACTCAGCCGCGGGTTTCTGCCGCCGACGATCAACCAGTTCGAACCGGACCCGGCCTGCGACCTCGACGTGATTCCCAATCGCGGGCGCGCCGCGCAGGTGGAAGCCGCGCTGTGCAACTGTCTCGGCTTCGGATCCAAGAACAGCGCACTTGTCATTGGGCGGGCCTGACGTCGTCATCGTCGGCGCCGGACCGGCGGGCGCCTGTGCCGGCCTGGTCTTGGCGCGCGCCGGCGCGCGCGTGCGCATCCTCGATCGCGCGACATTTCCGCGCGACAAGTTGTGCGGCGACACGGTCAACCCCGGCGCGCTGGCGCGGCTGCGCGCGCTCGGCGTCGCCGACGAGATCGAAACGCGGGGCCTGCGCGTCGACGGGATGATCCTCACGGGCGAGCGCGGCGTCGCGGTCGAGGGCCATTACCCGGACGGGGTCAGCGGCCGCGCGATCCTCCGCCGCGATCTCGACTGGATCCTGTTGCAGCACGCCGTCGCCGCCGGCTGCGACGTCGAAGAAGCCATCGCGGTCCGCCGTCCGCTGATCGACGACGGGCGGGGCAGTCGCCGCGTGACCGGCGTCGCTGTCGGCGGTCGCGAGACCGCGCTGTCTGCACCGATCGTGATCGCCGCCGACGGGAGACATTCCACGCTGTCCTTCGGTCTTGGCCTCGCGCGGCATCCGCCGCACCCGCGCCGCTGGGCGATCGGCGCCTACTTCGAACACTTCCGTCCCGCGATGCGGGAGGCGGCGCTCGGCGAGATGCATGTACGGCGCGGGCGATATATCGGTGTGGCGCCGCTGCCGGGCGGCCTGACCAACGTGTGCGTGGTGAGATCATCGGGACCCGCCGATCCTGAACTTGCCGATCCGCGCGCGCTGCTGGCACGCGAACTGGCGCGCGACCCCGTGCTGCGCGATCGCGCGGCCGGCGCGCGACTGGCGACGCCGCCGGTTGTGCTCGGTCCGCTCGCCGTCGACCCGCTGCCGTCGACCGTCGACGGTCTGCTCCTCGCCGGCGACGCTGCCGGCTTCATCGATCCCATGACCGGCGACGGCCTGCGCTTCGCGGTTCGCGGCGGCGAACTCGCCGCGTCAGCGGCGCTCGACGTGCTCGCGCACGGGTGGGCCGGCGCGCACGCGCGCCTCGCCGCCGCGCGGCGCCGCGAGTTCGCGGGCAAGTGGCGATTCAATCGCGCGCTGCGCGCGCTGGTCGGATCGCCGCGCGCGCTCGACGCCGCGACGATCGGCGCGCGCCTCGCGCCGGCGGTGTTCCGAGCGGTCATCGCGCACGCCGGCGACTGTCACACCGCGTGCTAAAGTACGGCGCGCATGCCCGAGCCATCCGTGTCCTTGGCTCCTTACGCGATCCCCCTTCATCGGCTCCCCCTCGAGGACACCGACGTTGACGCGATGGTCGCGGCCCTGAAAACCGGGCTGATGACCGGCAGCGAAACGGCCAACCAGCAGCTCGCGGCACAGGCTCAGGACACACTTGGCTGCCTGCGCGCGTTCCCCGCGCCGTCGGGCACCCACGCGCTCGAGCTGATGATGCGGGCGCTGCCGCTCGCGCCCGGCGACGAAGTGATCGTCCCGTCGTTCACGTTCGTTTCCGCTGCCAACGCGGTGATCATGGCAGGCGGGCGGCCGGTGCTCGCCGACGTCGACGCGTCCACGCTCAACCTCGATCCTGCGGACGCCGCGTCGCGGATCACGCCGCGCACGCGCGCCGTCCTGACCGGGCACTACGCCGGCATCGCCAACGGTCTCGACGCGCTCCGCACGCTGGCGGCGCGACACGACATCGCGCTGGTCGAAGACGCGGCGCACGCCCTCGGCGGCCGCTTCCGCGAGCGCGCGCTCGGCACGTGGGGCATTGCCGGCACGTACTCCTTTCACGGCACCAAGAACATCGTCTCTGGCGAAGGCGGGATGATGGTGACCACCGACGCGCCGCTCGCCGCGCGCGCCGAGATCATCCGCGAGAAGGGGACTGATCGATCGCGGTTCGTTCGCGGCGACGTCGACCGCTATTCATGGCAGACAGTGGGCAGCTCGTACCTGCTCAGCGAGCCGCTCGCGGCGCTGGTCGCCTCGCAGTGGCGGCGGATGGATCAGATCGTCGGCGCACGGCGCCGCGTCTTCGAGACGTATCAGCGCGTGTTCGCGCCGCTCGCCGACGCGGGCGACGTCGTCCTGCCGACGATTCCGCACGGCTGCGCGCCGGCGTATCACATCTATTTTCTGCGGTTTCGAACGGCTGCGGCCCGCGACGCCGCGACCAGCTTCGTGCGGGCGCGCGGCATCGAGGCGTCGTCGCACTTCGTGCCGCTGCACCTGTCCGCGTACGCGCAGCGCGAGCTCGGGACGCGTGCCGGCGACTGTCCTGTGACCGAGCGCGCGGCCGAGACGCTGCTGCGGCTGCCGCTGTATCCGTCGCTTGCGGCCGCCGATCAGCAGTCTGTGATCGAGGCGGTGTTCGCGTTCTTCGGGCGGTCTGCCCGGTAGCACGCTTATCCGGAGTGCGGCTTCTCCTTTTGTCGATCGCGGTGTTCGGGTCGCTTGTCGTCGAGGCGCGGCGCGCCTCCGACAATGAGCACGCGCAGCGGCGGCGCGGCGGCATCGAACCGGCCGGCGACGTCTACCGGCTGATGCGTATCGCCTACCCGGCGACCTTCGCGGCGATGATCGCCGAAGGGTTATTTCGCGACCCGCCGCCGGCTGCGGCGATCGCCGCCGGCGTGCTCGTCCTCGCCGCCGGGAAGGCTTTGAAGTGGTGGGCGATCGTCACCCTTGGTCCGCGCTGGACCTTTCGCATCGTTGTCGTCCCGAACGTGCCGCTAATCCGCGGCGGCCCCTACCGATGGCTGCGGCACCCGAACTATGTCGGCGTTGTCGGCGAACTTCTCGGGGTCGCGCTGATCGCGGGCGCCTGGGTGTCCGGACCTGCTGCAATCGCCGCATTCGGCGCGTTGCTGCTGAAGCGGATTCGGGTGGAAGAACGGATGCTGGCGACGGCCTCACGCGCTTCGAAAACGTCCAAATAAGGAAGTTCCCAGCTGAGGATCGGCACCTGACTTGCAGCCTATAATACGAATCGGAATGAGCCGGACTTCACGATTTCTGCTCGCAGCCGCGCTCGCGTTCCTCGTGCTGCCGTCATCGGGGACGGCTCAGGCACCGCGCCGGCCGGCGACCCCGCAGCAGGCGGCGATTCGCGCGCTCAACGAAGGCCGCTACGACGAAGTGGACGCGGCGGTCGAGAAGCTGGATGCCCGCGATCCGGCGGTTGCCGCGCTCAAGGCCCGGGCCGCCATCGCGCGCGGCAAGTACGACGCCGCGGAGGCGCTGCTTCGCCCGGTGGCGGCGCGCGCGCCGAAGAGCGACGCCGCGCTCGAACTCGGGTTGTTGATGCACATGCTCGGACGCCGCGAGGCGAAGGCGGTGCTCGAGAGTGTCGCCACCCTGGCCGACACCAGCAACGATCCCGGCGAGGTGGCGCGGGCGGCGCGCGCGCTGCGCGCGCTCGGCCGCTTCGAGGAGGCCAACGCCGCGTTTCGTGAAGCGGCGAGCGGCTCGGCCGGCGACCCGTCGGTGCAAACCGGATGGGGCGAGCTGTTTCTCGAGAAGTACAACACCGCCGAAGCGCTGAAATCGTTCCAGATGGCGATCCAGGTCGATTCGCGCTGGACGCCGGCGCTCGTCGGCGCGGCCAGGGCGCTCGAAGAGGACAACCCGCCGCAGGCGGTGACGCTCGCCAAGCGCGCGCTCGAAGTCAATCCGTCGTACGTCGACGCGTTGGTGTTCCTCGCCGGCGAAGCGGCCGACGCCGGCCACCACGACGAGGCGAAGGAGGCGCTCGACAAGGCGCTCGCCGTGAACCCGTCGAGCCTTGACGCGCGCGCGCTCCGCGCCGCGATTGCGTTTGTCGCGGACAAGCCGCAGGAGTTCGACGCCGAGGTCGCCAGGGTGTTGGCGATTGCGCCGAACAACGCCGACGTCTATCTCGCGGCCGGCGAGCTCGCCGCCCACAACTACCGCTTCGACGAAGCCGTCGATCTCACCCGCCGCGCCATCGCGCTCGACGCGAGCAACTACCGCGCCCAGGCCGATCTCGGCGTGCAGCTGCTGCGCACGGGAGACGAACCCGGCGCGCGCGCCGCGCTCGAGGCCGCCTTCAAGGCCGACCCGTACAGCAAGCTCACGCTCAACCTGCTGACGATGATGGACAACCTGGAGAAGTTCGTCACCGTTCGTGACGGCGACCTGGTGATCCGTCTGGACAAGGACGAGGCGCCGGTCCTGCAGGAATACGCAGTGACGCTCGCCCACCAGGCGCTGACGACGATGGCCGCGCGCTACGAGTTCGCGCCGCGCGGTCCCATCCTCATCGAGATCTTTCCGAAGCACGACGACTTCGCCGTCCGCACGATCGGCCTGCCGGGCATGATCGGCGCCCTCGGCGCCTGCTTCGGCCGCGTCGTCGCCATGGACTCGCCGAAGGCGCGGCCGCCGGGGGAATTCCAGTGGGAAGCGACGCTGTGGCACGAGCTCGGCCACGTGATCACGCTGCAGATGTCCAACCAGCGCGTGCCGCGCTGGCTCACTGAAGGGATCTCCGAGTACGAAGAGCAGCGCGCGCGTCCCGAGTGGCGGCGCGACATGGATCTGATGTACGCCGGGCTGCTCAATCGCGGCGAGACGATAAAGCTCGCCGATCTCAACGCGGCGTTCCAGAACCCGAAGACCATCTCGCTCGCCTATTACGAAGGCTCGCTGGTCGTCGAGCACATCGTCGCGGCGTACGGGCAAGGCGGCTTGAACAAGCTGCTGCGCACCTTCGGGCTGGGAATGGATACCGACGCCGCGCTGAAAGCGGCGCTGAACACCTCGTTCGCGGAAATGCAGGCCGGCTTCGACGAGACGGTGGAGAAGAAATTCGGCGCGATGCGGCGGGCGATGGCAATGCCCGAAGGCGCCGAGGATATCGTCAAGATGGCGCCGGCGGCGGTGAAGGCATTGGCCGAAGCCAACCCGCGCAGTTTCCCGCTGCAAATGGCGCTTGGCCGCGCGCTGCGCAAGGAGGGGCAACTCGACGATGCGATGCAGGCGTTCGAGCGTGCCGCTGCGTTGCTCCCGACGGCCGCCGGCAAGGACAGCCCGCACGACCAGATGGCCGAGATCGCGCTGCAGAAAAAGGACACCGCGCGCGCGATTCGCGAACTCACCGATCTCGTGGCGATCGATTTCAACAACATCGAGGCGCCGCGTCAGCTGGTCACGCTGCTGCGCCAGAACGGCACGGAAGACGCGGCGAAGCTGTTGCCGGTGTACCAGCGCATCGCGGCGATCGATCCCTTCGATCCCGAAGCGCACACCGCGCTCGGGCGGTTCGCCTTGCAGAACGACGATGCCGAGACGGCGGCGCGCGAGTTCCGCACCGTGATCGCGCTTGGCCCGGTCGACCGCGCCGCGGCGTACACCGATCTCGCCGAGAGCTTGTTCAAAGGCGGGAAGCGCGCCGAAGCCAAAAAGCAGACGCTCGCCGCCCTCGAGATCGCGCCGAACTACGAGCGCGCCCAGGATCTGCTGCTGAAGATCGTCGGCGGGGGCGAGCGATGAGGATCACCGACGCCGTGACGCGGCCGCAGGCAATTGCCGCCTTGCTGCTTGCCGTGTTCACGCTCGTCCCGGTCCTGCAGCCGTCGGTTGACGCGCAGCTGCCCAATGCTGCCGACGATCGCTACGCCGGCCTGCAGTGGCGCTTCGTGCGGATCCGCTATCACTACACCACCGAGGGGACGCACGTCGCGCAGGACTTCTACGGCGAACCGTGGTATATCGACGCGCCGGCGGCCGAGCAGAACCTGACGCGCCGCGTCAAGACGGCCACGGCGATCCAGGTCGAGGATCCGATCGTGATGACGCTCGACGATCCGCGGCTGTTCCAGAACCCGTGGATCTACTTCGTCGAGCCGGGCAACCTGAAGATGCTCGAGACCGACCTGCCGATCCTGCGCGAGTTCCTGCTGCGCGGCGGCTCGGCGTATTTCGACGATTTCCACGGCCCCTTCGACTGGGACAACTTCGCGCGCGAGATGAAGCGGCTGTTTCCCGACCGCGAGATCGTCGAGGTGCCGAGAGATCACCCGGTGTTCACCTGCTTCTACAAGCTCGAGGCCTATCCGCAGGTCGCCGGGCTCGGCTCATTCCTCGCCGGCCGCTCGTGGGAGAAGGGCGGTGTGCAGCCGCACCTGCGGACGATCCTCGACGACAACGGCCGGCCGATGATGTTCATCAACTGGAACACCGACATGGGCGACGGCTGGGAGTGGTCGAACGCCGAGGAATACCCGGGCTACCTGAAGTTCACCAGCCTCGCCTACCGGATGGGCATCAACGAGATCGTTTACGCCCTTACGCATTAAGGACTTCCATGGATTCGTCGGTCGCCACCGTCAGCGCTGACAAAGTTGCGCAGGGCCGCGAGCGCATTCTCAACGAGCTGCGCAAGGTCATCGTCGGACAGGACGAAGTCGTCGAGCAGGTGCTGATCGCGCTGTTCACCGGTGGCCACTGCCTGATTACCGGCGTGCCCGGCCTGGCCAAGACGCTCCTCATCAAGACGCTGGCCGACATCCTCGACCTCGATTTCAAGCGGATTCAGTTCACGCCCGACCTGATGCCGTCGGACATCACCGGCACCGAGATCCTCGACGAAGAGCAGGGCACGCGGCGGCTGCGGTTCGTGAAGGGGCCGATCTTCGCGCAGATCATCCTGGCCGACGAGATCAACCGGACGCCGCCGAAGACGCAGGCGGCGCTGCTCGAGGCGATGCAGGAGTATCACGTCACCGCCGCCGGCCGCACCTATCCGCTCGAGCGGCCCTTCTTCGTGCTGGCGACGCAGAACCCGATCGAGCTCGAAGGCACCTATCCGCTGCCGGAGGCGCAGCTCGATCGCTTCATGTTCAACGTCGTCATCAACTACCTTACTCAGGACGACGAGGTGACCGTCGTCACGCAGACGACGGGGGCGGATCGCGCGACGCCGGAGCGGATCCTGAGCGGACCGGACATCCTGCACTTCCAGGATCTCGCGCGGCAGGTCGTGATCGCCGAAGAGATCGCTCGCTACGTCGTCCGTCTGGTGAGTGCGTCGCGCCCCGGTATCGACGGCGCGCCGGAGTACGTCGACAAGTGGGTGAAGTGGGGCGCCGGCCTGCGCGGATCGCAGGCGATCGTCCGCGGCGCCAAGGCGCGCGCGCTGATGCACGGCCGCTATCACGTCTCGGTGAAGGACGTGCAGGCGCTGGCCAAGCCGATTCTCCGCCACCGCATCATGACCAACTTCTACGCCGAGTCGGAGCGCATCAACTCCGATGCGATCATCGATCGCCTGCTGCAGTCGGTCGCCGTGCCGAAGAGCGGAATGTAGATGTCGCCCTGGGCCGCGCACGACCGCCCGTTCCTGGATCCGGCGGTCGTCGCCCGCCTGGGCACGCTCGAGCTGAAGGCGCGGACGATCGTCGAAGGGTTCCTGTCCGGCCTGCATCGCAGCCCGTTCAAAGGGTTCAGCGTCGAGTTCGCCGAATACCGGCAGTACATTCCCGGCGACGACCTGTCGACGATCGACTGGAAGGTGTACGCGCGCAGCGATCGCTACTACATCAAGAAGTTCGAGGAAGAGACGAACCTTGACTGCCACCTGCTGCTCGACGTCAGCGGGTCGATGGGTTACGGCGGGCATCACGGGATGACGAAGTTCGAGTACGGGGCGGTTCTCGCCGCGTCGCTCGGCTACCTGATGAACCGGCAGCGCGACGCCGTCGGCCTGACCGCGTTCGACGAGAACATCGTCTCGATGCTGCCGGCGAGCGCGCGCCCCGGGCACCTGATGGCGCTGCTCGTCACGCTCGATCGGCTGCGCACCGGCCGCATGACCAACGTTTCGAAGCCGCTGCACCAGCTCGCCAACACCCTGACCAAGCGCGGCATCGTGGTCCTGATCTCCGACCTGCTCGACGACCCGGACGAGGTGATTCGCGGCCTGAAGCATTTCCAGTTCCGCGGCATCGACGTGATCGTGTTTCACATCCTCGATCACGACGAGATCGAGTTCCCGTTCGAGCGGGCGACCAGGTTCCAGGATCTCGAGACCGACGAGGAGATCATGGCGGTGCCGGGCGCCGTCCGCGCGCACTATCTCCACGAAATCGGCGCGCTCATCGAGCGCTATCGCCGCGAACTCGGGGCGCACGGAATCGATTACCAGCTGCTCGACACGAACCGTCCCCTGGAGCTCGCGTTGCTCTCGTATCTCTCCACGCGCTCGAGGGCGTACTAGTGCTCTCCTTCCTGTCTCCGCTGTTCCTCGCCGGCGCGGCCGCGGCCGCCATTCCGGTGATTCTCCATCTGCTGAAGAAGGAGCCGGAGGCGCGCGTCCAGTTCGCGGCGGTCAAGCTGCTGAAGAAAGCGCCGGTCGAGCACACGCAGCGGCGCCGCCTGCGCGAGCTGATTCTGCTGGCACTGCGCGTCGCGGCGCTCGTCCTGCTCGCGCTCGCCTTCGCGCGGCCGTTCTTCGCGAGCGGCGCCGCCTCGACATCCACCGGTGTGACGGTGGTCGCGCTCGACACGTCGTACAGCATGTCTGCGCCGGGACGGTTCGAACGCGCGAGGCAGCTGGCGAAGGACGCGATCGCGCGCGCGCCGGCGAACGATCTCGTCGCTGTCGTCACCTTCGCCGACGACGCCCAGATCGCGATGAAGCCGGGAACCGACCGCGTGCTCGCTGCGTCGGCGATCGACGAGGCCGCCGCCGGCTTCGGCGCGACGCGCTACCGCGCGGCGTTGTCGGCCGCGGGGCAGAACCTCGCCGGACGCCGCGGCACGATCGTCGTCGTCACCGATCTCCAGGAGAACGGCTGGGACGCCGGCGACCGCGCAACGGTGCCGGAAGGCACCAGAATCGAAGTCGCCGACGTCGGCGCGGCGCCATCGAACCTCGCCGTGACCGCCGTGCGACCGCTCGCCGACCGGATCGTCGCCTCGGTGCACAACGGCGGCGATCGTCCGCGCGAGGCGCGGGTCCACCTCGCGATCGATGGGCGCGCCGCCGGCGATGCCGTCGTGCCCCTCGGGCCGAACCAGTCAGCCGACGCGACGTTCGCCGGCGCGCCGCGCGGTGCGGCGGCAGTGGTGCGCGTCGAAGATCCTGGCGGCATTGCGGCGGACAACGTCCGCTACGCGCTGATCGGCGGACTGACCCGCCCGTCGGTGCTCGTCGTCACCGGGTCCGGTGATATGACGCGCGAAGCGTTCTACGTGCAGCATGCGCTCGCCGCCGGTACGCCTGGCAACGCCGCGTTCCAGGTGAGCGGCGTCAGCGGCGCGCAGTTGTCGTCGTGGACCGACGATCGCGTCGCCCCGCACGCGGCGGTGTTCGTGTTGTCGACGCGTGGTCTCGAGCGCCGCGGCCGCGAGCTGCTCTCGACGTATGCGCGCACCGGCGGAGGGCTGCTGATTGCCGCCGGCGCAGACGTTGACGGCGACATCGTCGCCGACGTGCTCGGAACCGGATCGACGCTTCGTATCGTCACCGTCGAGAACGCCAAGCCGGCAGCGCGCGCGCTTGCGCCGGCCGACGTGCGGCATCCGATCTTTCAGGCCTTCTCCGGCAACGCGACGACGCTCGGCCTCGTGCGATTCGACCGCGCGTCGCGCATCGCCGGCAGCGGATGTCAGACGCTCGCCCGCTTCACGACCGGTGACGCCGCGTTTCTCGAGTGTCCGGCCGGCGACGGACGGGCGCTGGTGCTCGCCGCCGATCTCGACAACAAGTGGAGCGACTTCCCGCTCCATGCGACCTTTGTTCCGTTCCTGCACGAGATCGTCGGCTATCTCGCGAGCGCGCGCGCACACGCGTCCGACTACGTGATCGCCGACGCCCCGGCCGGCGTGAAGAAGGAGCCGGGCATCGCGACGATTGCGGTTGCGACGCAGGGCGCGGCGACACGGCAGATCGCCGTGAACGTCGACGCCCGCGAATCGGATCCGTCGCGGATTTCGATCGAGGAGTTCAAGTCGGCGGTGACTCAGATGAAAGAGGCGGCCGGCGCCGAAGCGAGAGTCGAAGCGCGGCAGCAGGAAGATCGACAGCACCTGTGGCAGTACGCCGTCGCGCTGATGGTGATGCTGCTGGCCGCCGAAGGGGTGCTGGCGGCGAGGACAGCGTAAGGGGTTCGGCGTTCGGCGTTCGGCGTTCTCGGTTCTGGGTTCTGGGTTCTGGGTTCTGGGTTCTGGGTTCTGGGTTCTGGTTCCAGGTTCTTGGTTCTTGGTTGTGGGTTCTGAAGTCCGACCTCAGAACCTGAGAACGAGAACCCGACAACGCCGAACGCCGAACGCCGAACGAGACGGTGACAGAGATGCAGCACTACTCAGAAATCCGTAAATTGATTGACGCGGTTCGCCGCCGGTGGCGGACACTGTGCGCGCTGCACGCGATGATGCGCGGCGCCTCGATCGCGGCGGTGGTCCTGGCGAGCGCGGTGATCGTGTCGCGCTGGACCGCTGGCGCGCCGCTACTGCTCATCGTGCTCGCCGGCGTCGCCGCGATCGCGGCCGTGGCCGCGGTCACCGTGTGCCTGTGGCCGCTGCGCCGCGCTCCGCAGGATGCCAAGGTGGCGCGCTTCATCGAGGAGCGGGCGCCGTCGCTCGACGATCGGCTGGTCTCGGCCGTCGACGTCGCGCGGGGCAACGCTGCGCCCGGACTCGCCGACGCCATGCTGGCGGACGCCGCACGCCGCACCTCGGCGATCGACGTCGACACGATCGTCTCGTCGCAATCGCTTCGTCGCGCCGCGTTGCAAGCCGGCGCAGCAGCGCTCGTCCTCGGCGTGGTGCTGTTCACGGCACGCGGGCCGGCGCGCGAAGCGGTCGACGCCGCATCGCTGACGCTCTTCCCGGAGCGGACCGCGCTCGCCGTCAAGCCGGGCAACGCGCGACTCCGGTCCGGCGCGCCGCTCGCGATCGAGGCGCGGCTGGTCGGCAACCGCGCACCGGTGATCGCGCAATTGCAGATCGCCGACGGCGACCGCTGGCGGTCCGCCGACATGTCGCTGGATCACGGTGCCTTCCGGTCAACGGTGCCGTCGGTGCTCGCCGGGTTCAAATACCGCGTCGTTGCCGGCACGGTGACGTCGCCGACCTACGAAGTCTCGGTCGCGCACCCGCCGCGGGTGACGCGGATCGACGTCGATTACACGTATCCGGAAGGCCTGCGGCTCGAACCGCGGACGGAAACCGATGCGGGCGACGTCTACGCGCCGGCCGGCACCAATGTTCGCCTGCACGTCTTCACCGACCGGCCGGTGGCGAACGGACAGCTGGCGCTGGCCGGCGGCAAGCAGGTTGCGCTCAACGGATCGGCGCCGACTGAACTCACCGCGTCGCTCGACGTCGTCGACGATACGTCGTATCGCGTCGCCCTCGCCGACCGCGAAGGCTTCGCGACCAACGGCGACATCGAGTACTTCATCCGTATCCTCGAGGACCGTCCGCCAGACGTCCGCATCCTCAAGCCGGCCAGCGATCGGCCGGTGACGCGGCTCGAGGAAGTCGACATCGAAGCCCAGGCCGAGGACGACTACGGGATCGATCGCCTGGATCTCGTCTACTCGGTCCGCGGCGCCGCCGAAAAAGCGGTTCCGCTCGCGATCGCGCGCGGCAGCGCGATGGTCACCTCGCATCACACGCTCGCGCTCGAGGACCTCGACGTTCAGCCTGGCGACTTCGTGTCGTACTACGTTCGTGCGCGCGATCTGACGCGCGGGACGCGGCCCAGCGAGGCGCGGAGCGACATCTTCTTCCTCGAAGTGAAGCCCTACGAGCAGGAGTTCTCGCTTGCGCAGAGCCAGGGCGGGATGCCCGGCGGCGGACAGCAGAACGGCATCGACGAGCTCGTCAACGCGCAAAAGGAAATCGTCGTCGCGACGTGGAAGCTGGATCGCCGCGCGCAGATGTCGAAGGGCGCGAAGTCGGAGCAGGACGTCCACTCGGTCGCGCGCGCCGAAGCGGAGCTGAAGACCCGCGTCGAGCAGACATCGAGCTCGTTCCGCGAGTCGACGATGAGAGATCCGCGGAAGCGGCAGCCGCAGCGTGGGCGCGGTGGCGCGGCGCCGCCACCGCCTGGCACGCCCGAGCTGAAGGCCGGCGAGACGCTGCCCGAAGAAGATCACATGATCGCGGCCGCCGCCGCGATGGGCCGGGCGGTCACGTCGCTGGACGCCGTCAAGACCCACGACGCGCTGCCCCCGGAGCTCGACGCGCTGAACCGTCTGCTCAAGGCGCAGGCGGACGTGAAGAAGCGCGAGGTCACGCGGCAGCAGGCCGGCAGCGGCGCCGGCAACAACCGCAGCAACTACGACATGTCGGCGTTGTTCGACAAGGAGCTGCAGAAGGCCCAGCAGACCAACTACGAAACGAAATCGAGCACGGAGCAGCGCGAGGATCAGAACCAGAGCGCGCTCGACAAGATCAAGGAGCTGGCGCGCCGCCAGGACGAGCTCCTCAAGAAGCAGCAGGAGCTCGCCGGGAAGCGCGCGCAGATGAGCGAAGAGGAGCTGCGCCGCCAGCTCGAACAGCTCACCCGCGACCAGAGCGAGCTGCGCCAGAAGGCCGAGGAGCTCGCCAAGCAGATGCAGCAGCAGGCGAGCAAGGGGCAGGACGGGGATAAGAAGCAGGCGCAGTCGGGCAAGCAAGGCCAGGACGGCAAGCAGGGACAGCAGGGGCAGGCGGGTCAGGCAGGGCAGGCGGGTCAGGCAGGGCAGGCGGGTCAGAGTGGCGAGTCCGCAGACGCTGCGAGCCAGCGCATGCGCGAGGTGACCGAAGAAATGCGCAGCGCCGCCAGCGAGCTGCGCCGGCAGGACCCTGGCCAGGCGAGCGCGCGCGGCAACAAGGCGCTCGAAAAACTCAAGCAGCTGCAGCAGCGGCTCGAATCGGCGCAGCCCGACGAGCGGCGCCGCGCGCTCGGCGACATGCAGCTCGAGGCGCGGCAACTCGCCGACGCGCAGCGGCAGATTGCGTCCGAGCTTGCGAAGTCGGGTACCGGCGACGCCGCGAGAGACACGGTCCGCCGTCTTGCCGGTGAGGAAGACCGGGTCGCGGAGCGCACGCGGAAGCTGCAGGACTCGCTGAAGCAGCAATCGGCGGCCAATCGGCAGTCGCCGGGCGCGCAACCTGGCGCCGCCAAGAACGATGCGGCGAAAAACGACGCACGGTCGGCGGCTGCCGCGGCCGACGCGGCCAAAGAAATCGAACGGCAGAAGCTCGCCGATCGGATGGAGCAGGCGGCGAGCGCGATGCGCGCCGCGTCGGATGAGGCGAAGAACGGCGGCCGCGGCAACACCGCGTCTCGCGTCAGCGACGATGCGCGGAACCAGGCGGGAGCAGAGCAGGAATTGGCGCGCGCGCTCGAGGGCATCGCGCAGCGGCTCGGGTCGGCGACCGGCACGGATGGCGAATCGCAGAAGCTGTCCGAGCAACGCGCCCGCGCGCAGGACTTGAAAGATCGCCTCGATCGTACGGCGCAGGAGCTGGCCAAGGCAGGTCAGGCGGGTCGGGCAGGCCAGGCGGGTCAGGCAGGCCAGGCGGGTCGGGCCGGTCAGCGTGGTGAGGGACCGAACGGCCAGACGGGCCAGGGAAGTCAGGCTCAGAGCGGGCACGATGGTTCGAGCTCGCAACAGTCCGCCGGCCAGGCCGGACAGCCCGGCCAGGGCCAGGGCGGCGGTGGCGGCACCGGCACGGATCTGGAGAAGCTGCGCGACGACTATCGCCGGCAGCTCCAGGAGACCAAGGACTTCATGGACCAGATGCGCCGCGAGGATCCGAGCTTCGCGCGCGGCGCCGGCGGTGGATTCACGTTCGAAGGCGCCGATCGGATGACGCTCTCGGCGCCCGGCACCGAAGCCTTCAAGCAGGACTTCGCGAAGTGGGAGGACCTGCGCCGGCAGGCGACGCAGGCGCTCGAAAGCGTCGCCTCGTCACTGTCCAAGAAACTGCAGGCGAAGCAGGCGAAGGATCGCCTCGCCGCCGGCACCGACGACAAGCCGCCGGCCGCCTACCAGAAGCAGGTCGACAGCTACTTCAAGGCGATCGCGTCGAAGAAAAAGCCTTCATAAGAAACCCGGTGCATTTCGCGTATCCGCTTCCGCTCTGGCTGGCGACCGTCCTCGCGGCGGCGATTGCCGGGCTCGTCTACCTCGAGTACCGGCGCCCGCTGTCGCCGCTGACCCGCGTACAGCGTGGTGCACTGGTCGCGATCCGCGCCATCTTGCTCGTCGCGCTCGTCATCTTCCTGTTCCGGCCGATCGCGATTCTGCCGCCAGCGAGCTCGCGCGACGCGATCGTGCCGGTGCTCGTCGACGTCTCGCGAAGTATGCGGCTCGCCGATGCTGATGGACAGACGCGTCTCGGCCGTGCGACGGCGCTGCTCAACGGTGATTTCGGCACTGCGCTCTCGTCGCATTTCACGACTGAGATCTATACGGCCGGCGATTCGCTGTCGCCGGCGAAGGTCGATGCGCTGGCGCCGGGCGCACGACGCACCGATCTGACCGGTGCCATCGCCGCGATCCGCGAGCGCTATCGCGGTCAACGCGTCGCCGGCATCGTGCTGCTCTCCGACGGCGGCGACACGGGGCCGGGCGGGTCAGCCGGATCTGGCAGGTCTGGCGGGTCAGGCGGGTCGGATATCGGCGGTCCGCCGGTCTTCGCGATCGGCATCGGCTCGCCGGACGGCCCGCGCGATCGCGAAGTGCTCGGCCTCGCCGCCGGGGATCCGCGACTCGACCAGGCATCGGTCGATCTCCACGTCACCGCCGTCAGCAGCGGTTTCGGGCGCGCGCCGTTCACGCTGCGCGTGCTCGCGAACGGCCAGCCGCTCGACTCGCGCAGAATCGTCCCGCAGGCCGATGGGTCGCCGATCGAGGAAGTGTTCACCGTGTCGCCAGACCTGGTGAACGCGACCGTCTACACGGCGGAGATTCCGCGCGACGAGTCCGAGCCGGTTGCCGAGAACAACGCCCGGAGCGTGCTGGTGAGTCCGGCCGGGCGCAAGCGCCGCGTGCTGATGCTCGAAGGCGCGCCGGGGTTCGAGCACAGCTTCGTCAAGCGCGCGTGGGCCACCGACTCGGGCCTCGACATCGACTCGGTGACGCGCAAGGGCAAGAACGCCGAGGGCCAGGATACCTTCTTCGTGCAGACCGGCACCGGCCGCGCCGCCGGGCTCTCTGGCGGGTTCCCGGCGACGCGGGAATTGCTCTACGGCTACGACGCCGTCGCGATCGCCAATGTCGAAGCCGATTTCTTCACGCGCGCGCAGCTGGCGATGATCGCCGACTTCGTCGCCGAACGCGGCGGCGGGCTGCTCGTGCTCGGCGGCCGCTCGTTCGCACAGCGCGGCCTCGCCGGCACGCCGCTCGAGGAGGTACTGCCGGTCGAACTGAACGATCGCAAGGGCGGCCTGGTGCGTGCTTCGCTCGGATCGATTGACCTGCCGCCGCACAACAAAATCACGCTGACGGCCGACGGCGAAACACATCCGATCATGCGCATCGGCGCGACCGCCGAGGAGACGCGGAAGCTGTGGTCGGCGCTGCCGGCGCTGGCCGCCAGCGCGATGATCGGCGCGCCGCGGCCCGGCGCCACGATCCTGGCGCTCACGACCGCGCCCGGCGGCGGCGTGTTTCCCGTGGTCGCCGTCCAGCCCTACGGTCACGGCCGCTCGATGATCTTCGGCGGCGAAGCTTCGTGGCGCTGGAAGATGCTCGTCGCCTCGTCGGACCGCGCCTACGAATTCTTCTGGCGGCAGGCGGCCCGCTGGCTGTCGACGACGGCGCCGGACCCGGTGGCGATCACACTGCCCGACGCGCCTGAACCGGGGGACACCGTCTCGGTCGACGTCGACGCGCGCAACGCCGCGTTTGCGCCCGTCCCCGACGCCACCGTCGCGGCGACGCTCACCGCGCCCGGGGGCACGCCGCAGCCGCTGAAGCTCCGGCACGCGGATCCGGCGAGCGGTCGATTCACGACGGCGGTTGCGGCCGATCAGCCGGGCCTGTATCGTGTCCACGCCGAAGCACGGCGCGGCACGACGCCGCTCGGGTCGGCCGATCGCTGGATGTTCGTCGGCGGCGCCGACCGCGAGTTTGCCGATCCGCGGCTGAATGAAGGCTTCCTCCGGCGCGTCTCCCGCAACTCCGGCGGTCGCTACGTGCGGGCCGCGGACGCGTCGCGCGTTCCCGCATGGCTGCGAGCCACCGCGCCGCAAAACGCCGCGCCGGAGCGGCG
>Ga0075435_100001006_pt1 | contig 17879 bp, 9 predicted proteins | sample RhiMethybrSRZTD4_FD_75302 | JGI IMG/M metagenome (GOLD analysis project Ga0075435, IMG submission 75302) | Populus rhizosphere microbial communities from Tennessee, USA - Rhizosphere MetaG P. TD hybrid SRZTD4 | ecosystem: Host-associated > Plants > Roots > Rhizosphere > Soil | place: USA...
AGTCGCCGTTCCGCGCTACTGCACAGGTCTGAACGCGGACGGGATTTGGGAGTCGGGACTTGGGATTTGATCGATCAAATCCCAAATCCCAAATCCCAAGTCCCGGCGAGCATCAGTCAGCACGCAAGGCGATCGTTGGATCGACTGTGACGGCACGCCGGGCGGGCCACCACAACGCGAGCGCCGCGGTGCACGTCATCGCGGCGCCGACGCCGGCGAGCGCCCACGGATCGCGACTGTTCGCACCGTACAGGTAAGGTGTGAGCAGACGGCTGATGACCAGCGAGGAGGCAAGTCCGATCGCGCCTCCGGCGACGAGTACACCCGCCGTTCGCCCGAGAATCAGCTGAAAGACCTGCGCCGGCGTCGCGCCGATCGCCACGCGGATTCCGATCTCGCGCTGTCGTCGGGCGACGGCATAGCTGACGACGCCGTACAAGCCCGTCGCTGCCAGGACGAGCGTCAGCACGCCGAGGATTCCGATTCCCGCCGCGGCGATGCGGGCGGGCAGCAGCGGAAGCCGCAGCAGATCCGCAAGACCGCCTGGGTCATACACGCCGATGTTCGGATCCATGTCGGCGATCACACGTCGAACAGCCTGCAGCGCGTCGGCTTGCGGCAGCCGCGATCGCGCGATCGCGATGGTCGTCGCGTCGTAAGCCTGCGCCAACGAACGAAAAACCGCCGGCGTCGGATTCTCGCTGAGCGACGAGTATTTGCCGTCCTCGGCGACGCCGACGATCTCGAACGGATCGGCGCCGGGACCGAACCGCACGCGCGCACCGATGGGTTCGCGCCCGTGAAGGATCCGCCTGACGAACGTCTCGTTCACGATCACGACCGGCGGTGCCGTACGCTCGTCGGCGTCGGTGAACTCCCGTCCGTGTACGATCGCCGTCTGCATCGTCCGGAAGTACCCCGCCGAAGGGCGATAGATGATGGCGCGCGGCACCTGCGAAGCCGGCGGCGGCGGCTCGCCGTCCACGTAGATCACGGTGGTCGAGACGTCGATGCTGAGTGGGATGGCGTTGGTCAGCGCGACGAAATCGAGACCGGCCGTCGAGCGCAGCCGCTCGAGCAGACGACGCTGGAACTGCTCGCCGCGCGCGCGGTCGTAGCCGTGAAAGCGGAGATCGAATGAGACCGTGACGGCGCCGTCCGGGTTGTAGCCGATCGGCAGATGCAGCGCCGCCTGCAGGCCGCGCGTCATCAGGACAGCGACGACGAGGACGATCGTGGACAGCGCGATCTGCGCGAGGACCAGGAGGTCGCGCAGCTCCCAGCGGCGCAGCGTCCCGAATTGCCGGTCGTTTTTGAGCGCCGGCACCAAGTCGATCCGCGACGCGCGCCACGCCGGCAGAAGTCCGGTCGCGAGCGTCGTCGCGATCGTCAACGCCAGCGCGAACCCGATCACGCGGAGGTCGATGCCGACCGCCGCTCCAATCGGCACATCGAGCGGCGGCTGCCACGCCGTCAGCGCACGCGCACACCAGAACGCGGCGAGCAATGCAATCGCCCCGCCGGCCGTCGCCAGGAGCGTCGCTTCGACGACGAGCTGACGGACGACCTGTCGTGCGCTGGCGCCGAGCGCGACGTACATCGCGATCTCGCGGCGGCGATCCGCGCCGCGCGCGAGCAGCAGGTTTGCCAGGTTGACGCACGCGATGAGCAGCGCCAGGCCGGCTACCGAGAGCAGCATCGCGCCGAAGCCGAGAACAGGGCCGCGCAGAGCGTTGCCGAGCACGCCGGGCGGCGCGAGGCGGATGCGCATCCCTTCGTTGATGCGCGGGAACTCGCGCGCCAGCTGGCCGGCGATCGCGTTCAGCGAGGCTTCCGCGCGTGCACGCGTCACCCCGGGTCGCAGCCGGCCCAGGAGCCACAGGTTGTGTGCCATGCGGCTCTCGAGCCACGGGTTGCCGATCTCGATCTGCGCCTGCATCATCAGCGGAATGAACACGTCGGGCGCGAGGAACGTTTCGGTGCCGCGGAATCCTGGCGGCGTCACGCCAACGATCGTGAACGGCTGCTGATTGATCGACACCGTCTTGCCGACGATGTCGGGAGCGCCGCCAAATCGTCGCTGCCAGCAGCCGTGCGTGATCACGGCAATCGGATGGCCGCCAGGCACGCGATCGTCGTCGGGCGTCAGCGTGCGGCCGCGCGTCGCGCCCACACCGAGCGCGGGGAAATAATTTCCGGTGACGAGATAGCCCCATATCCGATCGGTGCGCCCGTCGGCCGCAAGCGACATCACGGTGAGGCGATAGGCGATGAGTGCCGCGAACACGTCGTTGCGGTCGCGGAGGTCCCGATAGTTCGGGTGCGAGAAATTCGAGCCGGTGCCATTCGCGCCGGAGTTGAGGAAGACGAGTTCATCGGGATGCGAGACCGGCAGCGGCTGCAGGACGAGCGCGTTCAGAAACCCGAAAACGATCGCGTTGGCCCCGATGCCGAGCGCCAGCGTCAGGATCGCCGCCGCCGCGAACCCGGGGCTGCCAGCGAGACGACGGAACGCAAACCGGAAGTCCTGAAGCATCCCGAATCCCTTCGATCAAATCCCGAATCCCAACTCCCGAATCCCGCCGAGCATCACCCCCGAATCCCTTCGATCAAATCCCGAATCCCAACTCCCGAATCCCGCCCAGCATCACCTCAGAAACTGAAGAACATTAGCAGATCGATGCCCGCGCGTTCGATGCGGCGGAACGGCGAACGGTAGTTCAGCGTTTGCGCGTCGGAGAATGTCGCGCGCAGACGAAACAATCGTGACAGATAGAACTCGACTTGCGCCTCGTCGTACGGATCGATGCCGAACTGGCGACTGAAGCGCGCCACCAGACCCGGCGCGATCTCTTCGCCGATGGTCACGCGCGGCGAAAGGGCCTCCCGCGGATCGGCGGACGGTTCGATCTCCAGGATGTCGAGGCCCAACGAGCTTTCAATCGCGGACACGAGCGGCGTCGCGAGGAAGCCGGCGGCGAGGACGCCCGCCCGGACGAGCAGGTTCTGCTGCTCGGACGCGCTGAGCTGGTTGGACGGGACGCCGAAGACGATGAGCGACAGGATGTCGGAATCGTCCTGCGCAGGCGTGCTCGCGAGGCGCAGCTCCGGCTGATTCATCGGGCCGAGGACGCTGACGCGCGCCTCGACGCCCGAGATCTCGCGCCGGACGGTCACGTACACTTCAGGATTCAAGTCGCCACGGAAGTTGATGGAGCTGGTCGGCACGACCTCGAAGCGTCTTCCCTGAAAGACATAATTCCCGCCGATCTGATCGAACGAACCGGTCACATACAGCGGCTGCCCCGGATCCTTGTAGAGATACAGATCGCCGGCGACGCGCAGGTCGATGTCGCCGATGCCGATCGGCGTGCCGGGCGAAATCTGCACGTCGGTGCCGGTCAGCTTCAGCGTGTCCGGTACGTGGAGCGTGATATCGAGGCCCAGCCGCTGCCACGGGTTGAGCGCCGCCACCGCATCGACCTCGGTCGGCGCCGCGGTCTCCTCGGTCGCATACGGTTGAAACAACGTGCGGTCGAGGATCTCGTCGACTTTGAGCTCGCTCTGGCCGATGGTGATGTCGCCGGTGACGCGCGGCGTCTCGAATCGCCCGCGGATCTGCAGCGCGATGTCGACCTCGACGCGTCCGAGCGGGTTGCGCAGGACTTCGAATCGCCGCGCCGTCGCATCGATCTCGACGTCGCCGACGCGGAGCTCGTGGGTGCCGAGGCTGCCCTTCACATCGAGCGGGCGGCCGTTGTTGTCCTCGACGTGAAGCGATTCCACCGTGACACGATCCCGCGCGAGCGTGAGCGCGACCCGTGTGTTCTTGTAGCGCGATCCGCTGTCTCTCACCAGGAAGCTGCCGTTGGCAATCCGGATCGAGCCGTCGAAATGAGGATCAGCGCTGGTGCCGATGACAGTGACGTTGATCTCGAGCGTGCCGGCGACGTCGCGCACGACGTCGGTGACGCCGGCCAGCAGGCCAAGGTTGACCGCGCTCGATTTGATGGCCAGGTCGATGGGCGACACCGGCAGATCGGTATTGAACAACGCGAGCGGAACCGTGCCTTTCGCCTCGACCCACGTGCCCGGACCTTGATCGAGACGCATGTCGACGGCGAACTGCCGGTTCGTGTAGTCGATGCGGCCGGCGAGCTTCTCGTAGCTGACGCGTTCGATCCGGCCGCCGCTCACGCTGATCGTTCCGGTGACGATCGGCAGGTCGCGTGTCCCGCGAACGATCGCGTCCGCGTCGAGCACGCCGCCGTAGCGCGTCGGCCGTTCGAGCGCGCCCTGCAGCGTTTCGAGGAAGACGTGGTTTGCGGTGACGTGGAGCTCGCCGCCGCCGTCGGAGCGCCACGCGCCGGCGACCGCCAACCGCTCGTCGCCACTGCCGCCCGCGATCTCCACCGGCGTGATCGTGAACCCCGCATCGGTCCAGGTCAGCACCGGCGCTGGAGTCCGCTGCACGAGCCGCCATGGCGATCGGCCGAGCGTGATCGTCAGATCGTCGAACTCGATCTCGCGTCGATCGGGCCGCAACACGACGTGCCCGGCGAGTCCGCCGTTCACCCCGCCGGCCCGCGCCAGCTTCACGTCGAACCCAAGGCGCTGGCGGTCGAGCGAGACGGTTCCGGATGCGTCCTGGATTGACTGGTCGAAGACGGTGAGAAACGTGCCATGGCCGTTCACCTGCGCGTTTGCGCGCGGAAAGTCTCCCGATGGCACGGTCGCGTCGTAGTGGCCCTCGAACGTGAGGGCCTTCACGCTGAACGCGTCGAGCTGATTGATCGTCGCATCGCCAACGGCGTGCAGAGCATTCGATGGACCGGTCACGCGTCCCTTCGTCGATAGCATGCCAGACGCGTCCTGACCGGTCACCGGCTTCAATGCGCCGAGGTCGGCGCGGGCGATGTCGTACTGGAGATCGGTGGCGCCATCACCAGCGAACGCGATCGTTCCGGAGGCGCGCCCATCGATCGCCGGTCCGCCCGCGTCCACGCGCGTGAGAGTCAGCGTCGAATCGCGCAGCGCCGCCTCGAGCTGAGCCCGATCGAACGGCAGCCCTCGAACGGTCGATTGCTCGAGCGTCAAGGTGCCGGCGACGTCGTAGTCCGCAATCGTCGTCTGCTCCGCGATGAGCAGGTCGCGGACGGTCGCCGTCACCTTGCCGGATCCGGTCAACGAGGCCTCGAACCGTGGATCGGCGAATGGGATGGCGGGGTCGACGCCGCTCAGCCGTCCGTCGTACGACGCGCGCAAGGTTCCGTGCTCGATGTCCATCGACACGTCGGCGTCGGAGAGCGTCCCGTGAAACAACGATGCGTCTCTGAGCCGGCCTCCGCCGCTCATGGCGAGCGTCGCGCGATCGGTTCCGACGCCGTCGACGTGGAAATGACCGGCGATCTGCCCCGCGTATCGCGGATCGCGCATCCAGGCAACGTCGAGTCCTTCACCGAAGCGATGGAGACTCAATGCCTCGAGGTCGCCTTCACCCGAAAAGTGGAGTGGCTTCTGTGACGTGTCGATCGATCCGACCGTGCCGGCGCCGATCGCCGCGCCGAGGAACTGCGAGCGCGCGAATGTGGCGCGGCCGATGATGAACGGATTGCTGAATTGGCCGGACACGTCGTAGTCGAACGTCAGCAGACTCTCGACGCGCGGAACCGGCACGGTCTTCGGCACGTTGCGCAAATCGATCGCGATCGTCGTGCCCCGGAAATGAAAGGGAAACGGGTCGTCGAGACCGATCGATCCGTCGGTCGTGGTCACGTGCGCGCCGTAGGCCTGCGCCGTGGCCTTGGCGACGAGCACCTGCGTCGAGGTGATCTGACCGCGCGCATGGAGGTTGTCGGCCTCGTAGTCCATGTACATTGCGTGGCGTCCGTCGAAGGTGTACACGCCGCGAGGGAAGTGGCGCCCGAGCTCGAGCGCCAGATTGAAGGTGACGTGCCCGGAGATGTCCGACGGGCGATCCGGCCGGTTCATCCAGCGCGCGAGGTTCAGCCGATCGACATCGACGGCGCCGGCACCGTGCCATCCGGGAACGGTGGTGTCGAGCGTGAACGCGCCGCGGATGTTGCCGCCGGTGCCGGTGAATTGCAGGGTCGTGTGGAGCTTGCCGGGTGAGCCTTTGAGCGAGGTGTCGAACGACGCGTCGATCGCGATGTTCTTCAATCCGCGGATGACGCCTGACCATTCCTGAAAGGCGAAGCGGTCCGCCTTGGCGTGCAGGTTGATGGCCGTCGGCTTCACTTCGTTGTTCACGCCGCCTTCCAGCGTGAAGCGCGATCGCGGCGTCTGAACCGCGAAGCGATCGAAGAACCATCCCTGTGGTCCACGGCCGAGGCCGCCGGTCAGGTTCGTCACCGACAGCTCCGGCTCGCTGCCGATCCACGAGATCTGCTTGAAGGTCAGCGTCCATCGTACCGGTACGTAGACGAAGCGCAGCGTCGCGTTGAGCGACGCGAAGTGCGTCGGCACGTGCGCCGCCCCGAAATCGAGCGGATCGCGCAGCAGCACGTCACCGTCGATGACTTCGATCGATTGAATCTCGATCGGGCGCTTCGGACCGGTGCGCTCCTGTTCCTGCGACTCGCGTTTGATCAGCGCGCCGAGATCCCATCGGCCGTCCTGCTGCTTTGCGCCGACGACCCGCGGCCGCGTCAGGCGCAGGGTCCGGATGACGGTCCCCGCCTGGAAGAGCTCGCGGATGCTGTACCTCACGGCGATCTCGTCGATGGCAATCATCGGCTTGCCGTTGCGCGCCAGCAGGACGTCGCCGAGCTGGATGCCGCGCACGAGCGATCCTTCGAGCCGCCCGATCGCGAGCGTCGCCGTCAGGTATTGATTGGCTTGCCGGACGATGAGGCCGCGGATGCGGTTCTTGGCCCAGGCGGTTTCGATCGCGGTCAGGCCGATGCCGATGAGGAGGAGGATGGCGACGATGAGCCCGACGACAATCTTCGCAAGCGTCGCCGACACCGAACGCAGCCGTCGAAGCGCAGTCACCAATTGACGATGGTACACGGTCGTCGGAGCGGCGGCCCTGAATGGGCCGCCCGACCAGAGATGTGAGAACGACTACCGACTAATGATGCAGACCGTCGCTGCAGTAATGGCGGACCAGCTGAAGCAGACGATCGAAGTCGAGGGGCTTCTTGAGAAACGCCGCCGGATCGAGACCGGCGGCGCGTCCTTGATCGAGCGCCGAGAGGACAATCACCGGCACCTGCGACATCTCCGGATCGGCTTTCTGGTGGCGCCGGAATTCCCACCCATCCATCACCGGCATCATCAAATCGAGCAGGATGACGTCGGGTTTCTCTTCTTCGAGATACTGCAGCGCTTCGCGTCCATTCGCGACCGTCGCCGCATTGAATCCTTCGAGCGTGAGCAGCTGCGCCATCATCTCGCGCAGATCTGCATCGTCTTCGACGATGAGGACAGGACAGTGCGTGACAAGACTTTCTTTGGACGTGAGCAACGCGTACGCCAATCGTTATATGTTCATCGGCCCCCGGGCCGGTGTAAGCTCTACCGCCCCGTGTCTCTCTTATCGGTTCGACGAACGGCCGATTATAGCGAGAAGGCGCGTCAGCCGGGAGCCGTGCATGCAAACGGTCCGACATCGCATCGGACCGAACAGATCGGCCTCGTCTGTCTCGGGTCGAGCCTCATCTTCGTCGTGCTCTTCTGGAGCCTGGGCACGCCCACGTTCTGGGATCCCGACGAGGCGCACTACGCCGAAACCACACGCGAGCTCGTCGCGGCCGGCGACTGGTGGGCGCCGTACTACGATGAGCAGCCGTTCTTCGACAAACCGATTCTGTTTCATCAACTGCAGGCGGTCGCGATGGTGCTGTTCGGCGCCAACGAATTCGCGGCGCGGCTCGTTCCGGCGCTCGCGGCGCTGACGCTCATCGGGATCACCGTCTGGGTCGGCGCGATGACCGTGTCCTGGCCGGTCGGCATCACGGCCGGATTGCTGCTCACCGCGAGCCCCGGCGTCTTCGCGTTGTCCCGTTATGCGATCCTCGACACGACGTTCACTGCGTTCGTGTTCGGCGGCTCCGCGTTGCTCACCGTCGCGGCACTCCGCGATCGGCCGTGGCTTCAGTGGCCCGGCTATGTGCTGGTGGCGCTCGCGGTTCTGACCAAGGGACCGCTCGCGCTCGTGCTCTGCGGCTTGACGCTCCTGCTCGCCTCGATCGTTTCCGCCGACGCGCGCCGGCGGCTCTTCGGATTGCACTGGATCGCCGGCGCCGTCCTGATCGTGGTCCTGTCGGCGCCGTGGTTCATCTACATGTACGGACGGTTCCGGCGGGACTTCATCAACGGCTACGTTCTCGACGAGAACCTGCGCCTTTACGCGACGACGCGTTTCGGCAATCAGCCGCGCATCTGGTTTTACTTTCAGATTCTCGCCGCAGGACTGCTGCCCTGGACGGGCCTCGTCGTCGGCCGGCTGGTGGACGATGTTCGTGCGGCCGTCAAAGGGTGGGGCGTCGACACGCTCGAAGTGCTGCTCTGGAGCTGGACGGCGGCCGTCGTCGGGTTTTTCACCTTCTCGCAGTTCAAGCTGGATCACTACGTGTTTCCGGCAGCGCCGGCGTTGTGCCTGGTGTGCGCCCGCGCGTGGGCGGACGTGCGGGCCGATCAATCTGCGCCGCGCAACGCCGGCGCGCGCGCAGGTCTGCACCTCGTCGGACCGCTGCTGGTCGTCATCGGCGTCGGCTGCGGCTACTTTCTGATCGCGCGGCTCGAACTGCCGCGCGCCGCGGTCGTCGTGCCGATTGCGATCACGGCGGCCGGCGTCTTCCTTACGGCATTTATCAACGTCCGCGGCCGCGCCGGCGGGAGGCCGCCGAAGTATCCCTGGATCGCACTGAGCGCGCTGCTGATCACCTACGGCGGCATCGTCGCGTTCGTGATGCCCGCGCTCGAACAACGAAAGGTCGTGCCGGACGTCGCCCGGTGGGTGGCGTCGCACGCCGGCGACACCGATCGCATCGCGAGCTACCGGTTGAACCGATGGAACCCGACGTTCCGCTTCTACGTCCGCCGCCACACGAACTTCATCGACGACCCCGCCGAGGCCAAGGCGTTTTTTGACTCGCCGCAGCCGTTCTACTGCGTCATGCGCCGCGCCGCCTTTCAGGAGTTCGTCGCCGCGGGCGTTCCGCTGGTCGCGCTCTACGAACGCGACGGCATGTGGGCTACGTCCGGACGGGTGCTGTGGCGGCGCCGGATCACGCCGGAACAGTTCGTCGTCGCCGGTCGCGCGCGGTAAGATTCGTTTCATGCCGCGTATCCCAACCCGTGTCCTCGTCTTCGTGTGCCTGATCGGCCTTTGTGCGAATCTCCACATCCTCAATGCGCAGCGCGCCGGTCGAATGGATCAACCCGAGAGCGCCGGCCCGTTCGGCGCACTTCGATGGCGCAGCCTCGGGCCGCCTCGCGGCGGTCGATCGCTGACGGTCGCCGGCAGCGCCGCGCGGCCCAACGAGTACTACATGGGCGCGACCGGCGGCGGAGTGTGGAAGACCACTGACGGCGGTGCGACCTGGCGTCCGGTCACGGACGGTCTCATTCAAAGCTCCTCGATTGGTGCAGTCGCCGTTTCCGCTTCGAACCCGGACACCGTCTACATCGGCACCGGAGAAGCGGACATCCGCGGCAACATCATTCAAGGCGACGGGGCGTACAAGTCGACCGACGCGGGGAAGACGTGGACCGAGATCGGTCTGCGAGAAACCGAAAACATCTCGAAGATCCGGATCCATCCGACGAACCCGGATGTGGTGTACGTGGCGGCGTTCGGCCACCACGCGGCGGCGAATCCCGCGCGCGGGGTGTTCCGCTCGAAGGACGGCGGCAAGACGTGGGACAAGATCCTGTTCCGCGACAACAAGACGGGCGCGATTGAGTTGGTCCTCGATCCGAACAACCCGCAGATCCTTTACGCGGCGCTCTGGGAGGCGTATCGCAACTCGTGGGAGATGTCGAGCGGCGGGCCGGGAAGCGGCTTGTTCAAATCGACCGACGGCGGCGATCACTGGGCGGACCTCTCGCGCAACCCGGGGATGCCGAAGGGCATGCTCGGGAAGATCGGCATCACGGTCTCCGGCGCCGACGCGAACCGTCTCTACGCGCAGATCGAAGCCGACGACGGCGGATTCTTCCTGTCCGACGACGCCGGCGCGACGTGGAAGAAGGTGAACGAGCGGCGCGATCTCCGTCAACGCGCCTTCTACTACACGCACGTCTTCGCCGATCCGAAGGTGAAGGACACGGTCTACGAACTGAACGTCAACTTCCACAAATCGACCGACGCCGGCAAGACCTGGTCGCTGCTGCGGCCGCCGCACGGCGACAACCACGATCTGTGGATCGCCTCGAACGATTCGAACCGGATGATCGAGGCGAACGACGGCGGCGCGAACGTGTCGACCAACGGCGGCGAGACGTGGACCACGGAGCTCATGCCGACGGCGCAGATGTATCACGTGATCACGACGGCGCATGTGCCGTACCACGTCTGCGGCGCGCAGCAGGACAACACGACCGCCTGCGTCTCCAGCCAGCCGCCGCAGGGTCAAATCGGCAGCGCGGGCGGCGGCGTCGACCACGTGTTCTATTCGGTCGGCGGCGGCGAGAGCGGCTACATCGCGAGCGATCCGCGCACGCCCGACATCTTTTACGCCGGCAGCTACGGCGGTCTGATCACGAGGCGCGATCAGCGCACCGGTCAGGAGCGGGCGATCAATCCCTACCCGGACAATCCAATGGGCTACGCGTCGGCCGACATCGCCGAGCGCTTCCAGTGGACGTTCCCGATCGTGCTCGCGCCGACCAATCCGGGAATCATCTACGTCGGCTCGCAACATCTCTGGAAGTCGACCAACGAAGGTCAGAGCTGGACGAAGATGAGCCCCGATCTCACGCGTCACGATCCAAGGACGATGGGCGCGTCCGGCGGACCGATCACGAAGGACAACACCGGCGTCGAGACCTACGCGACGATCTTTACGATCGCGCCGTCGGCCAGGGACGCCAACGTCATCTGGACCGGATCCGACGACGGGTTCGTGCAGGTGACGCGCGACGGCGGGACGACGTGGAAGAACGTGACGCCGAAGGATCTGCCCGACTTCGCCCGCATCAGCCTCGTCGAAGCGTCGCCATTCCGTGCCGGCACGGCCTACGTGGCCGCCAATCGCTATCAGCAGGACGACTTCAAGCCCTACGTGTACCGTACCGACGACTATGGCGTGACCTGGACGAAGATCGTCAACGGCGTTGGACCTGCCGATTTCGCGCGCGCGATCCGCGAGGACGTCAAGGTGGCGCAGCTCCTGTATCTCGGCACGGAGCACGGCATCTACGTCTCGTTCGACGACGGCGCGAACTGGCAGTCGCTGCGGCAGAACCTGCCCGACACGCCGGTGCACGACATTGCAGTCGAGCAAAGAGATCTCGTCATCGCCACTCACGGCCGCGGCTTCTACGTGATGGACAAGATTGGCGTTCTCCGCCAGGGCGGCCTGCAGACGACGGCGAATGTCCATCTCTACAAGCCCGAAGACGCGCTGCGAGGATTGGATCGCAACGTGGCGATCGACTACTACCTGAAACAGGCGGCGCAGAAGGTCACCGTCGAGTGTTTGGATGCGCAGGGCAAATCGATCCGCACGTTCACCGGCACGCCGGCGCCGGCGACGTCCGACGCGGACAAGGACAAGCCGACCGCCGAGCCGAATGACGAGGACCAGGGCCGAAGGCCTCCCGATCCGAAGCCGCCGGTCACCGCCGGCCTTCATCGGTTGACGTGGGACATGCGCTATCCCGGTGCGACCGAGTTTCCCGGCTTGATCATGTGGGCGGCCAACACTCGTGGGCCGCTGGCGCCGCCCGGAACGTATCAGGTCCGTGTGACCGCCGACGGTCAGACGACGGCGACGCAATCGTTCGCGATCAAGCGCGAGCCGAAGCTGCTGAAGGACGTCACCGATCAGGATCTGATCGAACAGTTCGATCTGGCGATGAAGGTTCGCGACAAGGTGACTCAGGCAAACGACGCGGTGCTGTTGATTCGCGGCATCAAGGCGCAGATTGGCGATCGCCGGACGAAGGCGGCCGGCAAGGCAAACCTCGTCAAGGCGCTCGACGAGCTCGAGCAGGCATTGAGCACCGTAGAGGGCGAGATCTATCAGGTCAAGCTGCAGAGCAGTCAGGATCCGCTCAACTTCCCGATCAAATTGAACAATCGGATTGCCGCGTTGCAAGGCATCATCGAAAGCGCCGACGTGCAGCCGACCGAGCAGACCTATTCGATGTTCCGCACCCTCTCGGGTCGGCTCGACGAACAGACGGCAAAGGTGGACGCCGCCGTCAAGACGCGTATGCCGCCCGTCAACCAGATGTTGCAGAAGGAAAAGCTTGACCCGTTGAAGGCCGAGCCGTTGAGACCGCAGGCCACGGCGTCATCGACTCCGTAACGCGAGGGTTGGGAACAGATCGGTCGTAGGGGCGGACCCGTGTGTCCGCCCCATTTCGTGGCTGCTACTTCGTGGTGTGCTGCGGGATCTTCAGCACCTGGCCCGGCTTGATCTTGTCCGGATCGCTCAGCTGATCCCGGTTCGCGTTGAAGATGTCCATGTAAGCGGTCGCGTTGCCGAGATGCTCCTTGGCAATTTTGCTGAGCGTGTCGCCGGGCTTCACCGTGTAGGTCTGCATGTTCCCACTCGGCGCGGCACCGCCGCCGGTGGCCTGAATGTCAGCGACGACGTCGTTTCGCCAGGTCGGAATGGTCTTGATCGCATCCCAAATCTTGTTCGCTTCGTCTTGTGACTGAACTCGGCCTTTGATGAACAGCTTGCCGTCGCGCTCCTCCACGGTGCCGTCCATCTGGTATTCCTTGGTTTTTCCGATCGCGTAGGCGTACGTTCCCTGCAGTCCCATCTGAGCACCTCCTTATGGAGGTCCTGATTCTGCAACCTTCAGTCCGCTATTTGGCGAGGTGGAACGGGACGCTCGTCACGACCGTATTCGGACGGAAGAGCAGCGCCCCTTTGATGAGCAGCGCACGCTGATTGTGGAGGAGGTGCTGCCACCAGCGCGCTGGAACGAATTCGGGCAGGATGACGGTGACGTAGTCGTCGCTCCTCTCGTTCTCGACCTGTTCGATGTATTCGAGCAGCGGCTCCATCACGGAGCGGAAGGGCGATTCCAGGATGACGAGCTTCGTTTTCCCGCCCCACGTCTCCCAGTCCTTCTTCATCTGATCGGTCGCCGTCTGATCCACGTCGACGTACACGGCGCGCACGTCATCCGAGAGTGTCTCGGCATAGCGCAGCGCTTCCACGACTGCCCGCTGCAGACCGCCGACCGGCATCAGCACCGTGTTGTGCACGCGGCGCTGCGGCGTGTAATTGCGCAGCGTGAGCTGCGACGCGACATGATCGTAGTGCCGCCGCGTCGCTTTGAAGATCGCGATGATGATCGGAATCAGCAGCAGCACGATCCACGCGCCCTCGAGCGTCTTCGTGATCGCGACGATGATCAGCACGATCCCCGTCACCACCGCGCCGAAGCCGTTGATCAACGCACTGGTCTTCCAGCCGGGCGTCCGCTGCTTTCGCCAGTGGATGACCATCCCCGTCTGCGAGAGCGTGAACGAGACGAAGACCCCGATCATGTAGAGCGGCAGCAGCGCGTGCGTATCGCCCTTGAAGACGACGATGAGCAGCGCCGCGAAGGTCGACAAGACGAGGATGCCGTTGGAGAAGGCGAGGCGGTCCCCCTGATTCATGAACTGCCGCGGCAGAAACCGGTCGCGCGACACGATCGACGCGAGCCGCGGAAAGTCGGCGTAGGCCGTGTTCGCGGCGAGGACGAGGATCAGCGTCGTCGCCGCCTGCACGAGGTAATACACGATCCCGCCGCCGACGATCGCGCGTCCGAGCTGCGACACGCCCGATTCCTGCTCCGTCGGCATCACCTGATACGCGTGGGCGAGAAACGTGATCCCGAGGAACATCGCGATGGCGAGCACCGCCATCGTCACGAGCGTCCCGGCTGCGTTCTTGGACTCCGGCGGCTGGAATGCGGGGACGCCGTCCGATACCGCTTCGACGCCGGTCATTGCCGTGCAGCCGTTCGCGAAAGCCGTCAGCAACAGCAGTGTGGTCAGTGGCTTCGTGCCCACGTGCTCGGGCACCGGCGCGGACACCGGCGTCAGCGTGCCGGTCGCGTAGTGGTACAGCCCGAGCACGATGAGCAGGAAGATGCTGACGACGAAGAAATAGGTCGGGATCGCGAAGATCCGTCCCGATTCGCGGATGCCGCGCAGGTTGCCGACGGTCAGCAGCGCCAGAAAGATCAGACACAACTGGACGCGATAGACGTCGAGCGACGGGAACGCGGAGGTGATCGCCAGCACGCCCGCCGAAATGCTGACCGACACCGTGAGCGTGTAGTCGACGAGCAGCGACGCGGCGGCGGTGAGTCCCGCGTTTTCGCCGATGTTCTCCTTCGCGACTCGATAGGCGCCGCCGCCCGACGGATACGCGTAGATGGTCTGCCGGTACGAGAAGGCGACGATGGCGAGGAGCGCCGTGATGACGAGCGCAATCGGGATGGCGTAGGCGAGCGCCGCGGTGCCGGCGACGATCAGCGTCGCGACGACGAAGTCGGTGGCGTACGCGACCGACGAGAGTGCGTCCGACGAGAGGACGGCGAGCCCGGTGACGCGCGACAAACGTTCGTGATGGGCGAGATGCGACGGGATCGGTCTGCCGACGAGAAGCTGCTTGAGGGTCGGGAACGACGCTTCCTCCGGCACGCGCGCAGGGCTCACGTGGAGACAGTATAATCGCGAGCCCGCTATGCGCGTTGCGCGGCGTTATCTCATCGGCGGCCGCGTGCAGGGCGTCGGCTTCAGGTACTTCGCCGAGGACGTCGCGCGCCGCGAAGGCGTGGGCGGGTGGGTGAGGAATCTGCCCGACGGCCGTGTCGAAGCCGCCGCTGAAGGCGACGCCGAATCGCTCGAACGCTTCGAGCATTCGCTCCGCCACGGACCGCGCGGCGCGCGCGTCGACACCTTCGACGTGTTCGACGACGTGCCCGGCGATTTCGGCTCTGGTTTCAGTGTGAGGTGAGATGGACAGTCTGAAGGACAAGATCCGCAGCGTGCCGGATTTTCCGAAAGCCGGCATCCTGTTCTACGACATCACCACGCTGCTGCAGGACGCAGACGGTTTTCACGCCGCGATCGACAGCCTCGCGCTGCCGTTCACCGATCAGGGGATCGATCTCGTCGTCGGCATCGAGAGCCGCGGCTTCATTTTCGGCGCGACCGTCGCGGATCGCATCCGCGCCGGCTTCTCGCCGGTGCGCAAGCCGGGCAAGCTGCCGTCCGAGACCGTGAAGTGCACCTACGATCTCGAGTACGGGACCGACTGCCTCGAAATCCACAGCGATGCGGTGCGCAAAGGGCAGCGCGTGCTGATCGTCGACGATCTGCTGGCGACCGGCGGCACGGCGCGCGCCACGGTGAATCTCGTCAAGCGGCTCGGTGGACAGGTACATGCCCTCGCGTTTCTCATCGAGCTCGTCGCGCTCAACGGTCGCGGCAAACTCGAAGGCGAACACGTGCACAGCGTCTTGAAGTATTGATTGCCGTCGCCGTCCTGCTCGTCGGCGCCGTCGTGTACTGGGCCGCGCAACAGATCGTCGCGGAGCTGAAGTCGGCTCGCGACGAAGCGGCGCGCACGAGAACCCTCGCCCTGCTGCGGCTCTTCGCCCCCGGCGTCGCGGCGAGTGCCAGCGATCCGCGCGCGCTGCTCGTCTGGCAGCCGCTCGCGGCAACGGCGCGGCAGATGTATCCCGACGCATTCGCCGCGCTCGACCGCGCCGCGAACGCGACCTTCCCGTTCAGCAAAGAACAACTGCAACGCGCACACGCAGAGTGGACGACAGCGTGGCTGGAGTGGGAACGTACACACGACGCCGAGTACAAATTGAAGGCGGCCGCGCTCGAGCACGAGCTGGGCACGGCGTCGCTCGCCTCTGCGCCGCCGCTGGCGCGCGCGCGCCTCGAGGCGATCGAGCGCGAGAAACTCGATCTGTATCAGCACCGCTATCAGGAGTACGTCCGCGTTGCAAAAGCGCTCCAGGCATTGATCGCGTGATCGATCCTGAGTCAATGCTTCTGAATTGAACACTTCCCGATAAGTCCCTGCCTCTCAACACCTTCGTTCGAAACCGACGGAGCACCGTGTTCCATTTGTCCCGATTTGAGTCGTTGTGGATCGGCGCGCGCCCGGGTTCGCCGATACCACGTATCTGACGGCTTCACAGAGAGTTAGCCGACCCACCGTTAACCTCAGCGTTTTGGATCGGCTCTTGCCAACAAGCCTTCCCGTGTCTCCCCCTATACCTTTCTGTCGCATGACGAACGGACTTACAGGACGCATGTCTAGACTTCGCATTCGAACAGCTGTCGTCGCCACTGTCTTTGCTCTCTCCGCCCTTGGGATCCGCGGGGCGGATGAACCGCGCCGCGCGCACCTCTCGGCCGACCTGCTGGCGCACGCCGCACGGCACACAAAGGCGCGCGTCCGCGTGATCGTCCGCGGCTCGGAAGTTGAGCTCGACGCGCTGGCCGCGCGTCATCACGTGCAGATCCTCCGGCATTTGCAGGGTGGCGCCGTCCTGCTCGCGAACAGCGCGGAGTTGGACGCGCTCCAGCAGGATTCGGCGCTCACCGCGATGTCGGGCGACCACGTCGTCCGCACCGCGATGTCGGTCTCGAATGCGTCGACCGCCGCGGACCAGACGCGCGCCGGCAAGCCGGGACTGCTCGGCATCGGCGCGATTCCAGGCGTCACCGGCAAGAACATCGGCGTCGCGATCGTCGACTCCGGGATCACGCCTCACCAGGCGCTCGCGAACAAGGTCGTCGCCAACGTGAGCTTCGTGCAGGGCGACCCGAGCGTGACGGACGGCTTCGGCCATGGCACGCACGTCGCGGGCATCGTCGCCGGCAGCGGAGGACCGTCGATCACGCCGCTCTACAACGGCGGCATCGCGCCCGGCGTCAAGCTCGTGAACGTGCGCGTGCTCGGCAACGACGGCAGTGGCTATGTGAGCGACGTCATCGACGGCATCGAGTGGGTCATCGCGCACAAGCTGGATTACAACATCCGCGTCATCAATCTGTCGCTCGGCCATCCGGTGATGGAGTCGTGCGCGACCGATCCGTTGTGCCAGGAAGTCGGCAAGGCGGTGGCCAACGGCATCGTCGTCGTCGCCGCGGCAGGGAACTACGGCAAATCGCCCGACAACCACACGATTCTCGGCGGCATCGCGTCGCCGGGCAATTCGCCGGACGCGATCACGGTTGGTGCGCTGAATACGTGGAGCACCGTCGGCCGATCGGATGATACGGTCGCGACGTTCAGCTCACGCGGACCGACGGCCTACGACTTCGCGGTCAAACCCGACGTGGCGGCGCCGGGCGTGAAGATCATTTCGCTGCAGGCGAAGAACTCGCTGCTGCCGACGCTGTATCCGACGATCCACACCGCGGGCAGCGGCGACAACGCCTACATGTATCTGACCGGGACCAGTCAGGCGACGCCGATGGTCAGCGGTGGGATCGCGCTGCTGCTGCAAGGATCGCCCGGTCTGACGCCCGCGCAGGTGAAGCTCGCGCTGCAGACCGGGGCCACGTTCATGTCCGACGCCGGCTTGATGGGCGCCGGTGCCGGCAGCGTGAACTTCTGGGCCTCACGGCAGAACGCGGCGTCGGGCCTGGTCGGCTCGCTGGTCGATACGCTCGTCGGCGGGTTGCTGACGAGAGCCAGCGGCGC
>Ga0075435_100001009_pt1 | contig 17843 bp, 16 predicted proteins | sample RhiMethybrSRZTD4_FD_75302 | JGI IMG/M metagenome (GOLD analysis project Ga0075435, IMG submission 75302) | Populus rhizosphere microbial communities from Tennessee, USA - Rhizosphere MetaG P. TD hybrid SRZTD4 | ecosystem: Host-associated > Plants > Roots > Rhizosphere > Soil | place: USA...
GATGCCCTCCCTTACGGTCGGGCTTCTGACACATCAATAGATTTTCTCGACATACTCAGCGACCATGCGATCGCTGCTGAATCGCGGCACGAGAGTTTGAATGGAACGCTTCATCATCGCGATCCAGCGGCGCGGCATTCCTTCCTCATCTCGATCATAGAACCGCGCAATAACTTCTTCAGCCAGCACGCGATAAGCTGATTCGGCGTCGCGGCGATCGGCCTCGTCATCGCTTAGTTCGCTTAAGTCGCCAATCGCGAATCCATTGTCGCTGTCATAGCCTTCCAGCCACCAACCATCAAGCACTGAAAAATTCAAGCCGCCATTGATCGCGACTTTTTCACCACTCGTGCCTGAGGCTTCCATCGGCCGGCGTGGCACGTTCATCCAAACGTCGACGCCCTGCACCAACTGGCGCGCGATTTCCTGATCGTAATCTTCGATGAAAGCAACGCGCTGGCGTACTGACGGATCGCGCTGCCAATCGAGCAACTTCTGCAAGATCTGCTTCGCACCTTGATCCTGCGGATGAGCTTTGCCGGCGAACAGGAATTGAACCGGACGCTCAGAATCGTTGATGAGCTTCGTTAGCCTCGCGGCATCGCTCAACAACAAATCCCAACGTTTGTATCCGGCAACGCGGCGCGCAAAACCGATCGTAAGGATTTTCGGATCGAACATTGTGCGCGCAGCTTCGATGTGAGCTTCGCTTTCACCGCGAGCCAAACGTGAATCGAACGCATGATCGCGAATGAAAGCGACCAGGCGCTGCTTCAGTAACTGATGCGCTTTCCAAATCTCTTCGTCTGAAAGACTTTCTATGCCGTACGCCCAAACGCTCGAGTCGCGCGAGCGTTCGACCCAGTCCTCGCCGACCGTGCCTTCATAGACTCGTCGCAACAAAGGCGCGACCCACGTTTGAGGATGCACGCCGTTTGTGATTGAAGTGATCGGAACTTCGTTGGTTTGAACGTTGGGCCACATCTTGTGCCAAAGCTCGCGCGAAACCTCGCCGTGTTTCTTGCTCACGCCGTTGCTTGAACGACACATACGCAGGGCCAGCGGCGTCAGCCCAAACCATTCCTGCGAATCGCCGTTCACACGTCCCAGTTTCAAAAACTCGTCCATCGATAAACCGAGGGCTTGTTGTGGCCAATCACCGAAGCCCTTCTGCACCAGTTCAGCTTCGAATTCGTCGTGACCGGCAGCGACCGGCGTGTGCGTGGTGAAGACACAGTGTTCGCGCACGCGCCTGGCAGCTTCGGCAAAATCGACTTTGTCGCATTCCATCACTCGACGCGCGAGCTCAAGCGTGAGAAATGCTGAATGCCCTTCGTTCAAATGAAAAACGTACGGCTCTATGCCGAGGCTATACAATAAACGGACGCCGCCAATTCCCAACATCATTTCCTGAACCAGGCGAGTCTCGCGATCGCCGCCGTAGAGATGGCCGGTCACTAAACGATCCGTGACTTCGTTTTCCGCTACGTTTGTGTCGAGCAGATAAAGCTGCACGCGTCCGACATCAGCGCGCCACACGCGCGCCACCACCGTACGATCACGTATCACGACTTCGACGACCAGAGGCTTACCGTCCGGGTCTTTCACCTCGTGCAAAGCCAATTCGTCAGAATGGTTTTCGCGATATTGCTCTTCCTGCCAATCGTCTCGGCGCAGGCGCTGTCTAAAATAACCAAAGCGATAGAACAAACCGATCGCCACGAGTGGCACGTTCAGATCGCTGGCTGACTTCAGATGATCGCCCGCGAGTATTCCCAAGCCTCCCGAATAAAGCGGGAGCGAATTGTGCACGCCGAATTCAGCGCAGAAATAGGCGACCGGGTTCTGTTTAGTAATGCGCGGCGAGAGCTGCAACTTGGGCCAGGGCCGAGTGTCGTTCAGGTAAGCTACGAATCGTTCATAAAGCTTGCGAACGCGTTCGCCGAACGAAGGATCCGCAGCCATCTGCGTCAGTCGCAGATCGGAGATTTGCGTCAGCAACAGACGCGGATTCTGCTCGCATTGTTGCCACAGATTTGAATCGAGGTCGCGAAATATCTCCGCGCCGTCCGGCGCCCAACTCCACCAATAGTTCCAGGACAGAGCTTCGAGGAGCTGTAGCGTGGCCGGTAATTCACGCATCACAAATTGCTGTTCGATTTCGTTTTCAGTTTCGGGTGTCATTCGAAAAGCGGATTAACAAGAGTAAGGCGGCTGGTGCCGCCCAAAAGAATTAGTGATTTTGCAGAAAGATGCCAGTCGCGTCAAACGAGTAGTGTCAGTACCCGGAGCGATAGCGACGGGATCCGCACGGAAGGTTCGCACATGATCCGGTCGCTACCGCTCTCGGTACTGACACACTATTCATTAAACTTTTGATTCTCCAAAAACGTTTGCGCGTCTTCTGCCACGAAGAACACCAGTCGCACTTCACTCAGTTGTCGATCCTTCGAAAGAAAGTTTTCGATCGTGCGCGATGAAATCTCGGCAGCTTCCGCTCGCGGATAGCCGTATACACCGGTGGAGATTGAAGGGAAAGCTACCGTGGCTAAGTTCTTCTCGACTGCTAACGTCAAGGAATTGTGATAGCAATTGGACAGCAGTTCGGCTTCTTTGCCGTGCTGCTCGCCGTAAATCGGGCCAACCGTGTGAATCACATAAAGCGCCGGCAGCTTCCCACCGCTCGTAATTACTGCTTCACCTGAAGGAAGCCCTTCGGGAAACCGCGTGCGGCGAATCTCGCGACACTCTTCGAGAATCTGCGGACCGCCGGCGCGATGAATTGCCCCATCGACTCCGCCGCCGCCGAGCAGAGATGAGTTCGCTGCATTCACGATCGCGTCGGTGTCCTGCTTGGTGATGTCACCGACGACGACGCGGACGCGACCGTCAAGAAATGAAGACTGTGACGAAGATGAAGTATCCATTACTGGAAACTCAAACCTTGAACAGATGAATTGCTCTTTACCGGCGGCGATGGCTTGCGCCATACGTACAAATACCAATAGACGATATTCGAAAACATTCCGACCGTACAGGCGAGCACAACCCAGACGATTCTCATTGTTTGATCGAGCTGCTCGTTCTTGACCGCCAGAATGATATAAAGCGGCATCAGACCCATCATCAACAACATCGTCGAAAGATGCGCAATCATGAGCACACCAAAGCCAATCGGAATAAATATTGGGGCATCGTGCAACTGCGAACTCTGATCATCGATCTTCTCAACTCGCGGGTGTCCGTTCACCACTTCTCTCGCATCGTTCAGAATCTCCTGCCGCGTATCGTTGTCAAGCACCGTCACTCGATAGGAACAGGTCCCAACTCTGTCCCTGGCAATGATTTCATCATGCCTGACGATCAATTCCTTGATTTGGCCGTCTCTGATTTTGTGATCAACTGGAAGAACTTCGAGAGTGCCGCAACTGGCTTCAGATCGATTGGCTGCAAACGGCAAGAACAAAAACATCGAGAAAATTGAGCCCATGAAAAGGAACATGTAAATCAAGGGCCAGACTGTGGCTACTCCCAACAAAATCTTTGACGATTTTTTCCATTGAGAAGAATCCCAATTCCAGTTCACGCTGGTTCTTCCTCTCGCGGCTCGACACTGACCTCGTCGAACATGTCTTGCCGTCTCAGCGCTTCGGCTACGCCTTTGGCTTGGTGTTCAGTCAACGGATGATCTGGATCGGCGCTTGCTATTTCAAAAATGCGCTCGTCCAACTCGACCACTCCGAGCGAACCGAGCGTCACCCCAGGCGTCACTTGAATGTCGTCCATGTTGTGAATTTTGAAGTTGCCGTGCTGCTCGACCCAGTCTTCGATAAAGGGATCGCGCAACGCATGTTCGGCCTCGCCTTCAGTTAAGTAGGCGCCTTCGACGATTAGGCAATATTCGCGGCCTTTGATTTCAGTCATTTTTGGGAATGTACGCGAGAGCGGAGAGCGGACGAATTGTCCGCAATCTGGGACCAGGGGCGATCACAGCTCTATTGGCAGTCATGACGAAGACCAACGACGAGAGTTGCCATTGGTCTAATTAATGGCGGTAACTTTACCACTGACCGGCATCCCAGCGCCAGAGTTTTTCTTTGGTCCCGCGTGTCAGAAGCCCGACCGTAAGGGAGGGCCCGCGGGAGATGGCAACTGCGTGCGTCCCGTAGCGGCAAAATATTTATAGCTCGAAGTTAGATTGATCGTTATCGGCTCCGTTCAGAGCGAAATGTACATGTCACACGTAAAGGAGCTGAGATAGACGAAGGAGAGGAGCGGTTCTATAAATATCTCGCTTCTAACGGAGCGAAACCTGGCCGCCTCCGAACAAACAAAAACGCCGCGAGAGCAAGCCCGCGGCGCCTCATCGCAAAATAACACTTTGCGCTACTTAGGAAGCGGTTGCGTACTGCCGGTTCAATTGCTCGCGCAGCCTGCTGAAGTACGAATCAAAAGTAACGAACCCGGTTGTGCCCTGAAAGAACGCTTTGCCTCCGGTTTCGTCCGAAACACGATTGAGCGAACTTTGACCGTAACTTGCGGCGAGAAAACTGCGGCTGGTCAAACCAACTGACGGCGCATAGAACGAAAAGATCGCAACGTCGCGTTTGTTCGCTTCTTTGATCGCCCGATCTATATCAAGCGTGTGTCCGGCAGTCGACACATCAAAGCCGCGCGAGGTATCGAGACCGTCCGAGATCAGGAGCACGGCATCATGCCCTTTCCAGCTCGAGTCGAACTTCTTCAACGCTTCGATCACTTCGACGTAAGGATTGTAAGCCGAAGCCGAAGTGCTGGCGATCGGAATGCGCAGCGATTTCGCCGCAAGATTCAAATCAGTCGTGAATGGCTGCCGCACCTGCAAGGTTCCGGCAGTGATGTAGCCAACCATCACTCGCGATCCGGCCGGCAACGAGCGAATGAAATCGCGAGTCACGCCCAGCTCACTGCCGACGCGCGAAATAAGATCGTCCTGAACCAGTATCGCGACGTTCAACGGCTCGCGCACACGCAGAGCTTCGCTGTCATTGGTTTTGGCGCTGGCAATTGAGGACGCGCCGAAACTCATTGTCACTAAAATTGATGCAACTAAAAACGCAGAGATTTTTCTAAACATAGTTTTCACCTCAAACCCAGAGGCGTAGGCGTCACCTGAGATCAATCAATCGATTTGTCTGGGTTGATCTTCAGATGCAATTAGAGGCGTGAAGGTTGGCGGAAGTAACGCAAGTTGGCAACTTGCGCTACTTATGCAGTTGACACACGCCGCTCGCATCGCACGGGGGCGGCACTCCGAAAAGCGTATAGCGCCGAGAAGCCAACCAATGATAGAAGATTGGCCCAAGCTTCGTGAACGGCCACAACTTCATGATTGATACGAGCCACTGCCAACGCGGCAGCACGCGAATGACTTCGATCCAGGCGAAGTAACCTTTGCTCCAAAGACCGTTCTGATTACGCGCGTGCATTTCTTCCGCCATCGCTTCGCGAGTGTGCGGCGCCGCGCGTTTCAGATTGTCCGGATCGTTGTAATCGAGCCATTCGATCTTGTGATTTCGATCAAGCGGCTCGACCTGGGCACGCATCCAGCGACATAGGTTGCAGTGTCCGTCTGTGTAGACTTCGATTTTCGACTGGGTTGCCAAATTTGTTAACGCGGTGCCGCGCGCACAATACAATAGCGGTTCGGTCGGGCGCAAAGTTGGAGCAATAGCTATCTGTTTCAGTACCGCTCGCGGTACTGACACGCACGCTATTTAAATTCGAACGAATCCGCCGATCCCGGGAACAAAAACTTGACGGCGCTTGTCTAATCTCTTCCCTTGACGATCTAGGGAAGGAATTATAGTTTCTGCACCCGGCACAATCGACGAAATCGGCAAACGATGGCGAAGGTACGCACCGACTTAATGCAAGGCACGCTGGAGCTATTGATTCTCAAAACGCTCGCGCGCGACAGCATGCATGGTTACGGCATAGCCCAGCGAATTCACCAGGCGGTAGACGACCTGCTGAAAGTGGAGGACGGCTCGCTGTACCCGGCGCTTTATCGCATGGAAGAGCGTGGCTGGATCGCATCAGAGTGGGGAGTCTCAGAAAATAATCGGCGCGCCAAATTCTATCGACTGACGAGGGCCGGGCGAAAACGGCTGGAAGGGGAACGAGCCAACTGGGAGCGCGTTTCGCAGGCTATTACCAGAATTCTGCAAACCGCTTGAGTGCTTTTTGAAGGGGCTGAAGATGAGAGCCTTGACCCAACTAATTCGGCATTTCGTTGCCGAACACGCCCAAAGCGAAATAGACGAAGAGCTGCGTCTCCATCTGGATCTGCTGACTGAGGAAAATCTTCGGCAGCACATGTCCTGGGAAGAAGCTCAGGCTCATGCTCACAAGTGTTTCGGAGATTTAGAGCAGGTCCGAGAGGAATGTGTGAAGATCGCGCGCCGAAAGCGTCCCGCGATAATCGCGTTGAAGTGGTTCTTTGGACTCGTTTTTATGGTGGGAGTTCTGGTACGCGTTTTCAGTCCGGAATATCACCTCACACGCGTAGGCGACATTTTAATGGCTGTGGGCGTCTTGAGCCGACTGTTGCTCTACCTGCGCCTAATGAATCCGTCTTTTGGACACGATGATTCATCGCCGCTCAAGCTGAATGATTCACAGTTGTCACTGGCGGCTTACGATCAGAGAAAGCGTACACCCGTCGAGCGCGTCATTTACTTCAAATAGACTTTCTCTAAGCACAGGACCAAGAAGACTAACCAGATCTTTAGACCGGAATCCGCGTCTCTATGCAAAGGTGTGCCCGCCTGCCAGTAACGAGGACAATGCTTAATATCAAAGAGCTTACAAAAACTTATCCGAGCGGGGTTCAGGCTTTGAAGAATGTTTCGCTGAACATACTCACCGGAGTGTTTGGGCTGCTGGGTCCAAACGGCGCCGGCAAGACGACGCTAATGAAGATCCTGGCAACGCTGCTCGAACCCGACTCGGGCTCGGCAGAAATGAACGATGTCGACTTGATCAATGATCCGCATCGCGTTCGCCAGATGCTCGGTTACCTCCCGCAAGAGTTTGGACTCTATCCGACACTTACGGCTGAGCAAACGCTGCATTACTTTGCGAAGCTAAAAGGGGTCTTCAATAAGAAGGAGCGCGGGATGCTCGTGGATGCTTTGCTTGAGAGAGTCAATCTGTCCAGCGAGAGAAGGCAGCGCGTTGGCGGCTTCTCAGGCGGGATGCGACAGCGTCTGGGAATCGCGCAGGCGTTGATCGGCCAGCCGCAATTGATCATCGTCGATGAGCCGACCGCCGGACTGGATCCCGAAGAAAGAATTCGTTTTCATAACTTGTTGTCGGAAACCGCCGGCGAAGACGCGGTGGTGATTCTTTCGACTCATATTGTCGCTGATGTCTCGAGCCTTTGCAGCCATATGGCGGTGATTCGGCAGGGTGCAATCCTGGCTTCCATTACGCCGCAACAGGCGATCGACAAACTAAAGGATTCGGTTTGGGAAGCCACTGTGCCGCGCGAGCAGGTCGCCGCCTTCAAGTCTCGCCATCAGGTGATCTCTTCGCAGATGCTCGGCGGAAACGCGCGCTTAAGAGTGATCTCAAGAACAGAGCGACCGAACGAAGAATTCACTCCGGCGACTCCGGTGCTCGAAGACTACTACTTTGATCTGGTGAATCAACGGTAAGTGTCAGAAGCCCGACCGTGAGGGAGGACATGATTTGCATCGGGGCCCTTGCTGATGCGCGCACTGCTGACACTACGCTGCGGTAAACATGATCAATCCATTTCAGACTCGCTTCGCCGCAATCTTTTGGAATGAGGTGCTGCTCAATTCCAAGCGCGTAGCTCCTTATGCGTTGATGATTGTATTCAGCGCCACTGCTCTAATGGGTTGGCGCAAGGGGCCAGCGCTTGGATTGGGCTGGGCCACAAATAGCGATTTTTACATTGCCAGAAGCCTCAAGGCTTTCTCGTTCTTGTTGGGACTCCCGATCTTCACCGCGGTGATTATGGGCGACCCTGTGATAAGGGACTTCCGCTTGGGCATTGGCCCGCTGGTCTTTTCAAAGCCTCTTAGTTGCGCGCAGTACCTTTTCGGTAAATTCTGCGGCAACTTCTTTGTCCTCGTCTGCTGTATGGCGGCTTTCCCGCTGACGTTGCTGGTGCTGCAAGCATTTCATCCGGCAGGGATGATCGTCCAACCGGTACAAGTGTTCCCTTATTTCAAGCATTTCTTTTTTTTCGTCGTGATTACGCATTTCGCGTTCGCGGCCATTTACTTTACGGTCGGAGCGCTTACCCGCAACAACAAAATCGTTTACCTCTTAGCCGTCTGCTTTTATCCAATCTACATCGCGACAATGGTCTTCTTATTTAGGCCGCTGACGATCCGCTGGAGAAACGTTCTTGATGCTTTTCTGATCAGTTCCGGCCCCAGCAACAACGGATTTGGCAACAGCGCAGATTACTTGAATCAATACATTGTCAGCTATACGCCGGACATGATCTGGAATCGAGTGATGGTGCTCCTGGCAGCGGGCGTTTGCTTGAGCTGGCTTTACTTTCGTTTCACAACAGCCGAGTCATCGCACAATCTGGAAAGGCGTTCAAATCTTGGCCTCTCGACGGCTAATGATCAGGTTTATTACTATTCGGATACCTTCCAGGAGACCCACCGCGAGTCCCACGAAAAGATCGCACCAGAAAGGAAAATCGGGATCGGAAGTCTCCTGCACTCGCCCCTCGTCGCAATTCTTCAAAACGAATTGCAGCTCAACTCGAGGCGGCTTGCTCCTTACGTGTTGATGTTTTTTTCGATTTTCAATGCGGCCCTGTGGTCTCTAGGCCAGGGCTCGACTTATTATGGCCAGGAATTGCTCGCGAAATATGGGACGCTTTGGTCCATAAATAGCGATTACTACATCGCGCATCATTTTAGCGGCTACGCGCTCGGCATATTTGGACTGCCTATCTTTACGGCTCTAATCATGGCCGAGCCGGTGAGAAGAGACTTCCGGCTGGAAATCGATGCCCTCATTTTTTCAAAGCCTGTGAGCAGAGCACAGTACTTGCTCGGAAAATTCTTTGGCAGCTTCTTCGTGCTCGTTTGTTGTCAGGCATCTTTCGCTGCGACGCTTATTTTGCTTCAGGTCTTCCACCCGGCAGGGACGGTTGCCCTCCCGTTCCGGCTCCTCCCGTATTTCAAACATTTCATTATGATCGTGGTCATCACCTACGTTCTATTTGCCGCGGTCTACTTCACTGTCGGCACATTAACGCGTAACCCAAAGATCGTTTACGGGTTGGCAATTGCTTACTACCCGCTCATCTTTTCCTACGGGATCTTCTTGTTACAAGAGTTACCGCCACGTTGGCGAGTGATGCTCAGTCCTTTGATGCTGAGGGAAGTTCAAATTCAACCGTGGGGGCGGAGTCCGCAATGGGTGGATCAGGTTGTAGTCAGTTATACGCCAATCATGTTCGCAAACCGCGCATTGGTTATTCTCGCCGCCGCGGTTTGTCTGACGATTGTTTATCTTCGGTTCAGAATAACGGAACCACCTGCCAAGCCAGAAAACTTTTCACGGCTCAATCTATCGGCAGGCAGCGAAGTTCTTTACTTCGATCCACCTATCATCGAACCAACACCGGGTCATACTGCGAGTGATGTAGGAATTGTTCGGGTCGAAAAGGCAGAGGCAAAGGAGACTGCAGTTCCGAGCGTTATTAGCGCTAACGCGGGCCTACGGGCGAATCTTGCAAAATTGGCGGCTGCCCTCGGTGTTGAATTTCGCTTGCTTCTTTCCGAGCGCAGCCTGGTAGTGATCATGCCGCTGGCGATCTTCCTCTCGGTTTTGGAAGTGGCCTTCTACAACATTCCTCCGGACGTCTCTCATTCCGCCGCTTATGCGATCGACACAGCAAAGTTGTTGATGCTATTCCTCATCGGGATCGCGATCTTCTATACCGGCGAGGCAATGCATCGAGATCGTGAGCTGCGGATTGAACCTGTGTTATGGGCGGCGCCTACGCCGAACAATGCTTTGTTGCTCTCAAAGTTCCTTTCGACGCTCTCGCTGTTGGCCGCTCTGCTTGTGATTGTTAGTGTTGCCGCAATCATGATTCAAATCTTTCGCGGTCATACGCCGATCGATGTGTTCGCCTATCTTCGAGTTTACGGAATCATCCTTTTGCCTGGGGCCGTTTTTGTTACCGCGTTGTCACTCTTCTTGAATGTGGTTTTGCGGAACAAACATCTCGCTTATGTTGTCAGCATCGGAACGGCCGCGGGGTTGTTCTATCTCTACAACATCGGCTACAACCACTGGCTCTACAATCCGATGCTTTATCAGCTTTGGAGTTATGCGGATTTGACCAGCGCGGGAAGAAGTCTAACCGGAATCATTTCACACAGACTTTACAGCCTGGCAATCGCAAGTATGTGCCTGGCCTTGGCGCATTTGCTCTTCAGTCGTAAGTCGGCAAAAAGATGGATCACCCGCGGTCGTTCGAGCGGTTGATTCTGGTCATTATCGATATTTATTGTTTCTGTCGTGGTTGCGGTTGTAACTGGAGCGACTAGCTTGAAAAGCTAACTTGCCTTCACCTTCTCCGTCGGATAAATTACTCCTCAATCCGCAGTCACATCATGTTTCATTTCGAGATGAATCTAAGGATGTCTGTCGCCTGAATGTAAAAGGCAATTTGATCTCTGAAAGGACCGATTCGCACTTATGAAAGTCTATGCCACCGAAGCCATTCGCAACCTTGCGGTCATTGGACACGGCGACGCAGGGAAGACGCAACTGATAAGTTCCCTTCTCTACGTCGCAGGCGCCACGCCCCGCTGGGGCAAAGTCGATGAAGGCACGACCACGACCGACCACGATGAAGATTCAATCGCCCGCAAGATCACGCTCAACACCGCGCTCGCACACCTCGAACACAAAGAAACCAAAGTCAATCTGATCGACACACCCGGATACGCCGCGTTTGTTTCGCACGCGCGCCCAGGCTGTCGCGTCGCCGATTGCGGCATGGTCGTGGTCGATGGCGTCAAAGGCGTCGAAGTGCAGACAGAAAAAGTTTGGAATTATGCGAATGAGTTCATGCTGCCGCGCATGATGGTAGTGACGAAGCTGGACAAGGAACATGCGGACATCGGTATCGCGCTCGACAGCGCGCACAATGTTTTCAAACGAGCGATCGTTCCCTTCACTTTGCCGATTGGCAAGGAACATAACTTCAAAGGCGTCGTCGACGTCGTGCACATGAAAGCGTACGAGTTCGACGCGAATGGCAAAGCCAAAGAGATCGACATTCCAACCGAAGGCCGCGACGTCATCGATAAGACTCGCGAGCGAATCATCGAGTTGGTGGCTGAATCGGACGACGCGCTGCTGGAGAAATATTTCGATCAGGGGACGCTTGATGATTCTGATGTGCTTCCGAACATCGGCAAAGCGATCGCCAACAGCAAGCTTTGTCCGGTTTACGCAGTTTCGACGATGAATCTGGCCGGTCTTTCGACTTTGCTCGATCACATCATCGAATTTGCGCCCGATCCCGCTCATCACGAAGCCGAGCACGGCAAGAACGAAAAGGGTGAAGAGGAAACACGTAAGTACTCCAGCAGCGAATCATTCTCGGCTTATTGTTTCCGCACGATCGCTGATCCCTTTGCCGGCCGCATCAACGTCTTCAAGATTTTCAGCGGCAAAGTCGGCACCGATGCGACCGTCTACAACTCCAGCCGGAGCACTTCGGAACGCCTGGGCGCGTTGCACACGATGCAGGGGAAGCAACTCGACAAAGTTGCTGAAGCCAACGCCGGCGACATCATCGCTTGTGTGAAATTGAAAGAGACGCAGACCGGCGACACGCTCTGCGATAAGGCGCATCCGATCATTTACGATCCGGTTCAATTTCCGGAAGCGGCGATTGCCTTCGCGATCGAACCGAAGTCGCGACAGGACGAAGAAAAAATCAGCGTCGCCATTCACAAGATTCTCGAAGAGGATCCGGCGCTCTCGTTCACGCGGGATGCGCAGACGAAAGAGTTCTTACTCGCCGGTTCAGGCCAGGTCCACGTCGAGACGATCGTCGACAAGCTGAAGAAGCGCTACAACGTAGAGGTGATGCTGCATCCGCCCAAAGTGCCTTACAAAGAAACGATCACGCAGCGCGCCGAAGTGCAGGGCCGGCACAAAAAGCAGACCGGTGGGCGCGGACAATTTGGCGATTGCAAAGTGATTTTCGAACCATTGCCGCGCGGTAGTGGCTTTGAATTTGAAGACAAAATTTTCGGCGGCTCAGTGCCGCAGCAATTTCGGCCCGCGATTGAAAAAGGAATCATCGAGGCCGCTTCGCACGGGGCCATCGCCGGTTATCCGTTGGTCGATTTCAAAGTGCAACTGATCGATGGTTCGTATCACAACGTCGATTCCGACGAACACAGTTTCCGCGCCGCAGGCCGAAAAGCATTTCGCAACGCGATGGAAAAGGTTAAGCCGACGCTGCTCGAGCCCATCATGGACGTCGAGATTACCGCGCCACAGGAATGCAGTGGCGACATCATGGGCGATCTCAATTCGCGGCGCGGGCGCGTGCAGGGCATGGACACCTGGGGCAAGAACCAGTTGATCAAGGCGCAGGTGCCGATGTCCGAAATGCTCAACTATCAATCGACGTTGAATTCGATCACCGCCGCGCGCGGCAGTTTTCACATGCAGTTCTCGCACTACGATCCAGTTCCGGGTCAGCTCGCTCAGAAGATCGTGCAGCAGGCGAAGGATGAAGGAAGGATTCGCGGCGAGGAAGAAGAGTAGTCCACAGATTGCGCAGATTTTTGTCAGTACCATCTGCGTCAGCAGATGGATCCAAGCTAAATCCAAGGCAGGTTCTTTTGATCCAGCCGCTTACGCGGCTGGTACTGACCTCTTACTTGTGGATTAACTTTCCACCGGCAGTTTGATCTCCACCACCAGCCCACCGTCTTCCGCATTCGACGCTTTGATTGAGCCGTGATGCAGACGAACAGCGCGCGCAGCGATTGATAGGCCGAGACCTGTGCCGCCGGTAGTGCGATCGCGCGCATCTTCTACACGATAGAAAGGCCGGAAGATTTCCTTGATGGTGTTTTCGGGAACGCCTCTGCCATGATCGCGCACATTAATCGTAGCGCAACGCTCGCCATGGTCTGGTTCAATGACCAGCGAAACATTCACGGCTGTTCCCTTTTCAGTGTGGCGCACGGCATTGCGCACGACATTTTCGATCGCACTGCTAATCAGCTCCGGCACGCCGACCAATTGACATGGCTCGTGCTTGACCAGGCTGACGGAACGGTCGCGGCTGCGTGCTTCAAAGTCTGCGTCATCGACAACATCCTGAACCAAGCTGCTCAGATCGATCTTCACATTCTTCAGACCATCGGTGCCGCTCTCGAGTCGCGACAGCGCCAGCAATTGGCCAATCATTTCGTTGAGCCGTTCGCCCTCTCGCTCAATCCGATCGAGTGCGCTGATCGCTTCAACTCCTGCACGACGACGTGCTAAACCCAGCGCAACCCCCTGGCGGGCCAGCGGCGATCGCAACTCGTGCGAAATGTCTCCCAGCAATCTGCGCTGCGCCTCAACCAGCGATTCAATGCGGCCGGCCATCACGTTAAAGTCACGCCCCAAGTGGCCAATCTCATCACGTCTCTTCAGCAGTTCTTCGTTCACACGCGCAGTCAACTTGCCGTCCGAAAGTTCCTGAGTTACGCCGCGCAACTCTTCTATGGGAGTCGAAAGATATCGCGCCAACCAATAGCAGAACACGCCGCCGACCAAAAGAATCGGGAGCAAACTACGCGTAATCGCGATCACCGTGAAACGAACCGATCCCGGCATTCCGGGCAACCAGAGCAAGCCGCGCCTGAAAGTCGCATCCTGCGCGACCAGCACATAAATCTTGCCCTTCGGTGATTGCGCCGCCACCGCATTCATCGGAAGTTCGTGCGTCAAGTCGTTGACTAAACCCATTTTCTGCCGCGCACGCTGAGCAAGTTCCAAAGCTCCTGGCGGCGGAGTCTCGCCTGAGATCTCTTTTCCGTTTTCATCGATTAGAAACGCGTGAACGCCGGAGATATTCTCAATGCGATCAAAGTAAGCGTTGACACTCTCCGGCCCATCGCGCTCGATCATGTCGGCGGCGGTCTGGGAATAAATTGCCAGCGCCTGGACGAGATGGGGCGGCGCCATGTCGCGCGCTTCGCGTTCGGCAATTACTCCAACCACAAACGAAGTGACGGCCGCCGCGATCATCGCAAGCCCAAACCACAAAAGAATTCTGATGAAGAGACTACGCATAAGGAATTAAGCCGCGTAGATGTACCCAACGCCGCGCACGGTCTTGATCCGCTCGACGCCGTTCACCTCATGGCCCAACTTTTTTCTCAAGTTGCTCACGTGAGTGTCGATGCTGCGATCGAAAGGCGACAGCTCGCGACGCAAAACCTCCCTGACCAATTCTTCTCGACTCAGGATTCGGCCAGGTGCGTTGAGCAGCTTTTCCAACAGCGAATACTCGACGACGGTTAATTCGATTGATTCGCCCCCGCGGCGAACGGTGCGCGTGCGATTGTCCATTTCAATATCGCCGATAGAGATGACTTCAACTTTCTCTTGATCCGATTGCGGCTGCGAGCGCCGCAGAACGGCATGAATTCGCGCGACGAGTTCGAGCGGATTGAACGGCTTGGGCAAATAATCATCGGCGCCAATTTGCAACCCGATGATCCGATTCACATCGTCGCCGCGCGCCGTCAACATCACAACCGGAAGGCGCGAAGTTGCGCGAATCTGACGTAAGACCTCGAAACCATTCAACCCGGGCAACATGTAATCGAGAACTGCCAGCGCATAATCTCCGGATAAAGCGCGGTCTATGCCTTCGTGTCCTTCGTTGACGGATTCGACCGCGTATCCCTCGGGCTCAAGATACTCAGTGACCAGGTCACAGAGTTCAACGTCGTCGTCGATGATCAGAATTCGTTGCATCATTTCCAGTTCACTTGATGGCCGCGTCGAGGGCTGGGTTGCTGCCCTATCTTAGATGCGCTTTCACCATTGTAAAGCGCGATTGCATTATTAGCGGCCGACTTTCGGATAATTTGCGAAGGCTTGACGAACTCTTCACATCGCCAGTCATACGGCGAGCGTCCAATGCGCGACTAATTGAACAAAGAGAATCGCAAACGGTGCGATCGGTTGATTCATTTGATTCAAGAAGGAGAAAATCGTGAAACTAAATTGGAAAAAACTCAGCATAGCGAGCGTCGCAGTCTTTGTGCTTTTGACCGCCGCGACATTTGCGCTTTCACAGGGACCGCAAGGCCCGCCCCCGGGTCCGTTCGGTGGCGGATTTCGGGGCGGGCCGGGGGGACCGGGAGGACCGCGCGACGGCATGGGTCCATTCGGCCGGGATTTGAATCTCACGGACGATCAGAAAGCGCAGATCAAAAAAATTCAGGATAGCTTTCGCGAGAGCGACAAGGCGTTGTTCGATCAAATGCGCGCTTTGCATCAAAGTGAACCCGATCCGATGAGCGGCACGTTCGACGAAGCCACCGCGCGAGCTGCAGCCGAAGCGCACGCGAAGATCCAGATCGAGTTGGAGGTCTCGCACGCCAAGATGATGTCGCAAATCGCGACTGTCTTGACGGCTGATCAGAAAGCGCAGTTGGCTGCCAAGCGGCAACAGTTCGAGCGACAGGGGCCGCCTCCGCCGCCCCCCGATCGTTTCTAAACTTCGAGGTTCAGTGTCCTTGATGAAGAGGCACGTGAGGATGCTGAAAGACCGGCTCGAGGAGGGAGGGCAATCAATAGGGAGAGCGCCCTCCCTTTGCGCCGGCTGATCTATTTCGGGCCGCTGTCTTCTCGCTAACCAACTTCACAAAACTTCACATTCGATTCACTGACTCTTTGCGTCGTCGATTTGTAAACCAGCGTCTTAGCAGCGTTTTCATGGCTGGCGTTCGCGTTTCAACTCCTTTCCGTATTTCTGCACACGAGCTGGCGCGGTTTAGAGTGGCGAAGTTTGCTATGACGTTCGGAAAAGAACTTCGTAAACCCGAACGTCATTTGCCAAGCGGTCAGCTCTCTTGAATCTCGTCCTCGCCGCTTCACTCGCCTGTCATTCGACCCACTCAATCCATTTTCGACTTCTGATCTACACGGCCGCCTGTCAGGAGGTGCTGCGCGATTTCATTACGCGCTACAAACAAACTCATCCTAAAGTCGACGTCCAATTTCTCGATATGGGATCGAACAAGAGACTGATTGCTTCAGCTAAATTACTTTCGGCTACCGCATCGCGCTGATATCTATCGCAAGCAACTCCCGGATTGGACGAATGCGTTTGTAACCAGACTTCCGCGCATTCCGTCTTAACTACCGAGGCATCTTTCCGCCGTTTTGCTTAGAATTAACGGGAAAAATCGAATGAAACGTTCCTTAATAGTCCTTCTGCTTTGTGCGACCGCAGTGCTGGCGCAGCGCGCGACTGGTGTTTTGAAAGGCCAGGTTGCTGATGAATTCGGCGGCGTGATTGTCGGCGCGACTGTTTCAGTCATCGATGCAAATGGAGTAACGAAGACCGCAACCACGACAGGCGAAGGCACGTTCACACTCAGCAGTTTGGCGCCCGGCAAATATACCGTGCGAGTTGCGGCGCCAGGATTTGCGACCTTCGAGAACACGGAAGTCGACGTTACGGCAGCAACGCAGCCGCTCAGTGTCGTATTGAAAGTCACGATCGAACAACAGAAGGTTACCGTCGGCGCCGATACGTTGGGCGTCAACACCGAGCCGGAAAACAACGTGGGAGCGATCGTTCTAAAAGGCACTGACCTCGAATCACTGCCTGACGATCCGGACGATCTGGCGGCGGCGTTGCAAGCTCTCGCTGGACCAGCGGCTGGTCCAAACGGAGGACAGATTTACATCGATGGCTTCAGTGGAGGGCGCTTGCCACCGCTGGCGTCGATTCGCGAAATTCGCATCAATGCAAATCCTTTCTCCGCTGAATACGATCGGCCCGGACTGGGGCGAATCGAAATATTCACCAAGCCCGGCACCGATCGATTTCGCGGCCAGGTATCCTTCAACTTCAACAATCAGGAATTGAATTCCCGCAATCCGTTTGCGGTCACCCGCGCTCCGTACATGTCACGTCAGTTTAGCGGCAACGTGAGCGGCCCGATTACCAAGAAGAAGGCTTCGTTCTTTCTTGATTTCGAGAAACGCGACACCAATGACGAGGCGGTAATCAACGCAATCGTCCTGGATCCGAATTTCAACATCATCCCGCTCGCCGCGACGGTTGCTACTCCGAGGCGCAACTATAGCTTCAGTCCGCGGCTCGACTATCAACTCAATTCAAAAAACACCATCGTGGCGCGTTACGAGTACGAGCGCTCGCACAACCTGACGATTCCGGGCCTGCCTTATTCATTACCCTCGCGTCTTTATAAGACTTTCAGCACTCAACAATCTGTCCGGTTAACCGAGACCGCCATCGTAAACAAGAAGACCGTTAACGAAACTCGTTTTCAGTTTAATCATCAAACCAACGGGGACACGGCTGACAACTCAATTCCCACGATCAATGTTCAGGAAGCGTTTACCGGCGGCGGCTCACAGATCGGATTGGCTTCGAATAATCAGAACCGTTTTGAAGTCACCAACATTACCTCGCTGGCCCTGGGCAATCACTCGGTGAAGTTCGGAGCGCGGGCGCGCACGGTCAGCATTTCCAACATCTCGCCGCAAAATTTCGGCGGCAC